>WNFC01010683.1_pt1 | contig 10202 bp, 9 predicted proteins | sample 5400541 | NCBI WGS metagenome assembly WNFC01 (sample SAMN13153342, study PRJNA577476) | soil metagenome | isolation source: 120 cm saprolite under Douglas fir tree site 2 hole 2 replicate 1 | place: USA:California | collected 2015-04-18 | reverse complement strand
GCCGCATGACGCGGCGCAATGATCGTCAGGAGACCGGGATGCTCGGCCGCGAGTTGCCGATGAACGCGAGCGACGACCTCCTCCTCGCCCGCATGCGTGCTGGCCGCAAGCCAAAGCGGACGTGACCCGACCTGACCGCGCAGCTGCACCAGCCGCGATCGCTCGACCGGCAAGACGGCGGCCGCAGCTTTGAGGTCGCCGACCATGGCGACTTCTCGAACACCGAGTCGGCGGAGGCGTTTGGCCTGAACCTCGTCTTGTGCGAAGCACATCGCGAAGGCGCCGAGCACCGGGCCGATCAGTCCGCCACACCATCGCCAGCGCGCGTAGGAGCCGGCAGAAAGACGAGCATTGATGAGCACCATCGGGATGCCGCGGGCGCGCGTCGCCAGGACGAGATTGGGCCATAGTTCCGATTCGACCCAGAGCGCCAGATCAGGATGCCAATGATCGAGAAAACGCGATATCCAGTGCGGCAGATCGACCGGGACGTACTGATGCCGCGCCCGCGCCGGGAGCCGCTTTTCCAGAAGATCAGCCGAGGCAACGGTTCCTGTCGTGATGAGAATTTCGAGCCCGTGCCGCGCCTGGAGCAGTCGCTCGATTAGCGTTAGCATCGCCGTCGCTTCTCCGACACTCGCCGCATGAATCCAAACGAGCGGTCCGCGCGGCCGGGTTTTGCCTGGAATCCCCCGGCGCTCGTGAAAGCGCAAGGTGTCCTCCTTGCCTTGTTGGCGCCGCCGTTTCAGGTAGACGATCACGAGCGGGGCAAGCGGCCGCGTCAGTCCGCGATAGAGAAAAGGAAGCATCATCCGCCCTCAACTCGGCCTGCCGACCTGTCGGTCTCAGGGGCGATCGGCGATGTCGACATTCCGTGGCCCACTCGGCGATCGGCGTCGCCGAGCATCTCGACCATGCGCGTCTCCACGAGGCTTCGGGCGCGCTCGAGCCCCGCCTCGTCAAGCCGCCCCGCAATCTCGATCGGCTCGCCCCACAGGTACACTCCGCGTCCGAACGGCAATGCAAGGTGGAAGCGGTCCCAGGTCGCGAGCAGGCGCCGGCGGCTCGTCGCGTAGGTCAACGGCACGATCGGCACCCGAGCGAGCCGGGCGATGTTGACGGTGCCGACGCTCACGGTCATCGCCGGGCCGCGCGGGCCATCGGGCGTGATGCCGACGCAGCCTCCTTCTTTCAGTTGTTTCAGCATTGCGCGCAATGCCGACGACCCGCCGCGGCTGGTCGAGCCAGCGATCGTGTCGATGCCAAAATACGTCATTGCCCCGGCGATGATCCGCCCGTCGCGATGGGCCGAGATTAGCATGTGAAACGACGTCAACTGGTGCCATGCCGGAGGCATCATCAACAGCCGGCCGTGCCAGAAGGCGACAATGAATGTCCGACCCTCGCGCGTGAGCCGGCGCGGCCACTCGCCACCCTCGACGCTCCATCGGTTGGTCAGATAGACGAACCGGATATAGCAATGGGTGACCCAGCACGCGATCCGCCGCACCGGCTCGCTGCGGAGAAAACGCCGCCAAGCGTGCGGCCCGGTCAATTTCAGCGCCATGCCGTTACTGGATCAGCGGCCGCCGTCGTCAGGCCGGGCTCATCGGCGAATTGCGTCGCGTGAAGCCGAGCGTAGCGGCCGTCGTGGGCGAGCAGCTCCGCATGCCGGCCGATCTCGACGATGTGCCCGCGATCGACCACGCAAATCAGATCGGCGCCTTGCACGGTAGACAGCCGGTGCGCGATCACCAAGGTCGTGCGCCCGTGCATCAGCGCCCGCAGCGCCGCTTGAACCTGTCGTTCCGATTCGCTGTCGAGGGCCGAGGTCGCTTCGTCGAGCAATAAGATCGGGGCGTCCTTGAGCATCGCCCGCGCTATCGCGATACGCTGGCGTTGCCCGCCGGAAAGGCGCACGCCATGCTCGCCGACCGGCGTGTCGTACCCATTGGGAAGTTCGCGGATGAACCCGTCGGCGGCGGCTGCCCGCGCCGCTGCCTCGACCTCGGCCCCCGAAGCATCGAATCGGCCATAGGCAATGTTGGCGTGCACCGTGTCGTCGAACAGGCTGACCTCCTGGGCGACGAGCGCAATCGCGCCGCGCAACGAGGCGAGGGTCACCGAGCGGACGTCTTGCCCGTCGATCGCAATGCTTCCCGCATCGACGTCGAAAAACCGCAGGATCAGGTTGAGAATGGTAGATTTCCCCGCTCCCGAGCGCCCGACGAGGGCGACCGTGTAGCCCGCCGGGACCACCAGCGAGAGACCGTCGAGTGCGACGGCGCCGGAGGCGTACCCAAAGCGCACCGAATCGAAGCGGATCTCGCCGCCGGCGATGCGCAAGGGCCTCGCGCCGGGCTTGTCGCGGATCGTCGGTTCGATGTCGAGCACCTCGAAGATCCGTTCGGCGGCTGCGAGACCCTCCTGCAGCGATGAGTTCAGATTTGCGAGATTCTTCAACGGCTGATAGGCGAGCAGCAGCGCCGTGATGAACGAGAAGAGGGCGCCCGGGGTGCGAGTGCCGGCGATGACCTGATGACCACCGTAGAGGATGACGGCAGCAATTGCGGCGCCACCGAGAGCCTCCATCATCGGCGAGGCGCGCGAGCGCGTCCGGCCGGCGCGGACGATCAGCGCAAACAGGCGCTCGAAGAGCCCAGCGGCGCGGCGCTCCTCGTAAGCCTCCATGCCGTAGGCTTTGACGTGGCGGGCACCCTGAAAGGTCTGGCTCAACAATGTGGTTAGCTGGCCGATCTCGGCCTGGGTGTTGGCAGCGACCCGGCGGATACGGCGGCCGATGCCGACGATCGGATGGATCGCCAGCGGAAAGACGAAAAAAGAGACGAGGCCGAGGAGCCAGTCCTGGTAGAACATCACCGCGATGAGGAAGGCGACCGTGACCGCGTCCTTGCCCATCCCACCGAGAACGTTTGCTGCAGCACCGCGCAGAAGAACTGCGTCGCTGGTGAAGCGCGATATCAGGGTGCCGGTCGGATGGGCGTGAAAATAGGCGAGATCGGCGCGCATCAGCCGCGCGAACAGTGCCTTCTGTACATCGGCGATAATCCGCTGGCCGACCCGGGTCATCAGCACGGCATCGCCGTAATCGGAGAGTCCCTTAACGACGGCAAGGGCGAGGGCGCCGCCGGCGAGCAGAAGCAGCAGCGATCCGTCGCGGGCGAGGAAGATGTTGTCGAGTACCGGCTGCATCAGCCATGCGCGCAGCGCTGTGCTGGCGGCCGCCAAGCCCATCAGCAGAAAGGCGAGCGCGATGCGCTTGGCATGCGGGCGCATGAAGTCGCGTGCCAAACGCGCGACAAGCGTAACGGAGGCCGCCCGCTTGACCAGTATGGCCGGGTATCTTCGCATGGGTTCCCCGCCGGAGTGTTAGAGGCGACGCCCCTTATGCCGCCGGCCGTCCGGCTTATGCCGGATATTGGTCATCGCCCCAGATAAGCACCAGATCGGGGTTGAACGCATCGAGGGCCGCGCGGATGGCGCGAAAGTCGTCGGCCATGCGCGCGCTGTAGCGCTGTGCGGCCGAGTGGCCTTCGTCGTTGCCAAGCTCAGCGATGAGCTCGACCGGCCAGTGTGCCCGATCCTTGTAGTCGGCTGGGACCACTGGGGCCGTCAGCAAACGATGGAAGCCTGCCGGCAACCTCTCATCGGTCACCGTCAGGCCGGGGTAGTGCGTGCAACCAAGTCCGATAATCTCGCCCATCTTCGTGCTCCTCCGGCGCCCGCAGCTCTCGGGCGATAACGCTGAGCCCGGTATTATAGCACTTGGCGACGGCTTGGCAGTCCAGGCATTTGATTACGGGGGACAGTTGCGCCGAGTTTGCTCTTCGTTCTCGGACGGAGCAGACTGATCCGCCGTTCAGGCGACGACTCGCTCCCTGATCTCGGCGCTGCGTCCGAGCACATCCAGCATCATCGCAAGACCGTCACCCAGCGTGGTTTGTGCAGTGAAACCGAGCTGTTCGGCCGCGCGGCGCGGGTCCCCGACCGAGATCCGCACCTCGCCGCAGCGTGACGGCCGACGATGCACGACGAGCTCGGTTCGGCACAACCCAGCCATAATCTGGGAGAGACCACCAACGCTCGTCGCTTTGCCGGTGCACACGTTAAAGACTAGAGCCTTGGTGGTCGCCACTCGCATCGCTTGGCACAGAGCGCGGATCGCATCGCTGATGTAGGTGAAATCGCGGGCCTGTTCGCCATCGCCGAAAATCTCCACCGGTTCGCCGCGGAGTAGCCGCGCGCCAAAAATGGAGATCACCCCAGAATACGGGGAAAGCGGGTCCTGGCGCGGCCCATAAAGGTTAAAGAAACGTAGCCCGACCGTCGGGATGCCGTGTATGGCGCTGGCGATGCGGGCATGGAGTTCGCAGGCGTGCTTGTCGGCGCCATATGCGCTCAGCGGCGCCGCGGGACTTTCCTCGTCGACTGGTACGTTCCGGCAATTCCCATATACTGCCGCGGTCGAGGCGTAGACGACAGGAACCTCTCGCCGGCGACGCGACGGCCGTGCTTGATCGAACACATTGATCGTCCCGGTGAGATTGATTTTGTGGGTCCGCAACCACTCGCAGTGCGAACGCCCCACGGAAGCAACCGCCGCCAGATGAAAGCAACCGTCGATACCGTCAAACGCCCGATCGACCGCCTCCGGATCGGTCACATCGCCTTCCGTGAACTCGGCTTGCCGCGGCAAGTTTTTGCGATGCCCGCTCGAGAGATCGTCAAGAACCCGGACCGAATGACCCTCGTGTAGCAACGCTTCAACCAAATGCGAGCCGATGAACCCGGCCCCGCCGGTCACGAGAAAACGAGCCATCCGATATCCCTGAAGCAGTTACGAGAGCAGAACCTGGTAACGTCCGACAGAACCGGTACGATTCCTCGTGATGCTGCCGGCCGTTGCGAACTGCGGCTGGGCCCGAAAACATCGGCGGCGCGTCCAGATCCCGGCGAGAACCGTACCATATGCGTTCATGTGCGGTGAAAGCAGAGCGTCCGCCACCTAGGAGTGCTGCGACCTCGGTAGGTCACGCATACCGCTGTTTTAGCCTTGTGGGAAGCAGAATCAACGTTAAGAGAGTGAAAACCGCTCCCGTTAACCAAAGTCTGATATAAAGCCTTAACTTCTGTTAATATTCGTTATCCGGTAATCTCTGACATTACGTGAGTAACCCGAACGTCCCAAATCTCGGCCTAGCCCAGCCCCGGGGACGGTCGTAAATGACAAGACCGTCCCGCTCTTGCGACGATCGCGGTGCTTGTGCGGTCATTCCGGCGCTGAGTTTTGGTTGGTGCGGCGTATGGCGCGAGGTACCGGCGGGCCGCTGCGACCGTCTTGTCGGACTGAGCGGGGTCTGTGATCCTCGCCGCGGCCGGAATCCCTACGTTGTCGAGATTCGTGGAATGCAAATAGGGCGTTTTCGTAGGGCGGCACTTTCATTCCTCGGTCTTTCCGTCCAATTCATCGCGCTTTCGCCGGCAGCTGAAGAGCAGACGTTCAGATCGGACGAATGGATCACGGAATGTGCCGGCGCGTCCGATTGCTCGATCACCGTGCCCTTTTGGCAAGCCCAAGGCGACCGTGGCGGTTCATTTGCATTGGTCGTCATGCTCCAGACCGGGAACATTGGAATTGTCGGCCAGCCGTTTCCGGTAAAGGCAGTGCTACGCGTCGACAAAAACCCGCCTATGGAGTGCAGACAAGCGCGATACTGCATTTTTCCCAGCGCTCAAGCCATCGCTGCCGTCAAGCAACTGAAGGTCGGGTCGCTTATTCTGATCGACGTATATACCGAAAGAGGATCATTCAGCTTCAGTTTGACGGCGAAAGGGTATCAGGCGGGAATAGCGAAAATTCGCGCCTGGGGATATCGCCTCTCAATCGACTAGATTCAGATGCATTCAGATAGTGCGCCCGGCCAGATAGTGCGCCCGGCGCCGCGCCTCCCTTCCTCGTCCCGTGGGCCTTCGGCACACGGACAAGTTCCGTCGGGAAAAGCCGGGACCCATGTCCGCCATGGGCATCGACCGGAACCTGTCCTCGGCCCACGGGTCTGAGTCCGTGGGCTGAAGGTCTACAGCCCAAGGCCGGATCCCGGGGCCGGCGTGACAAGTTTTCGGCTCCCTCTGAATCGCCTTATGCAGGCTTGAGGATCCTGCGACTTGTGGTTGTTTCATATATGACGCCCGGCTGCACCTGCAGCGGGTCTGCAGCGGGAGTTCGTCTTCAGGTTGTAAAGCTCGAATGCGGTCAGACCGTGGGCTGGCTCCCCGGGTGCTGGGTCTGGGCGGCCTGTGCTATCTGGAGACCCGCCGCGATCAGCCTTCATATATTATGCTAATTAGGCAATTTTATGGATGGCAATCCCCTGAGGCTATCCTGGCCAAACTTGACCGCCTCCCCGTACCATCTGTTTCAGTCAGTGCACTAGCGCACGCCATCTGTGCCTCTACCGCAGAAATACGCCGCAGCCTTTCGTTCGGGGGCTGCGGCAGCTCGATCAAATAACCCCGGAGGACATCTTTTTGACGTCGGCGGGGACAGCTGGCTGACGAGATATAGTTAATCTAGGGGCGAGCGAGGCGGGAGAAGAGAAGCCGATGCACCCCAATAACATCTACGAGCCTACTCATCTCGCTGATCTGAGGAGATTTCAAGATCGGCCACTGTCGTTCGACCAGTCGCCGCATGAGGCAACCTTTCAGCTGCCCAGACGGGTAGCCCTAACCGTGCTCCTAGCGCTGTCGCTCGGCCTGTGGGCTGCGATCTGGGCGGCTCTGGCCTCATTGGCGTCGGCTGCATTGGGGTAGCGGTCGGCTCGCAGATCCAGTCGACCCCGCCAAATACGATCGCGCAACCGTTTAGCCGACGCTGCCGCGGTTTCTTCCTGCGATCGGGCTCGGGGTCAGCAATGGGAGGGAAGGCGAACCGCCTCCGCTCTCGTCTGCCGCCAACCGCGCCGCGATCCGGGCGCTCGCAAGCCCGTCGCCATAGGGGTTTTCGACGCGGCTCATCCGCTGGTACGCCTGGGGATCGTCGAGCAGCGCCACCATTTCGTCGAATATGAGGCGCTCGTCGGTTCCGACCAGCTTGGCCAGGCCGAGCTCCATCGCTTCCGGCCGCTCGGTGGTGTCTCGCGTGACTAGCACCGGCTTGCCAAACGACGGGGCTTCCTCCTGGATCCCGCCGGAATCGGTCACGACAAAATGACACCTCTTCAGTAGGAAGACGAGTTCGGGATAATCGACCGGCTCGACGAGGAGGATGTTTCGGTGCTGGCGAAGGGGTTCGATCGCCCGCTGGACATTGGGGTTTGGATGAACTGGGAAGACGATGGCGACGTCCCTCCGCTGAGCGATCCGGGCCATCGCACGGCAAATCCGCGTGAGCCCGCCGTCAAAACTTTCGCGGCGGTGACCCGTCATCAGGATCAGTCGTCTGTCCCCGCAATGCTCGGCAAACATCTTCTCGGTGCGCGCTCGCAGCTCTTTGCTCTCCTCCAGCAAAGCAGACACCCAGAGCAGCGCGTCGATCCCGGTATTGCCGGTGACGACGATTCGTTCGCCACCGATGCCTTCACGCAGCAGGTTATCGCGTGCCCGTGCCGTCGGGGCGAAGTGCAGATCGGCCACATGGCTGACGAGCCGGCGGTTCACCTCCTCGGGCCACGGCGCGTAGATGTTGTCGGTACGAAGTCCAGCCTCGACATGCGCGACCGGAACTTTGTGGTAGAAGGCCGCCAGTGCCCCGGCGAAGGTCGTGGTTGTGTCGCCCTGCACAATTACCCGATCGGGCCGAAAGGAACCGAGGATCTCCCCGATCCCAGACAACGCGGCTCCGGTCAGATACGCCAAGTTCTGATCCGGACGCATGATCTCGAGATTCCAATCCGGCCGGAGCGCGAACAACTCAAGGACCTGGGCCAGCAGTTCACGGTGTTGACCGGTGACGCACACCTTGCAATGGAAATTCGGTCGAACCGACAAGTCCTTGATCACCGGCGCAAGCTTGATCGCTTCCGGCCGCGTCCCGAAAACGAAAAGAAGCTTCATCCCGAATGCCCCATCCTGTTTTGGCCACGGGCGAGGTCCACAGCCTTTTCGGTCTCCCGTCTTCGGTTCACTCCGCCGGGTCGCGCGGCCTAACCAGATGCGTGGGTCAGACCGGTCACGTCGATGACGACACGGCGCATCAACTCTTCGCGCGGAATTTTCCGGAACCGTGAGTGAGCCACGAGCAGGGCGACGATGTCCGCGTGCCGAACCGCCTCCAGGGTGTCGCAGAACGAGACGTTCGACAGCGCTGCGAGTTCTATCGGCAACGCGCTCAAATTCGGATCGGCGATCAAGATCTGCTCCCGGCCAGTAAGCGCCAGGTCCATGGCGATCTCGACCGCCGGACTCTCCCGCAGATCGTCGACATCGGGCTTATAAGTCAGTCCGAGGCAGGCAATGACGGGCCGTTTGAACCGTTCGGCGCGTTCACGGATCTGCGCGGCGACGAATTTCGGTTTGGCGTCGTTAATCTCACGGGCGGTACGGATCAGACGCGTGCGCTCCGGTGCCGATGCGACAATGAACCACGGATCGACGGCGATGCAGTGCCCGCCCACACCCGGTCCAGGCTGAAGTATGCCGACCCGGGGGTGACGGTTAGCGAGTTCGATGACCTTCCAGACATTGAGGCCGAGCTGGTCACAGATCAGTGACATTTCGTTGGCAAAAGCAATGTTGACGTCGCGGAATGCATTCTCGGCCAGCTTGACCAGCTCCGCCGTCGGCGCATCCGTGCGAAACAGTTTCCCTTGCAAGAAAATCCGGTAGACCGCCTCCGCGTGCTCGGCACAGGCTTCGGTCATACCGCCGATGATCCGGTCGTTCTCGATCAGCTCACGAACCATGCGGCCGGGCAGCACCCGCTCCGGGCAATGGGCGACGTGCACATCGAGCGGTTCCGCATGGCGCCCCGGGGGGAAGCAGAGGTCGGGCCGCAGCCGGGCTAGCTGAATGGCCAGCCGTTCGGTCGTGCCAACCGGCGAGGTGGATTCGAGGATCACCACGTTGCCGGAAACGAGGACCGGCGCGATTGCGTCCGCCGCCGCATCAATGTAGGTGAGATTGGGCGAGCGGTCAGCGTGGAACGGGGTTGGAACGGCGATCAAGAATGCGTCGGCGGGCTCCGGCTGCGAGGTGGCGCGCAGCTTGCCCAAAGTCGTCGCTGCGCGCAGCAGCATGTCGAGATCGGGCTCGGAGAAATAGGGCTGCCCAGCATTGACGGCTTTGACGACTTGCGGGTTGACGTCGACGCCGATCACCTCGACGCCCCGGCTGGCCAAAGTCGCCGCCGTCGGCAGGCCGATATAGCCCAGACCGACGACGCATACGGTCCTAATCGGGTAGTCCATCGATCGACGCGCCTAAAAAGTAATCCGTTGCTCGGCTCGGAATATCGCAGCTGGCGATTTTTTGCGTCATCGATACGCGAGAAAGATCATCGTGGCAAGTGCGTGGCCGCGCCGAGCGTTGTTATGGGTGTGTACCGTCAACTGGTTAAGAATTCTTGGCTGAGGCCGCCAAAGAAAATGCAAAGGCGACGCAGATTGTCTGACGACTTGGAAAAGACAGGCAGGCTGCGTGGCTGGCGGTGAGCCGCGTTTACCGTCTCCGATTTACGTCTAGAGTCGCATCCGACCTCAGAAAACACTCTGAGAGGGAGTTCCGGAATGCCAACGACACCCCGCGCTCTGGCGGTTGAAGAAGCGTTGTTCGTTGATGACGGCAGCGTGCCGAACAATCCTCGGCTGCCGCTGATCGTCTACCCGGTGCGCTTCAAACCGGCAGCGCGGCCGCCGAGATCTGTATGGCGCTGTTCGAGGGCAGCGGTTGGGGCGGCGCCTGGCGCAACGGTATCTATGTGCACCATCACCACCACAGCACTGCGCACGAACTGGTCGGGATAGCCGCTGGATCGGTGCGCGTCCGGCTCGGGGGGCGCGGGTGGCAAGACGGTCGAGCTGGGCGGCGGTGACGTTGTCGTGATCCGGCCGGCGTTGCTCACAGGAGCGAGAGAGCGAGTCCGGATCTGGTGGTCGTCGGTGCCTATCCGCACGGGCAGAGCCCGGATATGTGCACACCCGGCGCGCCCGATCACGAGCACGCCGCAGCGCGGGTTGCCGCGG
>WNFC01010682.1_pt1 | contig 10202 bp, 14 predicted proteins | sample 5400541 | NCBI WGS metagenome assembly WNFC01 (sample SAMN13153342, study PRJNA577476) | soil metagenome | isolation source: 120 cm saprolite under Douglas fir tree site 2 hole 2 replicate 1 | place: USA:California | collected 2015-04-18 | reverse complement strand
ACTTCCTGTGTAACAGTCTGTGAACGACTTAACCGTGTCACTAGGCAGTTTCGTGGTTTTCCGCTAGCCGCAAGCCGCTGACCTGCGGATCTTCGGTTGGCGTACCACCGAACACCCAATTAGCTGCGGAACGCAGGTGAAACAGATGGCAGCACGGTCACAGACCCCGCGTCCGGGACCGCGGTGCCGGCCGTCCTGCTGCGATGAGCCGGACCCAGGCGCATGTGCTCGCGCACATCCTGGACGACTGGTGCCGCGTCGCGCTCATATTCGCGACGCTGCGCTCCTCCGAGGTAACCGAACGGGCCCTGGCCTGGACACTCGAAGCCGGCGCTGCCGCCGCGGGCGATCCAGAAGCGAACCGATGCACCATCCGCGTCCCAGGCACGCCATCAGTGGCGCAGCGGCTGGCAGCGGCGGCCGTATTGCGCGAGAGAGAGCAACGGATATCTCCCGTTCAGCGAATCGCCGTAGTCGATGCGGCGGCCCGGTGGCTCGCCGAGGACGCCGGCGAAGAGCTGGCCCGGGCCCTGCTTGAGGCCGTGTGCTCAGACACCACGACGGCCAACTTCGCCTACCTCGCGCTGATCGACCGGCTGGGGATGTCTGCGTGACACAGCCGATCAGACACGTGTTCCCGGGCCGCGAGGATCAGGTCGCGCTCGCGCGGGACTTCATCCGGCGGGCCGTCGGATGCTGCCCAGCATTGGACGAGGCGGTCTTACTCACCTCGGAGCTGTGCACCAACGCGCTGCAGCACACCGCCTCGGGAAGCGGCGGCTTGTTCGAGGTCACCGTCTACCGCGGGGACGGCTCGCTGCGGATAGAGGTACGCGACGACGGCTCCGAGACCGTTCCAGTCGTACGGGACTTCGAGGAGTTCTCCGAAAGCGGGCGCGGCCTCGAGATCGTCCGCATGCTCGCGCACCGCTGGGGCCAGAACGGCGACGAGTACGGCCGGTGTGTCTTCTTCGAACTGCGCTGGAACTCACCACCCAGCACCAGAACGGCAACCGGCCATGACCGTTAAGCAAGAAAGGGGCCGATCCCGGTGAATGACCAGCTGGCGGCATTGCGCGACGAGTTCCCCGGATTCCGGATCTGGAGGGAGACGATCGGGGATCGCATGCGATATATCGCCCGTGGCGCGGGCCTGGGGATCTCCCCCCACACGGTGGTCACCGACGAGCTCGGCGAGCTGCGGGCGGCGCTGAGCGGGGACGCGGCGCAGCAAGCGGCCGCCAAGCCCTTTGAGACCCAGGCGCCCAACATCGCCAGGGTCTATAACTACTGGCTGGGCGGTAAAGACCATCACGCCGCCGACCGCGAAGCAGCGGATAGCGTGCTAGCAGACTTCCCCGAGGTCGCCCGTGTCGCCCGCGCCAACAGGGAGTTCGTCACCCGCGCCGTCCGGCACGTCGCCGGGCAGGGAATCGTCCAGTTCATCGATGTCGGAGCCGGGTTACCTGCCGCTCCAGCCGTGCACGAGGCCGCCCAGCAGATAGCCCTTGACGCCAGGGTTGCCTACGTGGACAACGACCCGCTCGTGCTCGCGCACGCCCGCGCGCTGCTGGCGGGAGGCCCCGGGGTTACCGTCGTCAATGGTGACATGCGCGCCCCGGAGGCGATCCTGGGCAGCCGGGGGCTGCGCGGTCTCATCGACCTTGACCAGCCGGTATGCGTTCTGCTGGCTTCTGTGTTGCACTTTCTGCCGGCCGACCAGGCAGACGCGACCGTGGCCGCGCTACGCAATCGAATGTCACCTGGCAGCTACCTGATCATCAGCGCAGGCACCTCCACCGGCACCGACCCGAGGCTGATCCGCTGCCTGCAAAGCGCCTACGCCCACACCGCGCCGGTCACCGGGCGTACCGCTGATGAAATCGCGGCGTGGTTCGAGGGGTTCAGCCTCGCTCGGCCCGGACTTGTTGACGTCTGGACATGGCGGCCCAGCGGCCCGCAACGTGTGCCTCGCCCCGAGATGACGAGAGCTAGGTTCCTGGCCGGCGTCGGCCGCAAAGTTCTCGTCGGCCCTGGCTGGTTGCCGTGACTCCCTGTCAAGGCGGCGCGGCAAGTGGGATCACCCGCCTGGACGACGCGGAGCGGGACACGCTGCGCCAGGCCCTACAGGATGCGATCGGCTTGCGGGCCGGGATCGCGGCTGAGCCGTGCCCGGCCTGCGAGAGCGCCCCGGCGCTGCTGTGCCCCGCACACGCGGCCGAGATGGACCTGGTATCGCTGTATCGGACACTGGCGCGTGACCTGCGCATTGTGCTGATGCCAGCATGACCAGCCTGCGGAGCCTGCAGCACGGCGAACTGACCGGACCGGGCATGGTCACGGCCCGCGGCGCCGACCGGCATGTCCACGACGGGCCGACACCGGTGACCAAGGGCGCTGACCGTGCCCGCACACGGGCGCTGCGCCTCTTGGCACGTGAACGCTACGCGGAGTACGCCGAGATCTACGAGCAGGTCCGCCTGGCCGCGCCGGACAGGTACCAGGCCCGCAACCGGGCCCGCAAGCAGTTGCGTAACCGTCACCCCGACCGGTACCTGGAACTGCACGCCCAGGAGCACGCCTGCTCCGGGACCGATGTGCCTGCTGTTATCCGCAGCAAGTTCTGGCAGCCGGCTGGCCGACCTACGTGCCCCGGCCTACCGCGACCTGTTCGGCCAGTTCCCAGCCCAGGGCATGAACCGGCCGATCGCCTACGACCGCGCCATGGCCATCCTCCGCGAAACCGACAGCGACCTGTTCACCCTGATGCTCACCAAGGAATACCAGCCCTGGGCTTCCTGTCAGCGCGGCAAGCACACCCAATGCCAGCACTTAGCGCGCCTACGCGCCTGGCGGGCAGGGCCGTTCTCTGGGCAAGCAGCGGGATCCAGCGGCCGGTGTCTCCTGTTGCCGACGGGACCCGCGGGAGGGACGTCTCTCCGCCAGGACGTCCCAAGACGGTCCGCCACGTCCGTGAGCGTCCGCCACCATCCGCCTAGCGTCGACGCATGAACCTAGCCGACTGGGCCGAAGACACTGCCCGCACGATCCTGCAAACACCCATCCCCCGCCGGTGGGCCCACACCCAGGGCGTCGCCGCCCAGGCCCGCAGCCTCGCCCCCATCCTCGGCAGCGACGCCGACCTGCTGACCGCCGCCGCGTTACTGCACGACATCGGCTACGGGCCCGACCTGATCGACACCGGCTTCCACCCGCTCGACGCCGCCCGGTACCTCAGCGACACCGCGCAAGCCAGCGACATGCTCTGCCGGCTGGTCGCCCACCACTCCTGCGCCCTCATCGAAGCAGACGAACGCGGCCTCGCGGTCCAGCTGTCCCGAGAGTTCGAGGCCGCCCGCAGCGATCTCACCGACGCACTTATCTACTGCGACATGACCACCGGCCCGGACGGCCAGCACATGCACGTCGAGCAGCGCCTCGCCGACATCCGCGCCCGCTACGGCCCAGCCAACCCCGTCAGCCGCGCCCTCGTGCGCTCAACGCCCCTGCTGAGAGACGCGGTCGCCCGCATCATCGGCAAGCTGGCCGACCTCGCTCCAGCGGCCCCTGGTCCGGGTTTCTGACGCGACGGCCTAACCGGTATGAGTCTGGTGTCGGCCAGCAGGCTGCGGCATTTCCTGATCGGAGCCGGTGCGGACGCTGCCGTCGCGGCGTTCATCACCGCCACGGCTGACGGCAGCCATCTGATCCTGTCCACGGACACAAGCCCGGCCCTGATCGAGTCAGGCAGCCCCCGTCGTGAATCTCCGACGGATGCCCTTGCTCAGAACCACCACCCGGTCGTCCAAGAGAGCGACCTTGGCCCGGAACGCGGCTATGAGAAGCCGCCCCCAGGGGCCCAGAGGGGAAGAAGAGGGCGAGTAACCGCTGCGTGTAGCTTCGAGCTAAAATTATAGGTAGTGGTGAGTCTCTATGAGGAGCGACGACTCCACCAGGAACTCTATTCATAAGCCCTAAAGAACATTAGCCCGGTTATCGCTTGGAGCGTTTCTTCAAATTCCTCGATCGGCGGGCGGAACCTGCCGCCTTCCTCGCTGAGCATCCGCCAGGCCTTCAGATGCGCGATGGCACGCTCGACTGCCGCGCGTATCTTGCTGAAAGCGGTGTTGAATGCCGTCTGCAAATCGTCAAGCAGGCTGCCAGCTGGCTTCTTGAACGGGATGACCTCGATACCCTCGACGCCGGTGTACCCGAGGTCGGCGGCAGCGTGGATTCCGGCCAGGATGTCCTTGAGCCCTGATGCTTCAAAGGCATAGGCGTCGTGCCGCGCGCCGTGGACGGCTAGAGCGTGTCCCGTAGATCATGGGACGGGGTGGCGAAGCCAGATCCTGATCGAGGCGACGTCGACGGTTCCACGCCAGACGAAGTCGCGTTTGTCGTATCTGGTAGCAATGGCCCGGTGCTGGCGGAGCTGGCCGAAGGCACGCTCAACAACGTTGCGCTGCTTGTAGGCAGCCGGGTCGAACGCGGGTGGCCGGCCGCCCGCGCTGCCACGCCGGAGCCGGTTGCGGGCCTGGTCAGCAGGTTAGGGATGGTGGCTTTGATGCCGCGTCTTCGCAGGTGAACGCGGATCGCGGTGCTGGAGTACGCCTTGTCACCCAGCATCCGCCCCGGCCGGGTCCTGGGCCGCCCGCGGCCCTGGCGCGCGATGCTGAGGCGGTCCATCAGCGGGATGAAGGCCAGGGAGTCGTGGCGCTGCCCGGAGCTGGTCACCCGGGCCAGCGGCCGGCACCCGGAATCAGCGAGCAGGTGAATCTTGCTGGTCAGCCCGCCCCGGGAGCGGCCTAACGCTTCCCTGTCCTTGTAATTCGGCTCAGCCCCTGATGCGCACCGGAGCGCTCAGCGCCGCCACCGCCAGCCGCGCCGGGTCAACGTCGCCCGGCGGCTGGCGCCGCGCCCCGGCGGCGTGCTGGTGCGCGCGGATGATCGTCGCATCAGCCGCGACCGTCCACGCCCTGCCTTGCGCCTGATCACACCCCGCGCGGAGCCGGTCCAGGATTTTCTCCCACGTCCCATCTCCTGACCAGCGGCGGTGCCGGTTATAGACGGTCTTCCAGTTCCCGAACCGCTCCGGCAGATCCCGCCACGGGCACCCTGCCCGGGTCCGGAAGAAAATCCCGTCGATCACCAGCCGGTGATCATTCCACCGATGCCCCTGCCGCGGATGCCCAGGCAGCAACGGCTCCAGCCGCGCCCACTCCGCATCACTGAGATCATGCCGCTTCACCCGGTCCTCATCCACGACCCAATCCAAGCGGAAACGACCCGTCAAGATCTACGGGACACGCTCTAATGGGCCAACCGCGGCGACATCTCCGTCAAGGGTCGCCGCAATCTGGATATTCATCCCGGGCATATCCTCCTTCCCGGAGAACAGGTCCGGGATGTGCTTCCAGTCCCAGGTTGGCGTGATGGTGCCATCTACCAGCGCCGTCCCGGCGCCGAGCACCTCCCGGGGCGCGGGGATGAACCCGGCGACCGCCTTCCGGATCACTGGCCGGAGCAGGTCCCAGCGGCGGCTCACGGTCGCCTGGCTGACACCGAAAACCGCTCCTGCCACGGCCTGGACCGGATTCCGGCGCATCAGGAACACGACCAGCCCGACCGACCTGAGCAGCTCAATTGCCGCTGGCCTGCCGCCCGGCCGCACGACATCGCCGATCAGCTCACGGCAGCGCGCGGTCAGCACGAGGAGTTGCCCAGCGCCCAGCCCTGTGAGAACCTCGTAGTCCAACGGTTCCTCCCTCGGTTTTTGGTCTCGCAAACACAAGACCCAAGGGCAGGGACCGTTGCTATGTCAATGCCTCCCGGTAATTCACAGGCAAATCTGTGGATATGTGTACAGCGAATCTTCCGCAAAGGACCGGGCCCGCGGTTACTCCACACGGCCCAGCCACCCTTATGAATAAGACTCCAGAGTGCGTTAATGCACCATCTGACAGACTGTTTCTCGCGGAGATGCTGCGCTACAGTCTTGCCCTGAACCTCTGCCTCCTCCAGTTCCCGAAGGCCGAATCCCTCCTTGATGAAAGCCGCGAACTGACCTAGGTCTACCGGATCGAAGCCAGCATCCCAGAATCGCTTAGCCAGATCGACGTCGTAACCGGTAAGCTCCGCCCATTCCAGAGCCAGCTGGCCTATATCTAGCTCTGAAGCAGAGTCGCTGGCCCTTTCTCTGATGTAGCGCTTGAGATTTACGTTGTCATAATTACGCTTGAGTGGGCGTGGTCCCCGGCGCAACTCCTCGCGTTCCGGGCGGTTGAACCCCAGCTGGCGCAGACCAGCGTCAAGATCGCTGTCAGGCGACTCGCCCTCGAGTGTGATCAAGTCGGGCTCGCTCTCGCTGCCGGATACTCCCAGGTGCAGCCACTCTCGGAGCCGCTGCAGCTCCTGGTCGTCCGCGTCCCTCTCTTCGGTCAAGCCATCCCCCTCCAGGAACGGCAGGCCACCGATCTCCTGCCTTCGTCCATATGTTCGAGTCGCATGAGGGCTACCAGTTTCCCACGCCAGGCAGGATGGCCCCAGCCACGCCGTGGTAGGCACACGGCCGAGGCGATCGGCGAAGACGCGGAGACAGGGCTTCAAGGGCATCGGGTTGCGTCCTGCGGACGCTAAGGCGGTACAGAGTCTTCCACCGGATAGCTAGATGGCTGATCATCCAGCAACCCGGCCCCGGTAAACCGGGGAAACATCCGACTCTGGCCACATCAGGCCGCCACGCCATGCCCCTGATCTCACGGAAAGCGGCATGTGAGTGCTTCGGTTCAATTCCCACGAGAGATGTCAGCTTGTGTCCAAGCAGTGCTGGGCGTCGACTGACTTTGCCGAAGGGCCGACGTATCCGTGATAACCGGCAACGGATTTGACTGGAGTCGGAGTTCGACGCGACGCACTGCGCGGTCGGCCTCGTCGGGGTGGCGTGAGAGTGCGATCTGCGCTTGTGCGAGCATCTGCACCATTTCAGCGGTGACCTCGGAGCGCCACTGAGTACCCGTGAGTTCGTTTCCGAAAAACTCACTAATGCAAGCTGCAAATCGCATATACGGGTTGAGTACGCGTATCAGAGTGCTCGACTCGCCTGAGAGGTCGTCGATCGCAGGAAGGCTTCCCTGGGCCAGCAATGGACGGATCCGTTCGTGAAGCGGGCCAATGGCCTCAAAAAGCAATTCCTGCAGAGTTAGGATGTCACGGACCTGATCCTGACCAGACTGTTCTGCTGTGCCTGTTCCCAAGGCAGGTTCATCCGATTCGACACGTGTCTCTCGGTCGTAGATTTTTCCCGCGGCGGCTTCCAGCAGATCGATGATCTCTTGCAGCACAACAGCGTCGACGACTTGGGCGAGTCTGAGCGTCTCCTGCGCTTCGGCACGCAGCGTTACGCAGGCTCGGGCAGCTCGTATGAGGTCTCTCGGATGTCCACCAGACCATACATGGCAGAACATCATTGCTGGCACCGAAAAGTTCGTTGCCCGACGCCAAAGGAGCTCGCGCGACTCTTGGGCGTTCATCCGCCGAACCTGGACCACCGTATCGAACGCCGAGTCGAAGACATCCCTGACAAGCACACCACGTGCTGCGAAGCTATGCATCGCGTCGGTAGAAACTGAAACGACAACGTGGACACCGGGTATGTGGAATAGATCCTTGATGCCGTTGATCATCGATACGACATCATCAGATTTGTCGATCTTGTCGAGCTCGTCGATGCATACGACGATGCGCTTTCCAGTGCGCGCGCGTAGCTCTCTTAGAAACCAGGACAGAGATCCAACCATGTCCGCGTCTGTGGACAGCCGTTCCGTCAGGCTAACCTGATCTTCACCCGTCGCGGTTACGATCCCCAGTTTCCAGCCCATGGAAGTCTTGCTTTGAACATCAGCGCTGTAGTCGAGGCGCTCCAGCTCACGACTCGCCAGCGCCGCCACAGGTGATGACTGAAACGACGAGGGCCCGACCTGTGAGACGAGTTGGACCAGCAAACGCCACAGCGCCGAGGCGACGACCGAAAGCAGTGTACCACCCACGACCAATAGGAAGATTGTCGTCCCACCGACTCGGAAGCCTCGGAAGTCGGAGTACCCGCGCGTCTCAGCGTCTTTGAACCAAAGATAGACCCACAACACGACCGCACCGATGATAAGTAATGACCTGAGTGCCCAGGCGACGGCGGAGTTGCGGAATCGGCGAGGTCTCGGTGGCCGCCACGCGATACCTGGCCAGAGGACCTCAGACGCCACCGCACGATGGATGAGGCGCACCAGTGCGGCCGGTTCGTAATGCCTTGGAGCTGGAATCCGGACGCCGATGCAATTCAATCGTGGATCAAACCGCAGTTGCTCCATAAGCGTCGACTTGCCTATGCCCCTTTGGCCAGCGACACCAATCGCCGATGTGGAATGCTCCTCGATGAAGGTCGACAACTCAACGTAGGTCTTCGAGGACACAGCGTTGTCGATGGCGACTCCGACCATGGTTGGCGCGCTTGTGGAGTCGAATTCCAGACCCCACAGCGTCTCTTCTTCCCAGCGATCGTTGATAATCTCCCGGAGCACATCCTCAACCTGCTGGTATGTTGCCTCATCAAGTGAACGCTGGACCGACCTTTTTGCTGACCATGCCGCAATCGCAGGATTGGAGTAGCGGACAGCGAAGGCGGCAGAAAGCAGCGCGAAGAACCCAGAAACACCTAGGGCGATCCAGCCATCCTTGGTCGGCGTGCCGAAGATCGCATTGGCATAGCGCACAATGAACGCGAGCGAGGCCACGAATACCGCGAGAGCCGCCAACAGTTGCAGATGTGCGGTGAGTCTCGCGCGCTCCCCGACGGTGGTGACGGCCTCGATCTCTGCTCGCAAACGCGACTCAAGAACTTGCCGCCGCTTGACTACCTCCTCAGCGAGGAACGCATGCTCTCGCGCGGGCTGTCGCAGATCGTCGGGAGGATCCGCCAGTACCCGCAACGCAACGTTCCTGATTGTTGTCTCGGAGAGACCACCTACTCCGGCACCGGTCCGTGGCATGGCTACATTGTGCCGCAAGTTGCGAGCCGTAACCGTGCAGCGACTTGAACTGGAGCATTCGTTTGGCACTCTCCAACCAGACGCCCTCACCATCCGCTCATCGGCTACCCCTTGTTCGAGCCGCAGACGTCGGCGAGACTACCGCGGTTACTGACAGTTACCTGCAGCGTAAAACCAAGATCGCTGGGCACGGTCCGGCAGCTTTCCGGGGGTTATGCGGTGAGCCGAGCGGTCAGTTGTCCGTGGTTTCTGCGGCGGTCACGGATGACCGATCCTTCAGTGGCGGCCCAACGATGGTTCCTGCGGCGGTCCTTCGCACGGCGCGGATTCCGGGTATCAGGACGACGAGGCTGCATGGGATGCCGAGGACCATGGCGGCGCTGACGAGCGTCACGGCGTCGCCCAGCCTGGCGGCGAGCGGCCGATGATGGCGAACCCGGCTGGCATGACGACCAGGGAGATGAGCCAGTCATAGGAGTCGACGCGGGAGCGCACCTGGTCGGGGATGAGTTCTTGCATGGTGGCGGCCCAGACGCTGTTCAGGAATACCAGCCCCGCGCCGCCGAGCGCGGCGGCGATAGCGATCTCCCAGGTGGCCAGCGGCGGCGCCAGGGCCAGCAGCGGCAGCACGCCGAGGACCAGGGCGAGGTTGCCGGCGACCAGCGGCCGGATGGGGCGCACCCGCAGGGCGATGATGCCGCCCGCGACCGCGCCTGCCGCCTGCGATGCGGAGATCGCCCCCCAGGCCGAGGCGCCGCCCAGCATCTTGCTCGCGATGACGGGCCCCAATACGAGGTAGGCGGGGACGGCGAAGTTCCACAGCGCGTGCGCGATCAGGTTCAGCCAGTACCACGGGCGGATGGCCAGCTCATGCCAGCCGGTCGTGAGGTCTGAGCGGAAGGAACGGCGCTCAGGAAGGCTTCGCAGCGGGAGCTTGAGCAGGCCCAGCGAGGCTGCGCTCACCACGAACGTGGCCGCGTCGATCGCGAACACCAGGCCCGGCCCGAACACCGCGACCAGGATGCCAGCGGCCGCGGGACCCCCGACGCCGAAAAAGCTCCCGGAAAAGCTCATCAGGGCGTTGGCCTGCTGCAACTGCCCTGTCGGCACGGTCTCGGGCACCAGACCCGCCGACGCCGGCCCGAAGAACGACTGCGCGGC
>WNFC01010681.1_pt1 | contig 10202 bp, 5 predicted proteins | sample 5400541 | NCBI WGS metagenome assembly WNFC01 (sample SAMN13153342, study PRJNA577476) | soil metagenome | isolation source: 120 cm saprolite under Douglas fir tree site 2 hole 2 replicate 1 | place: USA:California | collected 2015-04-18 | reverse complement strand
TTGCCTCGTACGCGCAGGTCTGCTTCCCCTTGCAGACGGACAACGCTCGTCTGCATCTGCAGCTCGGGGGTGGTAACGACGTGCAGATCCAAACGGATATTATTCAGCACCGGGTCAGTCTGAGGAAGGCCGGATACCTGCGCGCTGCGTTCGAGGTATGCGCCGAAGTCGAATCCGGGCGTGAAACCCAGTTTTGTAATCGTGATATCGCCAGAAAGCAGCGAACCGGAGGAACTCCCGCTCCAGTGAAGGTCTGCGTCGGCAGTAGAACTGACTCCGGGTGGATAACGCAATCGCACAGCACCGGCCGAGGCGGTGAGATCGAAATTGATCTGCTTCCCGGTCAGATCCGCGTGTCCGGTGAATGCGATTGTGCCACCGCCGGTTCGCGCCCTCAGGCTCTCGATTGTGATTCGGTTTTGGTTGAAGAGGAACGTACCGTTAATCTCGCTGAGGGCACTCGGCAAGTTGACATCTGAAACCGAGCCATTTTGGACCTGCAAGTTGCCTTTCACCATGGGAGTATCGATGGTGCCGGTTACACGTACCTCCCCGGTCAAGGTCCCTGAACTGGTGAAATCGGGATCGTAAGTCTGAATGAGCTTAAGGTCGACCTTTCCGTTCCCCTGGAAATCCAGGGTCCGCTGGCCGGCAAATTGTGCGGAACCGCTTCCAGAAAAGTCCGTGTTCTCACCGAGGATATGGAAGCTGTCGACCTTGACCGCGCGATCGGAGACCGTAAAACGAATTGGGCCACTATTGTGAAGCTTCACTTTCTCGACCTCGGCAGAGAGATCAGTAAGATTTCCAACCACACTCAACTGCTGTGGATTGCGCAACGGCCCTTGCAGCCGGAGATCTCCAGCCAGGGCAGAGTGGCCGGTGAGGTGCCCGTGGAGGTAGGCTTCCACGAATGAGTCCGCATCCAAATGAGTAAAGTGGAAATCAATCTGGGCGGGCCACAGGTCACGCAGGAGGACGCTTCCGTCAATCGACAGGTCGGCGTTCTTGAAATCCGAATGCCCGGTGAGGCGCAGCTTGGGACCGCGCGAAACCGCGTTCAGCAGAAAATCTCCAGCCATCTCGTCGTTGAAGGCTACGTTTCGGAGGTGCAGATTCGCGGTGACCTCAGGTTCGGCGACGGTGCCCGAGGCTCGCGCGGAAAAGTCGAGCTTGCCGGCAATCTTGATTCGAGAACGCTCAAGCGGCGAAATCTCAGCCAGGTCGAAATCGGTCCCGGTCAAACTTAGTAGAAAGACTTGGGACAATCGATCGTAAGTGCCATTGCCGGCGATTCGAGCTGGCCCTCGCGCTATATGCAGGTCTTTCAATGTGAGCTGACTCCCGCTGACCGCCAGAAACGCACTCGCAGAATCAAACGGGTAGCCCTGAACCGAGGCCTGCGAAAGACTAAAACTCCCTTGCCCTTGCGGCTTCGACATGGTTCCGGAAAGTTCGAGGCCCACGCCGAGTTTTCCCGAGATTTGGTAGTCATAGCCCGCGAGTCGTGCGGCTTCGGCCGCGTCCGCGTTCTGGATATCCAAATGGAGGTGGAATGGAGCATCGGGCGCGAGGTTCCAGGCAAGCAGCCCAGCATTGCCATCCAGTTTCAGGATTGTGTCTCCGCTGCGAAAGACGGCATTCCGCGTGACGAGGCTGCGGGACGAAACCTGCACGTCCGCATCTAAAGAGTCCCAATGAAACGGTTGCGATGCAGCCCGTGCACCGCTCGGAATCTGGGTATCGAAATTCTGCACCTGCAGATTACCCGCCAGGGCTACGTTCGAGAGCCTTCCCGTGGCAGTTCCGCTGAAGACAGCGCGGCCGTGAAGCCTGAAGGGCAAACCCGTTGGGAAGAGTTCGGCGATGACCGGTTGCCATTCCCGCAAGTCAGTGGTCGCAAAAGTAAACTTGAGAGGAGCTGAAGTAGACAGCGCGCCTGAGGCATGCACCAGCGTAGCTGGCGTGGCTGCCGTCATGTCACCAATCGCCAAATCACCAGATCGTGCGTCGTAGGTGGCATGCGCGCTTGCAGTGAGCGGAATTTGCCCGGCCTGCATCCGGCTTGGCCGGGTGACCTCAATTGCCATCGCAGTGTTGGCATTGCGGATGGACTGTCTCCATCGCATTTCCGATGTACCCGAAATATTTCCTGCAAGTTTCAGCTTATTTACCGAACGAAACTGCGGCCCCAGACTGGCCAGCATGTCTGCAAGAAAGAGGTCTTTCGCTCGTACCTTAATCATTCCGCGTTGCTCCTCTTTCGAGTTCTTTGACGGCTTCAGGGAAAGCTGCCAGCCAGAAATCTCCGCCTCCGAGGTGAAGCTGCCCCGGAGGAGCTGCCCTTCAACCTGGGAAATCGAGACTTTCTGGGGATCAAGTGAGAACTTGCCCGCGGCACTAACGTTCCGGCCGGAGAAAGTATTGTCCTGCCACGATAGATCGCGCACGCCGAATTTCCCAGATGAAGAGAAACTGGCAGCCGACCATGAGCCGTCCCCGTTGATCGCCAGCGTTCCCGCCTTCAATTGCGGCTGATGTGAAACCGCCGCAGCCTGCGCAAGATCCAGAACCAGGTCGTATTTGCCCTTCGCTACTGGATTTTGGAAGTTCGCCACGATTCCCGAGGCCTGAAGTCGCGACCCTTCTGAAGTCGCTTTCAGTGACCTAACCTCAATTCCGTTTTTGTCGATAGCAAAAGCCGCTTGTCCTGCCCACGCCACCCGGCGATATCCGTCGAACTGGGTCTCCGCTTTACCAATCGCCAGAGTGCCCGAATAGCGGCGATGAATAAACGAATAGTCCAAAGTGGCCGAGATGTCATTCGAGGTAAAGTCCAAGGGCACGCGCTGGTCCTGCCATAGCAGTTCGCCACGCTGGACGTTCAGCCGGTCAATCGAAAACGAGAAGAGCTGTTCGAAATCCACCCCACCCTGTTGCTTGGGACTCGGCTGGTTGGAACTGCCATCGGGGTAGAAGATTATGTGAATAACAGGGTGTTGCAATGTCAGAGAATGAAAGCCTATCTTGGCACCGAGGGCGGAGGACAGATTCACCGTTGCAAGCATACTGTCCACGTGCACGTAGGGGACTTCGCGGGCAGACTCCCGGCCATGAATCGTCAGGTCCCGGACCTCCACCTGCAAGCGCAGCGGAATCGCATGGAAACTACCCAGCTCCACTCGCCCCTCGGTTGCGCGCTCGATGGCTGCGATCAGCCGGCCGCGGACCATTTGCTGGAAAGACGCGGTAGTCGAATACCAGAGCAATCCAGAAAAAAAGAGCAGGAAGAGCAGGCATGCCAATAAGAGATACTGCATCACCCTTCGCCATCGGATCACAAGTCTGCTCATTGTGCCTGCACCCGCGGTTCAGAGGGACCAGGGACAAACACTCGAATCTGGGCTTGTGAGCGCAGCGTCTCCAGCCAGGAAGTGAGCAGCTGATTTATTTGTTGCTGGACCAGAAGCTCACGGATTTTCGGCGCGGCTTGTGCGAGACTTATTTGTGCGCCGCCGGAGCGAATCAGTTGCGGAAGCAGTTGCTCTTTGTAGTAGCTCTCTATAGCACCGGCGTCGATTTGGACGGAAGGACGCAGGCGGATCTCCACCAAGCGCAACTGGTTCAGTTCGAACGCAATATGATTCCTGATGCCTGCTTCAGTGAGACTGTAACTCGACAGTGCCGCGCTCCACGACGCGGCATTGTGGTTCCCAACGTAATCCTTCTTTACTCCTTCTATCTGCTTATCGATGTCGTCAGAACCTGCGGGTTTAATTTCTGCGGTGTGGATTTGCTCGCGCAGAAGCTCCTGGTCAATGATCCGGTCCAGCATAGCTTTGCGATCCTCAGGGGTTAATTCCCCAAGGGAGCGTTCGGTCATGAAACACTCGTATCGCAACTCGGCCTCCAAGTCGCTCTGCAGGATTACGTGTCCGTTCACGTTCGCGACAATGCGGTCAAGCACTTCTCCTGCCCAGAGCCGGGCGGCGCTGAGTACGAGCAATCCGAGCATGATCCATCGCGTGGGCATCAGAACGTCTGTCCGATACTAAAGTAAACGTTGAACGGGCTGGCTTGTTTCGTTCCGCTGAAGTTATAAATTGCCGGCGTTGTGGACGTTGCCGGCGTCACCAGGAGGGAGCCTGGGTAAACCGTTGGATTCAGGTTGTATCCGAAATCAAAACGAACCGGGCCGACCGGTGTTTTGTAGCGAACGCCTAGTCCTATGGCGTGAGAAATGTAATCGTAGCGGCACAGAGTAGCGCCCGACCCGGTGACCAGTTGAGTGCCAACCATTTGCGATGAGCACAAGCTCGTGTTCTGGCGCCAATGGAGGAGGCTATCCAGCATGTGATTGCCGTTGGTGAAGACGTTGCCCATGTCATGAAAGACGGCGAAGCTCAGGTTGTCTTGCACCCAGGGAAGCGTGGGTGGAGGGAATCGCAGTTCGACATTGTTCAGGAAGAGGGCGGAGCCTCCCAGGGGGAAACCCGTGAGCGGGTCGCGGGGCCCGGCCTGATTCAGGCCAAAGCCGCGGTGGGAGTTGCCGCCTCCCATGAACAACCGCTCGGGCAAAGGAATCAAAGTCTCATTCCCACTCGGCGACTGGCCCGGTTGAGTAATAACGGTGTTCCCAAATGCATTTTCCACGCCTATTCGCGTGGAACGAGCAAACACGATTTCCTTAGTAGACTTCGGCTGCTTGGCAAACGGGTGATACGTGGCATTCTGCACCAACACCCGGCTGAAATCTGCCTGTGAGCCGAAATAGTGCGCGGCCACGCCGGCATCCGCTGTGATGTAGCTTCCTCTGGTGGTCTGCAACTCATTGTCGCGCCGGTTGCGGATGTAACTAAAGCCGGGCTCGCCAACACGAACCGGCTGGGAGAGCAGCGGCACAAGATTGGGATCGATTTGGATATTGCTAGCCTTGACCAGGCGGTAGTTGAAACGGTAATTAATGGTGCTGACTGGCTCTCCACCAAGGCGTTTGCTGATCACTTGTCCGGCCTGTACTGAACCTTCCAGCCGCTGTGACGTGAACGTCGCCACATCAAGAGTGTGGTCGAAAAAACCAGTAAACGTCAGTTTCCAGTTCGGATTATTGAGCCAGCGTGGCGCCTCATAGCTGATCAAGCCTCTCTGCTGCAGCCGTCCGACTCTCGATCCAAAGGTAATAGTGTGCGCGCGACCCAGGAAATTGAGCCGGGACACGTCCAAAGACGCCAGCGGGCTAACTCCTGAGGTACCGAGAGGCTGCTTACCGTTGATGGCTGGCTGCCCGGTCTGAAATTCGAAACCGATTCCGTAGTTGAAGGTGTAGCGTTTCGCCTCTTGCACCTGCACCAGTACTTTCTTGCGCGCTTCCTTGCCGTCCGGATTCTGCACCGCCGTGTCCACTTGACTGAAGATGCCCAGATCGTAAAGCTTCTGTTGCGTGTTCAGAAGGTCGCCCTGGCTCAGGGCATCGCCTGGCTTCATTTGCAACTCGTGCTCAATGACGTAGGGCTGGGTGTACTCCCGGCCGGCAACCAACACACGATCCACATAAACGCGATCGCCTTCGCGAATGGTGAAGGTCACGTCCATACGGTTGTTTCCGGCAGGTTTGGCGGTAGCCTCGAAGGTGGCATTCGGAAATCCGCTATTGAAGTAATAGTTCAACAATTGGTCGCGGTCCTCGGCCAAACGCGGATCGGAATATGGTTGTCCAGGCTGCGTATTCAGCGGAGGAAAGGAGTCAGCAGACTGCGTAGCATTGCCTATGATCTGAAAAGAGCCCACCAGAGTTTGAGGGCCTTCGTCGATTTTGATAACAACCGCCAGCTGGTTGTTGGCCCCGCGATAATCGTCTTCCACGTCGCTCTCAATCTTCACTTGTGAAAAGCCGTTGGCACGATATGTGTTCTCGGTGTCGCGAATGTCACTTCTCAGCAGCACCTGGCTGAATCGTCCGCGTCGAAGCAGAAGGGTGGCCTCCTGCACTTGCATGCGGGAATGCAAATCCTCGTCACGAAAATATTTATTTCCAGTGATGATCACCTTCACCACTTTGTGCCGTTCACCTGGATCAATCTGATAAATCACCCGCAACACGTTCTTCGGTTCGTCGCTTTCCCTTCTGAGGTCAACGCTGGCGTCGAAATATCCTCGCGATTCCATATAGTTCAGAAGGTTACGCCGGCCTTCGTTCAGCAGGTCGTCATCCAGGGCATTCTCCTCATAGACGGGAACGTTGCGCTTGACCGTCCCCTTGCTGAGCCTGAATCCTTCGACTCGGATTTCGACTGCCGGGCCGGGTTCCGTTTGCAGCGTGTAGTCCACCGTGTTGCTCTCCGGAAGATATTTCTTTTCAGCGAAACTGATCTGTGCCAACCATCGGTTGCGCTTCTGGTATTTCTTCCGAAGCCGTTCCAAACCGCTGGCAACTTTTTGTCCAGAGACGACGTCGCCGGGATGCAAACGCGCTATGTCCTGGACTTGGCCATGGGAGAAGAGGCTATTTCCCAGGAGAGTTATGCTGCCGATGCGAGCTGGATCGCCGGAGTGAATCCGAAACGTGACCTCGACCTGCTGGCTCGTTGGGTCCCGCTGCTCCGAGTGAGTGATGGAGGAGCGATAGTATTCGTTTTCTTCCATCAGGCGCTGAATGTTCTGGAGCGCGCGGTCCATCTTTTCGGCGGTGAACAGTTCCCCCAATTGTAATTTCGAGGCATTAGCAATCTGCGATTCGGTGGGCCGCCCGGGCGCGCCTTCCACGCTCACCCTGCCCACGAAAAAATTGGGGGAGCTCACAAACGAGAGAAGCACTTTTCCATCGGCCGTTGGGTCACACTCGGCTTTCAGGTCGGCGAACCGGCCGGTGGCGAAGAGTGTGCGCAAACTTTCCTGCAGCCGCTCTTGATCGAACGCCTCTCCCTCATGCAGCGGGACCATGTCCCGCAGCGCCTGCTGATCGGTTTCGCTGACCCCTGGAAATTCGATCTTCTGGATCAGGCTGTCGAAACAAGCTGAGTCTTTCTCGGGCAGAGCTTCTTTTTCAGGCGCAGGGGGCTCGGTGTGAGGTGCCTGGGTCTTGGAGCCTGTGCCATTCGATTGCGAGCGAGGCCATACCTTCCCTGTGCCCAGGCACGAGGCAATCACAATCGCAACGAAGACACGGGTGAGACCCCTTTTCAACAAAAGGCTCCTAAGCCAAATTTCGAGAAAACTGTAAGGTTTGATGGGACCAGAAGGAACGCGCGCTGCGCAGCTCTCGAACCATCGCCACTTATAATAAATCTCTGGCCGGAAAACCTGAGTGGATGCTATGGTTCGCGGACCGTTTAACCTCATGCCGGCAGTTGAAGCGATCCTTTAATGAAACCCGAGCTGGACGAAAGATACTCGCGCCAAGTGCTGTTTGCCGGAATTGGCCAGGAAGGCCAGCGGCGACTGCTGGAGTCGAACGTCGCAATCGTGGGGTGCGGGGCGACAGGCTCAGCGCTGGCTTCCCTGCTGGCGCGATCCGGGGTCGGGCGGCTGCGAATTATTGACCGCGATTACGTAGAGTCCAGCAATCTTCAGCGGCAGACCCTTTTCGACGAAGCGGACGCTGCCGAATCATTGCCAAAGGCAATTGCCGCCTGCCGGAAAATCGCGAGTTTCAATTCCCACATCGTTGTTGAGCCCCACGTCAGCGATCTGACACCCGAAAATGCAGAGAAGCTCCTTGGTGGTGTCCAGCTCATTCTGGATGGAACGGATAACTTTGAGACCCGTTACCTGGTGAACGACTACGCGGTCAAGAGCTCCGTTCCATGGATTTACGCCGCGGCTGTACACAGTTACGCGATCACGATGAACATAGTCCCCAGCGACACTGCCTGCCTTAGCTGCATCTTTCCAGCGAGTCCTGGAGGAGTAATCGAAACTTGCGAGACCGCCGGAATCCTGAATTCCGCCGTGAACCTGGCTGCGTCGATCGCAGCGGCAGAGGCCATCAAACTGCTGGTTGGCGAAAGGCGGCAACTCAGGCGCACCCTGCTTTCATACGACCTGTGGCGAAACGAGCGCGCGGAGGTTTCTGCCGGCAAGCCCAGGCAGGACTGCCGCACCTGCGGACAAAGGGAGTTCGTGCACCTGGCCGGAGAAGGCCGTCCACATATCACCTTGTGCGGCAGGAACTCGGTGCAGATTCACGAACGCGACCGTCCGATTGACTTAGGTCACATGAGCGAGCGCCTGAAGGCGCACGGCAGGGTTCGTCATAACGAGTTTGTCCTCAAATTCTGGAAAGAGCAGTTCGAGATGACGCTCTTTCCGGATGGCCGGGCCATCATTAAGGGCACCATGGATACGGCAGTTGCGCGAAGTCTTTACGCGCGTTATGTCGGGAGCTAGGGCAGCGACCGTGTCTTCAAAGTTGCTAAAATTTCGAACGTTCAATCTGCCGGAACCGTAATACTGGAACGATGCAAGAGACGCTACTACATCATCACGGCAACTACCTAGTGCGACGGCTTCACCTCCCGCCTGGCGAGGCCACCCCGCTGGCATCGTGACCCATTTCATCGTGTAACCGTAATCCTGAGTGGCGACATTTTGGATGTGGAATACCGGGACGGAAGCAAAACCGAACGGTTTGACGTTGCGGCCGGCGAGGCGCATTGGCAGGAGCCAACCAGTCTGGCGCATCGCGCGATCAACTCCGGCGGGCAGGTCTACGAGGAGATCACGATCTTCTTTCTTGACCGTCCGGATGCTGTGCCGCAACCGGACGCCGAGTCCGCCTAGAAAGAGTTGCTTGGGCTGTCACTCGGCTGCGGCTTTTGCGCAACTACTTGCACCCTGGGCCGTTGTCCGCGAATCATAAACCGCGAAAAACGGCCAATAGGCCGCAAAGACGGGTAAATTTCACGGAATCAGTGAAACCACTGCAGACTGGCATTTCACCTGCTTACTATTGGCAGAGCTTCGTCGACCCAGGAGGTAGTATGCGTCTATTTACGGTGCTTTGTGTGAGTTTATTCGTTTCAAGCATGGCACTCGGTCAAACAACCGCCATTCGCAGTTGTGTTGGATATTACGGCTGTGGCCCCTTCATTCCGCTAGTGACCACCCCAGAGATCTCGCTGCAAACTGTTTCGCCCTCTTCGGTCGGAGCCAGTAACGCAACCTACGGGTTGGTTGCAGGGGCGACGAATTCAACTCTGTCCATCGTTAACGGAAACACCAGCTCGGTGTATACCCAGCCAGTATGGTATTCGGGAGGAACAACTCCTCTGATTTCATCTCCGTCGGTAACGCTTCCTGTTCCACTGCAACGGCCAATGATGCACATGGAAGGGATGGAGCGGGAGCACGAGAAGGCAGAGGCATCCCCAAGAGCCTGGACTTTTTACAGTGCTGCAGAGGCTAATCCGGTCGAGGCTGCTGCGTCGGCAAAGAGTGGGAGAAAAGCCACTCACACCTACACCAACCAGGACGTAGAACAAGAAAACCAGAAAAACGGACAGGTGAAGTACGACGGCAAGACCGAACAGATTAAGTAGTAGGTCGCATCGCCTCCAGATCTAAAGACCGTGGAGGAGCGGCCCTTTCAGGGCCAGTCTTCGCAATTGCTCAGATTGAGCGGCGCTGAAAGCGCCGCCCTTCCACTCCACGCACTGTGCCTCTCAGCGTTGCACCAAGCTCTCCAGCGCATTGAAGAACTCCGGATAGGAGATCACGGCAGCATCAGCTCCCTTGATCTCCGTTTCTCCTTTTGCCCTGAGCGCCGCAACAGCAAAGGCCATCGCAATCCGGTGATCGCCGAAAGAATCCAGCGAGGCGCCATGCAGTTTCTGGCCACCGGGAATCTGCAGACCATCTCCGAACTCTTCCACCTGCGCTCCCATTAAGCGTAAATTGGTCGCAACACTGGCGATACGATCCGATTCTTTCACCCGCAGTTCGCGGGCATCGCGAATTTCAATCCCATCGGACGTGTACGGAGCGATTGCGGCTAGAACGGGGATTTCGTCAATTAGCGCGGCCGTATCTCCGTTGGTGATGCGTGCACCTTTCAAAGCCCCGCCCTGCACACGCAACGTTCCGATAAGCTCTCCGTGCAGCTCCTGAAGATCGCTCATCGTGATTCGAAGTCCGAGGCCCATCAAAACATCAAGTAACCGCGCTCGTGTGGGGTTCAGGAGTAAGCCAGGAATGGTCAGGTGCGA
>WNFC01038784.1_pt1 | contig 10203 bp, 7 predicted proteins | sample 5400541 | NCBI WGS metagenome assembly WNFC01 (sample SAMN13153342, study PRJNA577476) | soil metagenome | isolation source: 120 cm saprolite under Douglas fir tree site 2 hole 2 replicate 1 | place: USA:California | collected 2015-04-18 | reverse complement strand
GGTTCCAAGGTGTGCGCGCAGGATGTTGAAGTGACCGCGGCCGTCCTTTCGCGGAATGAGATGGACCCGCGGCTCGAGGACGACCTGCGCCTCGCCCTGCGCCCACACGGCAGCGGTGACGGCTTCGAAGATCGCGGATCTCGTCAAGCCCAGGCTCGCGACATCTGGTCCCGAGATGAATCGCAGCTCCAGGCGGCTCAAGAATCGGAACCCGCGACAAGACGCATACTTGTGAGGGCCTTTTCTCGGCCGCAGATCTCACGCAGCAATCGAGGAGTCGCACCCATCCAGCAACCGCACGACATCCTAGGCGCACCATGAAGATCGCGGCCGAGATCGTGGCACCGAGTGCCAGACAGATGCGGTGACTGATAGTCGATTACGCCCGCGTGCTCCCTCCGCGAGGATGAGTGGCGAGTGGGGGGTTGACGATCAGGAGCTGCTCATCTCATCTGCAGGCGTCGTGGTCCTGCACCAGCGATGAGTCTTCTCGTACCCTGCCCAAACTGCGGACCTCGCGAGTTCACCGAGTTCGCCTACGGCGGCGAGACCAACGCGCGACCCAAGCCCAACGCACCTATCGAGAAGCTTGCCAAGTATCTGTATGTCAGGCGCAACGCGAGCGGCCCACAGCAAGAGTGGTGGTATCACCGTGCAGGATGCCGCTCGTGGTTCTTGGCGCGTAGAGACACCGTTGCGAACGCGTTCCTCGACAGCTACTGGCCTGACGACGCTCGGCGGGAGCGATGACCACCAGCCGGCTCGCGACCGCGCCCGCCGAAGTGATCGACAGAACTCGAACCGTCAGCTTGTTCGTCGACGGCAGGGCGACTCGAGCGTTCGAGGGAGATTCCGTCGCCTCCGCGATGGCAGCCGCCGGAGTCGTCGTCACCGGCCGCTCGTTCAAATACCACCGGCCGCGTGGCCTGTTCTGCATGACTGGTGCATGCGCGAACTGCATGGTCCGTGTGGATGGCGTGCCTAACGTCCAGGCATGCCAGACGCCTGTGCGAGCAGGCATGCGCGTGCAGCGCCAGAACGGTATGCCGTCGGTGGACTTCGATCTCATGCGCGCCGTCGATCGCTTGTCGATGTTCTTCCCCCCCGGCTTTTACTACAAGTCCTTGTACCGGCCGCGCTTCATGTGGCCGCTGGCGGAGCCGTTCATCCGCCAGGCGGCGGGCATAGGGAAGCCGCCGGACAAAGCGCTGGAGAAGGTTCATTACCAGGCCGTGAATCTCCACCCCGATGTGCTCGTGGTCGGGGGCGGACCTGCGGGGCTGGGAGCTGCGCTGGAAGCGGCTCGGGCGGGCGCTCGAACCGTGCTGATCGACTCAGACCCTGCGCTCGGAGGCGGCCTGCGGAGCATGCGCCGGCCGATGCGGGATCCCGAAGCCTCCGATGCGGAGGCCGGCCACGTGTTGGCGGAGCGTCTCTCCGGCGAGGTCGCGAAGGAAGGAGTCGATGTCCGCCTATCAACGACGGCATTGGGTGTCTTCGAGGACAACCTGGTGGTGGCGGCAGGGCCCAGGGAGCTGGTGCGAATACGGCCGCGCCAGCTGGTCATCACCGCCGGCGGCCTCGAGCAGCCGCTCTGGTTCGGGAACAGCGATCTGCCCGGGATCATGTCGGCGCGTGGAGCGGAGAGGCTCGTGGGCCTCTATCGGGTCCTGCCTGGCCGCGTCGCGGTCGTGCTGACGGGCGACGATCGCGGCTATCAGTGCGCTCAGATGCTGCTCGAGGCCGGCGCCAGCGTCACGATCCTTGATTGGCGCGCCAATCCCAAGGGTCGCGAGGTTGAGGCTTCCGCCGCGGCGGGTGCGAGCCTGCGCGACGCCTCAACGCCGATTCGCGCTGAGGGTGGGAGGCGGGTGCGCGGCCTCGTGTCCCACAGACAGGGCGCGGACCAACGTTTCGAGTGCGACCTCGTCGTCACGGCGGGTCAGGTGGTCCCAGCATCGGGCCTTCTTGCTCAGGCAGGAACCCGGATGCGCCACGACGAATCCCTGATGACCTTCGTGCCGGAGGCGATCCCCGACCGTATCCACGTGGCGGGTGCGATAAGCGGAGTCTCAAATCCGGTGCAGAGCCTGGTCGCAGGGCGGCTTGCGGGGCTGAAGGCAGCCGAGGCGACGACTGCCAGGCCAAACGCGCATAGGCATGAGGCGCTGGAAAGGATGATGCCGGGCGGCGCGCCTACATCGGTGATGCTGCCGGAGGTGCCCAACACGGCGGCCAAGACCTTCACCTGTCTGTGCATGGACGTCACCACCAGGGAGATGGCGAGATCGGTCCAGGAGGGCTTCGATGGCATCGAGCTGCTCAAGCGGTACACCACCCTCGGGATGGGTCCCTGCCAGGGCAAGTCGTGTCTCGCCGCATGCGTGCGGTACGCGGCCGAGCTGACCGGCCGGAGCATTCCAGAGACGGGCGTGCCTACTGCACGAGCGCCCTGGCGCCCAGTCGAGCTCGGGCTGCTGGCAGCAGACCACCTGGAACCTCGAAAGGAAAGTCCTCTGCACGAATGCCATGACGACCTCGGCGCAGAGTTCATCTGGGCCGGCGAATGGCGCCGTCCCAAGCAGTACCGGGAGCCGGCCGAGGAGTGCAGGGCGGTGCATGAGCGCGTGGCGATCATCGACGTCAGCACCCTCGGCAAGTTTCGAGTTCGCGGCGCCGGTGCGGTCGAGTTGCTGGAGAGGCTGTACCCGAACAGGTACGGCGACTTGAAGGTCGGGCGCATCCGCTACGGCGCGATGCTCAACGACCAGGGCGTGATCGTTGACGATGGCACGGTCGGGCGCCTCTCGGAGGACGAGTTCTTCGTGACCACGACGACAAGTGGCTCCGATGCGATCGACCAGTGGATCAACGGGAGCTGATGAGTCGCCTGACCGGCGCCGACGTCTCGGCCGCCGCCCTCCCCTACTTGAGAATGGCGCGCGCCGAGGTCTGTGGCGTGCCGGCGATGATCCTGCGCATAGGGTTCGTCGGTGAGCTGAGCTACGAGGTCCACTTCCCGAGCGCATACGCGGTGCACGTGTGGGAATCGATGCTTGCCGAGGGTGCCGACCTCGACGTTCTGCCCTTCGGGCTCGAGAGCCAGCGGATCCTGCGCCTGGAGAAGCAGCACATCATCGTCGGCCAGGACACGGACGCACTGTCCACACCGTACGGCGCGAGTCTTGGCTGGATGGTCAAGCTCGACAAGCAGGACTTCCTTGGCCGCGCGGCGCTGGCAGACGACGCGTCACGCGAGCTCCCTGAGAAGCTGGTTGGCTTCAAGGTCGACAGCGGCGGCCTGCCGCTGGAGGGCGCGGCACTGGTAACCGCCGGTCGCCCCATCGGGCGCGTTTGCTCGAGCCGATGGAGCGATGCCGCCTCGGCGTTCATAGGCTTGGCATGGGTGCCCAGCAAGATGGCGCAAGAGGGGACGCGGCTGGACTTCCGATCCGGAGGGGCGATGGTGGCGGCGCGGGTCCACCTGAAGCCTTTCTACGACCCCGAGGGGACGCGGTTGAGGTCGTGACCGAAACCACGAACGAGGCTGGCCCTCTGTCCGCGCCGGCGGAGCGATCGAAGGTACCGGTCATGCGCTCCGTAGTCCACCGCAAGCACGCGGACATCGGCGCGAGGTTCGAGAGACGCGGCGCGTGGTTGGTGCCCTACGTCTACCGGTCGATGAATGCGGAGGTCGACGCGCTCGACTCTGCGCTGGGATTCGCCGATATCAGCGCCCGGGGCAAGCTCCACCTCAGTGGTGCGGTGGACGATCACGTGCGGTCCTTGACCGGTGCACCGCTCGCGCCGCTCCATGTCGCGCCCGTGGCGACGGGTGGAGCGATTGCCCGGATATCCAGCGACTGGGCCCTGGTCCTGCTTGCGCCATCGGCCGAAGGTGGCGTGCTCCGCGCGCTGGAGCAACAGCGCACCGAAGGCGCGATGGCGACCGACGTGACCGGTGCACTTTCAGGATTCCTCGTCGCGGGGGCGCGCCTGATGGACTTTCTCGCCCGGACGGTGACCATCGATCCGAGCGGCCTTCCATCCGGCCACTGCGTGGCGGCGAGCTGGGCGCGGATTCCAGCCATCCTCGTGATGAAGGATCTCCCAGAGCCCGCGGTGGAGATCTACGCGAGCTCGGACTACGGTCGATATGCCTGGGACGTCCTGCAGAACCTCGCGGGTACTCCGGTGGGTTGGCGGGCGCTCGAAGCGTGGGGGTGGAAATGATTCACTACCTAAGCCCCTGGCGAATGTGGCGCAGGCCCGTGATCAAGAAGACGTACGACGTCGTCATCGTCGGCGGCGGCGCGCATGGCCTGGCGGCCGCTTACGAGCTGGCCAAGAGAGGGGTCCGCAATATCGCGGTCCTCGAGAAGAGCTACATCGGGGCTGGCGGCAGCGGACGGAACACCACGATCATCCGGTCCAACTACCGCACCCCCGAGGGCGTGCGTTTCTACGACCAGAGCGTGAAGCTCTATCAACGGCTCTCCCAGGAGCTCGACTACAACCTCCTCTTCTCGCAGCAGGGGCACATCACGCTCGCGCACACGGAGCGGGCGATGATGACGATGGTCGAGCGGGCCGAGGTGAACCAGGCACTGGGCGTCAACAGCCGCGTGATCGGACCCGACGAGATCGCAAGGCTGTGCCCCGAGCTGGACATGTCCGAGCGGGTTACCTATCCAATCCAGGGAGGGCTGTACCACCCGCCGGGGGCGGTCATCCGCCATGACGCCGTGGTGTGGGCATACGCGCGAGCGGCCGACCGGCTCGGTGTCGACATTTTCCCCGCGACCGAGGTGACAGGCATCGACGTCACGTCGGGACGGGTAACCGGTGTGCGGACCAATCGGGGCGCCATCTCGACACCGACCGTGCTCGCCGCCGTGGCCGGATGGTCGAGCCAGGTGTGCTCGATGGCCGGGGTCGAGCTGCCGATCGTCACGCACAACCTCCAGGCGTACGTGACCGAACCCATCAAACCGATGCTTCACATCATCCTGGTGTCGGCCACGCTGCATGTGTATGTAAGCCAGACGGATCGGGGCGAGATTCTCATCGGTTCCGAGATCGAGCCATACAGTACCTACAGCTTCGCCTCGACGCTGAACTTCCTGGAGACATCGGCGAGGCATGCAACGGACCTCCTGCCGCGACTACGGACGCTCCGAGTGCTCAGGTCGTGGACTGGCCTCTGCGACGTGACGCCCGACTACAGCCCGATCATGGGCGAGACCGACGTGAAGGGCTTTTTCGTCGACTGCGGCTGGGGGACGTACGGTTTCAAGGCCGTGCCCATCTCCGGGGTCTGCATGGCCGAGGCAGTCACGAGCGGACGGTCGCCCGAGCTCATCGCGTCATTCACTCCCAGCCGCTTCCGCGAGCGGAGGCTGGTCTCAGAGCTGGCAGCCGCCGCCGTCTCGCACTGAGGAGCCATAAGCTCGAGCCGTGAGCGGACGAGGGCGGGCCGATTCGCCCGAGCGGGTGGACGCCGACCGGATGCGCGAGGACTTCGAAGCATTGGCAAGGTTCGGCGCGACTCCCGAGGGAGGCGTCAGCCGGCCGACCTTCAGCGACGCTCACCTTGCCGCGCGGAAATGGTTTCTGGCCCGGGCGGAGGCTGGCGGATTGGCCACCCACGTCGACGCTGCCGGCAATCATTCAGCGGTGCTTCGGACTCGCCGTTCGAGCGATGCGCAAGTCCTCTTATTGGGCTCTCACCTGGACTCCGTCCCAGGCGGAGGCCGGTATGACGGTGCGCTCGGCGTCGTCGCTGCGCTGCATGTGCTGCTCGCATTCAAGGCGGCCGGCGCAGATATCCCGTTTTCTCTCGAAGCCATCGACTTCACCGATGAGGAGGGAACACTGGTTGGCCTTCTCGGCAGCAAAGCGCTGGCCGGAACGCTGACGCCGGAATTCATGCAGTCCCCGCGCGGAGGACGCGAGGCCCTCGTCGCCGGGCTCGAGCGTGCCGGGTTGCGCGAGGAACGGCTCTTTGACGCGCGCCGCGATCCCAGCTCGCTCGCCGGCTACCTCGAGCTCCATATCGAACAGGGCCCACGCCTGGAACGCGAAGCAGTGCCGATCGGGGTCGTCACAACGATCGTCGGCTCGCGCTCGTTTCGGATCGTTCTCCGCGGTGTAGGCGGCCATGCTGGAACTACGCCGATGGACGCACGTCACGATGCTGCCGTCACCGCGGCCAAAGTCATCCTGGGCGCACACGAGATCGTCGTTCGCGATTTCCCCGGATGCGTGGCTACGGTCGGGGACGTGCGCTTCGAGCCGGGAGCCTTCAACGTTGTGCCTGGAGTGGCGCGGGTGGCGCTGGAATTCCGCTCACAAGACGAGGGCGAGCTGGACGCAATCGAGTCGGCGCTGCTTGCCCGGATTCGTGCCCACGCCGAGGCGGACGGCATTGGTCTCGAGATCAGCCCAGTCGCACACTGGCAGCCGACCGCACTCGATCCGATGATGTGCGGCGCGATCGAGCGTGCCGCCGCTGGCCTCGGGTTGACCACGAAACGCCTTCCGTCTGGCGCCGGCCACGATGCCCAGGCTATGGCGGCGGTGACCAATAGCGGAATGATCTTCGTGCCCTCCGCCGGTGGTGTGAGTCATGGTCCAGGCGAGTCCACGGCCTGGGACGACGCCGTGAACGGAGCCAATGTCCTCCTCGCGACCGTTCAACAGCTCGCACGGCGCTAGCCGGACAGGTGCTCGAACACACGGTGCAGGCGTTGAGTACCCTCTCGAATATCGTCGAAAGTGGCCGAATAGCACAGTCGTAGATAGCCCTCCCCCGACGGCCCATATTCGGTCCCGCTGCGAACAGCCACGCCTTCGGCCAGCAGTAATTTCGCGAGATCCGCTGAGCGCATCGGCGTATCGAAGCTGAAGCCGACATACAGGTAGAAGGCTCCCTCCGGCCGTGTCAGCCTGAGGCCGGGTGTGCCGGCCAGGCCGAGAAGCATGTCCTCGCGCCTCGCTAGATAGCCCGCAATCATCTCGTCGATGGGTTCGCGCGGGCCCTGCAAAGCCGCGAGTCCGGCCCGCTGCGCCGGCCAGCTCACAACGGAGGCGCAGTTCGTGTGAATCACGTACACGGGTTGGAAGAGCGCGGCTGGCGCAATCAGGTAGCCAAGTCGCCAGCCGGTCATCGCGTAGGTTTTCGAGAATCCGTTCACGTAGAGCAGGCGGTCCGCCAGCTCGGGCATTGCGAGGCACGACGAGAACGCCTGCGCGAAAACGAGCTCGTCGTAGATTTCGTCCGCAAGCACCAGCAGATCTCTCGTAACAGCGATCTCAGCTATCGCACTGAGCTCCCGCTCGGTGAAGACAACGCCGGTTGGGTTGACCGGGTTGTTGATGACTACGAGTCGGGTCTTGTCGCTGACCGCACGATGCAGTCGGTCGAGGTCCGGCCGCATGTCCTGTGTCATTGCGACAAATACGGGAAGGGCGCCGATCTGATCAACGATCGCGGCATAGAGAGAGTAGCTGGGGTCGAAGAGAATGACTTCATCCCCTGGATCGAGCACCGCGGTGAGCGCGCAGTAGATCGCCTCCGTCGCACCAGCTGTAACAAGGACATCGGTTGCGTCAATACGTCGACCGGCACGAAGTGAAGCGTGCTTTGCGACGGCTATCCTCAACTCAGGATCTCCATGTGAGGGTGGGTAATGCGTGTAGCCCTTGGTCATCGCCGCGGTGGCCGCATCCACGATGTGTGGCGGGGTCGCAAAACACGGGTCTCCTACGTGCAATCGGGCGATGCTCTCGTCAGGCGGTATGTCGATGCCGAGGAGCCTCTCGACATTGCGTCCCCGGAGAGCCGCCTGGCTCGCGGCGGTCCTGGCTCGGCCCATTATTCCGGCTGCACTGAGCGGCCCGGGAATCTGGTGACCTCGAGCAGGTAGGCCACCATGACATCCTTGCCGGCCAACTTGACTTCGAAGGCATCGGACCGTTGCACGACCCGCTCGATCTGTTCCTTGTTGGCCTCGAACTGATCTTCAAACGGAAAGAAGCTGAAGTCGACAACTCGCGAGGACGCGCGGAAGGGTCTTGAGAAAATGGTCGAGGAGGTTCCGTCCCCAGTAGTCGAGTGGTCGGTGACCAGTTGGTTCATCGAATGGGTTGACCTGCATCTGAAAGAGGCTGGCGACACACACGTCGTAGCGCTGCTGCGGTTCCCACTCGTACAGGTCCACCTCCTCCCCGCTCATCCGGTCGGCCACCCCGTTCCTGAAGGCGTTGGCCATCGTATTGGCGATCGCGTTGCGGTCGACGTCAATCGCGTGAACGTGCCGGGCGCCGTTTCGCGCGAGCTGAACAGCGAGGACGCCGCAACCGCAACCGACGTCGAGGCAAGTCTTGTTCTTGCCGATGTTTTGGGAGAAAAGATACCGCCAGCATAGGAAGCTGCCTTGCGTCGGAACGAACACTTCGGGGTCGACGGTGAGGTTGGGAAACGGCAGCGGGTAGAGAGTTCTGCCGCGCTCGTCCACCCAGGGCGAGGGTTCCGGCTCGAGCTCGGCCGGTTCTTGCTGTACGACCGGCACCGCGGGATGCTTGTGTCCGGGCTTCGTGGCGGCGACCGCCAGGGCAGCCGCGGCTATGTGCTCCGGGGTCGTGCCGCAGCACCCGCCGATGATCTGGGCGCCCTCCTCCCGCCACGACAGCGCCAAGTCAGCGTATTGAGCCGGCCCGATGTGGTCGTCGAAGCGCCAGCTGGGACCGGCCATGTGGCCAAGATTCGGGTAGACGCCGAGCGGGAGCTCGGTGAAATCACGAAGCCACCCGATCATCCCGGGGACATGGTCGATTGGGAGACAGTTGACGAGCAGCGCGCCGACTCCAATGGACTCGAGTCGCCGGGCCGCCCGCCCGAACAGATCTCCTTCAGGCGGTCCCCAGTGCTGGCCGTAGACGCCGCATACGCCGTGGCGGCAGCGCCGAAACGAGAGCCAGACCGGAAGCCCCGTTTCCATCAGCAGCTCGACCGTCTCAAAGGTTGCGGGGTCGCGGATCAGGGTGAGTGTCTCGAGCAGGATCAGATCCGGCGGCTCCTCCTCGAAGACCCGTGACAGCAGCTCAACGGACTCTTTACGCATCGCGGAGTTGATCTCACCTGAGATCGCGAAGGCCACGGCGCGGCTGCCCTGTTCTTCGGCCTCGGCGATCGCGCGCCGCGGGAGCCGGATGCCGAGGCGAGCGATGTCCATCCAGTGCGCACGTTCTGGAGTCGGGCCGCTGAGGCGCTGCTCAGCCTCTGGCGCGGACAGGATCGACCACGTGTTCGTGGAGATGACGTCGCAGCCGGCCGCCACGTAGCTCTTGTGCACGTCGAGCACCGCGTGTGGCGCGCGGTACAACGCCCACGTGCCCCAGAGCTGACGGTCGAGCCCGGTGTTGTCCGAAGTCGGTCGCTGCCGCTGGAGCTCTGTGGCGATGCCGCCGTCCAGGATCACGCACCGGTCCGCGTCGAGCAGCCCCTGCAGGCGCCGGTACGCAGGAAGGCGAGCCGCCGGCGTGGTTGCGGCCAACCCCAGAACCTCGCCTAGCTCGCGCTACAGCCGCTGGGCGTAATCGCGGTTCTCCTTCTTTAGCGTCGGATCGGTGCCCATGAAAGCGTGCTTCGACATGTCAGGAGAGTAGCGGCTCGCCGCCGGCTTGCGGCCGAGCGCCTCGGCCATGCTCCGAATGTGGTGTGGGCCGGCGCCGCAGCATACCCCGAGGTAGCGGACGCCAAGGGCGTGCGCGTCGCGGGTGAAGTCGGCGATCTCGTAACGCGTGCAGACGAAAGGGTCGAGCGCGGTCGGAAACGGGCGTATGTCCGTGCTGGGGTCGCGCAGCGACTGCATCGTCGGCTGCTCATGGGTCGTCCGGTACGGCACCGGAAGCGCCGCCACCTCGCACTTGACTGCCTCACGCATCTCCTTGAGTAGCGGAAGCATGGTGCGTGGTCCGCGCCCGCAGTTGAGACCGACCACATCGGCGCCGGCGTCTTCCAGGCGCTTGGCGGTCTCGGTGGCCGAAAGGCCGTCGCGCGTCGTGTCCTCCTGGTGGAAGACCATGGTGACAACAGTTGGCAGCCCGGTGGCGCGCATGGCCTCCACCGCGATCAGGGCCTCGCCCAGGTAGCTGAAGGTCTCGCCGATCAAGAGGTCGGCTCCAGCTTCGACGGCCCAT
>WNFC01010679.1_pt1 | contig 10203 bp, 7 predicted proteins | sample 5400541 | NCBI WGS metagenome assembly WNFC01 (sample SAMN13153342, study PRJNA577476) | soil metagenome | isolation source: 120 cm saprolite under Douglas fir tree site 2 hole 2 replicate 1 | place: USA:California | collected 2015-04-18 | reverse complement strand
GCGTCAAGTGGGACGAAAACGCCCGGGTCTTGCCTCTATGGCAGCGCAGACTTCACGACGTCAGTAATCGTTGTTGCCCAGGTCTACCCTGACGCCAGCACGGCCGCCGCGATTTCGCCGGAGAAGCTGGCCGCCGCCCTGAAGGGCGTCAATGCGTCGGGTACCGCCAAAGTAGTCACCGGAATCGGCGACAAGGCAGTCGAATACACCTTTACGAGCTCCGGGAGTGGTGGAACCATGATCTTCGCGTTCAAGTCAAACGTCATCATCATGATTATCCTCACACCTTCCACCGACCCAAGCGCGGTCGAGAGTCTCGCCCGCACCGCCGTCGGCCGTCTCTGATACCCACATGCCAGAAACCGGATGTGGGCGGTGAGAGGGTCGAACTCCCGACCTCCTCGGTGTAAGCGAGGCGCTCTGGCCAACTGAGCTAACCGCCCGTAGCGGATGCTCAGTCTACCCAGCGGCGAGCACGCTCAGCGCCGAACTGAGCTGCGTGTCCTTGGCGTAGCCGTTGGCCGGCTGCTGGACGTCGAATTGGTCGCTCGTGTTGGCCAGCGGGACCGCGACGTCTGGCGTCAAACCCTTGTGGTCGATCGTCACGCCGTTGGGCAGATACCACCGCTTGACCGTCAAATGGATGTCGGCCCCGTCGTTCAGGGGGAAGTCCTGCTGCACTGACCCTTTGCCGAAGGTCACTGTGCCGACGAGCTTGGCCCGGTGGTGGACCTGCAGCGAGCCCGCCACGATTTCCGCCGCCGACGCGCTGTTGGCGTCCACGAGGACGACCAGCGGTACCGACGTGGCAAGGTGCTCGCCGCTCACCATGTGCCTATCCGGGGTGCTGCTGCGATCGCGCAGCTCGAAGGTCTCCCCGCTCGCGATGAACTCGCTGATGACATGGTCGGCTTGATCGATGAACCCGCCCGGGTCCTCGCGCAGATCAAGCACCATCCCCTTGGCGCCAGGCAACCCTGAGGTCAACGCCGCGTGCAACTCGTCCGTCGTCGTCGTCGTGAACTGGTACAGGCGCACATACAGGACGTGATCGGCGATCACGGTCGACCGCACCGAGGGAACCTGAATCTCAGCGCGCGTTACGCTGACCGAGAAGGTCTGAGCGCCTCGCTGGATCGACAGCGTCACCTTGGTTCCGTTGGGGCCCTGGATCAGCGTCGAGGCCTGGTCCGACGTGAGGCCCTTCATGTCCTTGTCGCCGACCATGACGATCTGGTCGCCGGCCTGCAGCCCGGCCGCCGCGGCCGGGGAGCCCGGCACGGTGCCCGTGATCGTCGGATAGGCGCCGCTGAAGCTCAGGTAGATTCCGATCCCCGAATAGTGACCCGTGTACACGTCCTGCAGGCGCTTGTATTGCGCGGGGTCGTAGTAGGCCGAGAACGGATCGCCCAGACTCGAGATGAGTCCCTGCACGGTCCCATGTGAAAGCTTGGTGGCATCCACGTTGCCATCGACGTAGTCGGCCTGGATCACACGGATGGCCTGCTGCAGCTCGGTCGTGTCGACGCCTTTGGCCGAATGGTGGGCGACATACGGCATCACATCCGGGAAGGCCTGGTCGGTGTAAACGCCTAGGCCGAACGCGAGCACCGCGACAATCAGGACGGCAACGCCCCAAGAGGCGTCGCGGAGCTTCATGTCAGCAGACTAACGAAGTCGGGCCGTTGGGCGAGCTAGCAGCCGAGCCAGATGCAGGGATCTCTTGGATCGTTGTTGACGCGGATCTCGAAATGCAAATGCGGCCCGGTTGACCACCCGGTCGACCCTTCGTAACCGATCAAGTCACCTCGGGCGACGACCTGCCCGCTCGAGAGACCCCCGGCATACCCGGCCAGGTGGCCGTACACGGTCGAGTAACCGTTGCCGTGGATCATCATGATCAGGTTGCCGTAGCCGATCGAGCCCGGGTAGAAATAGATGACTCCGGTGTCGGCGGCGACGATCGGCGAGCGGTACGCCGCGGCGATGTCTATGCCCGTGTGCTTTCGATGCGGGTACGGGCACGACGGGTCGTAGATCTCGAGATAGAAGGTCACGCAGCCGTAACCCTGGCTGATGCAGCTGAAGCCACACGCGGGCTCAGGCCATTCGAACGCGCCCGTGCCGCCTCCGGCCTTCTGGGCCGCTGCCTCGTATTTCAGCTGCAGCGCCGCGACCTGCGCGTCGATCGCGGCTCGCTGAGCAGCCACCTGCTGGTACTGCGCCTGGAGCTTGGCCTCGAGCTGCACCGCCACGGCCATCGCCGACTTCTGAGTGGCGACGTTCTTCTCCAGGTCGGCCTCGGTCGCCTGCAGCTGCTTGAGCAGCGCCACCACTTGGTCTTTCTGGACGCCGAGCTCGGCATTGGATTGAGTGAAAGTTGCACGCTCAACCGCAAGCTCGCCGAGCAGCTTGCGGTCTGACGCCGCGACCTGCTGGGCGCCGATCATGCGGTTCATCATGTCGTTGAAGGTGTTCGCGGTCAGGACCAGTTCGACGTAGTTGACGGAGCCGTGGTCGTCCACATAGCGCAGCCGCTGGTTCAGCAGCTCGTCGCGCACGCTCATCTGCGCGTGCAGACGGGTGAGGCTTGCCTCGGTGAAGCGGATCTTGCGGTCGAGATCATCGATCGCGGTCTGCGTCTTGGCGATCATCCCTTGTTGAGCTGCGATCTGCGCGTTCAGGCTGCTGATCAATGCGTAGATCGCGTTGATCTGCGCCTGCGTGTCATTGATTCTTCCCTGGATGTCCAGTAGCGTCTGTTGGTTGTTCACCTGCTGGCCGATGCCGTTGTTGTAGGCGAGGCAAGCCGCGTACAGGTCAGGAGGATCGCCTGGATAGCAATAGATCGCCACCGAGGTGCGCATGGACAGCGGGATCCACATGACGATGGCGATGATCACCGCGGCGACACGTCGTCTCATCTCAAAGCCTCACGAAGCGGCGCACGCCGATGTAGCTGCCCACCGCACCCAGCAGCGCGCCGCCGAGCAGCAGGTCGCGGGCGAGGCTGGCGAGGAACATCGGGTCGTACGACAGCGGGATGAAAGCGATGTCCGAGCGGAACTGCTGCACCGCCGGCGGGTATGCGATGACGAGCAAGGCAAGCGCGATCGACGCCGCGATCAGGCCCGTCATCACTCCCTCGATCACGAACGGCCCGCGCACGAACCACTCGGTAGCGCCCACCAGTTTCATGACCTCGATTTCCTTACGGCGGTGGTACACGGCTGTGCGGATCGTGTTCATCACGATGACGACCGAGACGACCACCAGGATTGCCAGCAGACCAACGCCCGCGATACCCAGCCATTGCGACAGCTGGAGCATGCGTTTGACAAAGTCGCCCTGGTAGTTGGTGGGGTTCGTGGGATCCACGCCCGACCACTGACGGGCGAGCGTATCGATCGAAGCCACGTCGGACAGGTTGCGCACCTGCACTTCTAGCTTGGCGTCCAGGGGATTGCCATCCAGCTGCTGCGCCAGCACGGCATTGTTCGGGTCCTTCGCGAAGTTCGCGAGCGCTTCATCCTTGGTGATGAACCGAACGCTCGCCACTCGAGGGTCGGCGCTCAGCTGCGCCTGGTAGCTGTAGACGCTCGCCAGCGGGGTGTCGTCGGCGACGTTGACGGAGATGACGCTCACCTTGTCGCGGAAACCGTCAAGCACTTGCGACAGGGCATGGCCGACGAGCAGGTTGACGCCGGCGAGAATCAGGATGAGCGTGATCGACAGAACCGCGGCCAGGCTGACCGCGAGATTCCGGAAGAAGCTCTGCCAGGCGCTATTGAGCGCGAATCTGAGGTTTCGAAACATCTTCGTGATACCGGCCAGAACGGTCGTCTCGGGCAATCTGCCCCGCATCGATCGCAACGACGCGGCGGCGGAGTAGGTCGACAATCTCACGGTTGTGAGTCGCCATCACCACAGTGGCGCCCCGCGAGTTGATGCGCAGGAAGAGCTGCATGATCTCCCACGCAGTGGCGGGGTCGAGGTTGCCGGTGGGTTCGTCCGCGATGATCATGCGCGGCGCATGCACCAGCGCCCGCGCGATGGCCACGCGCTGCTGCTCGCCGCCGGAGAGGTTCGAGGGGTACGTGAGCTCCTTGCCCGCGAGACCTACTGTGTCCAGCGCCTCGGCAGCTCGCGACTGGACCAGGCGATCCGGCTCGCCGAGCACGCGCAGCGCGAACGCCACGTTCTCGTACACGGTGAGGTTGGGCAGGAGCTTGAAGTCCTGGAATACGAGGCCGATCTTGCGCCGGTAGTACGGGAGCTTGCGCCGCTTCATGCGGCCGAGCTCGACGCCCTCGACGAAGATCTTGCCCTTGGTCGGCTTCTCCTCCCTGATCAGCAGCCGCACCAGGGTCGACTTCCCGGCACCCGAGGGTCCGACCAGGAACACGAAGTCGCCCTCGGGGACGACGAGATTGATGTCGCGGAGCGCCTCGGTCCCGGACGGATATGTCTTCCAGACGTGCTGGAAGCTCACAACCGGCCTGCTGTCGAAGTCTGGTGTCAAAACCATAAGCTGGATCTCTTGCTGTGACGTGGGGCGCCGGCGGGCGCACCTGGCTAGGTCGCGGGCAGTATAACTCATGCCCCCAGAAGCTCCAAATGGCATCCAGCGAGTTCAAACACCGGTCTAACGGTCCGGCCAGGGCTTGCTTGCGCCGGGGCCGGACGGGGCCTACGGGCTAGCTTCGGGAGCCGTTCCGGGCCTGGCTCAGCCGCCAGCGCAACCAGGCTTCGATGAACGGGTCGATCTCACCATCGAGAACGGCCTGGGTGTTGCCGACCTCGAGGCCGGTCCGGACGTCCTTCACGAGCGTGTAAGGCTGCAGAACATAGTTTCGGATCTGGGAGCCGAACTCTGCGGGCAGCAACTGGCCCCGAATCTGGTCGAGCTGCGCCGCCGCCTCCTGCTGCTGGCGCTGGAAGAGGCGGGCCTTGAGCACCTTCATGGCCATCTCGCGGTTCTTCATCTGCGACCGCTCGTTCTGACATGTGACGACGATCCCCGTGGGCAGGTGCGTGATGCGGATCGCCGAGTCGGTCTTGTTGACGTGCTGGCCGCCCGCGCCGGTGGAGCGATAGGTGTCGATGCGGAGGTCGCCTGGGTTGATCACCACGGCATCCTCGTCGGTGCTCTCCAGCTCGGGCATCACCTCGACCAACGCGAACGAGGTGTGCCGGCGGTGGTTCTGATCGAAGGGTGAGATGCGCACCAGCCGATGCACGCCGTGTTCCGACCGCAGCAGGCCATATGCGCGCGGGCCGCGGACGATGAACGTGGCGCTCTTGAACCCAGCTTCCTCTCCGGGTGATTGGTCGATCACCTCCACCTCGAACCGATGGCGCTCGGCCCACTTCGTGTACATACGCATGAGCATCTCGACCCAGTCCTGCGCCTCCACCCCACCCTGGCCGACGGAGATCGTCACCACGGCGTTGTGATTCGCGTACGGGTCGGTGAAGAGCAGGTCGAGCTCACGAGACCGCAGTTCGGCCGCGATCGCGGCCTCTTCCTGCGCGACCTGCTTGGTCAGCTCCGGATCGCCCGAGGCAAGCTGGTCGAGCTCGATCAGGTCACGAGCGCGTTTTTCCAGCTGCTCCCAGGTCTTGATCAGCTCTCGATTCTCGGCCGACTCGCGCGCCGATGCGCTCGCACGGCGCGGATCGTCCCAGACCCCGGGCTGGGTCAGGAGGTGGTCGAGCTCCTCTGCTCGCTTGAGCTTCGCGGGCAGGTCAAAGGTGCTCCTTCAGCTGCACGATGCGCTCGAGCAGCTCTTTGGGACTGAGCTGGACGTCCATCTACCTTCCGTGGCACCTCTTGTACTTCTTGCCCGACCCGCACCAGCAGGGATCGTTGCGGCCCAGCTTAGCGGCCGCCGCCCCGCCCTCGGCTGCCGCCGCGCCTACGGGGACCGCCCGTCGCTGCTTGGGAGCGCCGTTGCGGCCTGCCTTGGTCGCGCCATCCGGATCGCTCGGTCCGGATTCCAGCAGATCTCGGACGAGCGGCTTGGGTGGCGGTGGTGGAGCATTGCGCTGCACGTGGACGCGAAAGATCCCCGCCACGATCGAGCTCTGGATTCGCTCTCGCAGCTCGTTGAACATCTCCAGGGCCTCGTTCTTGTACTCGACCAGCGGGTCGCGCTGGCCGTACGCGCGCAGCCCGACGCCTTCGCGGAAGTGCTCCATCTGCGTCAGGTACTCCATCCACTGCCAGTCGATGGTCCGCAGCATCACGTCCTTCTCGACCAGCGGCATGAGCTCGACGCCGATCTCCTCGACCTTCTTGTCGTAGGCATCCGCGGCCGCCGCGTTCAAGTGGTCGGCCAGAGCCTCGGGGCCGCGCGTCACCACCTCTTCAGGTATCTGCGAGCCAGGCTCGATCGGCAGGTACGCCGATAGGTATCGGACCAGCGCCTCCATGTCCCAGTTCTCGGGATGGCGGCTCTGGCAATGAGCCTCGATGCCCTTGGCGACGATCTCTTTGACGTACTCGAGGATGTTCCCGCGAGCGTCGGCGCCTTCGAGCACCTTGCGCCGCTCTTCGTAAACGATCTGGCGCTGCTTGTTCATCACGTCGTCGTACTCGACGACGTGCTTGCGGGCGTCGAAATGCATGCCCTCGACCTTCTTCTGGGCGCCGGCGATCGATCGCGCCACCCATGGATGCTCGATCGGCTCCACCTCGAGGCTGTCCATCAGCTTGCCGATCCGTTCGGCCGCCGGACCGAAGATCTTCATCAGGTCGTCTTCCAGCGAGATGAAGAACTTGCTCGAGCCCGGGTCGCCCTGGCGGCCGGCCCGCCCGCGCAGCTGGTTGTCGATGCGCCGGCTCTCGTGGCGCTCGGTGCCGATGATGTGCAAGCCGCCGACATCCGTCACGCCTGTGCCGAGGACGATGTCGGTACCGCGCCCGGCCATGTTGGTGGCGATGGTGACGGCGGCCGGCTGGCCCGCCTCCGCCACGATCTGAGCCTCCCGTTCGTGCTGCTTGGCATTCAGCACGTTGTGCTTGACCCCTCGCCGCTCGAGCATGCGCGCGAGCCGCTCGGACTTCTCGACCGACACCGTGCCGACCAGCACCGGCCGTCTTTCCTTGTTCATCTCGACGATCTCTTCGATGACGGCCTCGAACTTCGACTTCTCTGTCTTGTAGATGACGTCCGGGCTGTCGATGCGGACCATGTTCCGATGGGTCGGGATGGCGACCACGTCGAGCTTGTAGATCTTGTGGAACTCTTCTGCCTCGGTGAGCGCCGTGCCGGTCATGCCGGCCAGCTTCTCGTACTGGCGGAAGTAGTTCTGGACGGTGATCGTGGCGATCGTCTTCTGCTCCTGCTGGACCTTGACCCCCTCTTTCGCCTCCACCGCCTGGTGCAGGCCGTCGGACCAGCGTCGGCCGACCATCGTGCGGCCGGTGAACTCGTCGACGATGATCACCTCGCCGTCCTTGACCAGGTAGTCACGGTCCCGCAGGAAGAGCGACTTTGCCTTCAAGGCCTGGTTGATCTGGTGAGCCTCGATCACATTTTCGAGGTCGTAGATGTTGCGGATGCCCGTCCAGCGCTCCATCTTTGCGATGCCCGGTTCGGTCAGTGACGCGGACTTGTGCTTGAGGTCGACCTCGTAGTCGTCGGTCTCGACCAGGCGGCCCGCCCATCGTGCGTACTCGTAGTACTTCTCGGTCGACTCTTCCGACTGCCCGGAGATGATGTGAGGCGTGCGCGCCTCGTCGATCAGGATGGAGTCGACCTCGTCGACGATTCCATAGTTCAGACCGCGCTGGCTGCACTGCGTGAGGTCGAGTGACATGTTGTCCCGCAGGTAGTCGAAAGCAAGCTCGGAGTTGGTCGCATAGGTGATGTCCGCTAGGTAAGCCTCTTTCTTGGTCGCCGGCTTCAGGCGCTGCAGGCGCGTGTCCGGGTGGGTCTCGTCCACGAACTCGGGGTCGTAGATGTATGTGCCCGTGGTGCCCACGTTGACGCCGACGCTCAAGCCGAGCAGGTGGTAGATCGGCCCCATCCAGCCCGCGTCACGCCGGGCCAGGTAGTCGTTGACAGTGACCAGGTGGACGCCTTTGCCGGCGAGCGCGTTCAGGTACAGCGCGAGGCTGGCGACCAGGGTCTTGCCCTCTCCGGTCTTCATCTCGGCGATCTTGCCCTGGTGGAGGACCATTCCTCCCACCAGCTGGACGTCGAAGTGCCTGAGGCCGATCGTGCGGCGGGCGGCCTCGCGGCAGACTGCGAAGGCCTCGATCAGAAGCTCATCGAGGTCGTGACCATCTCGCGCCCGCTGGCGTAGCTCGTCCGACCGCGAGCGCAGGCCGGCGTCGTCCAGCGCCTCGAGCTCGGGCTCCAGGTCGTTGATGGCCTCCGCCACCATGAGGTGGCGCTTGACTTCCCTCTCGTTGGGGTCCAGGAGCTTGGTCAGGTTCAGCATGGGTCCACTCAATCTAGGTTACCCGGAGCCGTCCGGCCGGAAACGAACCTAGGTGATCACCGGCTCGATGATCGCCACTGAGCCGTCGGCCCGCCGGAAGGCGATCTGGATTCCGCCAGAGAACTCGTCGAGGTAGATGTGGAAGGCCTCGCCGTCGGACACCAGCTCGGCGATCGCCTGGTCGGTCGACTGAGGGAGCAGCCTCACCCGAATCCGCTCAGGCTCGGCGGCACGAGGCTGAGAGGTCTTTCTCCGCGGAGGCTGCCGGATCGGTGAGACCTCGAGGTGACGGTGGGTCCTGATCTCCTTGAGCTTGACCACCTGGCGATCGATCTTGTCCAGCGCGAGGTCGAGGGCCGACTGCGCGTCGACGCCGCGCTCATGTGCTGACAGCACCGGGGTACGGCGCCCGTTCACGTGAACGTTGATCCTGCACACGATGGTCGCGAGCCCAAAGCGCTTGTGCTCATCCGAGAAATCGACGACAGCGTCGGCCACCTTGCCGAAGTGACGCTCGAGGCGGGCCAGCTTTCGCTCGGTGTAGGCCTTGAGCGCCGGCGGCAGCCCATCGGTGCGGTCGTTCAGGACGACCTTCACGGCCTGAGTATATGACTCAAAAATGCGCCCTGCGCGCGCCCGGCGCGGGTCAACGCGGCGCTAGCGGGTGGAGGGCTTGTATCCGGGAGGCGGCGGGAACAGGGTCAGGATCTCTTTCGGCAGCGGGATGCCCTGGTTGAAAATGCGGTCCAGGATCTTGGGCCGCAAGCCCGTGGGCCTGAACTCGGCGATGACCTTGCCGTCAGGAGTTGCGCCCTTCTGCTCGAGCACGAAGATGTCCTGCATCGTGATGATGTCCTGCTCCATGCCCACGACCTCGCTGATGTTGGTCACTTTGCGCGAGCCGTCGCGCAGGCGGTTCAGCTGGATGATGAGGTTGATAGCCGACCCGGTCTGCTGGCGGATGGCGCGCACCGGCAGGTCGACGCCAGCCATCAGCACGAGGGTTTCGAGTCGAGCGAGTGCATCGCGCGGCGTGTTGGCGTGCAGCGTGGTCATCGAACCGTCGTGGCCGGTGTTCATGGCCTGGAGCATGTCCAGCGCCTCGCCGCCACGGCATTCGCCGACCACGATTCGCTCCGGGCGCATGCGCAGAGAGTTGATTACGAGGCGCTGAATCGTGATCTCGCCCTCGCCGTTGATGTCTTTGGGTCGCGTCTCCATGCGGCACACATGCTCCTGGTGGAGCTGGAGCTCGGCCGCGTCCTCGATGGTCACGATGCGGTCCTCGACCGGGATGAACCCCGAAAGCACGTTGAGGAACGTCGTCTTCCCGGTGCCCGTGCCACCCGAGATGATGATGTTGGCCTTGGCGAGCACGGCCGCCTTCAGAAAGCCGAAGCCCGCTTCGTTGCAGGTGCCGAACCGGATCAGGTCCTCGACCTGAAACGGGTCGCGGGAGAACTTGCGGACCGTCAACAGGGGCCCGTTCAGCGCCAGTGGCCGGATGACCGCGTTGACGCGGGAGCCGTCCGCGAGGCGGGCATCGCAGAGCGGCTGGCGCTCGTCGATGCGACGTCCGACCGTACGGACGATGAACTGGATGACGTTGAGCAGCTGGTCCTCATCCACGAACTTGATGTTGGTCAGCACGACCTTGCCGCCCATTTCAACGTAGACGTGGTCGCTGCCGTTGACCATGATCTCAGTCACGCGGTCGTCGCGAATCAAGGGCTCGATCGGCCCAAGCTGCTG
>WNFC01010678.1_pt1 | contig 10203 bp, 11 predicted proteins | sample 5400541 | NCBI WGS metagenome assembly WNFC01 (sample SAMN13153342, study PRJNA577476) | soil metagenome | isolation source: 120 cm saprolite under Douglas fir tree site 2 hole 2 replicate 1 | place: USA:California | collected 2015-04-18 | reverse complement strand
ATCGTGGCGCTGCGCGACTACAACGGCACCTTCGGTATCGACATCAAAATCAAGAAGCGCTTCCCTTGAAATCCGCGGCGGCGGTCAGTTTTCGTTCTTGGGCTCCGCTGCGGGACGTTTTTCCTCATCCTTGGAACCCGTGACAAATTCGGGAAAGTCCGCTTTCAAATCCTCCATGGTTTGTTGCGCAGCCTTCTGTCCGAGTGCGAAACCCGCAGCCTGAGACTCCCGGGCAATTTCAGGAAGAACCTTCAGCATGCGCTGGCCCAAGGGCGAGCTGTAATACGCGAGAAGGGCTTTGAGATCTTCCGTAGTGAGATATTTATCGTAGATAGGAATCTCGGTTTCGCTGAGAGATTTCGGGTCGAAGTGCCTTTGAAAGCGAGCTACGAAAGCGTCCACGAACTGTTTGGCGCGGGGATTGTCGGGCTGAGAATCCAGCACGCTGGCGCGAAACTGCTCCATGCCGGCGCTCATGAGTTGCTCACCAAGACCTTTCGCGCCGGTGAGATCTATAAGCTTGCGGATATCGGCTTCTTTCCCGGGATCAATGCTGCGCGGCGCTTGTGGTGAGTTCGGGGTTACCGCGGCGTGACCGGGGGTCTTTGGCCCAGCGGGAGCTGGTTTTTGTTGAGCACGCACCTGAAGTGAAGGTGCTTGCGCCAGTACGACCAGCATGCCGGCGAGAAGTCCGCAGCCGGCAATTGGAATTCGCATAGAGGTCTCCAGGTGATGGCGGGCGCTCGCGGACCGGAGTGTCGTGCGGCGTTGAGCCAGATGCGGCTCGAGCACCCCCCGGTTCTCGTGGCGTTCCCGTCTCGATGAGACGCGATGGACGGGCTTTAGGGTTGTGTTTGGGCCCACTGCTGCGGCGGCTCGGCCTGGGCTACCCGCGGCTTTGCGAGACGCGCGTGGGCTGCGACGCCGGGGTACTGCTTGCGGAGGTCCTGAAGCACATCCTTGGCGATACGCGTGCTGAAGGCGCGGCTGGCTGCTTGCGTTTCCATATTGATCTTGGGCATTTCCGCGGCGAACTTTTGGCCGAGCGGGGAGCCATAGAACTGCAAGAGCCCCTTAATTTCGTCGTCGCTGAAATGCTTGTCGTAAATGGCGACCAACTGACCGGTAGCGGCGTCGGCGTCGAACTTGGCTTTGTAGGTGTCAACAAAGGCGTTCACAAATTTTTGACCACGTTCGTTATCGGGAACCGAAGCGGTCAGATTCTCTCTGAATTGATCGGCACCCCGGGCGGCTGCCTCCTGCAGGGAATCACGCGCGCCTACTAGTTCCATCAAAGAACGGATATCCGCTTCCTTTACGGGATCGATCGATGCTGTCTGAGCCGCGGCGTCCTGCCGCGCTGGCTGGACGGTGTTCTGCGAAGCACCTTGCGTGGCGATGAGGAACGCTCCGATGTAAATCACGATGAGTGCCAGAACCGCCTTCATGACTGCCTCCGCAGCGAAACTCTTGTCATTTCGCCACGCTTGCGATTGTAGAGAAGGCGGCGGTTTTGCGACACGTGCGGAGGTACAGGAAATGCCGCGTGGTTTACTGCCCGTCCGTACCTGTACTTTGGTTCAGGCAGAGGAATAGGCCGCGGTGGCTAGCGTTGGTCGCTGGAGGAAACGTCTGTTAGGATGCCGGCCCATGGCACAAACCGAAGCTTCCGTCGTCGCCAGCACCGCCGACGCTGCTCACATCGTGGATCGCGAAGCGGGGCTGCACCGCAATCTGACGCCGCGCCAGCTCTCCATGATTGCCGTCGGCGGAGCCATCGGTACGGGACTCTTTCTCGGCAGCGCGCTCTCGGTGAAATTGGCTGGTCCTGGGGTCATCCTGAGCTACGTTGCCGCGGCCGGCATTGCCCTGACTTTGATGTGGGCGTTGGGGGAGATGACCATCGCACATCCGCTGGCCGGCTCGTTTGGGGTGCATGCGGAAATGTACGTGCATCCCTGGGCGGGCTTCACGATGCGCTACTCGTATTGGCTTGGGCAGGTGATTGCCATCGGCAGTGAAATGGTGGCGGCATCGATTTACTGCAAGCACTGGTTTCCGGGCATCCCGTCATGGATGTGGATCGCCGGATTTTCGGCGGCGCTGATTTGGGTGAATGCCAGCAGCGTTTCTAATTTCGGAACGTTTGAATACTGGTTCGCGATGCTCAAAGTAGTGACTATCGTTCTTTTCCTGATTCTCGGGGGCGCCTTATTGTTAGGGCTTGGATCCCCGCGCATCGGCGGCACAAACTACGTCGCACACGGGGGATTTCTTCCAAACGGCTGGACGGGTGTTGCGCTGGGCGTGGCCATGGCGGTGTTCAGCTACTTGGGGATCGAAATTGTGGCAGTGACTTCGGGTGAAGCGAAAGATCCCGCGACGGCGCTGCCGAAGGCGCTGCGTTGGACCTTCGCGCGCTTGGGGATTTTCTATATTGGCGGCTTGGCGATCGTGGTTGGCGTGGTGCCCTGGAACCAAGTCGGGCTTGGAGAGAGCCCTTTTGTGCGGGTCTTCGAGTCCGCGGGCATACCGGCCGCGGCGGGAGTCATGAATTTCGTGGTTCTCACCGCGGCGCTGTCGAGCGTCAATTGCAACTTGTATCTCACGGCGAGAATGCTGTTTTCGCTCGCGCGCGGAGGGTACGCACCGCCGGCCCTGGGCCGATTGAGCAAGCGGGGTGCGCCGGTGGTGGCGCTGCTCGTTTCCAGCATTGGCATGGTTGCGGCGCTGTTCCTGGAACATCACTACAGCGCAACGGCTTATGTGTACATGCTGGGCGCGGCATTTTTTGGCGGAATTTTTGTGTGGCTGATGATTTTCGTCACGCACCTGGCGTTTCGCAGACGCACGGCGAATGCGCCTAGGCTGCCCCTGCGCTTTGCTCCGCGGGGACCTTGGAGCTCCCTGATCGGCTTGGCGGCGCTCGGAGCCGTGCTCGTTTCAACCTGGTGGATACCGCAACTCCGCATCACGCTAACCGCCGGGCTGCCATGGCTGCTCTTCATTTCACTGTGTTACCTTGGTTGGAGCAAGGCGCGTCCTCGCGTCCCGGTTCCTGGAGTCAGTGAACATGGATGACCTTCTGAAATGGCGGAGCGAGTTTCCGATCCTGGATCGCTCTACGTATTTGATCAGCAATTCGTTGGGCGCGATGCCGCGTGGCGTGTACGACGGAATGCGCGCGTATGCCGACTCCTGGGCCGAGCGCGGAGTGCGCGCCTGGGAAGAAGGCTGGTGGGAGATGGCCGTCGGCGTGGGCGACAAAATCGCACCGCTGATCGGCGCTCGGCCAGGCGAGATTTCTCTGCATCAGAATGTGACCTTGATCCAGGCAGTCATTGCCTCTTGCTTTGATTTTCGCGGGCCGCGGAACAAGATTGTGATGACCGATCTGGAGTTTCCCTCGATTCAATACTTCTACCACGAGCAGAGGCGCTTGGGGGCTCGCGTGGAACTGGTCGAGAGCAGCGATCCGGTTCGCATAAATCTGGAGAAATTTATCGCGGCGATCGATGAGACTACGCTTTTGGTGCCCATTTCGCTGGTGCTTTTCCGCAGCTCGCACATCGTGGATGCGCGAGCGATCATTGAACGCGCGCACCGCGTGGGCGCGCACGTAATTCTGGATGTGTTCCAAGCGACGGGCACCATTCCCATCAATGTTCGGGCACTTGGCGCGGATTTTGCGGTGGGCGGCGTTCTGAAGTGGCTGTGCGGAGGCCCGGGCGTTGGTTATCTCTACGTGCGCGAAGATTTGCGGGCGAAGCTGCGACCGGCGCTGACGGGATGGATTGCGCACCGGCGGCCCTTCGGCTTCGAGATCGGCGCTATCGATGCGCGCGAAGACTCTTTCCGCTATCTCAACGGCACGCCGCACATCCCGGCGCTGTACGCATGCCAGCCGGGCCTGGATATTCTGAATTCCGTGGGGATCGAGCCCATCCGCGCGAAATCGGTGCGCATGACCACGCGATTGCTGGAAGGCGCGCAATCGCGAGGTTGGCGAGTCAAGACGCCAGAGAATCCCGCGGAACGTGCCGGGACGGTGTCCATCGATTGTCCCCACGCCCTCGAAGTCTGCCGCGAACTCTTGGCGCGCGAGATTTTGGTGGACTATCGACCCAAGGCGGGCGTGCGTTTCTCTCCTCATTTTTATAACCGCGAGGAGGAGTGCGACTTTGCGCTGGAGCAGGTCGAAGAAATTCTGTCGACGCGCGCCTGGGAGAAACATGCGGCTGCCGCGGCTGAAGTTTAAGTTCATGAATGATGGCGACGATATTCGAGGCCTAAGGGTGACCGAAAAGTCGAGCGCGGCGACAAATGTATTGCCAGCGGATTTGGCGGAAGCCCGGCGCTTGATGGTCGAAGAGCAAATACGCCGACGTCACATCCGCAATGAAAATGTTCTCGCGGCGATGGCGCAGGTGCCGCGCCACGAGTTCGTGCCCGCGGAATTTCGCAGCCGGGCGTATGAAGACGCGCCGTTGTCCATAGGCGAGGGCCAGACCATTTCGCAGCCGTACATTGTTGCGGCGATGACGGCAGCGCTTCGCCTCAGCGGCACCGAAAAGGTCCTGGAAATCGGCGGCGGGTGCGGTTACCAGGGGGCCATTCTGGGCTGTTTGGCACGCGAGGTCTACACCATCGAATGCCGCTCGGAGCTAGCGGCAGAAGCGTCGGAGCGGCTGGCGGGGCTGGGCTATGCCAATGTTCATGTGCACTGCGGCGACGGCACGCTCGGCTTAGCTGAGCTAGCGCCGTTCGATGCAATTCTCGTTGCCGCCGCCGCGCCATCAGTGCCCGCCCCGCTGATCGAACAACTCGCCACCGGCGGCCGAATGATCGTCCCGGTAGGAGATGCCGAAAACCAAGATCTGCAACTTATCGAACGCTTGGATGGCGCCCTCCGAACCACGATGCTGGAGCCCTGCCGGTTTGTTCCGCTGGTTGGAGCTCACGGATGGAAGGAATTTCCTTTTCGATGAGCGCCACTCCGGAGCTCTCGATTGTCGTCCCCGCCTTCAACGAAGAGGTTCGTCTGCCCACGACGCTCGCGCAAATCTCAGCGTATATTCGCGCGAGCCGGCGCGAGACTGAGGTCATTGTTGTCGACGATGGCTCGCGGGACCGCACCTGCGACGTTGCGCGTTCGTTCGAGAAGGAGATCCGGCATCTGCGTGTAATTTCCAACGGCGACAATCGAGGCAAGGGCTTTAGCGTTCGGCGCGGAATGCTGGAAGCAAAGGGACGGCTGGTGTTGTTCACCGACGCGGATTTATCGGCTCCGATCGAAGAAGCTGACAAACTTCTCGGTGCCCTTGTGGAGTACGACGTGGCCATCGGCTCGCGGGCGTTGGATCGCAGGCTCATCAGCGTGCGGCAATCGTTGTTTCGGGAATACGCAGGGATCCTGTTCAACCTGATTGTGAGGGCAGTTCTGCGCTTGCCCTTTGTGGATACGCAGTGCGGCTTCAAAGCATTCCGGCAGGAGCCGTGTCGAATTATTTTTCAGCAGCAGCGCATCGAGCGCTTCGGTTTCGATCCGGAACTGCTGTATCTTGCGCGGCACCACGGGCTGCGGGCGGTGGAAATTCCCGTGCGCTGGGGGCACTCGCCGGACACGAGAATAAGCATGCTGCGCGACAGCATGCAGATGTTTCTCGATGTGTTCCTCATTCGCTGGAACGGGCTGACCGGCCGCTACCCGCGGCGGGGGCATAGTAACTTTGCATCACAAAGTACTTGACACCTCATCCGCTTTGCGCTAAATTGCTCCTATGGCTAGTTCCAGTCCGCTGCGCCCGGTTAACCGCGAGCCTATTCCCATCGACGCTCGTGCCGCCGACCATCTCCGCTACATTCGCGAGACCATGGAACGCGCCGCGGAGTTCACCGCCGTGCCCGGCTGGGGCGGGGTGGCCATGGGCCTTACGGCCATCGCCGCGTCGGTCGCTGCCTCGAGACAAAACTCTCCTCGTGCCTGGCTGACGGTTTGGCTTATCGAAGCCTTCGTGGCCGTGGCGATTGCCGCACCATCCGCAGCCACCAAAGCGCATCGCGCGAATTCCTCCCTCCTTTCCGGGCCCGGACGCAAGTTTCTGCTAAGTTTCGCGCCTCCGATTTTGGTCGGAGGCTTGCTGACGTTTGCGTTGTTCCAGGCTGGTGCGTACGCTGCGCTTCCGGGGGTTTGGCTTCTTCTTTATGGCACGGCGATTGTGACCGGCGGCGCATTTTCCGTGCGTGTTGTTCCGGTGATGGGCCTTTGCCTCATGGCCGTCGGAGGTATCGCGCTTTTTGCTCCGGCAAACTGGGGCGATGCGTTTATGGCCGCCGGTTTTGGCGCTGGGCAAATAGGATTTGGTTTCTGGATCGCGCGGCACCACGGAGGATAGCGCTCTTGCCGTCAGCGACAGAGAAGGATCTATATGGCTAAGGCATCTACGGCACGGGACGAGCGGTACCAAAGATCGCGTGAAAGTGCGCTGCCCAGCGCTCATAGCCAACCGCGTGAGGCAGTTCCCGCGGATCTCGATCGTCTCATTCACGAACGCGTGCGGCTGGGAATTGTCAGCGCGCTAGCGGTGAACCGCTCTCTTACCTTCAATGAATTAAAGGCCATGCTGAAGACCACCGACGGCAACCTGAGCGTTCACGCGCGCAAGCTCGAAGAAGCCGATTACATCGTATGCACGAAATCGTTCGACGGGCGTCTGCCGAAAACGGAATACCGGCTGGCGGCCGCCGGACGGCGGGCGCTGGAGCGCTATCTGAATCATATGGAAGCGCTGATTCGCGCCACGCGCGAAGGATGAAGGGCAAAATTTTTTGGCTGTATACTTTGTGATGCAGAGTAGTTTGTAACTGTATTGATCCGCGGCGGAGAAAAGAAGAGCTACCCCATGCATACCTCACCGATCGTTTTGCAGCAACCCCCCGCCGTCGTACCTTCCTCCGCGCAGACTCGGCCGCTGCACGTCGCTATCATTTCCGACGGAAACGGCCGCTGGGCTTCTTCTCGCGGCTTGCCGCGTTCCGCGGGGCACAGTGCCGGCGCCGAGGCCGCGCGCCGAATTATCGCCACGGCGCCGGGCCTGGGCATCCACACGCTTACCCTCTTCGCGCTCTCCTCCGCGAACTGGAGGCGTCCGGCGGCTGAGGTCAACGGGATTTTGCGGCTGCTGCATGAATATCTGTTGACGGAAACTTCCAAGTGCATTGAAGAAGGCGTGCGGCTGAGCGTGATCGGCCGGCGCGATCGCCTGCCCGCCACTTTGCGTCAGGCGATTGCCGATTCCGAAGCGGCCACGATGCAGGGGACGCACCTGCACTTGCGGCTGGCGGTCGATTATTCCGCTCGCGAAGCGATCTTCCACGCCGCTTGCCGGTTTTACAAAGTCACCAGACTTTCGCCGGAATCCTTCAGCGATGTTCTAGCCGAAGTTTTGCACGGCGGGTCGACGGAGGTCGATTTGCTCATTCGCACCGGCGGCGAGCAGCGACTTTCTGACTTTTTGCTGTGGGAATGCGCCTTCGCGGAATTTGTGTTCGTGTCGAAACGTTGGCCCGATTTCACCGTCGGCGACTTCGAGTCCGCGGTACGGGAATTTGCGCGCCGCGAACGCACGCGCGGCGCTCTGCCGGACGTCGTCGCAGGATAGAACTTTAACAAGCCAAGTGCTATTGAAGGGAGAGCCTTTATGGAATTCATGCCAGAACACGCGCCGCTTGTGGTCATGGCGTTTTTGGGAACCCTTGGACTTCTAGTCCTGTTGGTGCTGTTTGTCCTCTTTGCACTCTGGACCCGAAAGAAGTGGATTGGATTCGGGGCGATCGTGTTAGGTCTCGCCTTGCTGTCCGGCTACGCACTGGTCCTTGTGGGCGTGTCGCTCACAAGCCATGAGAAGGTGCTCGCGCTGGGCGAGCACAAATACTTCTGCGAAATCGATTGCCATATCGCCTATTCCATCGCGGGTGTGGAAGAGAGCACCGCGCTCGGCGATGAACTGCGCCCAAGCTTGGCCGCCGGGCGTTTCGTGATTGTGCACCTCAAAACTTGGTTTGATCCCAGCACTATCTCTCCGCATCGCGGTAATGGCGAACTCCCACCGGGTCACCGGCGAGTCGTTCTCGTGGACGATCAAGGCCACGAGTTTGCGCCATCTACGCAAGCACAGGCGGCGCTGGCTAAAATGCGCGGCACCACAAGGCCGCTGTCGCAGCCCTTGCAGCCGGGCGAATCGTACGTCACCGACGTCGTCTTTGATCTTCCATCCGACCTGCGCACTCCGCGCCTTTTCATTGGAGACGATTTAGGTTTTCCGAATCGTGTTTTGATCGGCCACGAAGACAGTTATTTTCACAAGAAGATCTTTTTAGCCCTAGCTGCGGCCGATACCATCTCCGCCGGCCGCGTGCCCTGATAATTCCTTAAGCCTCAGCAGCTTACCGGCCGAACGCGCTCTCGCTGGCTCGCCTGCGCCGGCACCCAGCCCTGACATTTCATTGCTCGCGGTCGTCTATACCCCAGGAGCAACCCATGGGAATGATGGGACTTGCGCTGGCCTGGGAGACTAGAATCCTTCCCGTAGCGCAACGGGAGAGGCGAGTGGAACCCTTCCGGGAACAAGTTACGGCTCCGGATCCAACGGCGGACAGCATACGAGCGAACGACCTCGCGCTGGCCGCCGCATGCCAGTCGGGTGATCTGCGCGCTTACGAGCGCCTGTATGTATTGCACGGCGCGCGCATGAAGAATCTGGCGCGCAACATTCTGGGCAGCTCCACCGATGCCGAAGATGCGGTGCAGGAGACGTTTCTCAAGGTACAGCGCAGCATTGCAAGCTTTCGCGGGCAATCGAGTTTCGCGACCTGGACTTTTCGTATCTTGGTGAATACTTGTTACGACGCGCGGCGCAGCCGGCTGCGCAAGAAAGAAGTTGCGACGGACGACGAACGCGAGGATGCGGCCTCACGGCCCGAGCCTCGAGCCCCAAGCGCGCACCCATCCTTGCGGCTGGCGCTAGAGCGCGCCCTGGCCAAGCTGACGCGCCACCAGCGCGATGTTTTTCTGCTCTACGAGGTGGAGGGGTTTCGCCACGCCGAGATTTCCGAAATGTTGGAAATTAGCGAAGCGGCCTCGAAGAACACGCTTTTCCAAGCGAAGAAAAATCTTCGCCAGATGCTGGAACCTCCGCGGCACAGCGACGCCGCGGGAGCACGGTGAATCAGATGAACGTCAACTGCAACGATAGGGATCGGATTTTTGAAGACAGCACGCCGTCCGAATGGGCCGCGCTCGAAGCGCACGCAGGGAGCTGCCCCAACTGCGCCGCAGAGCTCAGCGCCTGGCGCTCCCTGAGCCTGGCCGCCAGCGAACTGCGCGACTACTCGGCTAGTCCCACGCTGTGGCCACGAATCCGGCTGTCCTTGGCAGAACAAGCGGCCGTTGCCGGGCAGCGGCGCACACGTTGGAACTGGTGCTTACTATTGCCGAATCTCTCGCTCGCCTGGCAAGCCGCTGCGGCTGTGGCGCTCGTCCTGCTACTGGTGTTGTCCGCAGGCTGGCTCTTGCGGCGGCCGACGCACTCACCGCTGCAATCGACCGAACTGTTGAAGAGCAAGGCGCTTGCTGACGTCGAGAGCGCCGAATCCGTTTACGTGCAGGCCATCGACAAACTCGCCACAGAAGCCAAGCCGCAACTGGAGGCTCCAGGGACCGCGCTCATGGCCAACTACCGTGAAAAACTGCTTGTGCTGGATAGCGCCATTGACGATCTGCGCGCGCAGACCGGGCAGAACCCGTCCAACGCTCATCTGCGCTACGAATTGCTAGCGATTTACCAAGAGAAGCAGCGCACGCTCGAAGAGATTCTGGAGGAAAAACGATGATCCGCGCACTACGAAAAACGCTGCAAGACTGGCAGTTTGTGGCGCGCCGTGACACCGCGAAGACGTTGCTGTGCGCGACAGCCTTGCTCGCGGTGATGCCTCTTACCGGCGCAGCTGCGAATCCCGGCCAAGAACAAGTTACGCGCGACTTTCAAAAGACTCTGACGCTCACTGCGGGCCAGTCCTTCCGCATCGAAAACAAATTCGGAGAAGTGCGCATTCACGGCGAACCTGGCCGCGAACTGAGGATCTCCGCGACGATTCGCGCGCAAGCTGACTCCCGCGACCAGGCGCAATCCTTTGCGGACAAAG
>WNFC01012801.1_pt1 | contig 10204 bp, 10 predicted proteins | sample 5400541 | NCBI WGS metagenome assembly WNFC01 (sample SAMN13153342, study PRJNA577476) | soil metagenome | isolation source: 120 cm saprolite under Douglas fir tree site 2 hole 2 replicate 1 | place: USA:California | collected 2015-04-18 | reverse complement strand
ACACCCGGAGGACCGGGTTTGACCCAACTCGGACATCGACCCGTGCCCTCCAACGCACTCCGGGGTGGGAAATGACCTGACACTCCTCTGACTTGATGCACCCTAATACGATATCCTGCACCCATTCTTGGCGCGTGGAGGACCGAATGTCGTCCGACCGACTGGACCGGCGTGCATTCACGAGCCTACTCGGCGGGGCGACGGCAGCGTGGCCGCTAACTGCGCTCGCGCAGAAAGCCGGCGGCACACGGCGCATTGGCGTGCTGATGAGCGTCGACGAAAGTGATCCCGAGGGAGGCGCCCATCTCTCTAGCTTCGAGCAGGAGCTTTCGGGCTTGGGTTGGATAGCTGGCAGCAACTTGAGCATGGAGGTTCGCTGGGGTGGCCGCGACGTCGATCGAATACGGACTTTGGCAAAAGAGTTGGTTGCCTTGCAGCCCGACCTGATAGTCTCGGAAGGAACTCCGGTGACTCGCGCGCTGCACCGGGAAACCCGCACGATCCCGATCGTATTCGTGATTGTTGCAGATCCAGTTGGCCCCGGATTCGTGGCAAGCCTTGCGCGGCCCGGAGGAAACATCACAGGGTTTATCAATTCAGAAGCTGTGATAGGGGCCAAGATGCTTGAGTTGCTTACGGAGATTGCCCCCGGGCTCAAGCGGGTCGCCATGATCTTCAATCCCGACACGGCGCCTGGACGCGGGACATATTACTTCCGCGATTTCGAGACTGCTGCCACATCGTCCAAATTGGAGCCGATAGCAGCAAGCGCTCGCAATGACGCCGAAATCGAAACCGTCGTAACCTCGCTTGGAGGAGAGGCCCGCGGCGGGCTGGTTGTCACGCCAGACTTCTTTATGTTCAATCACAGCGAGGCAATCACATTGCAGGCGGCGCGAAACAATGTACCAACCGTCTATCCTTGGAGGCCCGTCGTTACTAGGCAAGCTGGTTTGCTTTCGTATGGACCAGACCTTGCGGACTTATTTCGTCGCGGCGCCCTATATGTCGATAAAATACTCCGCGGCGACAAGCCAGCCGACCTGCCGGTTCAAGTGCCGGTGAAATTCGAGATGGCTGTAAACGTCAACACGGCCAAGGCGCTGGGCCTTACTGTGCCGCCTTCGATTTTATTGCGTGCTGACGAGGTGATCGAGTAACAACAAACTAATGACCGCTTCTGGCACTTTTCGGCCTTGGCTCGATGTCTGACTTGAGTCCGCAATGCACTCGAGAGCGGACGTTGACTAAGTGTTGCCGGCCAGCTTCGGTTTATGAGTACGCGACTTAGCAAACAGACGGCTGAGAATATGTCGGCTTTGACCCGGTAGTATTCAGACTTCCAAGGCCAGCACAGTCGTGACGGGGCGGCTCAATGTCTTGCGGTCCAGCTGGCGAGCAGGAAGGCTGCGGCGCTCACCATTACGCTGAGCAGGATCAGGATGATCCCGAGGCCGAGCGCAAGCGCGAGGTCGCCCTTGCTGGTCTCGAGCGCGATCGCCGTGGTCATGGTGCGGGTCAAACCACGGATGTTGCCGCCGACGATGATGATCGCGCCGACCTCGGCGATCGCCCTGCCGAACGCCGCCAGGAACGCGGTCAGCAATGCGCCGCGGCCGATCACGAACAGCTCGCGGATGCTGCGGCCTTTGGAGGCACCGTCGACCCGCATCACGTCCCCGTATTCCGTCCACAGCACCGCCATGGCGCGGTGGACCAGCGCCACCACGATCGGCGTGGCGAGCAGCATTTGCGCGATGATCATGGCGGTCGGCGTGAACAGCAGGCCGAGCAAGCCGAGCGGTCCCGAGCGCGACAGGACGAGATAGATCAACAGCCCGACCACGACCGGCGGCAGGCCGAGCAGCGCATTCGCCAGCACGATGACGGCTTGCCGGCCGCGGAACCGGCTCACCGCCAGCGCGCCGCCGAGCGGCGCGCCGACCACCATGGCGATCACCGCCGCCGACAGGCTGACGCGCAGCGACAAGGTTACGATCCCGATCAGCTCCGGGTCGAAGCTGCGGATGAGACGGACCGCGGTGAGGAAAGCCTGGCCGATATCGTGCATCGGCGCCTATGTAGCTCCCGGGCGTCCCATGCACCATCGGGCGAGCAAGGCGGGCGGCGAACGTCGCGGCTGGTTCACCCGAACAGCACCGGGAGGCGGCGCGGCCCGCGTACCGTCCCCTCGGACCATTTGACCGCGCCGTTCGCATCCAGCCGGAACGTCGGAATGCGCGCGAGCCATTCCTGCAGCGCGACCCGGATCTCCATGCGGGCGAGGTTCGATCCGATGCAGCGGTGAATGCCGAGCCCGAACGCCGCGTGCCGGTTCTCCTTGCGGTCGATGACCACGCGATCGGCATCGGGGAACACCGCGGGGTCGCGATTGGCGGCCGGGAAGGACAGCAGCACCATTTGCCCGGCCTCGAAGCGGCAGCCGTTGACCTGGGTGTCTGCGACGACCTCGCGCGCCATCGTCACCGGCGCATAAGCGCGCAAAAATTCCTCGACCGCGAACGGCATCAGCTCGGGCTCGGCAAGGAGTCGCTCGCGGTCGGCCGGATGGCCGGCCAGATGCCAGAGGCAGGAGCCGATCGCGCTCCAGGTGGTGTCGATGCCGGCGATCAGCAGCAGACGCAGCGTGCCGTTGATGTGCTGCTCGGTCATCAGCTCGCCGTCGATCCTGGTATGAACGAAATAGCTGATCAGGTCGTCGCGCGGGGAAACGCGGCGATCGGTCATTCGCTCGGAAAAATATGCGGTCATTTCCGCGCTCGCGCGCGCAAGGGCCTGGTCATCGGTGATGCCGAGCTCCAGCACCTCGTGGATCCACTTGCGGAACTGCGCCCCGTCGGCTTCGGGAACGCCGAGCATATGCGCGATGACCCGCACCGGAATCTCCTGCGCGTAGTCCACCGCCGCGTCGCAGCCCGGTTTTCCGGCGACACGGTCCAGCAGCTCGCGGCAGATGTCGCGCGTCCTCAGCTCGTGGTGGCTGATCGCCTCCGGCGTGAACGCCGGGAGCAGCACCGTCTTGGCCGGCCGGTGATGGGGCGGATCGGAGGTGATCGGCGGCGCCGGCTGCCGTGGCGGAGGGCTCTCGCGCACAACGATGCGTCGCGAGGAGAAATGCTCGGTGTCGTAGGCGATGGCGCGAACGTCCTCGTAGCGGCTGGGAAAATACACGCCGAGAAAGCGGTCGGTGTGCGCGATCGGGCAGCCCCGGCGCAACTCGTCCCAAATCGGATAGGGGTTCTCGATCCAGCGCGGGTCGAGGTGATCGAAATCGCGTTCCCAATCGCTGACCGGCCGCCGCGCGCTCATCCGTCCTGCTCCTCGATCACCTCGATGGCGAGCTCGGGGCAGTTCGCGCGGGCAAGCCAAGCCTTGTCCTCGAGCCCGGCCGGCACGCTGCCGTCGCCGGTCTCCCGCGCGTTGCCCAGCTCGTCGAGGTCGAACAGCTCCGGCGCGAGCGCGTTGCAGCGGGCATGTCCCTGACAACGCGCACGATCGACCCGCACCTTGAGCCGGGTTTTTTGCGACATCGAGCGCCTCCGGGATCCGAGCCAGATGCGTCCAGCCTCGGTCGAGCTCTCTGTGCCGAGGTTGTCCTTACGGCTGGCCGCCAGGGCCGTAGCATTTCCGCCCGGGCCTTACAATCGACGCGGAAAGCGCGACGGCAAGCTTTCGTCAACCATATCGGAATTTCGCCTACCCGTCGCGGGCCGTGCCGAGCTTGCCCCCGGGGGCTGCGCGTGAGAAAAGCAATGCCGGATTCGGCGGTTGGGTGGACGCATACGGCCGCCGGCTAGCCGGCATCACCGACCGCGGACGGGGACGGGCTCTTGGGGAAGAAACTCGGGTCGTTCGTATTCGGCGCGATCGCGTCCGCCCTCCTGATGGTTCCGGCGCCGCTCGGCGCAAGCGACCGTCACGAGGCGCGGGCACAATTGTCGCTGCAGTCCGGCCCGGCCGCAAACACGGGCCCACGCGCGTCGCAAACGAGGCCGGAAACGCAAGCCGCGCCGCTCAATGCGGTGCGGTATTTCGTCGAATTCCGGTCCCGGACCGGTTTTTACGGCCACACCTATGTGGTGTACGGCCAGCTCGACGGCCGCGGCAAGCGCACCGACGTGCATTACGCCGGGCTTTACCCCGAGGGCGGCCCGGTCGGGTTCATGCTCGGGCACGTGCTGCCGGTGCCGGCAACGGTGGATGCGGTCGAAGATGATCTGACCGATCCGGTAACCGAGGCGTATCTGCGGATCGTGACCGCCGAGGAATTCGCGAAAATCACCGCCGCGATCGGCCGGCTCCGTGCCAACACGCAGCTGTGGAACGCGCTTCTGAACAATTGCAATGATTTCGCGGCGGAGCTGGCGCAGGAGCTCAGGCTGCGCACGCCGAGCACGCTGCTGATCCCGGAGCTGTTCGTCAGCGGATTGCGCGAGATGAACGGCTCGTGACGGCTGCACCGCGCTCGAGTTGAGCCGGCCCGAAGCTATTCCGCGGCGATCGGAGTGCTCACGCTCGGCTGTCGGCCCCGCAACGGCCGCTCCTCCATGAGCAGCAGGCAGACGAGCCCGACCGCGAGGCAACACGCGGCCGCCGCGAACACCCAGCGGAACACCCCGCCGAGGCCGGCTCCGGCATTGCCCAGCTCACCGGCCAGCGTTTCCAGCGTGACTCTCGGCTTGCCCTGGGTCGCGCTCCCGCCCAGCACGATCGCGGCGAACACCGAGACCATCAGCGCTCCGCCCAGGGAGCGGAAAAAGTTCATGACGCCGGTGGCGGTGCCGAGCTGATGCGGCAGCACCGCATTCTGCACCGAGACCGTGGTCACCGGAAACAGCGTGCCCATGCCGATGCCGACCATCCCCAGCAAGGTGCAGATCGCCGCGAGCGGCAGCGCCGTCGGCGCCGCGGCCATTGCCGCAAGCGCGGCGATCGCCAGCCCGAGGCCGACCATCGGCATTCGCTTGTAATGGCGCATGTGCACCATGGCGCGGCCCGCGGCGGTCGAGCCCACGACGGTTCCGGCGAGCTGCGGGATCAGCGCAAGGCCGGATTCGCTCGCGCTCAGCCCGAGCACCACTTCGAAATAGAGCGGCACGAAGATGGTCAAGCCGATCATCGTGCCGAACACGCAACTGACCGACGCCGTGCCGATACCGACCACCCGGTTCAAGAGCACCGGCAGCGGCAGGAACGGCTCCCGCGCGGTCATCAGGCGGACGACGAACATGAGCCAGAACGCGGCCGATGCCGCGAGCAGGCCGACGATGCGCGGCGAGAACCACGGATAGCGCGTGCCGCCCCAGGTCAGCGCCAGCAGCAGCGCGGTGGTTGCCGCGACCATCAGCACCGCGCCGGCAAGATCGAGGCGATGCCGCCGCTCGTAGCGCGGCAGGCGCTTGAGCACGCTGTTGGTCATGAGAAACGCCAGCAGCCCGAGCGGCAGGTTGATCCAGAAGATCAGCGACCAGTGCAGGTGCTCGGCGAAGAAGCCGCCCAGCACCGGGCCGCCGATGCTCGAGGAAGCGAACACCACGCCGATATAACCTTGATAGCGGCCGCGCTCGAGCGGCGGGACCACGTCGGCGATGATGGTTTGCGCCAGCGACAGCAGCCCGCCGCCGCCGAGCCCCTGGAGCCCGCGCGCAACGATCAGCACCGCCATGCTCGGCGCCAGCGCGCACGCGATTGACCCGAGCGCGAACACGCCGATGGCGACCAGCAGCATCGCGCGCCGGCCGTGAATGTCGCTGAGCTTCCCGTACAGCGGCGTGACGGCCGTGGCGGTCAGCAGATAGGCGGTGACCACCCAGGAGAGGTCCTCGACGTTGCCGAGGTCGCGCCCGAGGGTCGGCAGCGCGGTGGCGACGATGGTCTGATCGAGCGCGCCGAGCAGCATCGCCAGCAGAATGCCGAGCACGATCGTGCGCACGGCGGCGTGATCGAGCGGCATTTGCGGGGCGACCACGGGGCGGGAATTCATCTCGAAACGCGCATGGGCAAGGCTTTGCGGATGACCGGATCTGGATCGGCGAATGGTTCGGCGTGCGAAGGCCTACAGATCGGCTTGCAGCGCGACAATTTCAACGCGGATTGCCGCAGGCCAGCCATGAGCGAGCGTGGACGCTCGGATCACGGCCGCGCCGACGGCCACGCTGACGGCCTCATGGCCGGGACGAGACGATGATGCTGCCGCCCGCGCCGGGCAGGGCGTATCGGGTCACGTCGCGGCCACCGCGGACGGCCCTTGGTGCTTGGCGATTCTCGGCAATTGCCCCATCGCGAGCACGGCACAACCGGCGATCAGCACCGGGACCGCTCCGGCGAGGAAGATGGTCGGGATATGCCATTGCAGCGAGAGCATCATGCCGCCCAGCAGCGGCCCGATGATGGAACCGATGCGGCCGATGCCGAGCGCCCAGCCGACCCCGGTCGAGCGGATGAAGGTCGGGTAGAACGTCGCGGTGAGCGCATTGGCGCCGATCTGGGCGCCGACCACACAGAAGCCCGCGCCGAACACCGCCGGAATGACGAGCTCGATCGCCGAACCCGCTTGCCCGATGGCCGCGATGAGGATGGCGGCGGCGAAATACGCGCCCGCCAGCACCCGATACGGACCGAAACGCTCGATCAGAACCGCGAGCACCAGCGTGCCGACGATGCCGCCGACCTGGAACAATGCGGTGGCGATCACCGCGAGCCGCACCGAAACTCCGGTGTCGTTGATGACGGTGGGCAGCCAGGTGGCGCAGAAATAGATCACCAGCAGATTGGTGAAGAACATCACCCAGATCAGGATGGTGGCCAGCGCGCGTCCCTCGGTGAACAGGTGTTCGACCGGGAATCCCTCCGGGTGTTCCTCCGGCGCGATGAACCGGGTGCCGGGCGCGAACCGCAGCACCGGGTTGATGGCGCTGATGAGCCTGGCCACGTACTCGTTCCGGGTACCCTTCAGGGCCAGCAGCCGGATCGATTCCGGCAACCAGAAAATCAGCACCGGCGCCAGCAGCAGCGGAAAAATGCCGCCGAGCCAGAACACGCTCTGCCAGCCGTAGGAGGGCACGAGCTGCGCCGCGATGGCCCCGCCGACCGCGGAGCCCAGCGAAAACCCGATGAACATCACCATGATCATGGTGGCGCGGCTGCGCTGCGGCGCGTATTCGCACGTCAGCGCGATCGGGTTGGGCATGGCGCCGCCGAGCCCCAGGCCGGTGATGAAGCGCCAGACCAGGAGGCCCGTCGTCGATTCCGCGGTGACGGTGAGCAGCGACGCGACGCCGAACCACAGCGTGCAGAAGACGATGACCGGCTTGCGCCCGATGCGGTCGGCGAGCGGACTGAACGCCAGCGCGCCGAGCATGAGCCCGAACAGGCCGGCGGCAAACACGGGGCCCAGCTCTCCGGGCTTCAGGCTCCAGGCCTTGCTCAGCGTCGGCGCCACATAACCGATCGCCTGGGCGTCGAAGCCGTCCATGAACACCACCGCGGCGCACAGGACGGCGACGCGGATCTGAAACGTGCCGATCTTCTGCTCGTCGATCAGCGCCGGAACGTTCACCTGTGGTGCATCGGCGGGCGTGGTCATGGCGTCTCCCCCGGTCCCGTTCTGTTTCTGGAAATATCTTAGCAGGGAGCCGGGGGACGGACGACATGCCGGCGCGACGGTGGGCTGGGCCCGTGCTCTTGGTCTCGATCCGATCTATGCCGCGGGCACGGCAATGCCCACGGGGCAGCTCACGCCGGTGCCGCCGAGCCCGCAATAGCCCATCGGGTTCTTGGCGAGATATTGCTGATGATAATCCTCGGCGAAATACAACGGCGGCGCGTCGCGGATCTCGGTGGTGACCGGTCCGTAGCCTTTGGCCCGGAGCGCCCTGGTGTAGGCGGTTTTCGAAGCCTCCGCGGCCGCGCGCTGCGCCGGATCGAAGGTGTAGATCGCGGAACGATATTGCGTGCCGACGTCGTTGCCCTGGCGCATGCCCTGGGTCGGGTCGTGATTTTCCCAAAACGTCTTGAGCAGGCGCTCGTAGGGGATCCGGCTCGGGTCGAAGATCACGAGCACGACCTCGTTGTGCCCGGTGCGCCCGCTGCAGACTTCTTCATAGGTCGGATTGGGCGTGAGGCCGCCGGCATAGCCGACCGCGGTCACGAAAATACCCTCGCCGAGCTCCCAGAACTTGCGCTCGGCGCCCCAAAAGCAGCCCATGCCGAACAGCGCATGGGCGAAGCCTTGCGGGTAGGGGCCCTGGAGCGGCCGGCCGAGGACGAAATGGCGTTCCGCAGTGGAAATGGGCGTCGAGCGGCCGGGAAGCGCCTCCTCCGCGCTCGGCATTTCCAGCTTCTTCTTGAACCCGAACATGACGACCTCCTCTTGCGGCCCGCGCCGCCAAGCACACCCGATATCGAGCCCGCCCAATATAGTGTCGGGCCGGGGTCTCCGCGGCATCAAAACGGCGGGCAGCCGCGGTCACGAAGCGGCGAGCGGCGTTTCCGTGCGGGCGCAAGGGCCGGCGCGGCTCAATCGCGCCCATAGCCGATCAGCGGTTTCCTCTTGCGCCCGAGCAGGATCAGGATCGACCCGATCACGCCGAGCACGAGCCAGGTCGGCTGCTCCAGCACCGTCTGGATCACCGGGTTCCACAGCCATACGGCGACATGGCGCTCGATCGCGGGCTGGATGAGCTGCAGCGAATTGGGGCTGATGTCGTACCAGTCTTTGCCGAGCGCGGTGAAGAACAGCCCATTCGCGGCCGCGATGACCTTGGTCCCGTCGCGCACCAACGCGATGAACGCCGCCGCGAGGATCCACAGGCCGAGAAAACGCAGCAAGAATCGGATCATGCCTTGATTCCGTCGGCCCCGGCGCGCCTCGATCTGCTCTACCGCTCGTGTCCCCGGTCGAACGTCGGGCCGCGCGATCGCCCGCAGCAGGGCTCTGCGGGTCGATTACTCCGGCCGGTGCCGCGGTTCAACAGCGATCGGGACCCGAGCCGGGCGATCACCGGGCCGTGGCTGCGGTGCTAGTCCGCCGCCGTCCTTCCTTGCGCCCGGCCTCCTACATCACCGGTCGGCTCGCGGGCGGCCCGCAGCACGAGATTGTCCCTCTCCCTCCGCCAGCCAGTCTGGTATTTGCGCGAAAAAATTCGACGCCGTCGAGCGATTCCAGCCATCACCGCCTGAACCGGCATGGGGAGCAACCCTTAGGCAGGGCAGAGAACCTAGCCGAAACGGAAATGACGATCAGGGACTGCGCCGATGCGTGCGCGCAAAACTGGCAACGATCGGGAACTTAGCTGTTGACGTGTGACCTAGGTCACACGTCGCCGGGCTCAATAAGCTTCAGAACGGTCCCGATCAGCAGGGGGCAACCTGTGACCGGGACCGCCCGGTCGGGGAGGACAGATAGACTATCTCCCCGACCGGGATACCGTTACGGAGCTTTGTGGCGAGCGTGCGGTGATCGGCCGGTTTTTACCCGGCTCTCAGCGCTGTCGGATCGATCCCGATTCGAGGTGACCCTGTCAGGCGACCGCGCCGACGATCTTGTCAAATGCCGCCTCGGGGAACACCTTCAGCGTGGTCGTCCGCAAGTTTCCCCTGGAACCCAGCGATAAGAGATACGTGGCAAGGGCCTCGTCGCTAGGGGCTTCCGCGTGGATGACGAGGTCATGCGGTCCTATGGCGAGATAGCTGGCCTTGACGTCTACACCAAGTTTTTTGGCCAGCTCCCTCGCAGCCGCTCGTCGCTTCGGCGCGTCCTTGATGGTCCGCACACCTTGATCGGTGAAGTTGCAGAGAAGCATGTACGCGGGCATGGCAGTCCTCCCGTGAGTAAGTGAGCCTTATCGGGTCCACGTGTAGATTATACGACGAATGCCCCGCTTCGGGACTCGAACATCCAGCGAACATTTTGGTCGCCAAAATGGTCGGGCGGTGCGGTCGTCCGGCTCCAATCCGCAAGAGAGGCGCGCCATGCCCGAAGACATCCGCGTCGGTTCTCTCGAGCTGCGTTTTCTGTGCAGCAAGCATGATACTGGCGGCGGTCTGGACATGTTTGAAATGACCTGCCCACCCGATGGACGCATGCCGGTACCGCACTATCATCGCGATTGGGACGAGACGATTTATGGGCTGTCCGGCGTCGTGACGTTCACCGTTGACGGCAAAATAGTCGAAATCGGGC
>WNFC01010677.1_pt1 | contig 10204 bp, 7 predicted proteins | sample 5400541 | NCBI WGS metagenome assembly WNFC01 (sample SAMN13153342, study PRJNA577476) | soil metagenome | isolation source: 120 cm saprolite under Douglas fir tree site 2 hole 2 replicate 1 | place: USA:California | collected 2015-04-18 | reverse complement strand
TACCCTCCGGGAGTCCGCGCAGCGCGAGCAAGAGCAGATATTGCTGCGGCTCAAGGCCAGCCGCTCGCGCCGCGGAGTCTCCTTCGCGGACAAACTTGCGAATCAGGTATCGCAGTTCGGCCAACGCCTGGTACTCGGCGCTGGTGATATCTTTCGCCATTTTGACAGTATATCGTACTGCGATATATATTTCCACTCGAACGCATGCGCGCATTCATAGCAGGCTTCTGAAAAAGTCCTTTTGCTGTCATCCCGAGCGAAGCGAGGGATCTGCTTTTCGCGAAAGAACCAGGATTACAGCGGCTTGCGGAAGGATTTCTGAGTCTTGTAATGTTCGTAGCCGTTGCGTTCGTAGAAATTGTGCGCACGCTCGCGAATGACGTTCGAGCGGACCGACATGCTTTTGCAGCCGTGTTTGCGCGCCCACTCTTCAGCGGCGGCAAGCAGTTGCGCGCCTGCTCCCAGGCTGCGCTGCCCTTCCGCGACAACCAGCCCGTTCACTTCGGCGCGAATCTCAACTTCGAGCAACGGCTGCTTGCTCACGTGCACCCAGCCGATGACTCCATCATCCCGTGAGTCTGCCACGAACACCGCATGCTGCGAGGCAGGCTTGATTCCCAGCAGCCTTTTGCGCGCCTGTGTGGCCGTGGCCGGATACCCGAGCTGGCCGGAAAGCACGCCGATCCGTGGCGCGTCCGCGCTTTTCGCTCGCCGAATTTTCAATTCTCCATGCATCGTTCGCTTTGTCATTCCTTCTTCTCTGCGATTCCTCAGCGCGCTCCGCGTCTCTGCGTTATCGTTTCTCTTCTCAGATCTTTCCAGCTCGAGGACCCTTTGCTCCGCAGTCGTGCCTGCACGGCGGCGCTCTGCAATTCGCGGAGCGTGTCCGCGGCAATCCAGCGCGTGGATTCTTGCGCGATACGGCGATTAAAACGTTTTATCGGAATCGAGGAGGATCGTGACCGGGCCTTCATTCACCAACTCCACGGACATCATCGCCTGGAAGATTCCGGTCGCCACGATCACGCCGAGTTTGCGAAGCGCCTCGCAAAATTCTTCGTAGCGAGCTTTGGCCTGTTCCGGAGGAGCCGCGGCAATGAAGCTTGGCCGCCGCTGCCCGCGCGCATCGCCGTAAAGCGTGAACTGCGAAACGACCAGCGCGCTGCCTTTCACGTCGAGCAGCGACCGATTCATCTTACCCTGCTCGTCCTCGAAGACGCGCAGGTTCGCGCACTTCTCCGCCAGCGATGCGGCGACCGCCGAATTGTCTTCGCGGCCGACGCCAAGCAGAATCATCAACCCGGCGCCAACTTCGCCCGTCACGCGCCCTTCGACCATTACTTTCGCGCGGCTAACTCTCTGGAGAACGGCGCGCATGCGAACGGCTCAGTCGCCGCCTTGTTTTGCAGGTTTGCGCGGCAAGGGATCCGGAAGTTCCGCGACGTTGTACGCAAACACCGCCAGCACCTGCGCGCCCTCCGTCAGGTCGTCCCAACGGACGCGGTCCAGCGTATCCGCCTGCGAATGGTGTGTCCTGTCGTAATCCACATTGTCCTGCACGCACCAGAAGCCCGGCACGCCCGCTTGATCGAACGGCACATGATCGCTTCCGCCTTCGGATCGTAGCGTGGGCTCGGCCAATCCGATTTCTTTGACCTGCGCCAGCGGGTAGAGCGCCCGGTCGATGGTTTCTCTCGCCGCGTAATTCCCCATCAGGCCAACAGTAAGTACTTTTCCGGTGCCACTGTCATGCACGAGCACGCCGGAAATCTTCCCCAGCTCGTTTTGATGCGCCTTGACGTAGGCCCTTGAGCCGTTCAGCCCTTGCTCTTCTCCGGTGAACAGCACGAACCGGATCGTGCGTTTCGGCTTCACTCCCACCTTTTGCAAGGCGCGGGCCGCTGCCAGCACGGCCATTGATCCTGTGCCGTTGTCAGTCGCACCGGTTCCCAAATCCCACGAATCGAGATGGCCGCCGATGATTACGGCCTCGTCCGGCTTTTCGCTTCCCGGAATTTCCGCAACTGTGTTGTAGACCTCGAGGGGTTTCCCGCTGAAGCCGCTCTCAATATTCACCTCCGCTTCCACGGCACCCGCGTCGACCAGGCGCCAAAGCAGGGCATAGTTTTCTCGCGTGGTGTAAGCGGTCGGAACCGCGCCGGGAAGGTATTCCCTTCCGCTGGCGCTCATGTTCAGCAACCCGTAGGATTTATCCGAGCTGAGCAGGACCGCGGCCACTCCTTCTTCGGCAAAGAATTTCGTCTGCATCTGCCGCATTTTCCGGTAGGCCTCGAAGTCGAACGGTTTTTGTTCGTCTGACTTCGGCCGCGCGACAGGAATCGTGTCTTCTGCCCATGGCGTTGACAGCGGATTGCCTGGAGAGACCGTTTCCCGGATGCGACCGGCGAGTACGATAGCGCCCTTCAACTTGCCTTTATATTGCTGCAACTCTTCCTGTTTCTCCGCGGTAATCCCGAGCACTGGCCCATGCGCCATGCCCTTTGTGCTTGCGGACCAGCCGGCCGTCTCCAGCGTTAAACGATGTTGCGCCGGGACTGTAATGCGGCCGGTCGCGGGCCCACGCGTCCAGCCATTGGCGATGGTCCATGGTTCGAGGTGCACGTTGGAAAGCCCGGCTTCCTTGAAGCGTTCCATCGTCCAGTGGCTGGCCTTGTCCAACTGCGGGGAACCAGTCAAGCGCGGGCCGATGCGGTCGGCCAAATATTCCAAATTGGATTTCAGCTCCCCCTGGCCGGATTTCACTTGTTCAACAATTTTCTTATCCATTTCTGAAATCGGATCCGGCTTCGGCGCTTCTGCTTTCGCGCCTTCCGTGGAAGGACGATAAGGCAAGGGCCTGCGCGGCAGCTGAGCGGGCAGTTGGGCCGTATTGTAAGCCCACGTCGCAAGCACTTGCGCGCCCTGGTTCAGCTCATCTTTCCACACTTTGTCGAAGGTGTCCGACTGGCTGTGATGCGTCAGGTTGTACTCGGCGCCGTCCTGGACAACGAAAAATCCTGGGACGCCGGCGTCATCAAACGAGGCGTGATCCGTTCCGAAAGATCTCCGCATGGTTGGTTCAAGCAGTTTCAGTTCCTTCAGCGGAGCCAGCACCTGATCCACCATCTCGCGGTCCTGATAATTGTCGTGCAGGCCCAGCGTCAGCACCCGGCCCGTGCCCGAATCGTGAACCAGCACCGCGGAGATTTTCTCCAACTCATCTCTATGCGATTCCACGTATTTGACGGAGCCAACTAATCCTTCTTCCTCCCCGCTAAACAATACAAAGCGGATGGTCCGCTTCGGCTTCAAGTTCAATTTCGTCAACGCGCGCGCCGCCTCCAAAACGGCCATCGATCCCGTGCCGTTATCCGTCGATCCGGTCCCCAGGTCCCAGGAATCCAGGTGCGCTCCGAGGATGACCACCTCGTCCGGTTTTTCGCTCCCGCGAATCTCCGCCACCGTGTTGTAAACATCTATGGGCTTGTCGCCAAACGAGTTCGTCATCTCGATCTCGACTTCCACTTTTCCATGCTTCCGCATGCGGAACAGCATCCGGTAGCCTTCGCCGGTACTGAACGCCGTTGGAATCGCACCGACGTCGAATTTTTCTCCGCCGATACCAGTCATGTTCAACAGTCCGTGTGGCTTGCTGGAATCACGCAGCACTGCCGCCACGCCTTCCTGCTTGAAAAACTCATTTCGCGCGCGCGCCGCCTCCTGCAGAGCGGCGAACGGGGATGGCGCCGCCGGCTGTCCCTTCACCGGTGGCGGCGCCTGCATAGGGCGAGCCACTTGAGCATTGGGGATTTCCGGCCTCGGGGGAGAAAGACTCTCCGGCTCCTGGTAGATGACAATCGCGCCCTTCAGCTTCCCGCGAAATTTCTCAAAATCCTCTTTCGTCTTCGCGTCAAAATACACCAGCGGCCCGCGCACCGCGCCGTTCGTGCCGGGCGACCATCCTGCCGATGCAATGGTCAGCGGATGCTCGGTCGGACTCACGATGCGCGCTCGCGCCGTCCCGCGCGTCCAAGAATGCGCAATGGTCCACGGCTCCAGCTTCACGTTGGTCAGGCCATACTCGCGGAACTTGGCCGCCGTCCAATCATTCGCCTGCTTCAATTGCGGCGAGCCGGTCAGCCGAGCGCCGATCTCGTCCGACAGATACTCGAGGTTCTCCATCGCCTGACTGTGATCCCGGATCTCGCCCAGGATCTGGGCATCCGCCATTGCAAACGTGTTGGTATCGTCGGCTGCCGGCTTGGCCGAGCTGACCCGCACTCCAGCCAGGACCAGCGCCGCAACACACACAAGTATGGCCACTCGACGTGCGTTCATTCGATCTCCTTCGAATTCTTCAACAAGATTTCACGAAATGAAATTATCTGCCTTCGCGCAGCCAATCCGCCGACTCGCCGTCATGACTGTGCGGCCTGAGACGGAAACTGTCTCTGTAGACGTGCTAAAACGCGTCTTGCGTTTCGCCTGACGTTCTTCTCGGCGCTCCTCGCATTCTCTGCGTCTGTGCGTTATCTCTTTCTTGCTTTTCCGCGTCGCGGCAGCGGCAACGCCGTGAATCCGCGCGGTGACGGCTGGCACCTCGGACAAAAATAGCTGCTTCGCCCCGCTACGATCGCTCTTCGGATCGGCGTCTTGCAGCGATAGCAGTTTTTCCCCTCGCGCCCATACACCCGATGGTGCCGCTGATATTCTCCCGGCTCGCCTTCCGCGTCAAGAAAATCGGAAATCGAGGACCCCCGCATCGCAATTGCTTTCCGCAAAATGTCTTGCAGGACGCGGCGCAATGTCTCCGCTTGTCTCCCACTCAGCCTGATTCCCACCCGCGCCGGATGGACTCTGGCTCGCCATAGACTCTCATCCGCATAGATGTTGCCGACGCCACGCAACACGCTCTGATCCAGCAGCAGCGCCTTAATCCGCGCGCGCCGCCCGCAAATCCTGTTCGCGAATTCCTCCTTGCTCACTTCGAGGGGATCAGCGCCGAATCCGGTCAGCTCTTTGGCAAGCAAATCTTTCGTCAGGTAGGCGATGCGGCCAAAACGCCGCGCATCCCTGTAGCGCAGTTCGCGCCCGTCATCCAGAAGCATGCAAACGTGGGTATGTTTCTCCAGAGGCTGCCCCGCCGGACTTGGCGCGATCTGGCCGGTCATCCCCAGATGCACGAGCAGCGAAGCCGGCGCAGCGTCTCCATTTGCGTCAATGCGCGATTCTCCATTCAGCGCCGACAGCCGCAGCAGCATGAACTTACCGTAACGTTCGACCGCTTCGATCTGGCGGCCCGGCAAGTTTTGTTCCAGCGCGGCAGGATCGTCAATAAAGTCCGTTTTACCCAGCGTGACAGAGAGAATCCGCCGTCCGAGAATCGCTTGCCGCAATCCGCGCGCCACCGTTTCGACTTCTGGAAGTTCCGGCATAGGAAGAGTGACTCTTCAAAATAGCACAACAGCAAGTCCGATGTTCTTCGGGCGAGGGAGCGCATACGCGTAATTCAATCACACTGCAAGACGTAGAGAAATTTGAAAAGCGCACGAGCAAGGGCAAGCGAACAAGAATCGCGGTTGTAGGGGCGCAGCATGCTGCGCCCCTACAAAGAGAATCGTGCCTGAGTTATTTCTTGTGGTAGTTCGGATACGGCGGATGCTCCGGGATCACTACCGAATTCTTCTTCAGCGCCTCCAGCGTCACTTCCACGGCCTTCTCAAGCTGCCGGTCGTGACCCGCCGCAACGGACGCGGGATCATTTTCCACTTCAATATCCGGCGCGATTCCATGGTTTTCCACTTCCCATTCGCCTTTTAGTCCGTAGATGGCCACGCGGGGCGCGGTAACAAAACCTCCGTCCAGCAGCGGCGGATAACCATAAATCCCCACTAGCCCACCCCAGGTGCGCATGCCGACCAGAGGCCCAATGTTGTCCTGTTTGAACATCCACGGCAGCGCATCGCCGCCCGATCCGGACATTTCGTTGATCACCATCGTTTTCGGACCGTAGATTTGCGCCAGCGGCGAGCAGAACGCTTCGCCTTCCCGGGAGATTGCGCAGTTCCGCAGCGGGCGCTTCAGCATGTCGATGATGTAGTCCGCCACTTCACCGCCGTGGTTGTAGCGTTCGTCAATCACCGCGCCTTGCTTGCCCACCTGCGCAAAGTAGAAGCGGTTGAAATTGAGGTAACCGCCGACGGCCGTGTCCGGAACGTGCACGTAGGCCAGCTTTCCTGCGCTTAGCTCGTCCACCTTCCTCCGGCAATCTTCTTCCCAAGCGCGGTTGCGCAGCGCGAATTCGCTCGGCAAAGGCACCACGGTGACTTCCCTGGCGTCCTTGCCATCCGCATTCGGGCCTACCTTGATTTTGATTTGCTTCCCTGCCGTGTTCTCAAAGAAACTGTAGACCTCTGCCGGTGCCCGAACTTCGCGCCCTTCCACCTCCAGCAAATATTCGCCCGGCTTCACTTCCACACCGGGCTGCGTCAGCGGCGCGCGCAGTTCGGGGTTCCAGTTCTCCCCGTTGTAAATTCGCGCGAAGCGATAGCGTCCGTTCTCGATTTTATAGTCTGCGCCGAGCAATCCGCCTTTCACCTCCCTCGGTTTGGGAACGTCTCCGCCACCGATGAACATGTGCCCGATGGTGATCTCTCCCAGCATTTCGTCGAAGAGGTAGTTCAAGTCACCGCGTCCTGCCAAACCCTTCAGATAGGGAGCGTATTTCTTCTCCGCGGCATTGAGGTCCAATCCGTGGTGATGCGGATCGTAGAGGAAGTCGCGCTCGATACGCCAAACCTCGTGGTACATCTGGTTCCATTCGGCGCGCGGGTCGACGTACACCTCCATCTCATCCAGCTTCAACCCGCCGTCGCCCGGCTTTGGCGCGGCATCCGTTTTGGCGATGAACCATCCCTGCCCCTGGCGGTACAGCACTTTTTCGCCATTGGCGGAAACCGCGAATCCACTGATCCCGCTGAGGAACGGCTCGGTCTTTCGCGTCGTCAGATCAAATTTTGAAACCGTCACCGGGGGCGGTGCGTCGAATCGCGGCACGTCGACGATCTCGGAGAGGAAAAGCGTCCCCGTCTTGCCTGGGTCCAGGCTCACATAATTGGCGGCCTTGATCGGCAGAGAGACGATTCGCTGTCCGATCCCATCCAGGTCGATCGTGACCTTGACGGGCTCCTCCTTCTTCTTCTCGCCTTCTTTACTCTTCTCGCCCTCATTTCCTTTCTCTCCCTGTTTGCTCTTGTCTGCTTCTTTGCCTTTGTCCCCGCCCGCTGATTCTTTCTTCTCTTCAGCCGCCTTTTCTTCGTCGCTCTGCGGCTCCACTGGCGAGGCATCGCCCTTCTTGAGCACCGCCGCGTAAACGCTCCGCAGAACGGGGTGCTGGAAGCTGGACAAATCCAGCCAGCCCGCGGAGAGTCCCACATCCGTGCTTACTGCAAAAAACAGCGATTTCCCGCCCTTACCGAATACCGGATAGCGCGCGTCGCTGATCCCGTCCGTAATTTGCGATTCTTTGCCGCTCTCTACCGAGTACACGAAGACCGCCCGCAAATGATTTGCCAGCAGCTTGGCGTACGTCAGCCATTTGCTGTCCGGTGACCATGTCTCATTGAAACCAGACGTCGGATCATCGTAGCGGTCCGTCGTCACTTTGACGGGCGTGCCTTTTTCCACGTCGACATACCACAGGTTGAGCCGCTTGTCCGTGTAAGCAATCTTCTTGCTGTCCGGTGACCACAACGGTGAGTAGAAATACGACGGAGGGTTGCCTAGATTGATTTTCCTCACGGGCTTGGATCCCGATTGCTCGGCGACGTGCAACGCATATTCACCGGACTCATCCGAAAAATAGGCGATTGATTTTCCGTCCGGTGACCAAGCCGGATCGCGCTCGGCCACTGCCGGCGTCCGCGTCAGATTGCGGATATCGCCCTTTTCTCCAGGAACCGTAAGAATTTCACCGCGGGCTTCGAACACGGCACGCGCGCCCGTCGGTGAAATTGCAGCATTTTGAATTTTTTCGCCCACCTTTTCGTAGTGCGGCCGCGTCGACGGCAAGTCGCCGGCGATTCGAATGCTTACCTTTTTCGATTTGCCGCTCGCGGGATCAAACAGATAAATCCCGCCAAACTGTTCGTACACCAGGGCGTCGGGACCCGCGGAAAGCGATTTGAAATCAAGTCCATTGTTCTCGACCACCTGTTTCACGGCTTTCGTCTTCGTGTCGTACGCAAAGAGCGTCACCGCCCCGTTGCGGTCGGAAAGGAAATAGATGGAATCGCCGAACCAAACTGGATGCGAATCATTCGAATTCTCGCGCGGCACTCTCTCCAGCGCCAGGTCGCTCAAGCGCAGGATGTAGATTGGCGTGGTCTGTCCGCCGCGATAGCGCTTCCAGGACCTCTGCCAGACTAGATTAGGCACGTAGGCAATCCGCGTCCCGTCCGGCGAAAACCAAGCGTTCTCCGCGCGCCACATCGGCAGAACTTCCGCCGGTCCGCCCTCGACAGAAACGGTGTATAGGCGGTCGAAGTCCGCATAAGCTTCGCGCCCAGAATAAAAAAGCACCCGTTTCCCGTCCGGAGTCCATCCCACAGCGACGTCCGCGGCGGGATGCCACGTCAGTCGCCGCGGCTCGCCTCCCTCCGCCGGCATGACGAACACATCCACGTTCCCGTCGTACTGGCCTGTAAACGCGATCCATTTTCCATCAGGCGAAAATACCGGCAACCCTTCGTGTCCGCCCGTGGTCAACTGCCGCGCATCTCCGCCGTCGCGCGGCACGCTCCAGAGGTAGCCGCCGTAAGCAAAAACGACCTGGGTCTTGCTTAATGTCGGCGAATGCGCCAGCAGTGGCGTTTCTTCCGCCGCTCCGGACACTGCCGCAAAAGCCAGCAGGACACCGATCAAAATCGCGATTCGAAAGCCCATGCTTCCTCCCAGAAAGACTCCACCGTGACTTGGAAACGGCGCAAGGCCGGCGGCGTGACCGTACTTCAAAATGAAGTTGTGCTTTGGGAGCCACCACCACGCGGAACCCATATTGTCAGACGCAGCAAACGCCAAAAAAGTTCTCAAAAAATGAGATCGATTCAAGGCAGAAGCGCGAACACCCGCACTGGTCCCCCCGAACCACCCTCCAGTTTGATTGGCGCCACGATCAAGAACGCGCCTGTTTCGGGCATTTCGCTCATGTCGGCCAAATTTTCGAGGTGATACAAACCCGCCCCCAACGCCAGGTGATGCACCGCGTAGTCAGTCGACGCTCCGTGGTCGATGCTTAGCGTATCGCAGCCGAGCCCGCTCACCTTCCTCTCCATCAGCATTTTCGCAGCTTCCGGCGAGAACCCCGGAAAATGCATCTTACCCTGGGCATCCTGATTCCGGTACTTCCGCGCGTCCGGCCAGCGCGACGCCCACCCCGTTCTTAACAGCACAATCGCGCCTTCGGGAATCCGCCCGCGCCGCTTCTCCCACTCTTCGACGCGTGCGGTTCCAAGCTGATAATCCGCGTCCTTGTCACTCTCGGCGCGGACATCGATCACCACCGCCGGCCCGAACAATTGCTTCACGGGGATTTGGTCAACGGTCGTCTTGCCCGGCGGAAAATGCGCCGGCGCGTCCAGGTGCGTCCCGTAGTGCTCCAGCATCCAGAAGCTGCGCGTGAAGTAGCCGTTTTTCTCCACGCTCGCATTGACCTTCGCTTCAAAAAACTTCTCATCCCCCGGCCACGGCACCAGCTTGTCGTTGATGGCGTAACTCAGGTCGAGGACCCGCGTCTTCCCGGAGGGAACTCCTTCGAGCTTCGAATCGTAGTGCTTGTTTTGTAAGAGGAAAGTGGAAAAGGCAGCAAGAATAACGGCAAGAATACCGTAGCGGCCAATGGCAGCCATCTCTCACCTCAATTCGCTCTGCGGCAAAACCGGCCGGCGCGCGTGGCGTCAGGGCAGCGGAATGCCCGGCGTCGCCACGATCCCGGCCATTCGAAGGATTTCCTGATACTCCAGATCGGTAAGCAGCGAAACGATCAACCGCACGTTCTTTACCAATTTCATTTTCTTCAGCGCGGGATTGGCGCGCAGCTCCACCAGGGACACCTGCCGGGGCAGTTTTTCAAAGGCGCGCAGGTCGGCTACCAGGTTCTTTCCCTTGTAGTCGTGCGGGTCCGCGCACGGATCTCTCGTGACTTCGG
>WNFC01010675.1_pt1 | contig 10205 bp, 10 predicted proteins | sample 5400541 | NCBI WGS metagenome assembly WNFC01 (sample SAMN13153342, study PRJNA577476) | soil metagenome | isolation source: 120 cm saprolite under Douglas fir tree site 2 hole 2 replicate 1 | place: USA:California | collected 2015-04-18 | reverse complement strand
GACCGCGCGAATATCCTTGTCCATCCCGGCTGCGAGCCCGATCGGGTTGGAAAACCGGATGCCCCACGGAGCGGTGGCCAGCGCTGGCGGGTCAGGCGCCGGCTTGCGCAGCATCGCGAGCGGCCCCATCATCGCGAGCGTCAGCCGATGCGCGCGCTCGGGGTCGAGTTGGAAGAGCAGCGGCCGCAGGATGCGGTGGTAAGAGGTTTCGAGGGGCGGCGCCATGAGCGGGAATCTAGGAGTCTCGGCGACGATGCGCAATGGCAATCGGAGCTATCTGTTGACGGAGTTGATAACGGCGCGCGCGGCGATTACGTTCCCCGCGCACGTCAAATAGAGTGAAAGCTTGATGAGAGACCGACGATCGGGAACGAGGTCATACAAGGGTAAATGCGCGTGGCGCAGATAGGTGAGCGCAGAGAGCAGCTTATTCGAAGTCGGGCTCGGGCACTGGCGCACAAATACCTGACCCTGCCTGGCCGAACGCTGCCAGTTGATCCTCGAGCCATAGCGACAGAGTTGCTCGGCTTAGGGTTTGAGGAACCCGAGGAAATTGGAACCGTTCTCGGTGGAAACTCGATGAGAGTAGAGGTTGTGGGTGCTTTTGATAGGACTCAAAGGAAGATCATCGTTGCGCGCCGCGGTTGCAATGCGACCACCAGACGTTTCACCGCTGCGCATGAAATAGGCCACTACGAGATTCATCCGGGATTGAGCCTACTGAGGGAGAGCCCCAGAACGGAACCCGAGATCCGTACCGCGTTAAGGACCCCAAGAGAGCGAGAGGCAGATATTTTTGCAAGCGAGTTTTTGATTCCCTCTGACCACCTCGCGGACTTCTTCGGACGGATGTTTGGGACAGCGATAGATGGCAGCCAACTAACCGACGATGATGCTTACCTTCTATCGGAAGGAAATCTGAGGGCCTCCCAAATGATGCAGATGGAGCCGCTGGAGCTAGCAAAGCTCGTGGCGAAGGGGTCGTCTTTTGTTCGCAGCGACTCTCGCTCCCTAGTTGAAATTTTTGACGTCTCCACCACGGCGATGGCAATTCAATTGCTGGATAGCAGACTTGTCTCGAAAAGCTCGAGCAAGGGGCAGGTTCGATGAACAGTCGGTCTCAGATGGACGTAAAACTTATTGACTTCGCGAAAGATCCGCTGGAAAAACTCTACGCGGCGTTTCGCACGTGCTACTCGTCGGATTCGCCGATCGAGGTCTGGGAGAAGATCAAGACTGAAAAGATCAGCCACGAGCGGGTGCGCGAGTTCATCACCGAGCGCCTCAAAACCGGCCACGCCTCGCCGCTGGAGCAGATCGTGTTCTGGTTCGCGATCGCCGGCGTGTCGCGCTCGCTCTCGCATCAGTTCGTCCGCCATCGCATCGGCATCAGCTTTGAACAGCAGAGCCAGCGCTACGTCAAATTCAAACAGGATCGGCTGGCCTTCGTGATGCCCGAGTCGTGGCGCCGCGCCGGCATGGAGGAAGAGTTCGCCGGGCTGCTCGAACGTACCTCGGAGCTTTACGCTCGCGCGCTCAAGGCCGGGATTCCCGCTGAGGACGCGCGTTTCGTGCTGCCTAACGCGGCGCCGACGAACTTTCACGTGATGGTGAATTTCGCCGAGATGCTGCACATCTGCGACCTGCGTCTGTGCGTGCGCGCGCAGTGGGAGATCCGGCGGATGGTGGCGATGATGCGGGCCCAGATAAAACACGTGCTGCCCGAGATCGCCGTGTTCCTGCAGCCCAAGTGCGGCGAGAACCGGATGGGCTATTGCGACGAATCGCTCGAGGACTGGCAGAAATGTCCGCTGGGCCGCGTGCGCCCGCATAAATCCAGCCTCTTCGAACTCTACGAACGCCACGGCACTCGCAAAGCCGAGGCGCTGGGCGAGGCAGAATTCCGCGCGGTCGAAGAGAAGGAACTCCTGTAGCCAAAACTTCTCCGCCCGTGCGATGAGCGCGCAGGCGAATGCGCCCCGCTGGAATCGGATAGTGGCGAATATATTTTGCAATATATTTCGCAACCGGGTCCGCAAATAAGTCCGCAACCAAATCCGCAACTATTCTGATGGACGGCGATTTCGATACGGCGGCTAACCGCTTGCGCGCGGTGCGCGCCGCGATGCTCGGATGCGTGCGATGCGACGCGCTGGTTGGATGCCGTACGCAAGTGGTGCCGGGCCACGGCGCGGCGCCGGCGACGGTGGCGTTCGTGGGGTTGGCGCCCGGGCGCCTGGGCGGCGACCGCACCGGAATTCCTTTTAGCGGTGACCGTTCGGGAGAACTGCTGCGCTTGATGATCGCGCGTGCCGATCTTGGGCGCGTCTTCATCACCAACGTGGTTCGATGCAATCCGCGTGACGAGCACGGACGCAATCGCGATCCCAGCGCGCGCGAAATCGCCAACTGCCGTGACCATCTGACGGCCGAGCTCGCCGCGGTCCGTCCGCGAGTCGTCGTCTGTTTGGGAGCCGTGGCCTGGCGCGAGACGGCGGGGCACGACGCGCCATTTCGGCCGCGCCGTCCTGTCACACTTCGCAGCGGCGGCCTGCTGCTATATCCGATGTACCATCCGGCTTACATTGTGCGCGGCGCTTACTCGGTCCAGGCCTACGCGCGGGATTTTGCGCGGCTCGGACGGCTGATTAGCCGATTGGCAGGGGCGCGCAGACACACCGTTGCAACGTCGGCCGGGCAGTTATTCCGCCAGTCCAACAGCAGACCGATTTGGGAATGATTTGAAGTCTTCACCATCCTCTGACCGGGCTCCGGTCATAACAGCCGGATGGTTGAAGCAGTCAGGCTTCCACGTCCAACCCGTGCGGTTTGGGGCAGGACGAGATCGGCATCGATATGTAGTCCGGCGGTGTGACGAATGCGGCGCGATAGCTATTCGCGCCGCGAGTGCGTCCACCCAACCGGGTCGCTCTAGCGGTCGCGGCCCCCGCCGCCGCCCCCGCCTCCCGGGCGCCGCTCGCGATCGTTTCCGCTGCGAGCTTGCGCCTCGTTGACGCGAATCGGGCGTCCCTTGATGTCTCTGCCGTTAAGCTTTTTGATCGCCGCCTCCGCGGCATCATCCGAGGCCATCTCGACAAAACCAAAGCCGCGGGACCGATTGGTCGCGCGATCGATGATGACCTGGGAACTGTCTACCTTACCGGCCTCCGAAAACGCGTCCTGCAGGTCCTGATCGGTGACAGTCCAAGCTAGATTCCCCACGTACAGTCTACGACCCATTCTAAAACTCTCCTACTCACCCTTGAAACCAGATGCTCAGCGCGTAGCGCGATCCTGCGCGTCTTTCCCTAAGCAAAATGATCGCCGGAATCCTCCCGATAAACCATTCCAATCTCAAAGCGGCTATCGCGACACACGTTGCGTCAAAAATAGCGTACTTTTTATAGCACTGAGCCAAATCTAAGCATAGCGTGACCATAACATGGCGCATTATAGCATTTTGTTGCTTTAAGATGCTTAAGCGTTTGCGAGATAGAGTGCCCGCAAAATCGTTGTGGCCTTGTGACTTTCACACCGTGCATCCTTTGGGTAAAAGAGGTCGGCGTGCCTCTTACCCTGTTCATCCAAATCGATGTCAGCGAGTTCGACTCAGACCTGAGACTTCGTACTCGACTTTGTTTGCGAGCAACGTTCTTGCAAGTTCTCGAACGATTCGGGCGAATAGTTGCAACCGGACGGCTCAACGATCGTACTAAGCACCACGGCAACACGGTAGTCGCGTTATAGAGCGCGGAGCGAGGCCGCGTCGCTCGCCAACGGCGAGCCGGAATTGGTTTTCACCTCGTTGCTCATGCTATCTATGCAAGTAAAGTCAGCGCAGATATCCCGCGCTGCTTGATGTATTTGGCGATAGCCATGAACTACTAAACTCTGTAGTATAAATGCATAGGTCCGGCAAAATGCTTGTGGATCGGATGTCCCTTGTGTAGCGTGATACCGATTTACCTTTTGCCGAAACTCATTTGTCCAAGGAGACTATTGGATGCCACGAAGGAAAGGCTCCGCATCGACTGCGTCCGCAATCCGCCAGGTTCGGCGGCAGGCCGGCACAGTGCTCGCCAAGTTGCGCAAAGATATCCGCGCCATGGAGGCCGAGCTCGCTCGCCTCAAGCATGATGAGGATCTATGGGAACGGCTCGCCGGACGCGGCAGTGCACGCGGCGCTGTTGCCCGTGCACCACGGGCCGCGAGCGCCGGTGGCGGTGGTGGCGGCGGCGGGCGAATCAACTGGCGCAGCGTGCTCGCGCAGTTGCCCAAGCAGTTCAAGGCCTCCAATGTTCGCCAGATTCGTGGACTCAAGGACAAGCGCCCGTCGGAAATCTTCGCCGCGATTACGCGCTGGATCGAAGCTGGGTTGGCCAAGCGCAAGACTCGCGGAGTCTACGAAAGAGCCTAGCGCGCAAACCGCATCACCATTTTCGCATTGCGCACTGCCGCGGCAGTGCCGGAGCCATGTGCCGCCGCACAGCGGTTACGGCACTGCCGCGAACTTACCGAAGCGCGCCATCCGCGCGAAATATATACTTTGCTGCGCGATTGAGATTCACGCGAGAATCCAGGTGCGCCTGCATGCAAAACGCGCCAAGATACACACGCGACTGACGCCGGCTGATTTCAATTGATCCGAAATGGCAGTAAATACTATCGAATGGCGTAATGACGCGGTTCGCATGATCGACCAGCGTTTGCTGCCGGGGCGCGAGGTCATCCGCGTCTACCGCGACTGGCGCGGCGTCGCCGAGGCGATCCGCACGATGGTGATTCGCGGCGCGCCCGCGATCGGTGTCGCGGCCGCGATGGGCGTGGCGCTGGGAATGCGCGGATTGAGCGGCGCGCGCGCTCGTACGCGTTTCGCCCAAGTCGCAAAAGGGCTCCGCGCGACGCGGCCGACCGCGGTTAACCTGGCCTGGGCGGTCGAGCGGATGGGCCGCGTGGTCGAGGCCGGCCTCGCGCTCGACGCGGCGCATCTTTTTCGTCGCCTGCGCGACGAGGCGCTCGCCATCTACGAGGAAGACCTTGCCGCCAACCGTTCCCTGGGCCGTTTCGGCGCGACGCTGCTCGCGGACCCCTCGACCGTGCTTACTCACTGCAATGCCGGTGCGCTCGCCACGGCGGGCTACGGCACCGCGCTGGGCGTGGTGCGGGCCGCGCGCGATGCGGGCAAGAAGGTCGTGGTCATCGCGGACGAGACGCGGCCTTTTTTGCAGGGCTCGCGTCTGACCGCGTGGGAGTTGCACAAGGACCGAATCCCCGTGACGGTCATCGCCGACAACATGGCGGCGAGCGTGATCCGAAACGGAGGCGTGAGCTGTGTGGTCGTCGGGACTGATCGTACGGCGGCCAACGGCGACGTCGCGAACAAGATCGGTACCTATCCACTGGCCGTTATGGCTAAGCGCCACGGCGTGCCGTTTTACGTCGCCGCGCCGCTCTCTTCGATCGATCTCGATTGTCCAAGCGGCGCCGAAATTCCGATCGAAGAGCGATCCGCCGACGAAATAACTCATCTCGGTGGCAAGCGGATCACGCCCAAGGGCGTCAAAGTCTTCAATCCCGCTTTCGACGTGACTCCGGCCGAGTTGGTTACGGCGATCATTACCGAGCGCGGAATTGCCTACCCGCCATACGTGGAAACCCTGGCCGCGCTCAAACGCGGAGCCTGATTCGATTGCAGCGCGAGTATCTCTTGCCGATAAAAATAGGTACTCAATGCCAGTGAACAGGCACAGGCCCCAAGGTAAGCGTTAAATCAGCCGAGCCGTCTGCATCAGCCGCGCCGGCCAAGTGCCCGCGCGACTCCGTCGCCGAGCAGGTTGAAACCCAACACCGAAGCGCCGATCGCCACGGCCGGTGCAGTAGTCAGATGCGGCGCCACCAGCAGGAACGCGCGCCCGGCGTCGAGCATGTTGCCCCAGCTCGGCGCGGGCGGCAGCGCCCCAAGACCCAGGAACGAGAGCGCGGCCTCGGCGATGATGATTCCGCCGACGCCGAAAGTCGCCTGCACCGCGACCGGGCTAGCGAGGCCGGGCAGCAGATGACAAAAGAGCAGGCGGCTTGGGTGCGCACCAAGCGCGCGTGCGGCCTCGACGTACTCGCGCTCGCGCAGCGACAGAGCTTCGCCGCGGACCAGTCGCGCATAGCCAGTCCATCCCATCGCGCTCAGCGCGACTACCAGGTCGACAAGACCGGGGCCAAGAATCGCGGCGAGCGCAATCGCGAGTAGAAAGCCCGGGAACGCCAGGACGATATCGACCAGGCGCATTACCAGCGAGTCGACGCGTCCGCCCGCCAGCGCCGCGGCGCCGCCGACGATGCTGCCGGCGGCGAGCGAGAGCACCACCACCGTGGTCGAGACCATCAGCGAGAGCCGTGCTCCCCACAGCACGCGCGCAAGCATATCGCGCCCGAGCGCGTCGCATCCGAGCCAGTGGCCGCGGCCCGGCGGCGCAAGCACCTGCGTGAGATCGATCGCGAGCGGATCGGCGCGCACCAGGAGCGGCCCGAACGCGGCCGCCAGCGCGAGCATCGCGACGATCGCACCGCCCGCGACGAGCGATAGATTGCGCCGCGCCATTTTTCATTCCCCCGGAGCTCGCCCATGCGTCGCAATCAGCATTGCGAATGCCATTAGTCGCGCACGAGGCGAATCCGCGGGTCAACCATGCCGTACACCAGGTCGGTAGCCATGTTGACCACGACGTAGCTGAGCGCGAAGGTAAGAACGCATCCTTCGACCAGCGGATAATCGCGCGCGGTTATCGCGGCGATCAGCAATCGCCCCATCCCGGGCCACGAGAAGATCATCTCGGTAACGATCGCTCCGGTCAGCAGCGCGCCGGCCTCGAGACCGAGCAGCGTAATCACCGGCGTCAGCGCGTTGCGCAATCCGTGGCGCATCAACGCGGCAAACGCGCTCAGCCCCTTGCTGCGCGCGGTGCGGATGTAGTCGGCCTCGCGCACCTGGACGAGACTCTGGCGCAGCATTCGCGCGAGGATCGCGGCCAGCGCGGTCCCCAGCGTCACCGCAGGCAGCACCAGATGCGCCAGGCCGCCACGCCCGGTCAGCGGAAACCATCCGAGGTCGAGCGAGAAGACAATCATCATCAGCGGGCCGAGGCAGAGATGCGGCACTGAGATGCCGAGAATCGCAAAGCTCATTGCGCCCATGTCGGCGGCGCCGCCCGGGTTCGCGCCGGCGATGAGCCCGAGCGGGAAGGCAAGCGCGATCGCGACCAGCAATCCGGCGCCCGCCAACTCCAGCGTCGCCGGGAACCGTTCGGCGATTAGCCGCGCGACCGGCTCTTTCATCGAAATCGACTGGCCGAGGTCGCCGTGAGCGAGTCCCCACAAGAAGCTCGCGTACTGCGCGGCGATTGGACGGTCGAGTCCAAGTCCGTGGCGCATTCCCGCGATGTCCGCGGGCCCCGCGGTGTCGCCAAGCATCGCGACCACCGGGTCGCCGGGCACGAGATGGATGAGCGCGAAGGTCAGCGTCGCGACGCCCAGCGCGACCGGAACGAGCGCGACGAGGCGGCGGAGGAAGTAGCCAATCACCTGCGCGCGCTCCCCGCCTCTGGCGTAATCGACACGGTGGCAAGCGAGCGCAAGCTGCCGTTGGGGAACGGCATGAAGCCCTTGACGCGGCGATTCATCACTACCACGTTGTCCATCCACCACAATGAGACGTACGGCAGGTCCGCGGCGGCGATCTTTTGTACCTGTGCGTAAATTTCGTGGCGCGCGATGGGATCGAGCGTCATTTCACCCTGTTGCAGCAGACGATCCATGGCGGGATTCGAGTAATTACCGCGGTTGGAGCCGCTGGGCGGCGTCATTTTCGAATCGAATACCATGAAGTATTGATGCGTGAGGTCGTTCGCGACCCAATCGAGCGAGGTCAAATCGAAGTTGCCCTTCTGTATGTCGCTATAGAACGTCGCGAACTCGTTGGTCCGGATGTCGAGTGTGATCCCGATCCGCCGCAGCATTGCCTGGATCGCTTCGCCAAGCCGCCGCCCCTCGGGTGTGGTCTTGTAAACGAACTTTAGATCGCGCATCCCCGTAGGACCGATCGGATAGCCGGCCTCGTCGAGCAGCCTGGAAGCCTTGAACGGATCATATGGATAGCGCGGCACGTCGCCGTTGTAGGCCCAGTTCTCCGGCGCGAGCATCCCGCTCGCAACGCGTGCGGTGCCTTTATATAACGAGCCGACGATCGCCTCGCGGCTGATCGCATAGGCAATCGCCTGGCGCACGCGAAGGTCGCGCAGATGAGGATCGCGGAAGTTGAACTCCAGGTAGTAGTATTCGCTCCCGGGCGACTGATTGATCACGAGGTCGGGCCGCATCCCGAGATAGCCGAGCAGGTCGGGTTGAATATTGTTCTCGGCCAGATCGCAGACGCCCTCGGCAAGCTCCAGCGCGCGGACCGTCGGATCGGGGACCACCTTGAAAACGATTCCGGGGATGTTGTCCGGCGCGTGCGCGCGGGCCGGATTGCGCGCGAGCACCAGCGCCTCGTCGCGGGCGAAGCTCGCAACCTCGAACGCGCCGCTGGCGGGGGGCCATCGCGGAGCAGCTTTGCCTGGCAGCGGCGTTCCCTCGGGCACCACGCCCATCGTCGCTATCTCCAACGCTGGCGCGTACGGTCCTTTGGTCGTCATAACGATCGTTGCGTTGTCGGGCGCAGCGATCGCGGCGAGCTGCCGCAGTCCGATACGCTTGGGCGAGACGCTGACAGGGTCGAGAATCGAATCGTATGTATATTTGACGTCGCGAGCGGTGAGCGGCCGCCCGTCACTGAAACGCAGGCCGCGACGCAGATGGAAAACCAGCGTGGTCGGCGATGGCCGCTCGAAGCTCTCGGCCAGGTCGCCGAAGAACTGTCCATGCGCATCGACTCTGACCAGCGCATCGAAGACCAGCTCGCCGATGCGCGAGGAAATCGCATCGGTCGCGAACCGCGGGTCGAGCGCAATAGGCGACGTTTCGATGTCAACCTGGAGATAGCCCGACGGAGCCGCCGGCGCCGCGCGATGGCGGCCGCGGACGGTCCAGACGAACGCGGCAGCGACGAGCGCGATCACCACGGCCACGCGGCCAAGAGCGAAGATCGCACCTGGCCAAGATGCCTGCCTGCTCGTCGTCTCGCTCATCGGGTGCGACGTGATAATAGCACAAGCATGCTGCGCATCAGCCGCGACGGATGAATCCGGAGTAGGAGGAGATACGAATGGAACAGGGATGGCGCTCCAAAATCGTTTTGCGCAAGGGCGACCTGACCGAAGCGGCAGTCGACGCGATCGTCAACGCAGCCAACAACGATCTGATCCTGGGCGGTGGCGTGGCCGGAGCGATTCGCGCGATGGGGGGACCCTCGATCCAGGCCGAATGCGACAAGCTGGGGCCGATTCCGATCGGCGAGGCGGCGATCACCGGGGCCGGCAAGCTGCGCGCGCGCTACGTCATCCACGCGGCCTCGATGCGGCTTGGCGGACGCACGAGCGAGACGGCGCTGCGCGATTCGACGCGCAATTCGCTAAAGCGCGCGGCCGAACAGGGGCTCAAGTCGATTGCCTTCCCGGCGATCGGCACCGGGATCGCCGGCTTTCCGATCGAGCGATGCGCCGTGGCGATGCTGGAGGAAATTCGCGACCATTTGCGCGCGGGGACGCCGCTTGAACGGGGCGAATTCGTGCTGTTCGACGAGCATGCGCTTGGCGAGTTTCAGGACGCGCTCGCGAAGATAGTCGACTGAGACATCTTCTGCGATATTTTCAGCCTAGTGCGCCGCCGCGGGGCCGCCACTTGAACGTTGGCCTTTGCGCAACAGCAGAAAGCCCGGGATCATCAGCGCCATAACGACTGCGAGGATCCGATAGATGTCGTTGAAGGAAAGGATCGCGGCCTGCGCCTGAATCGCGTTGTAAATCGTCCCGAACGCCTGATGCTGCCCGCTTATCATTTGCGGCAGGTAATTGAAGGACGGCGCGCCCGGTATCCGCGGCGCGCTCTCGCTTAGCTTCCAGGCGTCGAAGATCGAGAGATGCTCGGCCAGGCGCGACTGGTGAATCTGCTCATGGTCGACTAGCATCGTGGTCATGTAGGCGATTCCGATCGCGGCGCCCGTGTTGCGCATCATGTTGTAGAGGCTCGCGGCGTAGCCGATCTTCTCGCGCGCCACG
>WNFC01010674.1_pt1 | contig 10205 bp, 13 predicted proteins | sample 5400541 | NCBI WGS metagenome assembly WNFC01 (sample SAMN13153342, study PRJNA577476) | soil metagenome | isolation source: 120 cm saprolite under Douglas fir tree site 2 hole 2 replicate 1 | place: USA:California | collected 2015-04-18 | reverse complement strand
CGGACCGGCTCCAGAACCTGATCCGCGCCCGGCAGCGGACCTGCTCCTTCCCCGGATGCCGGCGCCCCGCCACCCGCTGCGACCTGGACCACACCCTCGCCTACGACCAGGGCGGCCCCACCTGCGAGTGTAATTAGTTGTTCGGTTATTGGGTACCTGCTCAGCGGCCATATAGCGCCCTCCGTTAGTGGTGGAGTCGGGCTGATCGCCCGGTCAGGCGCACGGCTTGTTCTGAGCCTCTGCAGCCGTACGCCTTGCTGGGGGATCAGTCCTGTTCGCGCTCTACGGCGTCAAGCTTGCTGATCATTTCAGCTTCGGTGTGGGCGGCGATGACTCTTTCTTCGGTGCCGTTCTTGCGTACCGCGATCCACGCGGCCACTCCGTAGTCGTAGACGAGCAGCCAGCGTTTGCCGTGACAGGCATAGACAGAGGGATGCTGCGGGGGGTCATCTGCTCGACGGTTTTCTACACTCATAACAGCCGCGCTCCTTCGCGGTTAGGGCCAGGGTCAAGGCGGTTGCACCCGCCTCCTGGCCCGTTTACATGGGCCGTGCTCAGTTGACCTCGGACACCACCTCCCCATGCGCGGCGAACCAGGAAGCCACCACCGACCTGTGGCACTTGGCCGCCAGGGGTTCGAAGCAGCACAACACCAGCCGATGGGCCTTGCGTACCTTCGCGATGCCCTCCAGGTCCCTGGAGATCTTCGCTAGGCCGATCCTGTTTAGACGTGCCTCGTATTCGCGCCTGAACGCCTCGTCATCGACCAGGGAGAACTGTTGCCGAGTCGGAGTCAAGGCCCAGCACCGCGGCCAGTCCTCAGCCTCCGCGAGGCGGTATTTCGGCAACCCCAACGAGATCACGATGGCCTGGCCCATGTCGGCCCGATAAGCCCTGTAGCTGGTCGTGAATAGTTGCGTCAAGTTAGCGCCCTCCCCGCGCTGGTGGTGAATTAGTCCTGAGTCCATTCTCTCATCGATCGCGGGGAATTCACAGGTGAGGTAATGCGGACACTCGGCCTTACTGGGCAAATCCGAATAGGAATGCGGGCGCTTTATTCGGGTGGCCTGCCGCCGCCCCTGAAGGAAGTTAGCGGCAGGCCAACCCGAGGCCAGCCCGAGCAGGAATGCAAGGCTGGCCAGCTTGTGTCAGCGCACTGTGAGACAGGCCAGGGCAGCCGGGTTATGGACCAGCGCCCCGCTGAACCGGTACATGTACAAACCCCTGGTGCCGGTCGGGAAATTACGCACCGGACCGAACAAATGAGGGATCAATTCGACCCGCGTCGGCAGCAAATCGTAAACGCAGTACGCCTCACGGAATGATCCAGCGACCGCGATAACCTGCCCCGTCGTGCTGATCCCCGACGACATGTAGCTCGCCTCATACAAGGGATCGGACACCAAGGTCAGCTGGCCGCCGCCACCCTCGACCTCCACCGACTGGGCGGTACCGCGGATCGCGCTCTGACCGACGACCGGCTGGAACTGCTGGCACGCCTGAATCAAGGCCAGGTTCATGATGAACGTCGACTTCGGCCGGAACCGGGGCGGAACAGCCCGCTGCAACGCGTAAATGTCGTTCAACGTCACCGTTCCCGCCACAGCCGTCAAGATGTTGTTCGCCGCGCCCTGCATCCCGATCACCACACCCTGCGGCAGCGGCGCAGTCCCGCTTCCGCTGATGTGGACCTGCGCGTCGAGAAGATCAGCGGCATCAGTAAGCAGGTTCGTCAGCTGGGCCACCGCAGCGGTCCACGACGTGTCCAACTCGATGCTGAACGGCACGAAGGATTGCTGCCGGTACGGCTTGATCACCGGCTGGACCAGCAACGGGTCACCTGTCCCCGCCTCGGTGCCTTCCGCCACATAGGCGCTGGTTACGCCTGCCGTGGTCACCAAGTCGAATTCCTTCGCCTGGCCTTGTTCCACACGAGCGATCTGGCGCATGGGATCAACCGTCCCCGCGCTCGTCAAAATCAGGGCCGGATCAAGCTGGAAAGGAACAGCAAAACCACCTTGGCTGCCGATGCCGAGACTCATAGCGCGGCCCCTGGCAAGCAGATCACGCTGGCGATCCGAGATGAGGGTCATGCCACGAGACGACCCCATCAGGGCCGTCATGAACGCCTCAACGTATTCGTCGCTACCCAAGATGGACACCATCTCGGCAGCACGCCACGCCTCGTGTTCATCGTCGACGCCAACCATCCTCGCCAGCGCCGACGCACCCTGATCAGGGATGAGGTGGCGACCATGCAGGTTGTCGATCAGCCGCCTGGCGCGGGTGACCATCCCAGCGCCGGTCTGGCTGAACAGGCGGGAATACTCACCAGGAGCGATCTCCCGTAGCCCTGGTTCGCCCCAGGAAGGCGTCGGCTGGCCGTACCCCGCCGACCGGTTGCTGATCTGCTCCCCGTAGCCTTCGACGCCCTCCAGCGTGTGGGCAGCCATCCGCATGCCGCGCTGCCGCAGCAAGGTGGCGCGTTCAAAGAGAGTTTCGAACTCGGTTTGCTCGGCGCGGGTCCTGACCGGCTTGTGTTCCAGGTCGCGGAGACGCATCAGTTCGTCGTGGTCGAGGGGAGAGAGGACAGCCATCGTCGGGCCTTCCAAGTGGGCGCGGACAGATCCCTCGCGTCACTTGGCTATCGGCCGATGACGTGCCCCTGCAGAACCGCTCCGGATCCTGCACCAGGCCGCCCACCACGGCGGACAACGAGCATTAGCAGGCTACTCGGCTAGGTCGTCTACGTCATCCAGCAACCTGTCCAAATGCCAGATCCACTCCTGACGCCACGCCACCAGCGCCGACAGCTGGATGCTCAGTTCGGCGTAGAACTGTTTGATTGCAGGATTCAGCGACGGAATACGCCGAGCGATTGAGGCAGCCAAGACGGCGGCTATCTCGGCTTCCTCGTCGCACAATTCCATCGCAGCGACTTCGACGGTTTCCAACCGCCAGCTATCACCCATCATGACGCCTCCAACTGCCAGCGCTCGATCCTTCATCCGCCACGTGACGAAATGACGTGGCGCAACATCGGGGAGAGACGAAACCCGATGGTCTGGGTCGGACCAGCAGCGGCCCCCCGGCGGAGGGTATCCCCCCGTGGTGCTGGTGTGCTCTGCGGTACCTGCGTGGCAATAGCTGCCTGTGTGGCTGGCGATGCGAATGGCGCTGGTGTCCGAGTTGGGGTCGGTGGCGCCAGTGCATGTCGGTTGCTCCTAGCGCCTCGTGCGTTGTGGTGGGTTGTGGCGTCTCGTGGTGCCGTAGCTGCCTGTGCGTGATGCGGGGTAGTCGTCGCCTGTGGGTCTCGCGAATACCTGTGTGACCTGGCGGGTGGGTCGGGTCTGTGGTGCCGTACGTACCTGTGCAGTTCGCGGGACAAGAGGAAACCCCCGCCCCTGTGGGGCGAGGGTTCCTCGTGCGACCTGTCAGGCCTTGGTGACCGTCGTGGCCTGAGCGATCAGGGTGCGGCTGCACTTCTTGGCCGCTCCCTCGGACTCGTGTCCGTACTTCTGGTGCGGACAGGTGAGCTTCTTGCCGCCTGGCATGATCACCACGGGCCGCCACGTCGGAGTTTGGCTGAGTCCCAAGTTGATCTTGGGTTCGGCGGTGGGCTTGGGCTTCCTGGCCGCTGCGGGCTTGGTCGTCTTGGGTGAGGTCGGGACCGCCGTGAGTGGCGCGGACTTGGTGGGCTGGCTGGTCGCCATAGCCCCTCCTTCGGTGGTGGCCCCCCCTTTTGGGGACCTATGTCCAGGCTAGTCGACCTACTACCCATTACAAGTATTTTGCGACCTATGTGACTGAACGGGTGTGATCTAGCTCTCATCCATTTACGTGCCCATCTGGTGACCTAGCGTGTCCTCCCGATTCGGCCCATCGGTTCGTGCGTCTCATGGGCTGGATAATGGCCCAGAAAGAGCTTCCGTGCTGACCGGCAGCCGATACCTTGATGCCGTGACAGCGTCCATCTCTACTTCGGAGTTCAGAGTCACGCTAGGCGCGATGCTGGAAGAGATCGAACACGGAGTCGTCCGACTTGACGCCCTTGTAGGGCTGGGGCCCGAGGATCTGAGGACACTGGGCAACGAAGCCCAGGCCGATATTTCGGTGCGCCAAGGTGGCGTCGGAGTAGGTGCCTCTGGGCCGGGCATCGAGCTGGTCCTCGCCTTCGCGAGCATTCCCGGCGACCTCCTGGCCTTGATCGAGATCGGGAAAAGGATCAAGTCAGTAATCAAGAAGATCCAGGGCCGCGACAAGCGATCAGTTACGATATCGGATTCGGGCACTCTGGCCGCAGTGGCAGCAGCTTCGGCTTCAGATGATCTGCTTGCGCAACTCAAAGGCACCAGGCTGATGTCTGTGAGGAACCTCTCCGGCGGCGAGCCACCTAACTGGAATGGCACCGACACAAGGCATCTCTGGGCAGTCGTCTTTGAACATGAGACGCAGGGCTATGCCTGGCTCCTGTTCATGTCTCCGTCAGGTTTGGTGCTGAGCCATTGCCAGGTGCCGCTTGAGACTTACTGGGACGGCTCCACATATCAACACCGCAGTCCAGAGGAGATTGCTGGCTTCTCGCCTATCCGAGAGTGAGCGCCTTTAAGAGGTGGGTCGGGCAAAATGCTTGCCGGGCCGAAGGTCCGCCCCGTCCAGGCCAGCGGGAACTCGGCCAGGTCCAGCAGCTTGCGGCAACCCATACAGGTCTTGCGTCCAGCTATCCGGATGGCTTCGGCGCGTGCCCGTGCTGCCTCGTTAGGGCGACCCATGATCCATTGTGGATCACGCGTACTTACGCACGGCGTTCAGCCAGACGCGTGCGACCGCTTCAACGCTGCTGTGATCTCCGGCAGCGCCCGGAGGCCTGCCCCGAGGACCTGATTCGCCTGCCCTTCGCTCGCTAGCGCCTTGCACTCCGGCAGCTCATCCTCAAGCCCGCCAAGCAGACCGGCAAGCTCGCTCTGCTCCGAGAGCCGAAAATTCGGATCAAGGACCGTGTGCCGCGCCTTCCAGTTGATTTGCCCGACAAGCGACGCGATGTGGTACAGCCTCCGCAGCCTGCGATCGTGAGCGTCCGCTGTCCGGATCGCCGCCAGCCCTTCTACGGTCTGCTGGCCAGCCTCTGCCGTGCCCTGCGCAACCACCAGCAGGTCCCTGACCGCTGACACAGTGTCTTCGGCGGCACTGGCAGCCTTGGCGCTGTCCCTGCCCGCATCCCTGGCGAACTTAACGGTCACCAACGCAGCGACCACGAGCACCACGGTGAGGCCAACATTGACAAGGCTGACCACAAGGTCGAATCCGCTCATGCGGATGACCTTTCCACAGCGACCGGGCAACGCAGCGAGCCTCAGGTCAATTCACCTTTCCTTGCCCGCCCCCTGTACCGGGCGGAAGTCTAGAGCGCACCGAAGGCAGATCCACCTACCGTCTGAGCGGACGATCCTGTTGCCGATCCAGATCCAGGAACCACACCGGGCAGCGGCCCTCATGAGGGGCCTTCATGCACCGGGGACGATCCGCTTCCACAACAGAAGTTGATCATGGAACCTGCCGGCAGGAAATTGTGGATCACGTTCCGGCGTTCACGGGCTCTCCATGATGGCCAGACAGCGTCTGCAGGTCACTGACTCAGGCACGTCACGGCCCTGATCATCGACCGCGTACAGGGCACCGCTGCCTGCGGAAGCACGACACATCGGCCCGCCCGCCAAGGACAGATGCACGACTCGGGAGGCGCTCTCCGCTGACTTTCTGCGGACTACTGCATGGCGGCTGTCAGCGGATAGTCCGCGACCGGAGTCGGGTTCTGTGTCAAGCCGGAACCTTCGCGGCGGCCCCTTGCGCAAGTAGTAGGTGATCGTCGAGTGATGCAGCCCAAGCGACTCAGCGATCTCGGCGACGGTGAAATCAAGGTTCGCGTGGGCATCCCAGACACGTTCCCATCTCCAGCGCGACAGCTTGGCTTTACTGCGTCCGCTCACTGTCAGTCCACCTCGGTGTGGTTTCTACGTGGCACCCACTCAACAATGACATGCATAGGCCCCGGCTCTTGATTGCTCAGAAACCGGGGCCTAGCATGTTGCTTGTGCGGTCAACGGGGCTAATGATACCAAGCCAGCCAGCTTCTGTGTAGAAGCTTGCGCTGGCTTTTCTACATTCTCGGCGATCTTCCACCAGCACGGCCCGGTGTGATGGGCGGCTGGACGCGCCAGCGAAGTCCCCAGGGTCGCTAGAACGGTGTGAACTGCCCAAAACCAGGGAGCCATGTTTCACATGGCAACCAGGCGCGGAGTGCCTGCCAGGCCGAAGGCCGTAAGGGTTAACCGATCGAGCTAGTTGCGCTCGTAGAAAATCGCACCGACGGGGTAGCGTCTCCTTTGTTTCATCCAGGTCCTCCTGTACGGCGTCGGCTGGCCTCGAAGCGGGCGACTTCACTCTCGGGATAGAACGGCTTCGCAGCTATCGTGATCGACCTCGGCCCGCGCCTCTGGTAGCGCCAGTTCCGCAGGGTCACCAGTGAGACGCCGTAGCGCTCGGCGAGTTCCTGCGGTGACCACAACCGCTCTTCAAGCTGCTGCCTGACACGCATAATCAGCCTCCTCCGCTGAGCACAGTTTGAGCACAGAGGCGGGCTGGTGCGCACATCTGAGCACCGTAAGCGGTGTCCGGGGGGTGTCCGGCAGGTGCTCGGCAGATGCATGTTCCGGCTGCTCAGGGCTGCTTTCACGGCTGTTCTCGCAGGTCGGGCTTCCGGGGGTGCAGTTCTTGAACCAGATCGCACCCGGTACCTCTGATCTGCAGTTACTCCGGATCTGAGCACAATCTGAGCACAGTTTCATCGGACTGCCCTCAGCTTGCGGTCCTGGCCTGCTCCGGCCCGTGCCTCGGCCCGCGCCTCGGCCAGCCGCTCGGCCATCGTCGTAAGCGAACCGTCCATCTGCTGGATGTAAATCTTGCTGACGGTCAGCGCCGCGTCGCCGAGCCAGTATGCGATCTGCTCGGCGGGAAAGCCGCGAGCCGACAGGAGCGAAGCGCAGTGGTGCCGGTAGGCGTGCGATGCCTGGCCGGGTGGCAGCCGGTCCTCCAGCCCGGCGTTCCGGACCGCCTGGTGGAACCGGGTCCGGTAGACGCTCGCGGAGTATGGCTCCAGGCGCGGCCACCGCAACGTTGCTGCCGCTTCCTCGACCCTGGCCCGGGTCGCCGCGCTGACCGTGGCGCCCTGGCCGTACTCCTTGTCCGTGAACACCCTGGCAACCTGGCCCTCGGTCGTGGCGGCGAGCCTGGCTACGTCCCCGATCGTCGGGCCGCATCCGGCACGCCCCGCCGTGTGATCGCGGTTGACGAACAGGTACGAACTCCAGTCCGGCACCGGCCAGCGGCGCAACTGCTCGGCGAAGTCCACGACGACCGCCCGGTCCAGCGGCAGCGTCCGCCTGCCGTTAGCGGGGTTCTTCATCTTGGATTCGCGCCTGCTCTTGTCAAGCTGCCGGTCGATCGTGATCGTCGGGAAGCAGGCCGTGAACTCCTCGTCGCCAGCCTCGGCCACGGCTTCCCACTGAGCCAGCAAGTCGCCGTTGACGTCCAGGCCGGTGAAGCTGAAATGATCCAGGCGGGTAGCACGGATCTCCCCATCCCGGCTGGCGCAGTATGCGTGCAGCCGACTCATGAACCTCATGTCGGGCGGGTGGGCGAGAGCGATCCGTTCTGCTTCGGGGAGTGTCAACGGCGGGTAGGACCGGCTGCGCGGCGGCTGGAGCCGGACCAGGCCGGGGGGCACCCCGCAGCCGCGTTCAAGCTCGTGGCCGGTCTCGGTCCAGTAGGTCTGCATGGTCCGCATGAACGCGGCGGCGCTGTGCTGACTGGAATTCGAGACCGGTCCCCTGGTGACAACGCCATCCCGGCCCGTGACGGTGTGGTCAGGCTTGCTCATCCAGCGGATCCAAGCCCAGAACTCGTCGCCCTTCGTATTCCAAACCTTGCGATCAGCGAAGTACGGCAAGATGTGGCAGAACAGGTCGCGACGGCGTCCTTCGATCGTGTTGGCGGCCAAACCCTTTGCCTCGGACATCTCCAGCGCTCGCGCTGCCCACTGCGCCCACGTCGTCGTGCGGGCTTTCAGCGCACCGGGCGTGCTGTTCTTCCACTCGACGTAGGACCGCTCGGCCTCGGCGTAGGAGTCGAACTGGCGGGCGACCTGCTGGCCGGTCATCTTGTCGCGTCCGCGAAAGTACCAGGGGCAGTCGCATCCGGACTTCGGCTTCCGGCACGCGGTGCGGTGCCTCTGGCGGATCGGAAGGGCGCGGGATGCAGCCCGGCTCCTCGCGTTCACGTTCCCGCCTCGGACGGAGCGGGCAGAAGTGCCCTCAGACGCTCGACCTGTTCAGGGGACAACGCCCCGGCGTCGCGTACGAGCCGGTCGATCCTGGCGTCATTAACCGTGCCGCGTCGGCGGGCAAATTCGTACTCGGCGTTCGCTGCCTTGCACTGCTTGCATCGGCAGCCCTGGAGGTAGCTGGCTCGGAAGCCATGCTCGCTGGCCTTCTCGGCCATTCCTAACCACCCGCGTTCCTGCCACGCCTCCTTGCGTTGGTGGTTAGGTTCTGGCCCAGGCTGGTCAGGACTTGGGGCAATCTTACTGGCTTAGTGGTGGCTGTGGCCAGAGGTGGCTATGCCCGTTTTCCCAGCGCACCCGGTCAGCTGCATCGCCGCGATGTCCCGGCGTCGGTGCCCTCGTGACCCGCAGCTGACCCAGGACGGCCGGAGTGAGCAGCAGCCTGGCCACCTGCCGCCTGGCGCTCATCGGGGCTGGCTGCCACCTACGAGCTACGTCCTGGCCCGGTGTGATGACCATCAGCGCGGTCGGCGTGGCCAGCCGCTCCGCCTCAGCCTGCAGAGCGCCTATCGACTTGACCAGCCCCGGCTCAACCTCCATGAAGCTGTCCAGCGTGATCTTGCGGGCCTTCGCTGCCGCACGCCAGGCGGCCAGTTCCGCGCGGGCAGCCGCCGCTTCCTCACGTGCTTTGGCCAGCCTGGCATCCTTGCCAGGATCAGCACGCAGCTTCTTGATCACGTCCTCGCGTGCCAGGTAGGCCAGCATGACGTTCTCGGCGTAGGCGTCCAGATCATCAGCGTCGAGGCGGACATGGGAATGGTCGCGACACTCGTACTCCCGGTAGCCGCGCCGGTAGTTCGCGGTCATCCAGCTATCGCACACGTCGCAGACCGCGATCAGGGACAGCAGGTGCTTACCGCGGCCTGGACGGCTGGTGCGCCGGTCCGGGTCCAGCAGCACAGCCCGTACTTTGTCGAACGTCTCCCGGTCGATCAGGGCGGGCCAGGTGGCCTCGACCGCACCACTCAGCGGACCCCGGTAGCGGCCCGACCGGTTACCCGGCTCGTGGATGCGCAGCTTGGCGTAGATCGGCCGGAGAGCGATGTCTCGCAGGTAGGTGGGATCGAACGCCTTACCGCTGCGGGTGCGGATGTCGCGGGCCTCGAAGTCGGAGGCGATCGACCGCAGCGAGTGGCCGTCAGCGATGCGCCGGAACACCTCGCGGATCACCTTGGCCTCATCCGCCTCCTCAGACTGGGTGATCACCTTCTTGGGCTTCCCGTCCACGGTGACGAAGGTGTAGGTCCTGGCATAGCCGAACGGGATCCTGCCGTGCGGCCTGCCCTCCCTCGCGGTCGCGGCAGCAGCCCGCCGGATACGGACCGACGCTTCGCCGCTGTCGGCTTCAGCCTTCACAGCGTCCTCCTGCAGGCTCTTGCGGTCCCGCCAGTTCGCCGGGTTGTAGAACCGCTCATGCGTGGTGACAAACACAAGCTTCCCGGCGTCCTCAAGCCGGTCGATCAGCGTCGCCCACTCACCCACCCGGCGGCTACCCCGGCTGGACTCCCACATAACGAGCACATCCTCGACGAACGTGCCGTTCTCCAGATCCTTCAGCAGGCGGTCGAAACCGTCACGGGTTTTCGTGGTGAACCGGCTGGCTGACACCGACCCGTCGTTATACGGCTCACCGGTCAGCGTGATGTCGAACTCTTTGCCAACACGCTCGTTGTCGTCGTGCTGCTCCTGGTTCGAACGCAGCCGCCCGCTGCGGTCCTGGCTTACCCGCAGCAGTTCCCGGCCTAGCAGGCCCTCCATGGGGCTGACCTTATACCCAGTAGGAGAGTGATTGAAATTTGTCGCCTTT
>WNFC01041901.1_pt1 | contig 10206 bp, 9 predicted proteins | sample 5400541 | NCBI WGS metagenome assembly WNFC01 (sample SAMN13153342, study PRJNA577476) | soil metagenome | isolation source: 120 cm saprolite under Douglas fir tree site 2 hole 2 replicate 1 | place: USA:California | collected 2015-04-18 | reverse complement strand
GGATTGATCCCACTAGCGATTTGTGTGAGGTCTGAGCTGCGAATGCCCAGCCGAACCGTCTTCTGATGGGCCTTTTCATCCGATCCGGCGAGGAGGACATAATCGTCTCCTTCAGAGTTTTTGAACACCGCGGCAGTGGGAACTACAATCGCGTCTGTCACGGTCTTGGCGGTCATCGAAACTTCCACCGTCATGCCCGGCTTAAGAGACGGTTCGGCCTTGGACGCCTCCACCCAAACTTCGATGGTCGTGCTTCCTGGGTCGAGAGCGGGACTGACCAAACTAACGCGGCCCTTGATGGGCTCGTCGAGGCCGGGGATATTCAGTTCCGCCGGATTTCCCATTTTCAGAACCGCGGCTTCCGATTGCGGAACGTGCCCTTTGGCGATGAGCCTGGAGGTATTCATTATGGTGAGCAAGGGTTGATTGGCGGCAGCGAGGTCGCCTTCGAAAAGCGGGCGATCGGTCACTACGCCGTCGATGGGACTGGTGATTCTCGAATAACTGAGCAGCGCCTGGGCCCCCTTCATTCGGCCTTCCGCCGACAGGCGCGAACCTTGGGCGGACTTGAGCGTTTGCTCTTTTCCAACGCGCTGGAGGTCGGCGAGAAGTTTCTGCGCTTGCTCGTTCTGGCTGCGGGCCTGCAGAAAAGCAACTTGGGCGGAGTCCAAATCTCGGCGGGGAATCGCTCCTTGCTGGAACAATTCCTTGCGGCTCTCGTAGACTTTTTGTTGCGCATCGAAGCTGGACTTCGCGGCGATGGCGTCCAGTTCCGCCTTTTGAATCTGCTGCGGCAGACTGGCGCCAACCGTGGTTACATAGTTGGCTTCGGCCTGTTCGAAATCACCCTTGCTGGACTCCGCGGCAGCGGACAAATCACTATTTTCCAGTTCGGCAAGCAATTGTCCTTTCTTAACTCGCGCGCCTCGCTGCACATGGAATTTCTTAATGGTGGAGCTGATCCTGGGCGCAACAGTGGCTTGCTCCAGCGGAAACACCACCGCTTCCGCGGAAACTACTTGTGAGAGGGGGGCGCGCCGCGCCGGCGTGGTCTGAACCGAGACTACGGGCTCCTTTTCTTTTTCGGCCTTGCCGCAGCCGCTCGAAATGCAGAGAATCGCGGCGACGGCGCTGAAATGGGTCATCGAACTGCGGAGACACGTCAAAGTAGTGTTCATCGCCGGCTTCATGGAGTCGTCAGCACCCCCGTCAGGGTTTGCAAATTGGCCAGGGCCACGCGATAGCGCACGGCTCCGTCTTGATATGCCGCGCTGGCTTGCACGAACGTCGTCTGCGCGTCCACGACTTCCAGGACGGTAGCTTCGCCGCCCTTGTAGCGAAGGGTCGTGAGACGCAGGCTCTCCGCGGACAATTCAGCCGAACGGCTGAGGCCGCTGAGTTCGTTCAGAGCCGTTTCCGCTTCGGCATAGAGAGATTTTATTTCGGCGAGGAGCTTGCGCTGCGCGAGGGAGAGTTCCCGTTGCGCCTGTGTGCGCCGCAGTTCAGCCTGCTTGATGCGGCTTTGCGTGGCGCCCCAATTCCAGATGGGAAAATTCAAAGTAGCCGCAGCCGCAGAACCGAGATTGGAAACTCCATTGGGACCGTTCACCGCAAATTGCTGGGCATCGATCCCGTACCAATAGTCGAGGCTCAACGAAGGCAGATACCCGCCGCGCGCGCCGGTCACGTCGTGTCCTGCCTGTTGAACCGCGGCCAGCGCGGCGCGAACATCCGGATTGTCCCGTGCAGCCCGCTGCTGCACCTCTGCGAGGGCCGGCAGGGGGACACTCGCATGAAGATCTTCGGTAAGTTCAAAATTGTCGTTGAAATCGGGAAAGATCAGCACCGCAAAATCGAGCCGCGCGTTCAGAAGTCCGAGCTGCGCCTCCTGCAATTGCCGGCGGCGCTCCTGCATTTGCAATTCCGCCTTGAGGACGTCGGAATGCGCAACTTCCCCGCCCTTTTCAAGATCTTGCGTCAACTTCAGGAAACGGTCGCCCTCCTCTCCGTTTTTCTTCGCGGCTTCCAGCTTCAACTGCGTGGCCGCGACGGCGTAGTAGCTCTGCACAACAGTAACGACGAGTCCACGCGAAGCGATCTCAGCGCGCGCTTTCGCAAGCGCAGACGCCGCGGAAGCCCGGCGAAAACCCGAAATCGAGACGAGATCGATGGACTCGTGCACATTCGCCTGGCTGAGGTATTCGTGCGCAGCGCGGCCGCCGTCTGATAGCGATCCTGGCGTGCAATCGCCGCGTCGGTCTGCGCGGCTTGAAATTGCGTGCTGTTCTTCCTGGCCCGGACAAGAGCATCCTCGAGTGTCAATCGGAGCGCAGGCGACGCCGGAGGCGCTGACTGCACCGCATCGCTTGTGGGTACGGGGCTCGCAGGGGCCGACGGCTCCTGCGCCGGGGCAAATTCCGCGCAGGGCAACAAAAGGGCAGCAACCGAGGCACACGACAGAACGAGTATGCAACGCGAGTTCATAAATCTCTACTCCTGGGCCGGCCGAAAGCACGCGCACGGCAAGGAAGAACTTAACCTAACGAAATGAAGATAAACATAGGATTAACCGCTAGGTGCAGAGGGCGACGGCCCCGCGGGGAGATAGGCCGTAAAGGTGCTTCCGACCGAGTCAGAGTGCGTCAACTCCAAGCGCCCGTGATGGGCCTCCGCAATCCAGCGGGAAATGGACAGGCCCAGTCCGGCGCCCCCTCCGTCGTTCTCCGCCCGGGAACGGGCTTTGTCGGCGCGGAAAAAGCGTTCGAAAATGCGCGGCTGTAGGTCTGCTGGGATACCTCCTCCGGTATCCGTTATGCTCAGGACATATGCTTCCCCTGCAGGACGGCAGGTCACGCTGACGCACCCGCCCTCCGAGGTGTACTTAATCGCGTTATCCAGCAGATTGAGGATCATGCGGCGCAGCAAGGATTCGTCGGCGTGAATGGGAGATTCGGACGCTGCTATGAGATTCAGAGAAATTTTTTTTGCGAGCGCCAGCGTTCTTGCCGAATGCAGGCATTCGGCAACCAGTTCATCGAGATAGAAATCGCGTGTTTGGAGCGGATACTGGCCGGCATCGGCTCGCGTAAGCGTGAAAAGATCCTCCACGATATGCGTGAGCCGCTCGGCCTCCTGGTGGAGCACCCCCAGTGATTCCCGGTATTCCTCCGGCGAACGCGTCTGCTGCGAAAGAGCGACTTCCGCTTCACCACGCAAAATCGCTACCGGCGTCCGCAATTCGTGCGACGCATCGGCCATGAAGCGCTGCTGGCGTTCGAATGATTGGCTCAGACGGTCTAACAGGCTGTTGAACGCCCGCGCCAGGTGCCCTAGTTCGTCCTTGTCATTGTGTACCTCCAGCCGTTCGTGCAGATTGGCGGCCCCGATGCGCCCGGCCTGGCTGCTCATCGCCACGACGGGAGCGAGGCTCTTGCGCGCGAGAAAGTACCCTCCCACGCTGGCCAGCACAATGGCGATCGGGATGACCCAAGCAAACGTTGCGGCGACTTCTTCGAGCATCACTCGCTGCGGGTGTAGCGATTGCAGGATGACCAGCGTGTAGGTATTCCCCCCCGAAGAAAAATGCCGCGCAAAACCCCGGTAGCCATTTTCCCCTCCTTTGATCTCGCTGAAAAGCCGTTCGGAACGGAAGGAAGCATCGAGAAAGCGCTGAAACGAGGGTGAGGACAAGGGTCCGGCGGCGGAGGTGCCGGCCGCAGGCCCCGCCGGCGGAACCTCGTGGGAGCTGACCACGATTTTCCCCGCCGCGTCAAAGATCGCGAAAACATGGTCGCGAAAGCGATGTTCCGTGATGGCCACCTGACCCGCTAGTTTCAGCGAATCGGGACCGCGCTGGTCTTTCACTTCCGCATCGAGAGTGGTGAGAAATGCTTCGGAGAGTTCGGAGAGATTCACATCGGTGCGCTGGAGTGTGCTCCGCCAGAAAATAAAATAAGTGATCAGCGAGAGAACAATCAGAACGAGCGTCAATACCGCCGTGTACCAGAGCGTGAGCCGGACGCGAACCGAATCAAGCATGGCTCTTCCGGACGGTAGAAGTTGCCTTACCGCGATGCCGCGGCGAAATACTTTCGTCTCCCGCGTCCGCGGCATCCGAATCAATCACAACGCCAAAGAAGTAGCCGGCGCCGCGCCGGGTATGGAGCAAGGGTTTGCTGGAATCGGCGTCAATTTTCCGTCGCAGGCGATTCACGTAAACTTCGATGAGATTCGAGAAAGGGTCGAAGGTCTCATCCCACACGTGCTCGGCGATTTCCGCGCGCCCCACGACGCGGCCGGCGTTGCGCGCAAGATATTCGAGCAGCGCATACTCTTTGGCGGTGAGCGTGACGCTCCGCCCCGCTCGGGAAACGCTTTGCGCGGCTGTATCCAGGACAAGGCCGGCAATGGTAATTTTGGCGGGGCGAAGCTCGCCGGAGCGGCGCAGCAACGCCCGGAGGCGCGCAAGCAACTCGCGGAATTCGAACGGCTTGGTCAGGTAATCGTCAGCACCATGATCGAGGCCGGTGATGCGGTCCTCCACGGCATCGCGCGCGGTCAGCATCAAAATGGGCATACGCTGGCCTGATTTTCGCAGCTCGCGGCAAACTTCAAAACCGTTGCGGCCCGGAATCATCACATCGAGGATCAACAGGTCGTAAGTATTGATCGCTGCTTGATAGAGCGCATCGTCGCCAGTACTGGAAACATCAACGGCGTAGGCCTGTTCGCGCAGGCCCTTGGCCACGAATCGCGCGATGCGCGCATCGTCTTCGACAAGCAGTAGCCGCATGCGAGCATCATACGGCATGTGCAAGGAAAAGTGAGATACTTGCTGACGGCACGTAACCCTGGGCCGCCGTTCCTGCCGAGTTGATTCACGCGCCCGGATCCAGACGCAAGTTCCCGGTTCATGGACAAAGTTTGCACCCAAGAAAGTCCTTCAAGCATCAAAGTTGCCATGAAGTTCAAGAAGGCCGAACCCGAACAGTTTGATTGCACGAGAACCGCAATGCGGCCCTTCGGCTGCATGGAGCTGTGGGCGGGTAATGAAAAAGCGCACCGCTCTCTGGAACTGGCCGGATTGGAAAGCGATGTCATCGCCGTGCCCTCCGGCGGCGACAAAGGCGGCGATCTTTCGAGACACGGCGGGATTGCTGGCAGCGCTGAATGACGCTTTTACGCTTTCGAATGAAAAATCGGATGGTCCGCTGCGGCTGACGACGGTCGTCACGGGAACCTTTGACGGCACAAGCGGCGAATTTAATTTTGCTTATGCGGCACACCCGCGGATGTTTCTCTGGCACGGGCAAGAGGGACGATTTCTGGAGCTGGGGGAAGGGCTGGAGGGCTTGCCGCTCGGATACATCACTGGTGAAACCTACAACCAGCAGAGCGTGCGGCTGAACCACGGCGACATGATTCTGGCGTTCTCCGATGGTGCAACCGAGGTTCAGTCGGCGCAGGGCGAGCAACTTACTTCAAAGGGCTTTTTGGGACTTGCGGAAAAGACCTTGCGCAGTTTGCCTCAGCCGCTAGTGCTCCAGGATTTTTCTCGTGCGCTGCTTGATGGCGTGCACCTTTTCCGCGGCCAGGAAGGCGCGTTGGAAGACGACATAACGCTGCTCACGCTTCGGCGAGTGACGTGAGTGCCCTGCCCGCGAAGTAGAGCCGCTCTTTGCAGAAACTCCTGCCCTACTTGACCGGATGGGTTGCGAAGTACTGGTCCAGACTTTCCACAACTTCTTTCACCCCCCGCTGAACATTCTTGTCCAATGCGGCGACTATAGCCGGCACATCTTTTCCACTCACCGGTTCGTCGTGTGTGTAGTAGTGAGTCCAAACGGTCGCGCCGTTCTTCAGCTCGCGCATTTCTAATTCCAAAGTGACTCTCGCTGACATCTGAGCTCCATTTAGCTCTTTGAAGTCGTAAAGGCGCCCACGAAGCGCAAAATCTCCCTGTATATTACTGCGCCGGTAATGGACGGACCGGTAACGGCCTGACGCCCGCAGCTCTCGCAGCAAAACTTCCTGGATCATCTCCGTGGGTGGTTCCGCCCAACGCTGATATTCATAGGCGCCTAATTGCTCGGAACCGTTACCGTAGACGATGCGATCCTCGCGGTACAAATGTGAGGTCATAAGCGCTCCCAGCAGCAGCGTCACAGGAACGGCGTCCGGTTTTTCAACCGCAATTGGATCTGCTGGGACCGTGAGCTGGTAATACTTGCTCGGCCGCGTGGCGCCACAGCCGCTGAGCAATCCAACCGTCAGCGCGACCGCTGTGATAAGGGCTCTCCTGGCCCCTCCAATAGCAGTTCCTTCGCTTTCTATTGGCACCCTTTCCGCGTCGCGCCGTTTCATGTGGCCTCGCGCTTGGCTCATTGTCGTTCTCCCGGTTTGTGCTCGCGCGGGTTAGACGAGCGAATGAGCGTGTAAGGCCTGGTCTTGATTGTGTTTGTAAATTCCTTGAGATTCTGGCTCACGTGGCGCAGGTTTTCCAGCAACTCATCGATATTGTCGGAGTTAACTTCGAGGGTCTGGTCCAGGCGCCCGGTTAGATCCGTTACCGTCGCGAGCGATCGCCGCAAATCGATTACCGCCTGGCGAACGTCGGGGCGATTCTCTCCGATCAAAGAATCAACATGATTCAACGCTTCATTGGCTTGCGCGGAAGTTTTCCGCAAGTCCTGTAGCAACGGCCCCAGCTTTTGGCTGGCGGAATTCAGGTTCTGCACGGTGGCCTTCACGGAGCCACGGTTTTCCGCGATCATTCCGCGCGTTTCGGCGAGCGTCCCGGCCAGGTTTGCCCGGTTCGTATTGTTCAGGAGATCGTTCACGCGCGCCAGCGTCACTTGCACCTCGCTCGCGCGATCGTTGAGTGACTCGAGAAGCTGCTGCGCCTGGGGCGCTAGGTCATTGAGCTTTGCAGTGAGCGCATTGAAGTCCACGTAGGGTTCGGACGGCAGAATCGTGCCCGCCGCGGCGAGCGAGGCTTTTTCGCTTCCGGGAACAATCTCCAAATGATTGTCCCCCAGCGGGCTCAAGCTCATGATCTTTACGTGGCTATCCGTTTTGACAGGCAAGCCGGATTTCACGCTGAAGGTTATCTCGATGCGCGAAGAATCCTTCGGGTCCAGCTGCAATTTCTCGACGCGGCCGACTTTCGGCCCGCCCGCGTAGCGCACCGTCGCGCCGGGTTCCAATCCGCCGGCGAACGGAAAGTAGGCGCGGTACGTCGCGCCCGCGCCCCCAAACGCACCGGTGAGCGCAAAGACCGTGGCCACCAGCACGGCCCCGGCGACCAGGACAAACAACCCCACCATGGCTTGTTCGCGTTTCGATTCCATCACGCACCTCTTTTCCCCGCCCTTCAACGGCCCGGGCGGCGATGTTCTTCCGTCAGCATTTGCAGATAGTCCAATTCCTGAGAAACTTCCGGCTCGGCAATGCGGTCGAGAAATTGCCGCACGCGGGGATGGGTGCTCGAACGCATTTCTTCTTTGGACCCGATGGCGATCACATTGCCCTTGTCGATCAAAACCATGCGGTCGGCGATCAGGAAAGCGCTGGCAAGCTCATGGGTGACCACGATGATGGTCATGTGAAATGCCTGTTTGAGTTCGAGAATGAGCTGATCCACGCCAGCAGCAATGATCGGATCCAGTCCCGCGGAAGGCTCATCGAAAAAAAGAATCTCCGGATCCATGGCCAGCGCGCGAGCCACCGCGGCGCGCTTCTTCATGCCGCCGCTCAACTGCGACGGCATATAGTTCTCGAATCCGGACAGACCCACCTGATCCAGTTTCAGCCGCAGGATGATTTCAATGGTCGAATCTTCCAGCTTGGTGTGCTCGCGCAGCGGCAGGGCCACGTTTTCTCCAACCGTCATCGAGCCAAACAACGCCCCGCCCTGAAACGACATCCCGATTTTTTCCCGGATTTCGTTCATTTCATGCGATGAAATCGCCGCGATGTTTTTCCCTTTGAGCCAGATTTCACCCGAACTCGGCCTTTCGAGGCCCACCAGAGTGCGCAGCAGCGTGCTCTTGCCGGAACCAGACCCGCCCAGGATCACCAGGGTTTCGCCGCGCATCACGTCAAAACCAATGCCGTGGAGAATTTCGCGTTCCCCAAAACTGACGCGAAGATTCCGCAAAGAAATCATCGCCTCGGGCTGTGCCGCCGCGCTGTTGGTCTGCTCCATGGCGATATTTCAAACCCTACCTTTCACTCATGAAGAAAAAGAGCGAGGTGAAAACGAGGTCCACCAGGATTACCAGAAATATGGAAACCACCACCGCGCGCGTGGTTGATCGGCCGACCTGCTCCGCGCCTGCGCCGGTGGAAAGCCCTTCGTGGCATCCCACGGCCGTAATGGTTATACCGAACATAACGCTCTTGATTAGACCCGTGGTGATGTCCCGCAGAAAGAGCGCGTCCAAAGACGACTGAATATAACGTATCCATGTAAAATCCGCCTGCGCCACGCCAAAGAGCGCTCCGCCGAGAATCCCCATGGAGTTCGCCCAGATCGTCAGGCACGGCAGCATCACCATCATGGCGATAAATTTCGGCGTTACCAGGAAATGAATCGGATCGATCGCCATGGTCTCCAGTGCATCGATTTCTTCCGTGACCTTCATCGTGCCGATTTCGGCGGCGAACGCCGAACCGGACCGCCCGATAACCACGATCGCGGTAATCAGCGGCCCAAGCTCCCGCGTCATGGAGATTGCCACGGCGCTGGCCACAAAGTTCAACGCGCCGAACTTGCGCAGCTCGTAAGCGCTTTGTAACGCCAGAATCAACCCGATGAAAAACGTGATCAGGGAAAGGATGGGGAGCGCCCCGACGCCGGTCTGCGTGGCCTGCGAAATGGCGCGCTGCAAGCGGAGCGGCCTGCCCTGGAACGGAGCGATGAACGTGAAATACGCAGCGCGGCCGCCCAGCGAGGTCAGCGCCCCCAGATACGTGAGCCCATCGGTAACCGATTTTCCAATTTGTGTCGTCAGTTCCACGGTGCTCTCGTCGGTCTTCCTCTGTTTGCGGCTTTGGCAGGCTCAGAGCGCTACGGACTGCTCTTCGTTCTCGCAAATCTCAAAGATTTTCAGCAATCGGGAGAGCTGCAGAACTTCCCGGATCGTTCTATTCAGCCCGAAGAGGATCAAACGTGAGCCGGCATCGCGGGACGCTTTGAGGCCCTCAACCAGCGATGCCACGCCGGAGCTGTCGATGTACCGAACGGCCTCCAGGTTGAGCACGACCCGCGGCATCTTCAGTTCGCGAAGTTCGCGCAATAGCGCCTTCCGCAACTCCGGTGAACTGGCAAGATCGATGTCTCCCGAAATGTCGAAAATGGTGATTTTGTCCAAACGGCGTGCGGCAATTTGCAAGTTGGGTTCTCCTCAAGTGTCTTTCCGGGGCGCGTGCACGTGCAAAATTTTCACCAGGCGGAGCTGATTCCTGCCGTTCCTGCGGCTGAATTCTACTGTATCCATGCTCTCGCGTATAAAGTGCAGGCCCAGGCCCCCCGGACGCACATCTTCGAGCGCGCGCCCGCACATCGTATTTGGATCTACCGTCACCCCGCGATCTTCCAGAACAATTTCAAGAGCATCTCCGGACTTGCCGTCCCCCGGCACATCAATCCGGCGGAAGGATGCCTCGATGGGGCCTTCGGCGTCTCCGAGGTAGGCATGACGAATGATATTTGTCAGCGCTTCGTCGACGGCAAGAACCACCTCGCGGCATTCCGGCTCGGAAAATCCCAGCTTTGCCGCGAGCTCCCCCAATGCGTTTCGCACCACGCAGAGCATCTCGGGATTGCTCCGCAATTCCATTCTGAGTAGCAAACTACCCTGGCTCACCTGAGCGCTCTCCTGGGACCTGAAAAACTAGATTCCCCGGTTGGTCTCGGAAATATCGCCGCTGGCGGATTTCCCGACGCAACGTCTGCCCAGATAATACACGGAATCCCGCTGGCGGCAACTGGCACGCTGCCGCGGAAGCCGGGCCCGCTCCAGGGTCTCAACAAGCATTAGAATTGAGACCAGTGTTCCGTATGCGCCTACAACCGTCGCCGATAGCAATGGCATTTTTTCTCGCCATGCTACTGGCTTTCCCGCTGCCCTCAGACGACTCCGCGACGAAATCGAACCTGCAACGCGAGGTGGACCGAGCCATGGGGAAACTGCCCGGAGCTCT
>WNFC01010672.1_pt1 | contig 10206 bp, 18 predicted proteins | sample 5400541 | NCBI WGS metagenome assembly WNFC01 (sample SAMN13153342, study PRJNA577476) | soil metagenome | isolation source: 120 cm saprolite under Douglas fir tree site 2 hole 2 replicate 1 | place: USA:California | collected 2015-04-18 | reverse complement strand
AATGTGCTTAAATACTTATGAATTATGTTTTCATAGCTGCACAGTAGTTTTTAGCATGGGAAAGTGGATATTTCAAATTTTGTTTCAAATTTTGGTCAAAAAAAGCAGGCACTAAATGTTTTTGAAAAACTAATGAGTACATTTTGTTCTACCATTGAATGCGATACTACTGCACTTTATTTCATGATATTTGAATGAGATTTGAGGGAGGAGTAGCCAAAATACAATTTGGCATGTTGAGAGGCTGGAAAGTGCCGCCTTACACCGTAATACCAGCAAGTCCTTGATTCTCCACTTGTACAACAAGACAGATGATTCCTTTGTTGAGAATGCACAGACCACGGAAGAGGGAAGCAAGTTTTCGGTGCGAGTCAATGGCGGACGCTTTGAGGCTGTAGCCACGGCCAAAGAAGATGGGCAGTTTACGCAGGATTTAGCACCTTTAGCTGGGGTCCCGGACCTTGCCTTCAATCGCTCGAGCAGGCGCGGAAACTATTACGCGGAATCAGTCGTCGCTGCCAAACTTGAATGTGGATGCATGGGTCGTGGGACCGAGCGTTAACACGGGCCCCGACCGCACCCCAAACATGTCATTTCATCTGCGCATCATTTGCACATCCCCCAGGTACAGGGATGCCGCTGGTACAGTACTAGGATACCCTTGGTGGATGCGCAATATATAGCCCTGGCAGACATGAGGCGATTGAACAACCCCTGTCCCGCAGCAACGTTTAAACAGCGATGAGCATCAACCCTGTCACGGTCACGCTTGCTGTCATTGGTTGTGGGCAAAGTGGCAGCGTACGTAGCATGCACTCGCACCAACTACCCATTCTGACATGCCTCTGGACCTCCACCAAATTTCATATCTAGGCATACGCAGAGTATGCCATCCTAGACCCTTCTAGATGCAAGGTGGTGGCAATTGCTGAGCCGCGACCTCAAACACGCACACTCTTCGCAGATCGATTTGGCGTCCGCTCCAGTCGTGCATTTGAATCCTGGGAACAGTTTCACAGAGCTTCTGCGGAGACAATCCAAGCAGTTGGAGAGCGTCTTGCGGATGCCGTTATCATCGCCGTCCCCGACCACATGCATGCGGAATTGGTCGTAGCCTTCGCTGCGCAGGGATACGACATTCTATGCGAGACGCCGATGGCTACATCGATCGAACATTGCTTTCAAATAGAAGATGCCGTGAAGAAGGCCGACATTATCTTTGGGACCGGATTAGGTGTGATACCTTCCTATCCACGCACACCCCTTTCAAAATGTCATGCCTAATCACCCCGTCAGATTTGCGGTATTCGCCATATTTCCTTGCGATAACCGATTTGGTAAGGTCAGAGGGGCTCGGTGAACTCATCAACGTCCAGCATCTCGAGCCTGTCGGTCATTGGCATTTCGCACACTCCTGTGTCCGCGGAAACTGGTCAAAGGAGAGCGAAAGTAGTTCCTCGCTGATGGGGAAGAGCTGTCAGTATGTCTGCCGTGGCTTATGGGTCAAATGCTGGAAGAACCGTTGTCTGACTGACCAAATATTTGTTGCGCAGCGACATAGACATCTTGTGCCTCTGGTTTTCCCCAGATACCCCTGCCCGCGTATCATCGTTCGGTGGACTCCAGCATTTCCGCAAGTCCGAAAAGCCCGCAGCAGCCGGTGATGCAACACGTTGCTTGGATTGCTCATACGAACCGCAATGTCCATACAGCGCAAAGAGGAGTGAGTTTTCCTACTTACCTGCTCTATCGACCGCATCATGTGCAGAAGGGATATTCAGCTCTCGTCAGTTTATCTGAACAGGGTTGCTATGGATCAAATTAGCTGGCCAGTTAGTCCCCTCATCGACGGAATCCCAGATATCGAGAACGTCACAGAGGCACTCACGTGCGGGCCTTATGGGAAGTGCGTGTATGAGAGTGATAATGATGTGTGCGACAACCAGGTGTGTACGACGACGAGTCTCTGATGCGACCGTACCCTTCACCACTGACTGACAACGCGTACCGCACCAAAGGTGGTCAACATCCAATACGCATCAGGGGCAACTGCCTCCTTCACGATGATCGCATACACGACCTTGGTCTGCGAGCGACAGACACGCCTGCATTTTACTCTTGGGGAGATCGTGGGTGATATGAATCAGTTCACGGTAACCCATTTCCGCTCTGGACAATCGACTGTACACCGGCCGCCTCTCGAAGGTATGAGCCAACGTGGCGACCTTGGCCTGATAAGGACGTTCGTCGAAGCTGTGCGGACTCGGCGGCAGGATTTGTTGGGTGCAGATGTTACAGATGTCCTCAAGAGCCACCTGACTGTTTTTGCAGTGGAACACAGTCGGAAGACTGAAACGGTAATTGACTGCTTGGAGTTTGAGAATGCTGCTCGTCGTGCTTGGAAGGGGAATGTTCAAAATACTTGACAGTTCTGCAAGCAGCCAAGCGATGTAGATGTAACGTGCGTGCATGATTTACTATGTAGCAGTTTCAGGACATGTCCGAATCCATGCCATGGGAGTGCATTTGGACTCACAAACCTCGGCGCGTGACGACTGAGGTCACATTTTTTGAGAAAAACAAATTCTGTTATTTTTTTCAAACAAGGATTTCCATTTTGGAGCGAAGCATCAATCCACCCAGATATATATTGAATCCAAGGACCCTTGGGCTGGCCAGTAGCATGCCAGAAGAGCACATCAACAAAAGCAACTACTGCTAGTGTCGGTGGCACCTGAGTACATACAATACATTGACCAACCTAACCATATACAGCCACAGCAACCGATGCGATGGACATGATGACAGCCAACAACGACAGTATTGATGACGACAACAGATTTTAGTGGCTGGACGCGGTGAGTGATCATGCCCTGAGCCCCACACTGCCCCCGCACCAGGGGGTGTGCGTAAATGCATTTTCCCCTCACACCTGGTCCACTCTTCCAGTGACCTGGCTACAACACACGGCGTAGGACTGATGCTCATCTCCTGCTATCTAGAAATTATTCTCAGTACTTGGTAAATTTGAGGTCATCGAGGAGGATAGATTGAGAACGGTCAAAGAAGACTCGGACGGGTGGAGGTAGTAATTGTTTGCCTCTAGGTGGAGGGCGTAGACGTCCGAGTCTGATTGGATGAAATCAGTAAGTGGGTCGTGGGCGTTAACACTGCAAATCAGATTCTGATCATCCGCGCATCATTTGCAAGAAAGAGAACATCTCCAAGGCACAGGCCTAGGGACGCACCACCGTGACTAGGGTCCCCCTTGATAGACGCGCAGTATATGATATCCATGACTCATACGGCGAATGACTATTTTGCTGCAACATTTGTGCAACGATGAGCACCAACCCTGTCACGCTCGCTGTCATTGGTTGTGGGGAAACTGGCACTGTACGCACCATGCACCCGCACCAACTACTCATGCTGACACACTTCTGGGCTGTCGCCAAATCCCATATCTATCTAGGCATATGCAGAGTATTCCGTCCTAGACCCCTCTAAATGCAAGGTGGTGGCAATTGCAGAGCCGCGATCTCAGACGCGTGCACTCTTCGCAGATCGATTCGGCGTCGACTCCAGTCTCGTGTTTGAGACCTGGCAACAGTTCCACAAAGCTTCTGCGGAAACCATCCAGACAGCCGGAAAGCGACTTGCCGATGCCGTTATCGTCGCCCTCCTCGATCACATGCATGCGGAAGTAGTCGTGGCCTTTGCTGCACAGGGATATGATATTCTGTGCGAGACACCGATGGCTGAATCGATCGAACATTGCCTTCAGATGGAAGACGCCGTGAAGAAGGCCGGCATTATCTTTGGGCTCGGATTAGGTGTGCTACCTTCCTGTCCACACATGCCCCTCCCATAATTAAATGTTGTGCCCAATTACCTTGTCAAGTCTTGCGGTATTCGCAGTATTTCCTTGCAATAAATGCAGTGGTAAGGTCAAAGGAACTCGGACAACTCGTCAATATCCAGCATCTCGAGCCTGCCGGTCACTGGCATTTTGCACACTCTTATGTCCGCGGAAACTGGTCAAAGGAGAGCGAAAGTAGCTGCTCGCTGTTAGGGAAGAGTTGCCAGTACGTCTTCTGTGGGTTATGGGTCAAATGCTGGAAGGACCGTTGTCTGAATGGCCAAATCTTCGTGACGCAGTGACATAGACCTCATGTGCCTCTGGTTCTCCCCAGATACTCCCGTCCGCGTGTCTTCGTTCGGTGGAGTCCGGCATTTCCGCAAGTCCGGAAAGCCCGCAGCAGCCGGGGATGCAACACGTTGCTTGGATTGCGCATACGAACCGCAATGTCCGTACAGCGCGAAGAAGCGTGAGTTTTCCCAGTCCCCTTGCCCCCGTCGATCGCATTATGTGTGGAAAGGAGGATTCAACTTTCGTCAGTTTATTTGGACAGTGTTGCCATGGGTCATATTAGTTGGCCGATCACTCCCCTTGTAGACGGAATCCCAGATATCGAGAACATCACAGAAGCGCTCACGCGTGGGCCGTATGGCAAGTGCGTTTACGAGTGCGATAACGATGTATGCGACAACCAGGTGTGTACGATGACGAGTCCCCGACGCGACCGTTCCCGTCACCGCTGACTGACGACGCCCGCCCCTCCGAAGGTGGTCAACATCCAATTCGCATCAGGGGCAACTGGCGCTTTCACGATGGTTGCTTACTCGACGTTTATTTGTGAGCGACAGACGCGCCTGCATTTTACATTTGGGGAGATCGTGGGTGATATGAACCAGTTCGGTGATATGAATCAGTTCACAGTGACGGATTTCCGCACTGGTCAATCGACCGTACATCGGCCGCCTTCGGAAGGTATGGGCCACCGTGGTGACCTTGCTCTGATAAAGACATTCGTCGAGGCGGTACGGACTCGGCGGCAGGATTTGTTAGGAACAGATGTTACTGACATCCTCAAGAGCCACCTGACGATTTTTGCGGCAGAACAAAGTCGGAAGACCGGAACTGTGGTTGACTGTTTGGAGTTTGAGGATGCAGCTCGTCGTGCTTGGAAGGAGTGTCCAAATCTTGACAGCTAGTAGGTAGCCAGGAGATGTAGCTGTAGCGCGTCTGTGTCTGAATGATTTACTACGTAGCGGTTTCGAGAAATGTCCATGACAGTACTTGTGTTTTCAGGGCCCACCGTCCGCTCCAGACCTGTTCCCAAATGCACTCTACTTGCGCCCCTTATTGGATTCACGCATCTCTACATCTCTTCACGCATATCGCCATTAATATTGAGCCCGCAGTACATGTATTGCGTACCAACATTATGAGGTGTATACATTATTATTTGATCGTCGCCCATGTACCCTCACCACGCTCCCAGCTGTCGCCCTCCCACATCCTCAATCGCCATAGCGCGATGGCTAATGGAACCGTATCTGCCCTTAGAACTGTCTCCGCGCCTGACCGAAGCAAGAAGGCGGGGCTCGCGACATCATTCGGGGGGCATGTAACAGATCGATTATTGCCCGACACTGAAGTCGAGACAAGGCCGTGTTGGCGCCAGCGCGCACGCCGTTCGACCATAAGGACCTTGCACAACCGCTCGTGTAATGCTGCACGCTGTGTTTTTGAAGGAAACAGGGTAATTCCATTATAGAGAGGAACCTTCATAGGGGTGATGACGTCCGGCAAACCCTGGTAATCCTTCGCAGAAAAGGCATAACATATCGTAGACAGTGGCAATGGGTCTCCTTGGTGCGCCTCGGTCGGTTGTCCTTCTAAGGGTGGTTCGGGAAGAGGAGATATATTGGACAGCGGCCGTGCCTTGGTGGCGGGATCTCGATTGAGTGGCGGCACGACGAGAATAGCCACGGCGTCCTGGTCCTGTACAGGCTTACCGGCACGTACTGCTGAGAATTCTCTCCAGGAGAGCCTCCGCAACAGCGGAAATTCCTCTGCTCCTTGCGGGCGAGCCTGCACCCGCTCTACCAATAGCTCGAGTTCTTGGAGAATACGGAGGCGGAGAAGGTGGCCGATATATTCTGGCAATGAGGAGGGCAGCTTGATCGCGCCGGACACGAGGCGACGGAAACGATAATTCCCTTAAAAAAAAGGATTCGGTTTCTCAACTCAACGTCGCTTTTTTAAATGTTGGGAGTGAGTGAAAGAGAACGTGGTACCTCTGCTGTCAACCTCTAGCATTACGGCACGACGACAGACGACGTAGTGTCCCTTGCGGCTGTCGAGACCTTTGAATTTTGGGTGCTGCAGGCCGTCTGGAACTAGGGTGTACGTTGTCCGGCTGGAGCCTGTACGCGGAGAGGGTAGCCGCTTTACCGAAAGGCGGACCAAAAAGTCTGGATATGCGCTCAGGATCAGTCGGTCGCGTACGAGCATACAGTAGGTAGGGATGACATGCCACTTGGGAGATAACGCGAGGACTGGACACATTTCCGTATTGGCGTCGATAGCATTCGGACTACGGAGCTGCCCATGAGCGGGACACACCTGACGGAACGGAGACTAAACGGGACACACGGTAAGGGTTTGCCCACCACTCCCTCTCCTCCACCGTCATTTCGTGGCGGACATCGTCCTCGACTATCCCATCCCTAGAAACGGTCCTCGTCCCTTTTTGAGAATCGGGCAGTGTGACTTGCGGAGGTAGGCTCTTGTGCCGTCTATATGCCTTGGGGTGCATGATAGGATTAACGTCATCGAAAAGGATGGATTGAGAACGGCCGAGGAAGACGGGCGGAGGTGGTAGTTGCTTGCGCAGGGATTTGGCACCTTTAGCCGGAGGGCGTAGAGGTCTAATTTTCTCGTATGCAGGGGACCTTTCCTTCAACTGCCTGAGCAGGCGTGGAATCAGTCGTCGCATTTACAAGTCAAACCCACGTGGGACACACCGAGCGTTAACGAGCGCCTCGGCCGCGGCCGCACCCCATTCCGCATCATTTCCGGGATAACATGGACGCTGGCGCTGGTACTTGATAGAAGCGCGATATATAATCCCTGCGGACGTGAGGCGAATGAACACCCCCTGTTCGCCGCAACGTTTACGCAGCAATGAGCGCCATTCCCAATGAGCCTGTCACGCTCGCCGTCATTGGCTGTGGCGAAAGGGGCAGTGTACGCATCGTGCCCTCGCGCCAACCACTACCCATGCCATGCTGACACACTTCTGGACCACCACCACATTCCATATCTAGGCATATGCTGCGTATTCCATCCTAGAACCCTCGAAATGCAAAGTGGTAGCAATCGCAGAGCCACGTCTTCAGACACGCGCGCTCTTCGCAGATCGATTCGGCGTTGACCCCAGCCTCGCATTTGAGTCCTGGGAGCGGTTTCACAAAGCTTCTGCGGAAACCATCCAGACAGCCGGAAAGCGACTTGCCGATGCCGTTATCGTCGCCGTCCACGATCGCATGCATGCGGAAGTAGTCGTGGCCTTCGCTGCGCAGGGATACGATATTCTATGCGAGAAGCCGATGGCTACATCGATCGACCATTGCCTTCAGATCGAAGACGCCGTGAAGAATACCGGTATAATCTTTGGACTGGGATATGGTATGCTGCCTTCCTGTCCACGCATGCCCCTCTCATAACTTGAATGCCCGTGTACAGTTTTGCGGTATTCGCCGTATATCCGTGCGATAACCGCATTGGTAAGGTCAGAGGGGCTAGGACAACTCGTCAATATCCAGCATCTCGAGCCTGTCGGTCACTGGCATTTTGCACACTCCTATGTCCGTGGAAACTGGGCAAAGGAGAGCGAAAGTAGCTCCTCGCTGATGACAAAGAGCTGCCAGTACGTCTGCCATGGCTGATGAGTCAAATGCTGAAAGGACCGTTGTCTGACGTATCAAATCCTCGTTGCGCAGTGATATAGACATCATGTATCATTGGTTCTTCCCAGACACTCCCGTCCGCGTATCGTCGTTCGGTGGGCTCCAGCATTTCCGCAAGTCCGAAAAGCCCGCAGCAGCTGCGGATGCAACACGTTGCTTAGATTGCGCATACGAACCGCAATGTCCATACAGCGCGAAGAAGAGTGAGTTTTCCCACTGTCCTGTTCGGTCGACCGCATCATGTGTGGTTCAACTTTCGTTAGTTTATTTGGACAGGGTTGCCAAGGGCCACATTCACTGGCCAGTTAGTCCGCTCGTCGAGGGAATCCCAGATATCGAGAACGTCACAGAAGCGCTCACGCGTGGGCCTTATGGGAAGTGCGTGTACGAGAGCGATAATGATGTATGCGACAACCAGGTGTGTACGATGACGGGCCTCCGACGTGATCGTACCCGTCTACCGCTGACTGACGACGCACGCCACACCGAAGGTGGTCAACATCCAATATGCATCAGGGGCAACTGCCTCATTCACGATGGTCGCCTACACGACGTTGGTCTGTAAGCGACAGACGCGCCTGCATTTTACTCTTGGGGAGATCGTGGGTGATGCGTTTCAATTCACGGTAACCGATTTCCGCACCGGACAATCGACCGTACATCGGCCGCCTCTCGAAGGTAGGGGCCATGGCGGCGGAGACCTTGGCCTAATAAAGACGTTCGTCGAGGCGGTGCGGACTCGGCAGCAGGATTTGTTGGGTGCAAATGTTATGGATGTCCTCAAGAGCCACCTGACTGTTTTTGCGGCTGAACACAGTCGGAAGACCGGAACTGTGGTTGACTGTTTGGAGTTTGAGAATGCTGCTCGTTGCGCCTGGAAGGGGAATACCCAAAACACTTGACAGCTAGGAGGTAGCCAAGGGACGTATCTACAGCGCATCTACATGAATTGCTACGTAGCAATCTCAGGAAATAATAGTGAATAAGGTCATTACATTGACAATAACGTGGGACAGTGCTAGGTATCGCGAGTTCGAGGAATGTTCGCAGAGCATAACGCAGAGATAACAGGTATCGCAAAGGTATCACAAAACGAGGTGTTTGGAGCGCATTGGATAGCGGAGTTAGTAATGATGGGAGGGAGAACACCAATCGTAAATGCAGCAATGAAAAAGGCAGTAGATCGTGAGTATATTGTATGATTTCAGTCTTGCAGCTCAATCTCCCGTCGGATGCGTTCCCGAACTTCACGGAGGCCACCACCTTCTTTCTTGACTCGTCGTGGACTGCGAGTTAATACATCTTCCAAACTGTCATCCTTCCCCCGGCTGGAGCCTGGGCTTGTAGGCACAAGCCTCTCGCTGGACGCGTGCGCTGAGGCGGGCATCTCAAGCCACTCTTGTCCATCGATATTTAGAGGCTTGAGAAACGATGGACATAGGCTTGTCAAGATGGTAAGAGATTCTTGGGCTTCAGCATTGGACATGGGGACTGGTGATGACTTCAAGACTGCGGCAGCTACCTCAGAGGCAGGCAAAGCGCGTCGCTTGCGAGCGGAGAGCCCAGCGTTCGTGGTCGACGGTCCTGAGAAGAGCCTGGATAACGCAATTAAAATCGGAAGCTATTGAAAAGGCAAAGACCTACATCCAGACGCTCTCGGCAACACCCTCTAATCGACCAAGCAGAACACGGCGCCGCATTTCTTCCTGACTTAACTTTAGCAGTTGGTCGCGACTCAGTTTCCCCCCCAGAATGTCCTTGCTTTTGCTAGGCGTTTTCGTCGGGGAGTTTGTCAACGATTTCTGTCTGATACGCTCGTAGAGGGCCTGTCTTCGAGACGAAGTCGGGGTCTGAGGGACTGTATCCGCATTTGAGCCTCTTTGCTGGACAGGAGTAGATGGTAAGGAATCGCTGGGGTCTGTCTTGGAGGGTGAAACAGAAGGCGTCCTCGGAGTCAAAAGTCCGGTCAAATCATCAAGCAAAGCACGGCGAGAGGGCGTTTTTGGGAATTGCACGGAACTAGTGGCAATATGCCTTGTCTTGAGCGCCGATACCTTGTTCGGTGAGGGTGTATGTTCGCGAGGGATACTAAATCTCGGTAGAGTAAGAGATCCCTTCGCAGGAGACTTCGACGATGAAGCCCTCGAGGCTTTCGCCGGGGATGTAGGGGAAGGCGGTGTTGATAAGATTTTTATTGAAGATGGGGCCTTGGGAGAGGCAGATGCAAGGAGCTGAGTGAGTTTCGAGGGCTTGTTAGGAACGATCAGTTGTGGTAGATCAACCATGGGAAGGTTTGGTATCTGGGTTGCATCTGCATGTAGCTACAACCAATAATCAGACTGGCTTATTCCCTCACAAAGTTAGGAAGTGGAACGTACCTCAACCCAC
>WNFC01010670.1_pt1 | contig 10206 bp, 6 predicted proteins | sample 5400541 | NCBI WGS metagenome assembly WNFC01 (sample SAMN13153342, study PRJNA577476) | soil metagenome | isolation source: 120 cm saprolite under Douglas fir tree site 2 hole 2 replicate 1 | place: USA:California | collected 2015-04-18 | reverse complement strand
GAGGGCGGCATCGATGCCACCGTAACGCTTCTCCAGGTCATCGAGATAGCGGTCGACGGTGTATTTGCCCGCGACTGGATCGTAGAAGTAGCGGTCGTGCACCATCATCTGGGGCTGCATAAAGCTGTGTTGCGCCCATTGAAGCTGAGGCAAATTGTAGCGGGACCCATCGTAGCCGATGCGGATGAGGCGCTCAGTCCGCCAATGCGTTGTTTCGGCCAGCCAGTCACGATGAGTCGATGGTGTACAAGCAGGAGCTCCGGGCCGCACGATGGGGCCCATCGCTGAGCATGGCGGCGCAAGAATGAGTTGCCCTGTGGGATTTCCGAACTGTGCCTTGGCCTGCGAAGTGAACATTGCCGCGAGAAGAGTCAGGGCTGCGGCGCACCACATAGTTCGGAATTCAGCTTTCATTTGATTGATCCTTTCGAGCATATGGGTTGTGTCCTTCACGAGCACCGCGAAATATGCGATGGTCCTGTCCGACGAAGTCAAAAGCAAACTAACGTTGCGCACCTTCGCTCACAACTTGGAGTGATTCGTTTTTTATGAACTCCTCAACCTCGGCCATATTGGGCATGGAAGGCTGAGCGCCCGTACGTGTTACTGAAATGGCGGCAACGGCGGCGGCAAACACCGCGCTATCCAAGGGTGACTTTCCGAGCATGAGTCCGGTAGCGAATCCCGCATTGAACGCATCACCGGCAGCCGTCGTATCGATCGCTTCGACGGAGAACGCGGGAACCAAGCTGCCACTACCGCCTTGTGGTCCCAGATAAGTTCCATCCGCACCCATCTTCAGGACAACCCCGCTGCACCCCATGGACTGGAGAGTCATTGCCATTTCGGCGGGTGGGTGGGGACTTGATCCATTTCGATTGTGGCCGAGATAGAAGGCTGCTTCGGTCTGGTTCGGCGTGAACCACGCGATGTCTTTGAAGATGCCCGAGGGAAGTTCCATAGCGGGAGCGGGGTCGAGAATCAGAGGCACACCTTCCCGCGCGCAGACCTGAGCCAGGTATTCGACAGTCTCTAAGGGAATCTCAAGCTGCGCCAGAACAAGGCCGGCGGTTCTCAGGATTGAAATATTTGCATCTATATCCTCGGGGGTGACTTTAGCATTGGCCCCGGGAGCCAGGACGATACTGTTTTCTCCACGCGCCGAGACCACGATCACGGCTACGCCGGAGGCACCGTCGCTGGTTGAAACTCCGGTTATGTCCACCCCTGAATTCTCCAGGTAGGTACGGAGCTCCGCGCCGAACGTATCATTCCCCAGGCGGCCGATGAGGTGCACGGGATAGCCCAGCCGAGCAATCGCCACGGCTTGATTCGCACCTTTACCGCCAGGGTGAATCTGGAAATCGGATCCAATGACGGTCTCGCCTACGGCCGGGAGTCTCTTAGTGACCGCTACCAAGTCTGTATTGATGCTACCGACGACGATAATTGGCTTTTGCGCAGACAATGCGTTTCTCCTCAAAATAACGTTGAAGGGTTGCTATAAAAAGATCGGGGCACAGGCGATCGCAGTCAAGCCACCGAGAAAGAAGACAAACATCCATTTCAAACTGTTTTTTGAGCGCGACGGAGCCGCATTGAATTCGTGCCAGACGAACACTCCCCAGCAAGCTGAAATCAGAGTCGCACCTTGCCCGATGGAATAAGAAACGGCGGGTCCTACGATGTGAGCCTGCGAAGCCACGAAATTCGTCATCGCTCCCGTACCCCAGACCGCCCCACCCACGACACCCCACAGGTGCCAGCTACCGGGCGCCTTCCAATAGCCTCGCATCGCGGCGGGTTTATCGCCATCGAGCGGGAAGCGCATGAAGAGATAATTTACCGGAACAGCGCAAATAGCCACGCCGATGGCGAAGAACAGTAGGACGGCGTAAGGTCCGGGCGCACCTTCCCCCGTCATTGCTTTCGAAACGAACGGATAAAACGTGCCCATTAAAAGGCCCGCAATCAGACTGATGACTATTCCCCGACGACTCATCGCCGTGCGTTCTGTTTCGCGCAGTCTGTATGCGATGGCATCGAAAATGATAGCCGCCACAACGAGTGCGATGCCCCCAAAGAGAAGAATGGGATTTCCTTTGGGCGAGATGATGTAACTGCTGATTGCTCCGACAACGAGCGCCAGGCCGATGCCAATTGGAAACGCGACAGCCAGTCCGGCTATCTCGATTGCGGCGACGAGCAGAAGATTGGCAATGTTGAAGATGGCGCCGCCAGCAAGTGCGAAGAGAATCGGAGTCGCTCCGGAGTGTGCGACGTCTGCATAGAAAGATCGGCCCACCGTGCCAAGGCTTCCGAGAGTTGAGCCCCACAGAATTGCACCGGCGATCAGTCCGATGACGTAATCCCAGTAAAAGAGTTGAAACCTGTAGCCGGGGCAAAGCTTCATGGAGTTTGCCCACGATCCCCAGCACAGCATGCTGAGGATCATGAACAGGAGTGCAAGGCCGTACGTTTCAGGCTGATACATTCATCGCTTCCTTTTCAATGAGGCAGTTGGCAATCAAAAGATAATTCTGGCACCGAGTTGGATGATCCGATTCGCTGAGAAATAAGTCATCATTTGCGACCGAATTGAAACCTTTCAGAGGAGCAGTACAACAGTACCTGCAATTTTGGGATATCCGTCAAGTCAGCTTCAACTGTTGATCCTCGCGGCCTTCCGGTTAGAAAGTCAGCCGCAACGCGAGCTGAATCTGCCTGGCTGGTCCGGCGGAAGTGATTTTGCCAAAGAACGACGACGACAATGAGGTTGTTGGGTTGTTGAAAGGTGCTCTGTTGAAGAGATTGAAGATATCGGCGCGCAATTGGATCTTGGAGTTTTCGCGCGGCAGGAGAGGAAAGTTCTTCACGAAGCTTACGTCGGAATTGAAGAAAGTAGGACCGACGATGCTGTTGCGCCCGCTGTTGCCGTAAGTCCCTAATGTTGTAAGCGGCGTGGCGTAGGCTGCTTGGTTGAAATATCCTGTTGTCCCATGCGACGTCCACGACAACCGGCTACCGCAACTGGCACAGGGAGCCGTGCCCGTTACATTCAGGCGCAGATTTCCCATATCCCTGCCCCCTCCGAGCCACGGTGCCGAAGAGCCGGTAGTCACCGAGAAGGGCGTACCGGAGCTGTAGGCAATGATTCCCGAAAGTTCCCATCCACCCACGGCATAGTGCATCAGGCCCAGTTTTTTGAACTGCGGCAAATCCCATACTCCATTGAGGCGAAGGAGGTGCTTCTGGTTGAAGTCGGACAGAGCATATTCGCCCACAATCGGACTGACTGGATTTTGTGCGCTAGCTCCGTCCGCATCGGCAGTGGAGCCAGGATCGAGGGACTTCGAGAAGGTGTACGCCAATTGCATGGTGTAACCCGCGGAAAGGCGCTTGCGCGCGGTAACCTGCAGTGAGTTGTAGTTGGAGAAACCAATATTCGCGATTCTTGTGATGCCGGCGTAATACGCAGGCAGAAAAGGTCGGTTCGCCTGCGCAAATTTCGAGGCGAGTGCAGCGGTGGTTTCAGTCGTTGGGTTGAACACACCTGCGTTCGCCTGGTTCCCATTCCACAACCGGTTTCCATGGCTTCCCACATAGCCGACCTGCACCATGAAGTCATTCGGAAATTCACGCTGCACGTTGAAATTGTATTGTTGTGTGAACGCATTCTTGATATTCGGATCCGGCGAGTAGAACTGCGCCGGAAACGGCCAAAGCGGATTCTTTCCTGGATTCAAGTACGGGTATGGGAAGGGATTCGTGATTCCGGTTCCCTGGTAGGGATTGGTGAAGGTGTTGGGGGTGAAAATCAGTTGCGTCTCAAAGGGGGGTGCCTCAATTGCGTTGGCCATCGTGATGGCCCCGGGCGCGTTATAGAATATTCCATATCCGCCGCGAACTGCCGTCTTTCCATCGCCGAAGACATCGTAGGCAAATCCAAGCCGCGGTGCCACGTTGCCCTTGTCCCAGAACATGGTTCCAGGCGGAATTCCCGGATCTCCTGGGAACGCGAGGCCCGGAGGGGCGGTTGGGAATCGAGTGGACTGAAAACTGGGATTGAAATTAACAACGGGAGAGGAGTGCTTAAACTCCACCCAGGGCTGAAGGAGATCCCACCGTATGCCCAGATTCAGTGTCAACCGAGACGATACCTTATAAGTATCCTGAGCAAAGAGTCCCAATTGTACTGAATGCTCATCACCGAAATAGGGGGTGTACTGTCCGAAGGTAATCGGCTTCCCAACGAGATAATCCGCCCAATTGTTTCCCGTCACCGCGCCGCTAAAGGTTGGATTTCCGGAGGAGTTAGTGTGGGTCCATAGGATTTTCTCGGCTTCGCGAAGGGCGGTAGCACCGAACTGCCATAGGTGCTGTCCCTTGACCCACGACAGCTTTGCGTCGGCTTGTTTCAAAGCCGTATTCTCATACCACGGACTACCTGAACCAAAGCTTGTGACGCCAGATACTGTCACCAGCGGAGATACGTTGGCTCCGGATGTGGCATACTGTGCGCCCATTTGCGCCGCCGTCACGATTGTTCCGAAGGGCGTGCCGGTGGTCGTGATATTCGTGTCCGAGAATCCGAAGTCGCCAATCAGATTGGGTGAGAAGGTGTGCGTGTCCCGGACGGTAGTGCCCCAGTTGGCTTGCGCGAAGTTATCGCCGTACTTCGAGGAAAGGAGGGCGGAATATGGAGGACCGGTTACAGCCGAGTCAACCATATGGAAGAAACGGATGTAGGTCTGATCGTGTTGTGTTGTGCGGTAATCACCTCTGATCGTGTATTGGTTGCCTGTGGTAGGAGTCGGCACTTGGTCCGTATTCAGCCCCGTGGTCGCATTTGGAACGGGTATGTAGGTGTTCATGAAAGCCACCGACATTGGATCCCATTCGCTCCGCGGTATTTGGTTTCTGCCTGCATATCCATTGGCGACAGTGTAATTACAGGGCAAGTTACCAGTGCCCGGGTTATTGCCACTCACGCTTCCGGCAGGACCGGAGCAGGTTGCTTTATACGGGTCATAGAGTTGCGCCGCAGTGGTGCTAAAGTCGCCCGTGCGCTGGGCCGGCGTAATGGTGGCGAGACTCTCAAGAGTCACCTGGTGAAGTCGCAGTCCCTGGTAAGTGGCGTAGAAGAAGGCCTTGTCCTTGAGGATGGGCCCGCCCCCAGCGACGCCGAATTGATGTTGTTTATATATCGGGTTCGGCGCTGGCGCATTAACAAACCAGTTTCTGGCGTTGAGGGCGTCATTGCGAAGAAACTCCCATGCAGAGCCATGGAAAGAGTTCGTTCCCGATTTGCTGACTGCGACGAAGGCGCCTCCGGACGCGTGACCATACTCAGCGCCGAAGCTATTCGTAAGGAGCGAGAACTCTCCAATCGAGTCAGGATTCGGAAGGTTCGCTGGGCGGTTATAGAGTCCCGTTACAAGGATAGCGCCGTCGAGTGAAAGTTGACTGCCATTTGCGCGGCTTCCATTTACGGTGAGCAGCGGGCCGCTGCGCTGGTTGATCACCACGTTGGGCAGACTGCTGGTGCCTGCACCCGCCGCCGAGGCATTTCCAACGCCGGGCACCAGAGTCACGAGTTGCAGCGAGTTGCGCGTATTGAGGGGCAACTCTTGAATCTGCCTGGCATCGACCTCCGTGCGGAGAGCGGCCGAGCTGGTATCGACTTGCGCCGCCGCCGCCGAGACCTCAACAGTTTCACTTGAGCTTCCGACTTGCAGAATGACATCCACGCGGGCAGTTTGTCCGCCCTCAAGAACGATCCCGGATTGAGTGTATGTTTTGAACCCCGCCGCTACAGCGCTCAGCTTGTACGTGCCGACCGGAATGGAGGGAATTGCGTATTCCCCGGTCGAGGAGGAAGAGACTTTGCGGGTTAAACCGGTTCCCGTGTTTTGGACATCAATTGTTGCGTTGGGAATTACAGCTCCGGTTGAGTCAACAACCTTACCGGACATCTGGGCATTCGTCGCTTGGGCGTGTGCGAGACCGGCCCCATGACCCGCGGTGAACGTAAGCAAAAAGAGCCATAGTATCAGCCGGTACTGCAGATGCAGCCGGCCACCCTTCGTTTTCATTTCCATGATTCGGCCTCCATTTTCAAATTCTGCGAGATCTCGACCTGCGCACCTTCGTGAGATTCGCAAACCGTTGAAACGTTTCAAAATGAACGCCGATCACAGTAGTGACTGTTTCGCATGGTTGTCAAGCATTTTTATTGAGAGCTGTCCGTGTGCGGCTTTCATGGTGGAAACTGCGGGCTGCGCCCGGCAAGGAGCAGTCTCGCGGAAGTGCCTGGGAACGATTGAAATCATTCAAAATAGAGCATATGCTGGGTTCATGGATTTCGGTCGATCGCGACCACACTCTTAGATAGTTCACGGGGAAAGCGCCATGGCCAATATGCAGGAGATTGCCAGGATGGCGGGCGTCTCCCTTGGCACCGTCTCGCATGTGCTCAACAATACCGCGAAGGTTCGAGAGGCAACGCGCAAGCGAGTGCTCGAGGCCGTGCACACTGCTGGATACCAACCTAGCCAACTCGCGCGCGGCCTGCGGCGGGACAAGACCAACATGATCGGGATGATTATTCCCGATATCACGAATCCCTTTTTTCCCGCGGTCGTTCGCGGTGCGGAAGATGTGGCATTCTCTAACGGATATCGTCTGATCCTCTGCAACACCGACAACGACCACTCCAAAGAAATAATCCACCTGAATGAGTTGCGAACCTACCTGCCCGCGGGCCTCATCGTCATTCCGTCGAATTTCAGCGACCTCACGACTCAGGCAGAGTCTTACCGGCTCGCAGGCGCCGGCGTCGTGTGCATCGACCGACTCCCCAGGAATTGGAGCGGCGACAGTGTGACTTCGAATAACGAAGCCGGAGCATACAACGCAACTCGTCATCTGATTCAATTGGGTCACACCAGGTTGGCGACGATCACAGGGCCTCTGCACCTCACCAACGCGACGGAGCGTCTTGAGGGCTTCAAGCGCGCAGCCAAGGAGGCGAAGCTTCGCCTGTCTCCGGAGTACGTCCAGGAAACCACTTTCGACAAGCAAGGCGGGCACGCCAAGACTCTTATTTTGCTGCGTCTGATTCCGCGCCCGACTGCGATCTTCGCGGGCAATGACATGATTGCATTAGGTGCCTTGCTGGCTGTCCGCGAGGCAGGCCTTCGTTGTCCCGAGGAGATCTCCATCATGGGCTTCGATGATCTGGACTTGGCCGAAACCACCAACCCCTCCCTTTCATCGGTTGCCCAGCCAGGCTACCAACTTGGTACGACAGCCGCACAGATTTTGCTTGACCGTAGGGACGGCGACACGAGTCCCGCAAAGCACATCGTTCTGGAGACATTGTTGCACCTGAGGAATTCGGTTGCACCTCCGTCGGAGGAGACAAATGGCAATTCGTCGGCAAAGAGCCGCCGCGGCAGTAAACAAAAGTGACCCAGGTACTAATCCTCCGTAGACCTACCGGGGAGAGAATATATTGAGGCGTAACTTGTCAGCAGCGATCCATAATGTGTTTCACGCTCCGGACGTGTTTCTTAATCTCTGAATCTCCGCCTCTTGGAACAAAGCAGCACATCAAGCGCGCTCGTTTGTTCTCAGGAAATTGCAGTACCTGGAAGGGTCTGCCTTTTGGAGCACTACGTCCGTTACCGAGAACAGCCCAACGCACTCATCCACTCAGGTTTGGGGCCGCAAATTCGGTCGAAATGTGGATCAGTACCGAAAGACGGGCTTCTGAACAAGATCATGTCACGACAACGTGATGCTCGGAAACAACTTTGCTCCCTCATACATCACGCCGCTTCGAAATATCCCGTAGATGGCGTGGAGCAACTTCCTCGCAACAGCAATGAGTGCTTGTAGACGGGCCTTGTTTCGAGCCAAGAGGCTTTCGAAGAAAGCTTTTGCGTAAGGATCGCACCGGGATGCGACGAGCGCAGGCATGTAAAGCGCTCTTCTCAGGTGACGATTTCCGGCACGGCTGATACGAGACGCCTTCCTCACCGAACTTCCTGATATTTCGTGAGCAGGATCAAGGCCGCTGTGGGCGACCCATTCTCTTACGGTAAGGTCTGACGGGAGAGTGGACAGTTCCGCGAGCAATTGCATCGCACTCACCTGTGCAATGCCTGGAATGCTGATCAACAGCTCGTATCGCTTGCGAAGCAAGTCATCCTCCCGAACGAGCGTCATCGCTTCGCGCCGAAGTCTACGGATACGGAGTTCCAGAGACGCCACCGAGCGCTTTAAGTCCTGAATAACGCATCCTGGTGTGTAACTGGTGCCGTGTGCCGCGTGGAGACGGTTCTGATTCTGAGCGCTCTGCACAGAAAGGGTCTCGACGTGCCGAACAATCGTGCGCAATCGCATTGAACTCGCACTAGGAGCGATCCAAGGCGTGAATGGCATCCGGTGAGTGTATTCAACTAACACCTCGGCATCTGCCGCGTCCGTTTTTGACCGTCGTATGGTTTGAGCAAATCGATTGGCGACCTTGGGATTCAAGACTGCGACTTCGATCCCTTCCGCTGCATCAAGTGCAAATGCGAGATCCAGAGAGTAAATCCCCGTTGCTTCTAACGACACTCGAACCGGCGATTTAGCTTTGCGCAGCCAGACTATAAGAGCCCTGTGCCCATTCCGATTATTAGGGAAGCTCCTTTGCTCGATGGGCTGATGTACACGCCGAATCGCCACCGTGAGACTTTTGGCACTGACATCAATGCCGCAGTACATCGTTTCCTGGACCTGTATGGATCGCTTGCTCATGAACGGCCTCCGGCATTAAGATTCGGCCTCGGCTCCCGTCTCTGTCCGCAATCACGGACTCGCTCTTGTCGCCGACCTTGAACATGCAGGCTCTATGCCTCCGATTCTCCACGGCGTAATAAGAGAGGGACGGTGGCCGTTCTCTGCGACAGGCTCAGGATCGATCCCGGCCTCAGGTGGGTACGGCCTTTCCGCCGAAGCGCAACTTCATCGTTACGCCTTGAGCCGCAACATACAAGGTGGGTGGCGGAAGCCGTACACGGCTGGAGCAGGGAGGAGGCCTCCTCGCTGTCTATTCAAGACTTATGCCTTCGAACCCTTTCGTTGGCCTCAAAGACACAGACCTATGTACGCAAACACCATTCTTCACTCGTCTCAAGGAGGAGATCGTTGTGAGGCGTGACGAGGTGGCATGGTATACCGCCAAAAACATTCAATGCGGGGTGGGGTTTGCGATGATGTCGCCTTCTGCGATCTCGATTTTGTTGCGGATTCTAGGGCGGACGGGCAAACTTGCTAGAAAGCAAGTGGGAGACAACTACTTGATTGAAGCCTTAGCTGGTTGTCGAGACTGTGGTTCGCGGGTGACTTTTGTGATCGATCAGGAAATGGCCTGCGCGATTTCCACTCAACGAGGTGCGACACTCGGTTCCTGACTTCTGCGATATCGCAGCTCCGATGTTGAGCACCTATAGGAGAAGCCCTTCGCTGTGTATCGACACGTTCCCCGCACCGAGATTCTTGCGGTTCTTGCTCATCTCCGCGAACTGCATCGGCAGATCACGCCGACGAACGACCGCGAGCGCTATTCCTTCGAACGTCGGGAACTGGTCACGAAGAACCTACTGTCGAACCTGCGCCGTACCGGAGACCATCCCACGCTGAGCATGCTGCTTGAGGTCGCGGATATGTTCTCGTTGACGATCGAAGGCGCTCACCGGCTGTTTGGCTATGATCTGGACGGGATTCGAGAATACGATCTTCGATTGAATGGTGGGCGGACCCATATCATCGAATCGTATGCCTTCGAGCGGGATCTTCTCATGGATCTGCCTTTGGAGCTGGCTTCTTCCGAGGCGTTTGCCTCGGATGGCACGCTTCGGGAGCTGGTACGGAGCTGGCAGCGCGACGTTCCCATTCGCGCATTGAGAGGTTCGTCTTGGCGCCGTCCGGGGGCATTTTATGTGCATGTCGGCACGGAGGACAGTCTGGGGTCGAGCCTACCTCCGGGGGCAATGGCTCTTGTCGAGCCGATTGAGGAGGCGGAAGCACGGCAACCCAATCCTCGATCCATCTATCTGCTTCAATTCGGGAACGGATATCGATGCAGTCGATGCGTGGTCACACGAGGCAGGCTGCAGTTATTGAACTCGGAGCGATCCTATTCTGGTCCGCTGG
>WNFC01013535.1_pt1 | contig 10207 bp, 8 predicted proteins | sample 5400541 | NCBI WGS metagenome assembly WNFC01 (sample SAMN13153342, study PRJNA577476) | soil metagenome | isolation source: 120 cm saprolite under Douglas fir tree site 2 hole 2 replicate 1 | place: USA:California | collected 2015-04-18 | reverse complement strand
GAACGGATCGCGGTCTGGCGGACGCGCTGGGTTCCGGCTCGGCGCTGCTCCGTACCGGAAGCTCGATCGAAGCACAGAATGCTTTCAGTTCTTCGTGAGATTCACGTTGTTCCGGTAATTCCAGCAGCGCCACGGTGTGCACCTCGGCGTGCTTAGCCAGTTCACTCAAGGTCCCATACATAAACACCCCGCCTCCATGGATCGGCGGGCAGATGGGATAGGGCGAAACGAAAAGGACGCGCAGCCGCTCAGGAACGGATTCCGCTGCCAAGAAGCGGTCGCGGAAATACCCGCCAAGCGGCCGCTGGAAGGCTTCTGTGTCGCTGACTTCGGCCAGGCGGCGCGCCTGCCAGCGCGCGCGTATCGCCTCGGGCAATTGAAGAAATGCGCGCCCCAGACCCGCCAGGCTGGCCCGCCGCGGTGACTCGCCGAACAAAACACTGATCAGCGCGCCCGCGTAGGTGAAGAAAAAGTGCGACGCCAAGCGGCGCCACTCGTGAATGTTCTTCCACGCGAACAGAATAAAGTTCTTGTTGAGAACGGCTCGGATCTGCGTTTCAGTGAACCGTTTTCCGATGGTCCCGCGGTGCTCGTGATACACGATGCTGCGAGGCTGATACAACACTTTCCAACCGCGCTTCCAGGCTTGAAAGCCGAGGTCGGTATCCTCGAGGTAAAAGGGCTCTAGCAGAGAATCGAAGCCGCCCAGCTCCAGGAATTTTCTCCGGTCGAAGGCGCAGGACCCGCCGCCGCCGTAAAAGCACGGATAAAGATCACGGATCTGCTCATCGATGCGATGACGGACCCGCAATCCGCCCTCCTCCCACCAGCCTTGAGTCAGCCCGGTCTCCTCCCGCCGCTTATCGGGGTCCGTAAAGAGAATCTGGCACGAAACCGCGAACACGCCCGCGTCGGTGAAGCCGGCCACCAGGGGACCAAGAAAATCCGGCGCCACACGCATATCGCTGTTCAGCAGCACGACGATGTCATTGGCCGCGGCACGCACGCCCACGTTCGAACCGCCGCCGAATCCGAGGTTGCGCTCGAGCGCCACGACCCTTACCTGTGAAAAGTTTCGGCTCAGGAATTCGGCGCTGCCATCCGATGAGCCGTTATCTACCACCACGATCTCGTTAGAAGGATTCCCGGCCAGTGCGGTGATGACGGAGGGGAGATACTTTTCCAGCAGGTCGCGCCCGTTCCAGTTGGGGATGATCACGCTGGCTCCGGCGGTTGCGGGCTGAGTGTCGGTGCGCGGCTGCTTACGCCCGATCAGCGTCCAGACCACGTCCTCGACCGCGAAGGCAATCACGCTCACGATCAGAATCAGAGGAGAGAGCAGGAGTAGCGGCGCCAGCCGGATGAGCCGAAATAGCGCTCTCATCTACCGGATTCCGGCTTGGGAAGGGTTCGCAGTTTGAAACCGAGCCTGACCCAAAGCGTACCCGACAAGCGGCGCAGCTCATCCGCTTCGGCCTCGTGGCGCCGGGCCCAGGCCGTCCTTTCTTCGACGGTGCGTTCGGCGGCGTGGAGATACTCGACGCATTGGACAAGCTCGACGACTTTGGCGTCCAGTTCGCCGGCCAGACGGGTGGCCGTTTCCACCGTATTGCGAAGTTCCACTTCGAGATCGTCGATTCGCGCGCGTGCTCTGGCCTGCTCGCTGGCCAGTTCCTCCTGCAGTTGAACGACGCGGGCGATGCGCTCTTGCAGTTGAGATTCCAGGACTTCGATGTGCTGCTCGCGCTCACGCAGCATGTTGGCCGCTCGCGGCACCCAAGTGAGCCCGGGCACGGCGGTCTTCGGCGACGAACCGCAGACAGCAACGAAAAAGTGCGCGTGTTCCGGCGCCGCTTCGACTTCGTCGATGGCGGAATCCATCGGACCTGCGGCGGCTGGCGTGAACACGATCGCGTCTGCGTGGTTTTCCAGATACATGGTTACGTGCGGGAAGACGGCTTCCAGTTCGCCGCGAAACTCCTGGTATTCGAATTCGTGAACGTGGAACGGATTCGGCCCGAGCCCGGCGCGCGCTTCCGCATAGTAGAGCCGGTTGGGTGTGGAGACGACGAACTGGCCGTCCGGCGCGAGGATACGCCGCACCTGCTGGAGGAACCTTCGCCAGTCACTGAGATGTTCGATGATCTCAAACGCGACCACCAAATCAAAGGAACCGTCAGCCGCCGGTATGTCGAGGCAATCAGCGCACTCAAACCGCAGGTTGGCCGCCCGGTATTGTTGCCTTGCCTCGTCGACCGCCTCTTGCGAAACGTCGATGGCCAGGACCTCTTGCGCTTCCTGCGCCAGCTTCGCCGCGCCGTAACCGGATCCGCAGCCCGCATCCAGCACGCGCCGTCCCTTTGCCAGGCGCGCTGCGAAGGCGTACCGGGCGACATGCTCGTTCAGCAGGTCGATATCCACCTTGCCCGGAATCACCCGTTCACCGGTGAACTCAGCCAAGCTCGCGGCTCCGCAACTTAATCGATGGCATTCCTTGGTAGTTTACCTCCGGCTGGAAAGCCGAGCCGCTCAGCGGGCGCCGAGCGCCTCGAGATCGGCCAGGTCTTGCGTCCGTCCAGTGGCTTTCTTGTTCACGACCAAACACTCCCGGCCGATGAAATGGACTGGAACCCCATGCAGGTCCGCAGCCACTCGCTCAGCCCACGCTTCGTCAAACTCCACGCCAGTGATGGAGGTGAGCAAGTCCACTCGATTCGGCGGATGGCCAAGTTGAATCACGTGATCCGGGTTCATGAAATCGGCCGCTGACAGCCCCAGCGACGCAAAACTGAAATCGATAAGTACGGCTTCGATGCGGGCAGCATTTTCGGATGATCGACGCACAAGGATGTCGATGTCGCCAGTCGACCGTGGAACACCATGGAAAGCGAGGGCAAAGGCGCCGACGATCAGGTATTCAACGTGGTGAGAGTTTAATGATTCGATAAACTCTCTCAAGTCTTTCTGAAGCGGCATCGCCCTCTTTTCGGGAAGCCTCGATCAACTTCAGCAGAATATCCAGCCTCTGCTCCGGCGTCAGGCTGCGGTAGTACTCCAGCGTGGCCTGCTCTGCTTCCTGGTGGCTCGAGAATTTTGCTACCGTGCGCTCCATTTCTATTCATTGTAGTTCGTCACTGGCGCTGCTTCACCTCTTCCGCGGCTCCAGGCCCCAGACGCGCATTCACCATGACCCGGCAGGGCAGGCGCAAAAACCCGTAGACTTCCCCGTCGCCCCGCGCCATCTGAACCGCGATCGCATTGTCGATCAGGTCACACACGCGAAAGGCTTCAAGCGGGCCGTCGGCGATGGCCGGTGAGAACGAGAATGAGGAGGGATAAAGCGCCGGCAACTCTAGATGAAAATCGATGGTGTGGATGTCGCCGGGCATCATGGGATCGAGTTCGCGGCCTTCCCTCAGCGTGTTTGTTCCCGCGAAATCGATGCCCAGATGATTGCGCATGATGAATCCGACGTTGGGATGCGCGACCTCGGCCTTGGCTCGAACCGTGATGCGCACCACAATCTGGCTCGAGGGCTCGAGCACTTGCAGCGGCGTTCCTTGTGGATCCAGGATGGCGATGCCCAGAAGTTCGGCGCGCCCGTCGCCATACCGGTGATCGATATTCGGGATGTGATCCACGACTTCGGGGGCTATGGAGCTCTCACGGTCAACGCTCACTGCAGCCCGCTGCTGCGCGATATACGCGGTGTCCTTCTCTACCATGGCTGCCAGATACTTGGAGACCACGAGGTCGGTATCGCCCAGTTCTATCACTCGGCCGTGTTCCAGCCACAGCGATCGGTCTCCCAAAGCCTTCACGTCCGCCAGGGCGTGTGATACGAAAAGAATCGTAACGCCGCGCGCGCGCAGCTCATGCACCTTGCGCATGCAGCGCTGGCGAAAATAGATATCGCCCACGGCCAGCGCTTCGTCCACCAGAAGAATTTCAGGGTCGACATTGATGGCCACGGCGAAGGCCAGGCGGACCACCATGCCGCTCGAGTACGTCTTCACCGGCCGGTTGATGAAATCGCCAATTTCGGCGAACTCTTCGATGTGTTTGTACCGCTGGGTGACTTCGCGCGTCGAAAGGCCCAGGATTGCGCCGTTCAGATAGACGTTGTCACGCCCGGTAAACTCTGGATTGAATCCTGCACCCAACTCGAGCAGCGCCGAAACCCGGCCGTTCACCTCAACCGTTCCGGAACTGGGCTGCAAAATGCCGGCCACAAGCTGTAGCAGCGTACTCTTGCCGGATCCGTTCTCGCCGATCACACAAAACGTCTCGCCCCGTTGGATTTCGAAATTGACCTCGTGGAGCGCCCAGAAATTCCGGTGAAACTCCAGCCGGTTGAATGTGACCAGCTCTTTCAGACGGTCGCCGGGCGAGTCGTAGATGGGGTAGCTCTTCGAGACGTTGTCAAACCGGACGGCGGTCATTGGGCCCTATTGCGGAAAACCCGCCGCGTTCAGGCCGGGGATAATCCGCAGCGCATTCTTATAGTAAAGCTTCTTGAGCACGTCGTCGGGCAGATCGAGACCGTACATCTTCCAGAAGGCATGACGCTTGCGGTAGTAGTCGAAGTACTCGTCGGCTGTTTCCAAAACCCTGAAGTAGCAGTAGTATTCCTCCGGCGCCCACACATCTTTTCCGAACAGAACACGGTCCTGGTGCTGAATGAACCACTCACGTGCGAAACGCGGCTGGCGTCCCAACTCGGCGAGAACGGCGCCGATCTCGGTATACATATTGGGCATCTGATCCATCAGGCGGCCCAACTCTGCCAGGTTGCCGCCCAACCACCCGAGGTGCGCATTAATGAAAATGGTTTTCGGATGCGAGGCAAACAAGTGATGCTGTTCCCCGATCAGGGTTTCCCAGCTTGGATACCGGTCGGCCGGGCGCGCGCGCTGAGGAAATTGTTTCAGCTCGAGCCACCGCTCGTTGAAGCGATCCCGTGGCTGGAAAAATGACCAGGGCTCGGCTGTGTGGATGAGCACGGGAATGCGCAACCGGGCGCACATGTCCCACACAGGCTCGAAGCGCGGGTCATCAACGTGGATGCGCTGGCCCCTGGTGTCCTTCAGATCCATTCCGAAATTCTTGAAGAATTTCAAGCCCTGAGCTCCGTGGTGCACGTCCTGTTCGAGCTGACCCGCCGCGCGATGGCCGTACTCGGGGGCGTCGATACCGGTGAAATCCAGATTGGCGAACACCACAAACCTGTCTTTGTAGCGCTCCTTGAGAATGTGAACGTTCTGCACCAGCTTGTCGCCGTAGCCTCCGCTGAGGTTCACCATGATTCGGAGATTGATGCCGTCCATGTCCGCAACCAGCTTGTCCACCTTCTCCGGCGTGAGTCCGTACTGGTGATTGTGCACATCGATGAACGGATAACGCGCACGCGTAAGGACGTGTTGCGGGACCACCAGCGTTGATTTCGGCTCATACTCCTCGATGGACAGGGTCTGGGCGGCAAGCGCAGCCGCAAAAAGAACGGCGATTAGAGGCCTCATCAAGAGTTGAGTTCCCATTTTAGGTCAACAATCTATCGCACTGCAGATATAAGAATCACGCGGCATGCGCTTCGTGGTACGGCGTCACTGTGCTCGCGAGATACTGCTTGCAACGTGGAAAGGGAGAGGCGGACGAAGTGGGGCCAGCCAGCCCGAAGGCTGGCTTGCAGCCAAGAATGGCCGCCCCACAAATCCAACCACACAACGTGCGAACTTCTGACTTAGGACATTTCATTCGCGCTGTTGTTTAGCCTCTTTAACGCTGAGGCTCATTTTGCCGGTGCGGAGAGCTCTTTCACCAGCCGGTAGGCGAATTCCCGTCCTTCGTAAAGGGCGGCTGACGCAATGCGCTCGTCTTTGCCGTGTGCGCGGATGTCGTCATAGTCGTCGGCGATCCCTGAAATCCCATAGGTGGGGATTCCGGCGCGCCGCAGATGTGTGCCGTCGGTTCCGCCTTGTGACATGAAGGGCACGACCGGAACGCCTGGCCACAGGGCAGACGTCACCTGCTTGGCGGCTGCGACCACATCCGGCGCCAACGGTGAAGGGGGACTCTGGACCTGGGCGAAGGGTTCGAGCGGAGTCATGCTGATCTGGTCGTCACCCAAAACCCGCCGTAGCGTCTGTTCCACCGAAGCGGGATCCTGCGACGGCAGGATTCGGCAGTTCACCGTGGCTTTGGCGGATTGCGGCAGTGCATTTTCCGCGTGGCCGGCTTCCAGCATGGTAGCGACGCAGGTAGTTCGCAGCGCCGCATTCCAGTCCGGCGATTTTGAGAGTAGAGCGACCGCGGCCGCATCAGGTGGATTGGTCGAGAGCATCCGGTTGATGGCGTTCGCCACTGCCGGCTCCTGGCGTACGGCCACGGCCTCGAAGAAAGCGCGCGTGCCGGCGTCGAGTACCACTGGAAAATCGAATTCGCTCAATCGGACCAGTCCCCCGGAGAGCCGGTAGATCGCGTTTTCCTTCTCAGGCAGCGAACTGTGGCCGCCCTTATTCTTCACTTCCAGGACAAAGCTGAGAAAGCCCTTTTCGGCGTACTGCAGCTCATTCAGCAGCTTCTTTCCTTTCTTGGTTTCGAGGTTGCCGCCGTCCAAGTTGATGGAGTACGCAGCGTCGATCATATCCCGATGATTTTTCAGGAGCCAGTAGATCCCGTTCTCCTCAACATCGCCTCCCTCCTCATTGGCCGTCAGAGCCAGGATCAAGTCACGGTCGGGACGGAATCCCTCACGTTTCCAACGAATGAATTCTGCCACCAGGATAGCGTCGCCACTCTTGATGTCGATGGTTCCCCGCCCGTAGATGTAGCCATCCTTCTCGACGAACTGGAACGGGCCTGTGGTCCAGTCTTCCTTGCGGGCCTCGACTACGTCCAAGTGCGAGATGAGCAAGATGGGCTTGCGATCACCGGTTCCGCGCAAGCGAGCCACCAGATTGGCGTGGGCTGAATTCGGGCCCAGGACCTGAACATCGGAAGTTGCGAATCCGGCTGTGCGCAAGCGTGCAGCCATCGCTTCGGCGGCTTTTCCGGTGCTGCCCACGGAGTGTGTGGTGTTGATCTCGATCAGTTCGCGCAACAGGTCGTGCACCAACAGGTTTTCCGGGTCAGACGGGTTAGCTTGGGCGAGCAGAAGCGCCAGCAATAAGGCTCTCATTGAAGGTAAAAATCATCATAGCTTTTTCTTTCTTGCCGAACCGTACTTCGCTGGTCTTGCGCTTAGGCGCCTTTTAAGGCGCTCCTCGCGGCGCTCGAGCCCCGGTGAATCTTCGAGGGCGCGCGCGTTGCGGGTCATCTCCAGTGCCACGGCGTGGTTCCGCTCGCGATGTTCGTAATACTTGGCCAGTTCTTCAAACGCGTGGCCGCGGTACGGATTCGGTGAAGCAGCGAGATCGTTGAAAATCTCGAGGGCGGCAGCCTGACGTCCCAGGCGTTTCTCGATCGCGCCGGTCTCGGCCATGGTGCGGAAGAGTAGCGCATCCGGTAATCCCAGGTCTACCGCGCGGCGGTAAAGCCCCAGTGCCTCTTCGTCGCGTCCGGCGGTCAGCAGCCACCGGCCTAGACCAATGAGGTCCGCGCCGTGGCGAAACAGTGTGCCCTCCGGCGATCCGAATGCTGCTGGAACAATGGCCGTCAAACAGGCTAGCGAGACGATATCCATGGCGTTGTGGTGAAAGATGGGTACGAGCCGAAACGCCTGCTGCATCCGCAGATATTCGAAGTAGTAGTAAGGGATCATCTCCCCCGGCAAATCGCCATGCCGCTCGACACCCAGTACGCGATTCTCGAGATCCACCAGGCGGCAACTGTCGAGCCTCAGCTTCCACAATCGCCGGGCCCCGAACAGCAGATCCAGGTGCTCCATGCGGGCGAATGGCGGGCGTGCCCGCACCATGCGATAGCGCGTCTCTAGCAGCGGTTGATCGTAAGCCTTGCCGTTGTAGGTGATTAGCACGTCGAACCGCTCCAGATATCCGGCCAGTGCCGCGAGCAGGGAGGCCTCCTCGCCGTAATCGCGCATGAAAAACTGGCGCACCCGGAAACCCGCTTCGTCGATGCTGCCCACGCCGATCAAGAACGCGTAGGTTCCAGTGCCACCCGCAAGTCCTGTGGTCTCAGTGTCCAGGAATGCCCAGCGCTTGGGGTGCGATTGCGCGATGGCGCCTTCGGACAGCGCGTGCAGCAAGTTGTCAGGCAGGTCGATCAGGTCCGCCATTCCCACCGAACCGTGGCGCCGGTGGCGCTCGTACAATCGCTCGGTCTCAAAATGAGAGCCGAAGGATGTTTCCATCACCTCGCCCGACACGATCTGTTCGATGAGGCATGGCGCTACGCGCGGACTCTCCGCCGCGGCGTATTTGCGGTCGATGCGCGCCACCTTCTGGCGCAGCAGCGCGAGTTGTTGACGAAAGTCACCCATATTCGCTTTGTCTTCGCCTACTATAAAGGTAAATCGGCTGGCGTTCAAGTTTGCTTCGCAAACACTTAGCGGAAGAACGGGGAATCCCCGATTGACCACAAAAAAAGAATCATTTATAAAGATTTTATAAAGTGAGGAAGCCACGTTGCCATGGAACACTGTACAGCGTGCGGGGTTGAGACTCAGCTACACGTCAACGGCCGGCCGCTCTGTCCGAAATGCTGCGAGGCTATTGAGGCAGAACAGCAGACGCGTGATTCCGGGTTGAGACCGCCGCCCGCAGTCACCAAAGAGGGAAGTCCCTGCCGAGGGTTCAGTCGCTCTGATCCTTGACCACGTTTAGTCTATAGTCAATGAAGTGATCAAGAGCGCAGTGATTCCAGTAGCGGGTCTCGGCACCCGCTTGCTCCCAGCCACCAAATCGCAGCCCAAGGAAATGCTCCCGGTGGCTCGTAAGCCTATTGTTCAGTATGTGGTGGAAGAACTCGTCTCGAACGGCATTCAGCAACTGTTATTCGTCACTGGCCGCAATAAATCGTCTATCGAGAATCACTTCGATGACGATCCGGAGCTCTTCCGAGCGCTGAGTGAAGCCAACCGTCAGGGCAGCGCGTGCAGCGCGGGCTGGGCGACGCCATATTGTGCGGAGAGAATTTCGCCGGTGAAGAGCCGTTCCTGGTTGCTTTAGGCGATTCCATCTTGGGGTTGCACGCGAAATCCACGGTTGTTGCTCGGCTGGCCGATGTTTTTGAGTCGCAGCAAGCCAGCTGCGTAGTTGCAGTGGAAGAGGTACGCCGCGAGGAGACTGGGTTCTATGGCATCGTACATCCGGAGACGCGCGCTGGAGACTCGTTTCGGGTTGTGAACCTGATCGAGAAGCCCAAGCCCGAAGACGCGCCCAGCAACCTCGCGATTGCCGGACGATACATCTTCTCGCCGTTGATCTTCGATATGATTCGGCGCGTGACGCCGGATAAGCGAGGGGAAATCCAGCTTACCGACGCCATCCAATTGTTGTGCGAAGAGGGCAAGCGGGTCATGGCGGTGCGGCTGGGTGAGAAGCGCTACGACATCGGAAACTTTCCGAGCTACTTCGAAAGCTTTGTGGAATTCGCTTTGGCCGATCCGTTATACGGCGACGAATTCCGCAAGATCCTGGACCGCCTGCTCGCCAAGGTGTAATGCGCGCGCGTACGTTTTTCGCCGCGCTTTTCCTCATTCTATTAGCGGCGCGTCTTTGCCACGTGGACATTTTGTGGGCGGAGGAAGACCTGCCCATGGCCGCAGCGATGCAGATGAAGTCCGGCAAGACGCTTTATCGCGACGTTTGGTTTGATAAGCCGCCCCTACTGGCATCGATGTATCTCCTCTGGGGTGACCGGGCCGGCTGGCCGCTCCGGGTGGCAGGCGCTTTCTACGCGCTCCTGGCGTGTGCCCTTGCTTATTTCTTCGCGCGCGACCTGTGGAGCGCGCGCGAAGGTTTCTGGGCCGCCGGACTCCTGGGCTTCTTCTTGATCTTTGATTTTCCTTCCGCGGTGATTCCCCTGGCCGCCGATCTCACTATGCTGGTCCCGCACCTGGCGGCGGTGTGGCTTGCGTTTCGCGGCCGCGCATTCTGGAGCGGGATAGCCGCGGGCGTGGCCTTCCTGATCAATGCGAAAGCGTTGTTTGTGCTGGCTGCCTGTGCCCTTTGGTGCTTTCCAGCGCTTCCGATGCTCATCGCAGGTTTCATTCTGCCGATCGCGATGGCGGCCGCCTGCTTGGCTT
>WNFC01011549.1_pt1 | contig 10207 bp, 9 predicted proteins | sample 5400541 | NCBI WGS metagenome assembly WNFC01 (sample SAMN13153342, study PRJNA577476) | soil metagenome | isolation source: 120 cm saprolite under Douglas fir tree site 2 hole 2 replicate 1 | place: USA:California | collected 2015-04-18 | reverse complement strand
CATGGCGGCTTTAAAGATGCTTCCCGTCCGTCGGGCGCGACTGCAATTCATGCGAGTAACATCATGGGCGTGTTGAAGAACGACGATATCTGGTATCCAGGGCCTGACGACATCCGCGACGCCAATGCGACGGCGCTCGCGGCTATGCTGAGACTGTCGGACTACGAGGCTCTCTACAGGTTTTCGATTGAGATGCCGGCTGCCTATTGGCGGGCGGTCAACCGATTTTGCGATATCGTTTGGCGCCGCGACTATACCGCTTATGCTGATGTCTCGGCGGGCATCGAGTTTCCCGAATGGTTCGTTGGCGGCGAGCTCAACTGGACTGACAGCATATTTGCGTGGGCTGACAATCCTGACTCGGCCGGCCAACCCGCTGTTATTGCCGAACGCGAAGACGGGAGCGTGAACCGCGTGACTTATAGCGAGCTGCGGGACCAAACGCGCTGGTTCGCCGCCGGACTGCTGGCGAAAGGGATAAAACGGGGCGACCGCGTCGGCCTTCTCTTGGAAAGCGGCGTCGAGGCCGCCGTTTCGCTCCTCGCCATCAGCTATATCGGCGCCATTGCTGTCCCGCTCTTCAGCGGCTTCGGCCCGCATGCCGTTGTCTCCAGGCTCGCCCCCTGCTCGGCACGGGCGCTGGTTGCAACTTCAGGATTCCTGCGGCGCGGGAAATTTGTCGACGTATCTCATACGGTGTTGACCGCGATGGAGCAGCTTCCGGAGCTCGAATTCGTGGTGATGACGGGCGAGAGTTCCGATCGGCTCATAACGCACGGCGATGCGCGCATTGTTCCGTGGGCGGAGATAAAACGGCCAGCCTCAACAGCCCCGCCATCCGCCCTGATGAGCGCAAACGATCCCTTCATGGTGATCTACACCTCCGGCACCACGGGCCAGCCGAAGGGCGCGGTTCACACGCATGGTGGTTTTCCGCTGAAGATCGCCCATGACTCCGCCATTCATTTCAATATCAAGAAGAACGATGTGTTCTGTTGGCCTGCCGATATGGGCTGGATCGCAGGGTCGCTCGTCCTTGCTTCAGCCCTCATGCGTGGGGCGACGCTCGTCTGTTATGATGGCGCGCCGGATTTTCCGGATTGGTCACGCATGTCGAGACTCATCGAGAAATACCGTGTCACCCATTACGGCGCCGCGCCCACGCTCATTCGCGGATTGGCGGCTAATGGTGTAAAAGCCACGGCCGGAGACCTTTCATCTATCCGTCTCTTGATTACGGCGGGCGAAGTCATCGCGCCAGAACATTTCCTCTGGTTTCAACGCCACTTCGGCAGAGGCGAATGCCCGCTGATAAATTATACGGGCGGCACGGAGGTCTCCGGTGCACTGCTCGGAAACGTGCCGGTCAAGCCGATAACGCCTGGAACATTCAATTCTCCCTCGCCGGGCGTGGCGGCCGGTGTTGTCGATTTGAACGGCAACGGCAGCGGCTACTTTACTCTGCATGGGCGCTCGGACGACACCATCAAGGTAGCCGGAAAACGTTTCGGGCCGTCAGAGGTCGAGCAGATCGCGGTTGAGGTCGAAGGTGTAAATGAGGCGGCCGTCATTGGCGCAGAGGATCCGCTCAAAGGACAGGCGCTCGTTGTCTTCCTGACTTCGACATGCCATTCGGATGCCGCCGAACTCAGCCGGACCGTTTCCGATCGCATTGTGCAGAAATTGGGCAAGGCCTTTTCGCCCAAAGCCGTTCATCTGGTGACACAGCTGCCGAAGACGCGCAGCTCAAAAATCATGCGCCGCGTCATTCGAAGCGCCTACGATGGCACGCCGCCCGGCGACTTGTCGTCGCTCGTCAATCCCGAGGCCTTCCAGGAGATCGCAGGCATCGTAAAGGCAGGCTGATGTTGTTCTTTTCTGATCGCTGAATTTATTGTTCTCAAAATCAAGAATGATGATCTCGATAAGATCACACCAACTGAAGGGGGAAAAGCTCGTGGCCAATGCAAGGACAGCCGCATCCACTGATTTTGCCGAGGACGCCGGAGGGCTGACGCGCGGAGCCAAACTCGCGCTGGTCTCCGGTTTCCTGGGCTGGATGTTCGATTCCATGGACCTCAACGTGTTCACGCTCGTGTTGCTGCCAAGCATCCGCGACTTGACCGGTGCCGAGACGCCAGCTGCCGTCGCTCAATACGGTGGCATTATTATTGCGGCGAAGATATTCGCCTGGGGACTTGGCGGCGTTCTGTTCGGTGTCATCGCCGACCGGATCGGGCGCTCGAAGACCCTCGTCATCACGATTCTGATCTACTCTGTTTTCACGGCATTGAGTGGGCTCGCCCAGGGTTGGCTACAGCTCGCGCTGTTGCAAGCAGGCGCGGGCATCGGGATCGGCGGCGAATGGGCAGCGGGTGCTGCGCTGATCGCCGAGACTTGGCCGGCGCGCTCGCGGGCGCGGGCCATGCAAATCATGCAGATGGCGTTTGCATTTGGCTTCTTCGCGGCCGCCGGCATCAACATCGTGCTCGGCCCGATCAGCTGGCGATACGTGCTGGCAGCGGGCATCCTGCCGGCGATCGTGACGTTATTCATCCGTGCGTTCGTCCCCGAACCCGAGCTTTGGCGCACGGCTCGCGCAAAGGCCAAGGCCGACGCGGTCGACGGCGGTCCGGCAGATACCGCAGGCGCAACCTTCGCGCTGATCTTCAAGCCAGGCCTGCTGGGGCGCACTATCGTCGGCGCGCTGGTTACGTTGGCCATGCTTGTGGGCAGCTGGGCTGCACTCACACTGCTGCCCGGGTGGATCAACCAGCTGCAGCCGCCGATCAATCCCGCCACCGCATCCTGGAATGTGAGCTATTGCTTCATCCTCCTGAATATTGGTGCCGTGTTCGGCTACCTCGTACTGATGGTCGTCAACGACAGGCTGGGGCGGCGGTTGTCGTACTTCATCTTCTGCGCGGGCTCGCTGGCCTCGATCCTCTACACCTTCCGCGCCAGTACGACTTATGCCGATCTGCAAATCATGCTCCCGGTGCTTGGCTTCTTCATCATTGGCGGGTTCGGCACGTTCGCGTCGTACCTGCCGGAACTGTACCCGACGCGCGTTCGCGCCACCGGGCAGGGCTTTTGCTATAACGTGTCGCGCATGATGACGGCGCCCGGTCCGCTGATCGCCGGCACGCTGGTCGGCACATTCGGTTCCATTCCGCGAGCCTGCAGCGCGGTAGCCCTGTTCATGATCGTTGGACTTATTGTGATTTGGTTTGGCCCGGAGACGAGCGGCAAGCCGCTGCTGGACTAGTGACCGATTGCCGAACGAACCGCAGCGAGGGGGCGCCCATGAAGGAACACATCGTAGAGATCACGACAGTAGATGGCCGGATGGAGACATTTGTCTCTCATCCCGAACGTCGGGGGCCATTCCCTGCGGTGGTGCTCTACATGGACGTGTGGGGCATCCGCGAGGAGCTCTACGATATCGCCCGGCGAATCGCCACTGTAGGCTACTATGTTGTGGTGCCCGATCTCTATTATCGTTACGGACGCATTCGCAACGAGTTCCGTGCGAACGGTCGGATGGTCTCGCTGCATTCCCTGCCGAAGGCCGACCAGGGCAAAGTGCTTGCACCGCTCGCCAAGCTGTCCGACACGATGGTCGTGGCGGACACCGGTACGCTGATTGCCCATCTCAAGGCCGCGTCGAAAGCCGGTGAGCCTGTCAAGCCAGGCGCCATGGGCTCGATCGGCTACTGCATGGGCGGCCGGCACATCATGAGCGTGGCTGCCGCCTACCCCGACCACTTCAAGGCGTCAATCGGCCTGCATCCAACCAGCCTGATTTCGGAGCGTGCGGATTCCCCCCACAAGGCCGCGACGCAGTTGCGCGGAGAGCTTTATTGCGGATTCGCCGAGAACGATCCCTACGCTCCCCCGTCAATGATCGAGCAGTTGAGCGCACTCATGGCGCCATGTCCGGTCATCTATCAGCAAAAGGTCCACAAGGGAGCCGAGCACGGCTACGCTCTGCCTGACCGCGATATCTACAATAAGCAGGCGGCGAACCGCGATTGGGAGATGATCTTCGACATCTATCGCCGGCAAATACCGCCGGCATGAGGATGCATGGATGTCCCACCTGCAGATTTAGAGTTGCTAGAAGAGGTCCACGACATGACACATCACGGTTTTCACTCGCTCGCTACCTTGCCCGTCGAGGTCGTCAATGACAGTTGGACACGCCGCAGCCTTATCGGCGAGAAGGAGATGATCTCGTGGGCCAGCATGAAGAAGGGTTATCGGGCCAATGCGCACAGTCACCCCCACGAGCAGTTTATTTGGGTGCTTGCCGGCGCGATGGAGATCCGGCTCGGCGCGGAGACGCGGATCTGCGCGAAGGGCGATATGGTGCTGATTGCACCCAATCTCGAGCACGAGACCGTATGCATCGAGGATACCGAGTTCGTAACCATGCTGGCCCCGCCGCGAGCTGACCTGCTTCCCGGCACGTTGCCGGATTACGAACGCTGAACGGGATTCTCCCCCACGATCGCGAGATCATCGCAAAGGTGTGGTTTGCCGTGCCGTCGGGGCCATCGAAGCCTTTTCTTCTCTTGCCCCGTCCAGCCGTTCGCTCAACGGGTGAAAGACGGCGGTCGACGTTCGCGAAAAGAAGCAACCCCCTCAATCGGATCTGGGCCCGAGAAACCCAGCATTTCCAACGCCAGTGAGGCATCGAATGTCGGGCCTGCGGCTCGCAGCCAGTTGTTCAAAGTATACTTCGTCCACCGGACCGCCGATTGCGGGCCTTCGGCTAGCCTGACGGCTATCGACAAAGCCGTTGTCTGGAGCTCTGCTTCGTCGACTGCGAGAGCGACAAGCCCCATCATTTCAGCCTTCTCGCCTGTTATCGGCTCATTGAGCAAAAGATGATATTTCGCCTTCGCCATTCCACAGAGCAGCGGCCATATGATTGCCGCGTGGTCGCCTGCGGCCACTCCCAATCGCACATGACCGTCGACAAGCCTTGCAGTCTTTGCAGCGATCGGAATATCGGAAACCAGCGCCGCAGCCAGCCCCGCGCCGACCGCTGAACCCTGAATCGCCGAAACGATCGGTTTCGAGCAATTGATGATATTGTAGACCAGATCTCTCGCTTCGCGCCACATCTTGGCTCGTTCCTCAAAACTCTCCGTCAGCCTCAAAACGACGTCGAAGTCTCCACCCGCCGAGAAAGATTTTCCGCTCGCGCATAATAGGACGGCGCGCGTGGAATTATCCTGATCGATCACACGCCAGATGTCGGCCAATTCACGATGCCCATCGGCATCAAGCGCGTTAAGCCGTTCGGGACGATTGAGCATGAGGCGCAGCACGCCATCATGGGGACGTTCGACGAGGATTGATGGGAAGGCCTCGTAGCGATTACTTGACATAGCCTCTCCTTTTCAGATGTTTCGCACGCATTCCTCAGATTGACCGGCGCGAAGTGAGCCCGCCATCGAGCGTCATGATGGTCCCCGAAGTGTACCCAGAGAGCGGTGACGCGAGAAAAGCAAAGAGGTCCGCAACTTCCTTTACAGTTGCGGCGCGTCCAAGCGGATAGGCTGCGAGCAGCTCGATATATCGCGCTTCATCGCCCCATTGCTCGACGGCCCGTGCTTTCAAGATTTTAACAATGCGTTCCGTCGAGACCGGCCCCGGATTGACGCCCACGACGCGGATGCCGTCATCAAGGCTCCGTCCGCCGAGGGCACGCGTAAAAGCCATCAACGCGGCGTTTCCTGTCGTGCCCGCGATGTAACGGAAGTCGAAATTCTCGCCGCCATTACCAATGTTATTGAGAATAACGCCGCCCCCGCGCTTCTTCATGTCCGCATAGACGATACGACTAAGATCAATGTAACCGAAGACTTTCACCTGCCACCCACGACGCCAGGATTCAGCGTCGACCTGCCACAGGTCGCCGCCGGGTATTGCGCCGGCGTTATTGACCAGGATGTCGATACGGCCCGCGGCCTCGGCGATCGCCGTCGCCGCGCCGGCTGCTGCGAGATCTTGCTCCTGTACAGTGACCTCGATGTCATGCGCGGACCGCAGCCGTTGCACCAACTGGGTCATCTTGGAACCAGACCGGGCAACGAGGTGCAGATTGCACCCTTCCGCCGCAAAGACTTCCGCAAGACCGAGGCCGATTCCTTGAGAAGCGCCAGATATCAGAACTTTCTTGCCGCTCAATCGTAGATCCACGACCGCCTCCTATTGTCCTAAATCACGCGCTCGAATCCCAATTGATTTGGGTTGACAAGGGCTGAAAGATCACCCTCTCCTTTCCAGCGCTGATGCTGCGGATTACGCACCTCGTATTGCGGAACGAAGGCCTCTTGCGGCGCAAGGTCGCGTCCAGCGCCGGCAAGCGCCTGGCAGAATGGGGGCGATGCCTTGTACGTCTCCATCAAAGCGATGAAAACAACGCTCGAACCCCACCTGCTCGGGTCGTCAGCACAGACGATAGTCGTTTCCTCGCTCTCCTGAGTTTTAGACGATGTCTCTTCAAACTCGGCTGCACCCCCTCTTCGGAAGATCATGCCCCGCGGATGCTGACTCGGACACGCCTTGGTACCGTCACCGACCGCTCCACCGAAACGAACCTTCACATCACATGCGGGGCATGGTAACTATTCACAATGCAGAACAAAATTCCTGTTTTCTTGAATGAAATTCAATCATGAGAAAGAGAGCGAATCAAGACCTGGCACCAAACTTTGTCGGAGCAGTTGGCAATGCTGTCTCCATCCTCAGATCATTGGCTCATTCGAGCGAACCGGCTGGCGTTGCAGCGATCGCGCGCAACGCAGGCGTGAGCGTGAGTACCTGCTTTAACATTCTCCGTACATTGGCGAGCGAGCGGCTGGTCGTGTTCGATCCTGAGAGTAAAGCCTACCGGATAGGTCTTGGGATGCTGGAGTTCTCTGTGCCGCTCCTGGGCGCGAATCAGGCCGATGTCATTCGGCCCGAGCTAAAGCGGTTGGCTGGTGAGCGAAGCTGCCTGATTTGCCTGTGGCAGCTGACCGAGAACGATCGGATACTTCTGATCGATCGCGTTTCACCCCCACGCACCGTACGCGTCGACATTTCACACGGTTCCAGGCTTCCGGCCTTTGTAGGTGCCGTTGGCCGTTGCTACGCCGCACACAAGAATCTCAGCCGACCAGAACTCGCGAAGCGGTTTGCAAAGCTCCAATGGCAGTCGCCACCGAGTTTCGATGACTATGCCGCAGACGTGGAGCAGGCACAGCGTGACGGCTTTGCCTTTGATTTCGGTCAGCTGTTCACCGGGTTGGAGATCGCGGCCTCGTTGGTGACTGACTCCAACGGAAAAGCCAGATTTGGCATCAGCGGCATAGCCATCGCGGGACAGATGTCGAGGTCGTCGCTTCGGGTTCTCGCCGCTGATTTGCGTGAAACTGCGAATTATATCAGCGAAACCCTTTTCGGTGTTGCCCGACGAACGGGCCAATCTGAACGGAAGGATCCGCTTGCCCGGGCGGGTAAAAAGCAGAGGAACCAGTAGGTTTCCCCCGGGGCTTTGCCCTGCGAAATCCACGCGGCTTGATTCTGTCGTTGTCGTTGTCTCCCTAGTCGCAACAAAATTGAAAGCACGCTTTCTCACAGAACGATAGCCCCACCTGAACAGACGACCGCGCCAACCGTCCTGACTTGTCGCCACTAAACCGTTTGCGATCTTAGGGCGACATAATTGCAGTCATTCAAATAATGCCGCCGTAAACTTCTCTCAAGATGGTCCGCCTCGAAACCAGACTTGAATGGATACTTGCGAAAGTTCGTGTTGTGACGGCCATGAAGAAGAAGAAGAACTCGGACGTAGCGAGCTCGCTTCGTTCTGCAGGTGCCGTTTCCGGCAGCTAAACGAAAACCGAAGAGATAGCTTCAGACCAAATCGAACTCAGCCACAAGCGACCCGAGCATCCATGTCCTTGAACATGCGCTCGATCGCCGCGCCACCTCTCGTTGTCGGCTACGGGTCAGATCCGGCCTTTGGCTATCCAACATTCTGGGTCAACCGCCAGAAGCAATCACTTGAGCAACTCGACGCGATTCCCGACGCTGAAGGTACCGGCATGAGTGATTTGCTCAGTTTCCTAGCGCGCTAACGGCGACCGGCCCAATCACGCGGCCTCTGTGGCGAGTCCTCAATGAGTGTCTGAGAGCCGGCGCGCGGTTCCGTCAGAACGCGCCGCGCAGGCCGCCCTTGGCGGTGACGGTGGTGCTGCGGTCGTTCATCCAGATGCCTTCGAGCGCGCCGAACACGCTGATGTGCGCGTGGCTGGCGAATTCGAAGCTGGTGCCGGCGAGGCCGCCGAAGGCGTCGGCCTTGCCCGGCGTCACGAAGGCAAGGTTCTGGCCGAGCAGCACGGTGTTGACCGTGGTGTCCCCGACGCGCTCCAGGCCGATGGCGCCGACATGCAGCCCGGCCTTGAGCGTGTCGTTGGCGCCGACCGTCATGGTCCGGCTGAGATCGAGCTCAAACCGCTGCTCGAAATCCTGGATGGTGCGGCTGCCGACGGAAAGATTCTGGGCCGAGCCGGTCTCGCCAAAACCGTCGAAGAAGCCGGCGACATAGCGCAGCCGCGCGGTCGGGGTCAGCACGTATCCGCTGCCGACCGGCAGGCGCCAGCCATAGGCGACGTCGGGGCTGATGAAGAAGCCGTCATATTTGGCGGTCGCGGTCTCCAGCCCATTGGGCGCGAGGTTGTTGGCGACGGTGCGGCTGCTGTTGCTGCTGGTGTGGCCGCCATAGAGCATGAAATCGGCGAATTGCGAGGCCCAGTCGAACCGGCCATAGGCGCCGCCAAAAATGTAGTCGGTGGTGACGCCCTGCGAATTGAGATCGACCGCGAGCCGCCTGGCGCCGCCGCCGACGAAGCCGCCGAGCTTGAGGTCCGGCGCGACCTGCCGGTCGACGCCGAGCGCGGCCCCGAGCGCGCTGTCGGTCGCACCGAGCATCGCTCCATCGGCCGATTGATGGCGGACGCCGCCGAACGCACCGGTCCACACCGTGGTGATGCCGGCGCCTGCGAACGGCTGTGCCTTGAAGGCGCTAGGTGTTTCCGGCGCATAGGCAATAGCGAGCGATGGGATTCCGTTGAACGCCTCCTTGTCCGCGGCGGGCGCGAAGCTGCTCACGCCGGCGCTCGATCCCACCGGCGCCATGCCACCAAAACGGTTTTGGACCAGCGCGGAGATTCCGCCGGTGACATTCATCAGCGAGCGGTCGGCAAGCCCGAAGGCGGTGGGGTCGAGGGTGGCGACCTGGTTGCGGCTGATCACGAACGGCGCGCCGCCGGTGACGTTGACCGAGGCGCCGGTGCCGACAAGCCCGGCGGATCCATTGCCGAACGTCAGCAGCCACGCCACGTCCCGTCCGCTGCGGATGTTCACGGTGTCACTGGTGCCGAGCAGGATGTCTCCGATGATGCGCGACCCGGAAAGGAAAGTCAGGCTGTCGGAATTGCCGCTGCTGAAATCGATCGCGGTGCCGGCGGTGCCGATGATCGTGCCGGAGTTGACCAGGGTCGAAGCCGCAAGGCCCCTGATGCCCGCCCCACCGGAGATTGTGCCGGAATTGGTGACATTGACTACGTTTCCGGAGATGCCGACAACCCGGCCCGAGATGTTCCCCGAATTCATGACGTCGGCGGTGCCGACTGTGAGGTTTGCCTGGATACCGACTCCGGTTGCCGAGATTGTCCCCGAATTGGTGACGGTGGCATTCTTTTCCCCGAATTCGTGACGTTGGCGGTGGTGGCTGTAATGCCGATACTGCCCGCTCCGGTCCCCGAGATAGTGCCGGTTGCGGTGTTGGTTACGTTGAGCGTCGTGCCATTGTCCTGAAGTCCGAACGCCCCTCCCGTCAGCAAAGTCGAGTTGGTGCAGGTCTGATTGGCGTCGACCTGGTTGCATTGCGCCAGTGCAGCATCGCCAAGTCCCAGCAGTGCGATCGCAACTGCCGCGGAAAATATCAGAGCGCACGAAGGCGCACGGCGCAAGCCATGACCGGAGGCCATGCTACGCCACACCTTATCCGCGGCGATTACCAGGAGGATTGCACGCGCTGCGAACGCAAGGTTTTCGACCAAGGAATGTTTCATTGCGATACCCAACGACTTCTGATTCCAGTCGCGCGAATCCGGTTCGCCTTGGATCGCGCTTGCCGGGTCAC
>WNFC01010668.1_pt1 | contig 10207 bp, 10 predicted proteins | sample 5400541 | NCBI WGS metagenome assembly WNFC01 (sample SAMN13153342, study PRJNA577476) | soil metagenome | isolation source: 120 cm saprolite under Douglas fir tree site 2 hole 2 replicate 1 | place: USA:California | collected 2015-04-18 | reverse complement strand
CGCGGACTGTGAAGCCGACCCGCTCGTACAGCCTGCCCGCCGCCGCCCGGGACGGCCGTGAAGTCAGGTCCACCGTCCTGGCGCCTGCCGCCCTCGCCGCCCGCAGCGCCGCCTGCGTCAGCGCCTCGCCGGCCCCCTGGCCCCTGGCGGACTCATCGACGACAACGTCCTCGATCCACGCCCGGATCCCGGTCGGGAGCGGGAACATCGCCAGCGTCAGCGTGCCGGTGATAACGCCCGATGAGCGGGCGAGCAGCACGGTGACCGCCGGACTCGCCACGATGTTCTCCAGCGCCGCCCGGTCGAGCGGCGGCGCGCTTCCTGACAGCTGCGGCAGCAGGCGGCCGAACGACTCGACCACCTCATCGGTCACCTTGCCGAGCACCTCTACCTGGACGGCCACGCGGGCAGACTACCGTGCCCGGCGCGCGGATTCCCGCTCAGCCCGGGCCCGCTCAGCCCGGGCCCGGTCAGCCCGGGCTCGCTCAGCCCGGGCCCGCTCAGCCCAGGCTCGCTCAGCCCGGGACCGGTCAGCCCAGGCTCGCTCAGCCCGGGCCCGCTCAGCCCGGGCCCGGTCAGCCCATTCCGCTCAGCCCATTCCGGTTAGCCCATTCCGCTCAGCGGAGGCCCGCTCAGCCCAGGCCGAGCGCCCGCAGCGCCGCGGCTGTTCCGGCGGCCGTCACGATGACGGCGAGAAACGGCGCGCGCGCCAGCAGGGCAGCCACCGCTGCTGCCATCCCGGCCAGCCGGGCCGGATCGGCGTGCAGCGCCTGGCCGCTCGCGAGCGTCTGCACCGCGGCGAGCGCCGCGAGCAGCGCGACAGGGACGAGTTCGGCGAACCGGCGGGGGAGCGGGCGGGCCAGCAGCCGCTGCGGCACGGTCAGGCCGGCCAGCTTCAGCGCGTAGCAGCCCCCGGCGGTGGCCAGCACGGCGATCCACGTCCCGGTCATGGCAGTCCGCCCGCCGGCGCGGCGGGCCCGCCGCCGGTACCGTCCGCCAGCGCGCCGGCCAGCGCGGCGGAGGCCGCGAGGATCACCGGGACGCCCGGCGGGCAGAACGGCGTGGCCGCGAGCGCGATCACCGCGCCGAGCAGGCCAACCCCGCGCTCGGTCCAGCCCGCCCGCAGCCGCGGCCAGATCAGCGCGAGGAACGCCGCTGGCCCGATCACGTCGAGCCCGATTGACTGCGGCGAGCCCAGTCGGCCCGCCCCGAGCGCGCCGATGGCGGTGGTGAGATTCCAGCTGAGATAGAGGCTGGCGAACGTCGCACGGAAGCCCGCCCGGGCGGACGCGCCATCGGGCTGCGCCAGCGCGATGGCGGTCGACTCGTCGATCACGCCGTGCGCGGCCAGCAGCCTGGCCGGGCCCCGTACCTGGAGCAGGCCCGCCAGCCGCAGCCCGTACAGCGCGTTCCTGCTGCCGAGCAGCACCGCGCTTGCGGCGCCCGCGACCAGGCTTCCGCCGGCGGCGACCACCCCGGCCAGCGCGAACTGCGAGGCGCCGGTATAGGCGAGCAGGCTCAGCACGCACGCCTGAACCGCGGTCAGCCCTGAGCTGACCGCGGCCGCGCCGAACGCCAGGCCGGACGTGCCGACGGCCAGCCCGAGCATCAGCCCGTCACGCACCGGCCTGGCCGGCGCAGGGACAGGCTGCTGCCCGGCCTGATCTGCCATGCGGGAACGCTATCCGGCCGTCAGCCGCCGGTTCTTGTACGTTCTTGCCGGGCTGACGGCGCGCTCCCGCTGGTAGGCGCCGGGCGGGACGCCGACCACCCGCTTGAAGTGCCGGGTCAGGTGCGGCTGGTCGGCGAAGCCGGTCTCGGCGGCGACCTCGGCGGGTCGCAGCCCGGCGTCAAGCAGCCGCCGGGCAAGCCGGACCCTCAGCTGGTTGAGGTAGGCGTGCGGCGGCAGGCCGGTCGCGTCGCGGAACTCCCGCAGCAGCGCGAACGGGCTCATCCCGGCGGCCGAGGCGAGCTCGTCGAGGCTGGGGGGGTCGGCGAGACTATCCGCGAGCACCTCCTGCACCGCGCGCACGGTGACCGATGATTGACGGGGCCGCCGCGGCGGGTCTGCCGCGCTGGCCAGTCGCGCATGGGCGCTGAGAACGCCGGCCAGGGCGGTCCGCAGCAGGCTGGAGGACGCCAGCCGGTCGCCGTGCTCGGCGGCCACGTGCGCGGCCCGCAGCAGCCGGGCGCAGCGCGCGTCGTCGATCACCGTCTCGGGGAAGGACGGCGTGCCGCCGGGCGCGCCGAGCTCGCTGGCGATGTCGGCCATCAGGTCGACCGCCGGATAGAGCACCCGGTAGGACCACCCGTCCGGCACGCCGGCCTGCCCGGTGTGCACCACTTCCGGGTTGAGGAGAGCCACCGCGCCAGGCCCGGCTCGCAGCAGCTGGCTGCCGTAGTCGAACTCCTCCACACCGGACTCGATCACTCCGACGGTGTACGTCTCGTGCGCGTGCCTGCCGTAGCGGTGCGTGACAAACCTGGCACGCAGCAGGTCGACCCCGGGCACCGCGTCGTGCCGCCAGTAGCGGGCCATCTCGGTAGGCATACCGTCATGCCTACCCGATCCTGGCGTGCCGCGCGCTACTGGGCCGGGACGGGGGCGGCGCGGCCGGCCAGCAGCTCGAGCGCGTGCTCGACCAGCGCGATCAGGACGTCCCGGCCGGATGCCGGCTGGCGCGCGTCGCACATGACGACCGGGACCTCCGGGTCCAGGTCGAGCGCTGACCTGACGTCATCGGCGCGATAGCGCCTGGCTCCGTCGAAGCAGTTCACCGCCACGATGAAGGGCATGTCGCGCCGCTCGAAGTAGTCAACGGACGGGAAGCAGTCGGCGAGCCTGCGGGTATCGGCCAGCACGATGGCGCCAAGCGCGCCGCGGGCCAGCTCGTCCCACATGAACCAGAAACGCTCCTGCCCAGGCGTCCCGAAGAGGTAGATCACCAGGTTGTCCCTGATCGTGATCCGGCCGAAGTCCAGGGCGACGGTGGTGGTGGTCTTGCGCTCCGCGCCGTGGATATTGTCCAGGTGGGTGCCCGGCTCGCTGAGCGGCTCCTCGGTACGCAGCGGCCGGATCTCGGTAACCGAGCCCACCAGCGTGGTCTTGCCGACGCCGAAACCGCCGGCGATGAGGATCTTGATGGCAACGGGCACGCCTGCCGGGCCGTCGGCCCGCTCAGAGCCGGCGTAGGCCATCGACTACCTCCCTGAGGATGCGCGGATCAGGCAGCCGCGCAGGCGGAATGGGGTGATGAATCCGGATGAGGGACCGGTCCCGCAGATCGGAGATCAGGATTCGGACGACGCCGAGCGGCAGGTCGAGATCCGCCGCGATGTCAGCCACCGACGCGGGCAGGCGGCACAGCCGCAGCACCTCGAAATGCTCGGGGTCCAGGTCGAAGGGATCCGGCCGGGCGCCCCGGATTGCCGTGACGAGCGCGATCAGGTCCAGGCTCTCGCCAGTCGGGCGGGTCCGGCCGCGGGTCAGCGCGTAGGGGCGGACCACCGGGCCCGCTTCCTCGTCCAGCCAGCTGTCACGGGGCGACGGCATGTCAGGGCTCAGTCCGGGTAGGCCTCGGCCGGTCCCGGCCGGGGGTTCACGGAAAGGTGCGGGCCTACTCGCTTCACCAGGACAGCCATCTCGTAGGCGATGAGGCCGGCGTCAGCGGCTGCCGGGCTCAGCACGGCCAGGCAGCTGCCCTCGCCCGCGGCCGTCACGAACAGGAACGCGGTCTCCATCTCCACGATGGTCTGCCGGACCTGGCCGCCGCCGAAGTGCCGGCCGGCCCCCCGCGCCAGGCTCTGGAAGCCGGCCGCCACCGCGGAAAGGTGCTCGGCATCCTCGCGGGTAAGGCCCTGCGATGCGCCGATGACGAGGCCGTCGCGGGACAGGATGACCGCCTTGTCGATCTGCGTGACACGAGCCACCAGGTCATCAAGGAGCCAGTTCAGGTCACCAGCCGTGCCCGCGTCCTGGCTGTTGCGCTGTTCCGCTGCAGCCACCATTTTCCCCCCTGCCGTTACTCGTCACTCAGGTGCGTTCCGGTGCTCCCGTCCTCACCGGCGGTATCGGCTTCCGCCGGTTCCGCTGCGTCCGCCGCCGCGGTGGCACTCCGTTCTGGCGCGTCAAAGACCGACCGGCCGCGCTGCCAGCCCTGCTGGATGGCGGCGATCGTGGCGCGGGCGTCATCCGGCGAACGGTCACCGGGCCCGTCGGCGTCGGCCGGCTGCCCGTCGGGGCCCAGGTCAGCGTGGTCTGCGCCGTCCCGCAGCTGCGGCGCCAGGCTGGCCTGGCGTACCCGCCTCGGCAGGTCGAGCTCACCCAGGTCGGCCGTGCTCGCGGGGTCCGCTGCCAGTGATTCGGGCGGCTCCGGCCATTGCGCGTCGCCAGGGTGGAGGAGCGAGTCGCCGGGCCCCGCGCCCGGCTCGGCGGGGGCGGCGGCCGCCACATCGGCCGCCTGCCCTGCGGCCCGTGCCCCGGCCAGGGCCGGCTCGGCGGCTTCCCCGGCCCGGGCGGCATGTCGGCCGGAGAGCTGGATCCCGTGGTCGTGCGGGCTTTCCGCGGCTGAGTCCCTGTCGTAGGCCCCTTCCGGCACCACCAGGTTGATCGGTATCAGCACGATCGCCGTGGTCCCCCCGTAGGGCGAGGAGCGCAGCGAGATCCGCACGTTGTGCCGCCTGGCGAGCTGGCCGGCCACGAAGAGCCCGAGCTGGTCGCTGCCGGACAGGTCGAAGGGCGGCGGATTCGCCAGCCGGGCGTTGATATCAGCGAGCTTGTCCTCGGTCAGGCCGAGCCCGCGGTCCTCGATCTCCACGGCGAATCCCCGGCCGACGATGTCACCACCGATCAGCACCGGGGTGTTCGGCGGCGAGAAGATGGCGGCGTTCTCGGCGAGCTCGGCGAGCATGTGAATGATGTCCCCGACCGCGGGCCCCGCCAGGGCGGCCCGGGTAGTCGCGGTGACCTTGATCCTGGTGTAGTCCTCGACCTCGGCGACTGCCGCCCGGAGCACGTCGACCAGCGGCACCGGGTGACGCCACCCGCGCGCGGGCGCGTCGCCGGAGAGGATGATCAGGCTCTCGGCGTGCCGGCGCATGCGAGTGGTCAGGTGGTCGATGCGGAAGAGATCTTCGAGCTCCTCCGGCTCCGCGGCCCTGCGCTCCATGGCGTCGAGCAGTGAGAGCTGCCGGTGCAGCAGCGACTGGCTGCGCCTGGCCAGGTTACGGAAGATGTCGCTGAGGCCGCGCCGGAGCCTGGCTTCGCCCACGGCGGCCTCCACGGCGGTTCGCTGAACCGTGGCGAATGCCTGGCTGACCTGGCCGATCTCATCGGACCTGGCAGGCACCACCAGGGCGTCGGCGGATGCGTCGACATCCTCGCCCGCGCGGAGCCGCGCCATGACCGCGGGCAGGCGCTTGTTCGCCAGTTCAAGCGCTGCGTCCCGGAGCGCGGCCAGCTCCCGCGTCAGGCCCCGGCCGACCAGGATCGATACGAGGATGGACAAGACCACCGCGAGGAGGCCGAGCCCGCCGGCCAGGATCAGCCTGAGGTAGGTGGCGCGGGCGGACTGGCTGGCCCGGGCGGTCAGCAGGCTGGACGCCTGCCCTCCGGCCGCCGACATGCCGGCCGAGACTGCGCCGACCGCCTGCTGCCAGGCCTGCGGGCGCACCGGCGGCGGGATTGCCGCGGAGCCGCCGCCGATCACCTGGTTTTCCATGGACACCAGGGCTGCGGATGCCTGCGGGCTGACGTCGCGAGCATAGAAGGCCCGGTACACCGGGTCGAGATCGGCCAGCGACTGGCTGTACATTGCCCGGCGCGCGCCGACGAACTCGGCGAACTGCTGCCGGTCACTGGCCGGGAACGTGCGCGCAGCCAGGTCGCCGACCAGGAGCGCATACTCGCGCAGCAGCATCTCCTCGGACTGCCCCATCCGCACGAAGCCCAGTGACTGGGCCACCACCTGCGGGTTGGTCTCCTGGCGGATCACCTGGTTGAGGAGGTTGTAAGCGTCGGTGACCATCGCGTTGTAGTCGTTGAATGCCTGTGATCTGGTGACGGCCTGCCCGGCGATCTGCGAGCGCAGAACAGGCAGCCTGGCGGCGTCGCCGAGCAGGGTGCTGACCGCCGCCTCCTCAGCCTGGGACGCGTTGCCCGTGGTGCCGCTGGAGGTGAGGGCGGCCCGGAGTGCCGCGCTCACGGCATCGGTTTTCGCCCCCTGTGCCTTCAGCGCGGCCAGGTTCGCCGCGGAAGGGCTGGAGAGGTACGCCATCGCCAGCGGGCGCTCGCTGTCGACAGCGCTGAGAAAGGCGCCTGTCGGCAGGCCGGTGGCGTTCTTGAGCGTACTGGTCCTGGCCAGGTTGATGGCATCGCGCGCGGTGATGCTCGTCGCGAAGGCGTACAGCCCGATCAGGGACAGCACGGGGACGAGAACGAGAAGGAGGATCCTCTGGCGTATGGACGACAGACGCAAACCCATGGCGCTGGCCTCGGAGTCTGACGGGAACGGATATGCGGAGGGCACTGCTGCCGAGGAGATTCGGAAACCCCTGCAGGCTACGGAGAGTAGCAGGATCGATAAACCGGGATGGCATGAACCGTCAATTCTTAGATGTCAATAGCGGGATTTGCGCATTATCTCCGCGCGAAACGAAGATTGACGTAACGCATTGTCATCGCGGTAGCTACCCAGGGAAGTTAAAACTTCGTCCGGGCCGGGCGCGGACGCAGGCCAATGGGCCCGCCGGCCGGGTCAGGACTGGCGGCCGGGTCAGGACTGGCGGCCGGGTCAGGACTGGCGGTCGGCCAGCTCCTCCAGGTACTTGCCCAGCGCAGCGTCGACTTCCTTCTCGTCGTAGCCCACCCGGAACCTGGTGGCGGTAAACCGCGCCTTGCCGATGTCATCGGCCGTAACCGGCCGATCCGGCGGCATTCCCCGGCCGAGCGTTCCCTCGATCCGGGTGATGAAAGCGTTAACCTCGGAGATCTCATACCCCGGCCGTAGCCTGGTGGTCGAGAAGCGAAGCGGCTGCCAGTCGGTCATGTCCCGTCCTCAGCTGGCGTCATCCTCCTGCTGGCCCGTCCCCGGGCTGACCCGGTGCCTCAGCTGGCATAGTCAAGCAGCGGCTGTGCGCGGCTCGGATGGCGCAGCTTGGACAGCGACTGCTTCTCCAGCTGCCGGATCCGCTCCCTGGTCAGGCCGAGGACCTTGCCGATCTCGTCCAGGGTATGCGGGTTACCGTCATACAGGCCGAACCGCATGGCCATGATCGTCGCCTCGCGCGGGGTAAGCGCGTCGAGCGCGTGCCGCAGCTGGTCGGCCATCAGCTGGCGGTCGACAAGTTCGGACGCGGCTGGCGCGTCCACGTCCTCGATCAGGTCGCCGATGCTGGTCTCGCCATCCTCGCCGATCGTGGAATCCAGGCTGATCGGCTGGCGGCTGGTGCGCAGCAGCTCCTCGATCTGATCCGGCGTCCGGTCGAGCTCGACGGCGAGCTCCTCCGGGGTCGGCTCCCGGCCGAGCCGCTGGTGCATGTCACGCTCGACCCGGCTCAGCTTGCTGAGCATCTCCAGCACGTGCACGGGCAGCCGGATCGTGCGAGCCGAGTCGGCAAAGCCGCGCTGGATCGCCTGCCGGATCCACCACATGGCGTACGTCGAGAACTTGTAGCCCTTGGCGTAGTCGAACTTCTCGACCGCCCTGATCAGGCCCAGGTTCCCCTCCTGCACCACGTCGAGCAGGGACAGGCCGCGATCGCTGTACTTCTTGGCGACCGATACCACCAGCCGCAGGTTGGCCTCGAGCATGTGCGCCTTGGCGCGCTGGCCGTCCGCGGCGACATCCGCAAGGTCGCGGCGGTAGTCCTTGCGCAGGCCCTTCTCGGTGGCCAGCTTGTGCTCGGCGTAGAGGCCGGCCTCAATGCGCTTGGCCAGGTTCACCTCCTGCTCGGCGGTGAGCAGGCTGGTCCGCCCGATGGACTTCAGGTAGGTATGCACCGAGTCGCCCATCACCGACGTGTGATCGTCGAGATCGACCTCGGCGGCGGCGCTCTGCGCGGACGCAGCCTGCGCCGCGGCGATGGCGGACGCCTCGGCGGCGGCCTGATCGATGCCCTCGGCCTCATCGGCGGTCGCCCCGGCGGCAGCGGCCGGCCCGGCGGCCGGCCCGTCCGGGTCGTTACCCAGCCGCACCCCGGCCTCGGAAAGCTCGCGGAGAATGGACCTGGCCTCGGTGGCGGCGATGCCGGCCTGCCCGAAGGCGGCGCGAAGCTCCGGCAGGGACAGGTGGCCCTGCCCGCGGCCGCGCTGGATCAGCTCGTCCAGGTGGGTCATGGTCGCCTCGTCGTCGTGTCTCGGGGAACTGGCAACCGCTGTCCTCGGCATGAGACACCTCCCTTCGTGGCGCACATCGCGCACGTACTGCTCACCGCGCCGGGGCGCGGCCTAACGGCGGGGGCCCGCGGCATTCGCTATCATGCAACACGGGCACTAAGTAGTAACGCTCCGCGAGCCAGAATGTTCCCGCGTCATGCAGGCGTGCCCGCGTCCGTGCCCTGGCCGCGCAGCCGTTCGAGGTCAGGCTTGCCGGATGGCAGCAGCGGGATCCGCGTGACGAGCACGAGCGCCCGCGGTGCCGCGTAGGCGGGCAGTTTATCACGCGTATGGGCGCGGACCGCGGCCAGCGCGGGCGGGTCGGCCGGGTCGGCCGGGACCACGATGGCCGTCACCTTCTCGCCCCACTCCGCGTCCGGCCGGCCCACGACGGCCGCCTCCCGCACCCCCGGGCAGGTCCCGACCACGGCTGCGACCTCGCTGGCCACCACCTTCTCGCCGCCGGTGACGATCACGTCGTCGGCCCGGCCGCGGACCAGCAGCCGGCCGGACGAGTCTGTCGATCCCAGGTCGGAGGTAATGAACCAGCGCCCGTCACGGGCCAGCGCGGTGAGATCCGGCCGGAGCCGGTAACCGGAGAACAGCACTGGCCCGGCGATCCGGATCCTGCCGTCATCACCGACCTGCGCTGACACCTCATCGAGCGGCACCCCGTCGTAGACGCACCCGCCGCAGGTCTCGCTCATCCCGTACGTGGTGACCACCGAGGCGCCGGCCGAGCTCGCCGCCGTCAGCAGGCCCGCCGGTATCGCGGCGCCGCCGAGCAGGATGGCACGCAGCGCCGCCAGGTCGCCCCCGGCGTCGATGAGGCGCCTCAGCTGGGTCGGGACGAGCGAGGCGTAGGCGCAGCCGCCCGCCGCGATCGTGCCCGCGGTGAGCCGGGCGGTGACCACCGGCGCCGCACCGGAGAGCAGCGACCGAACGAGCACCTGCAGGCCGGCCACGTGACTGGGCGGCAAGCAGCACAGCCAGCGCTCGCCGGGCCGCGCGCCGATCCGGCGCAGCGACGCCCTGGCGGAGGCGAGCAGCGCGGCGGCGGAAAGCTCCGTGCCCTTGGGCCGCCCGGTGGATCCCGACGTGGCGATCACCACCGCCACCTCCGGCCGCACGCCGGGCCGCGGGGCGGCTGGAGTCCAGGCGGGGGCGAGCCGCACCACGGCGTCCGCTGTCTCGATGGTGGCCGGGGCGAAGGCATCAAGCAGCGCGTCCAGCCGATCCCGCGGCAGGCCAGGGTCGAGCGGCAGGATCGCCGGGCCGGTCCCGTCCAGCGCTGCCGCCAGCGCCTCAAGCAGCCGGCCGCCGGCCGCCTCGGCCGGGAGCAGGACCGCATGCAGGGGCCGGGATGTCACGGTCGTAAGGTTAATCCGGGCAGATCAGGCAGCGCAGATGAGGCACGGGGAGCGGGAGGGCGGCGCGTGATCGACTGGCAGCCGGCTGGGCAGGACTTCACCGACATCCGCTACGAGACGGCCGAGGGAATCGCCAAGATCACCATCAACCGGCCGGAGGTACGGAACGCATTCCGGCCTGCCACCCTGTTCGAGCTGTCGGCAGCCTTCACCGCGGCCCGTGACGACCCGTCGATCGGCGTGATCATCCTGACCGGCGCCGGCGACCATGCGTTCTGCTCTGGCGGCGACCAGAGGGTCCGCGGCGACGATGGCTATGTCGACGCCCGCGGCGTCGGCCGGCTGAACGTGCTCGACCTGCAGGTGCAGATCCGCCGGACGCCGAAGCCGGTGATCGCGATGGTGGCCGGCTATGCCATCGGCGGCGGCCACGTGCTGCATGTCTGCTGCGACCTGACGATCG
>WNFC01010665.1_pt1 | contig 10208 bp, 8 predicted proteins | sample 5400541 | NCBI WGS metagenome assembly WNFC01 (sample SAMN13153342, study PRJNA577476) | soil metagenome | isolation source: 120 cm saprolite under Douglas fir tree site 2 hole 2 replicate 1 | place: USA:California | collected 2015-04-18 | reverse complement strand
GAGCCCGGTCAGCACCACGATGTCGCCGGCGCTCGCGGTCGGCACTGGAACGCGGTCGAGGCCCCGATACAGGAGCGCCTGCACCACCTTGACCCGCCGGGCCTGCCCGTCGGCCGTGAGCACCGAGACCGCATCGCCCGGCGCGATGCTGCCTCGCGAGATTCGCCCGATGGCCATCGGACCTGTGTAATCGTCGTACGCACGGTTGGCAACCAGCATCTGGAAGCCTCCTGGCTCGATAACCGGAGCCGGGATGCGCTCGATGATGGTCTTGAAAAGCGGCTCGAGGTCCGGCGCCAGGTCGTCCGCGTTGGTGCCCGCGCGGCCTTCCTTGGCCACGGCATAGATCACCGGCGCCTCGAGCTGGTCGGCGTCCTCGGCGAGCTCGAGAAACAGGTCGTGGACCTTGTCGAGGGCGGCCTTCGGGTCGGCGTTCTTGCGATCCACCTTGTTGATCACGACGACGATCCGGAGCCCCACCTCGAACGCCTTGCGGAGAACGAAGCGCGTCTGGGGCATGGGCCCCTCTGCAGCGTCCACCAGCAGCAGGCAGCCGTCGGCCATGTTGAGAACACGCTCGACCTCGCCGCCGAAATCCGCGTGCCCTGGCGTGTCGATGATGTTGATGGTCACGTCGCCGTGGCGGACGGACGTGTTCTTGGCGAGGATGGTGATGCCCTTCTCGCGCTCGAGATCGTTCGTGTCCATGATCAGCGTGCCGACGTCCTGGTTCTCGCGAAAGGTGTGGCTCTGCTTCAGCAGAGCGTCGACCAGCGTCGTCTTCCCGTGGTCGACGTGGGCGATGATCGCCACATTGCGGATGTCATGCCGAAGGTTCGTGAGGGTCATGGATTGGCAGCAGGCACTATACGGAGAGGGCGCCGCACCCGGTGCGGAAGCTTGTCAGCGTCTGCTGAAGGACACTATGCCCGGATTCGCTCTGCTCTAAGCGGTGCACCGATCTCGTTCAAGAAGCCGAGGAGCTCGCGGTACGACTCGACGAACGACGTCTCGTAGTACTCGATCCCATGCTCAAGGCAGAATTGCCTGACGATCGGCTGCGCTCGGCGCATGTTCAGCCGGGGCATGCCTGGGAACAGGTGGTGCTCGATCTGGTAGTTGAGCGAGCCGTACCAGAGATCGGTGAGGGGATGACCGCGGACGTTGCGCGCGGTCAGGACCTGGGTGCGCACGAAGTCCATCCGCGTCGTGCTGTCGGTCTGGGGCATGCCTTTGTGGTTGGGGGCGAAAACTGATGCCAAGTAGGCGCCACCGACGCCCTTGTGGATCAGGACCACGAGCAGGGCCGACCACGGGCCGAGGAAGTACACCAGCGCCGTCAGGTACACCGCGGCGTGAACGGCCAACAGGCCGAACTCCAGGCGGCGGTAGCGTGACTGCTCCTTGATCAAGTACGTGAGGCCCGTGACGTGCATGCTCCAGGCCAGGAAGGTGGTCAGCGGGAAGAACAGGTACGCCTGATACATGGCGGCCAGCCGGCCGGCGCCGCGCCGCGCCCTGGCCTGCTCGTCGGTGTACGCGATCGCGCCGACCTTGATGTCGGGGTCGAGGTCGACATCGTTGGGGTTGCCATGGTGGCGATTGTGCTTCTGCACCCACCAGCCGTAGCTCATGCCGAGCAGAAGGTCGGCGGTCACCAGGCCGACGAGGGCGTTCTTCCACCCCGACACGAACATCTGACGGTGTCCCGAATCGTGCAGTTGGAAGCCGAGCTGGCCGCAGACGATGCCAAGTCCCGCCGCCGCGAGGGCCTGCCCCCACAGCGACCCGACCGTGAACAGGGCGACGAGGCAGAAGATCAGCAACACCGTGTTGGTGGTGATGCTCAGGGCGTAATACGCGGGCCGCTTCTTGAGCAATCCGGCGTCCTGGATGCGGCGCTTGAGGATTGCGTACTCGGGCTCGTTCCTGAGGTCGATCTGGCCGCTCGAGTCCGACAAAGCAGCGAGTTGGGTTGCCACTGGCAGCGACAAGGTTGCGGACGGCGGCGTAATAAGTGGCATAACACTGGCGGCGAATCTGGGTTAATACGCCCATGACGACCCGTGCCGCGCGCTTCGCGATCGCCGCTATCGCTGCCGCGTGGGCCGTGACTGTCTCTGGTACGGCGGCGCGCGCCGATGAGGGTTGGGTGATCACCTCTTTCCAGTCCGACATCAACATCGCGTCCGACTCGACGCTGACTATCAAAGAAGACGTCCGCGTCGACTTCGGCACCATGCAGAAGCATGGGATCTTCAGGACGATCCCGCTGCGCTATCGCTATGACGACAGCCACGACCGCTATTACGACCTCGGCGTGTTGTCGGTGACCGACGGCTCGAGGCCCGTCGACTTTTCGATTACGAGTGCCAGCGACAACGAGGTGATCAAGATCGGGAACCCGAGCGTGCTGGTCACCGGCAAGCAGCGCTATGTGATCACTTACACCGTGTCCGGCGCTATGAACTCGTTCTCAGACCACGACGAGCTCTTCTGGAACGTCGACGGACCGCTGTGGCCGGTGCCAAAGCTAGGAGTCGGCGCGACTGTGCATCTGCCCAGCGCGGCCTTTCAGAAAGCCGCGTGCTACCAAGGGCCGCAAGGCTCGAGGGAAACCTGCAATCACGTCGACGGCTCTGACCTGGTCAGCTTCTCTTCGACCCGCCAGCTCGGGTCTCGCGAGGAGATGTCTGCAGTGGTGGCCATGAGCAAGCGAGCGGTCAACGTCCCGGCCCCACTGTTGGAGGATCGAGCGCGCATATCCTTCTCCGACTGGTTCGTAATCAGCCCGCTGACCGTCGGACTTTTCCTGGTTTTGCTGGCGGCGGGAACCGGTTTCGTGGCGTGGATGTGGTGGTTGCACGGTCGCGATCGCGAATATCTGACCCAGTACTACCTCACCAATGACCCCCGCGAACGCACGGAGCCGCTGGTGGACCGGCGTCCGGTCGTGGTCGAGTTCGGGCCGCCCGACAACTTGCGCCCGGCCCAGCTTGGTCTCATCCTCGACCAGATCGCCGACCCCAAGGACGTCACCGCCACGATCGTCGACCTCGCGGTGCGCGGTCATTTGGCGATCGCGGAATCTCCGAACAAAGCGGACTGGACGCTGACCTGGAAAGGATCACCGGCGACGGATCTGAGCGCCTACGAGAAGACGATCATCGATGGCCTCTTCACGGGTCGGAACCAGGTCGCCCTGTCCACGCTCAAAGGAACATTCGCGCCCAACCTGAAGACGGCCGAGGGCCAGATCTACGACGACGCCATGAGCCGTCGGTTGTTCACCAGCCGGCCCGACATGGCCCAGGGGGGCTGGCTTGTTCTCGGCTTCATCGTGATCATCGCTGGGATCTATTTGACCCGGATCCTGGCGCTAACGATCGGATGGGGCCTGGTCGGCCTGGCGGTCGTCCTGACCGGCATCCTGTTGATGGTCACCGCGAAGTACATGCCACAGCGGTCCGCCGCCGGGCGCGACCTGCTCCAGCACACTCTGGGCTTCCGCCTCTACATGACCACCGCCGAGAAATACCGCCAGCAGTTCGCAGCCAAGGCTGAGATCTTCACGCAACTCCTCCCTTACGCGATCGTGTTCGGCTGCGTCACGATGTGGGCGAAAGCGTTCGAGGGCATCGACACAAGCGCCGGCAACAACTGGTACATGGGCCCCGGCCCATTCCAGGCCGCGCTGCTGGCGAGCAGCCTTCAGTCGATGAACGCGAACATCTCCAGCGCGATCTCGTTCACTCCGCCGAGCTCAGGCTCGTCGAGCGGATTCGGAGGAGGCGGTTTCTCGGGCGGGGGCGGCGGCGGCGGCGGGGGCGGAAGCTGGTGACAGCCCTACTTTTGCGGCGTCGCCACGCCGGTGACGATCTGCCACCAATAGATGAAGCCGCTGGGATCGACGGTCAGCCGGCCATTGGCTACCTCGATCTTGACTCCGCCCACGATGAGTTGATAGATGAGTGCGACGAGCAGGACAAGGCCCACGCTGACCAATACGCGCTCGATCAAGCCGGCCTGGCGCGGCTCAACCTCAAGGCTCCGTTCGAGATGACCGCGCTTTGTGCCCAAAATCTGCTTCCTTGGAGCCCAATCGAACTGTACAGCTAAGCGATGCCAACCACGAGGTAGGCGATCGGTCCAGATGGCCTAGTGCCGAGAGCGGGAGTCGAACCCGCACGAGGTTGCCCTCATCGGTTTTTGAGACCGACGCGTCTGCCATTCCGCCACCTCGGCGCGGCCGTAATCGCCCACTTTGGGGAGGCTCGACAATATCATTCGCCGGTGCGACTCAATCGCTCGCCGGTGCGACTCACCGTGGCTGCCCTGCTCTGCCTGGTGCTGGCCGGCTGTTCCCAGTTCGGCCCGCCGGCAACCCCGTCCGCCGGCACCACCTCCACACCAGTTCCTTCATTTGACCCCATGGCCTCAGGCCCGCGGTTTTCCCAGCCGCCCGTGAGTCCCCCGACGCCACCGACCATCACTCTCCCTGGATTCGCCTGCGCCGACTCGGCCGGCGGCAAGGCGGGCGTGAGTGCCAATGTCACGGACGTACGTGTCGGCCAGCAGACGGACTACGACCGCTTCGTGCTGCAGTTCGACAGCCCGGTGCCTACGTACACTGCCAAGCGCCAGGCCAGCCCCACATTCAAGTTGAGCCCAAGCAACCAGCCGGTCACACTCAGTGGCACCTACGGCGTGCTGGTGACGGTTCACACCGCGGCCGAGGCCAGCTACACCGGGTCGACCGACATGTCCCACGGGGAGTTCCGCATCATCAAAGAGGCACGCCTGACTCAGGACTTCGAAGGTACCGTGTCCTGGGCCCTGGGCCTCGACCATGCCGCCTGCATGCGGACCTTCACGCTCACCGGTCCCTCGCGCCTGATAGTCGATTTCTCCACGGCCCCGATCTAGAGGCTTACCCAAATTGGCAGTTCAGCAGCCACCAGTAGCACCAGTAGCACCAGTCGCCGCTGGGATCATGCCCGCGCCGCCGAGGAAGAAGAGTGGGTGCGCCGGTTGCGGAGCGGGGTGCCTTGGCTGCCTTGGGGCTTTCGTGGTCGTCGTCCTCCTGCTGGTCGGAGGTGGTTGGTATTTCTTCGTGGTCCAGGCCCAGGCGGGCGTGCCGGCCCCGGCGGCCTTGATCGTGTTCAGCGCGCCCGTCGATGTCGGGCGCGCCGACTCCGGTTACCGGACCGCGGTCCCCGGCGAGCCGCTCACGGCCGGCAGCTCAGTGCGCACCGGGCACGGCGGGCACGCTGCGATCCAGTTTCCCGACGGCTCGTTCATACGGATGTCGCCCGACACCACGGCCACGGTCACGGCGGCGCAGCTCAACAAGGACGGCACCTTGCAGTCGGCCGGAGTGCTTCAGAAGATCGGCCGCACCCTCACCAACGTGCAGCACCTGGTCGGCGGAGCCAGCTTCCACGTGGGCGGCCACTCGGTCAGCGCCGAGGTACGCGGCACGCAGTTCGAGGTCCTGGTCCGATCCAACGGCACCAACCTGATCAAGGTTTTCGACGGCTCGGTGAGAGTCGCCGGCGCCACCACGATCACGCTCAACGCCAACCAGGAGGTGGACGCCGACGCCAACGGGAAGCTGTCCAATCCCAGACCGATCCAACCCGACACCCAGGACCCGTACCCGCTGGCCGTGCAGTGCGCGCGGGCGGATTCGACCGGCATCAATCCCGGGACCCTGCAGACGTCGACTGGAGACAGCATCGCCACCGGCCAGACCGCGCAGCAGGAGTACGACTCTCCCGGTGGGAACCTGAGGGTTGCCTTCTGCTACCCCGGGAGCTTGATGAGCGTCACCGTGACCGATCCTGGCGGGGTGCCGCATTCAGCACAGGGCACATCTCCGGTCAGGATCACCATCCCGAACGGGGCGCCGGGCCGCTACACGGCCGTGGTGCGTGGAATCGATGTCCCAGCAGGCGGCGAGCCGTACGCGCTGTCTTTCGCCACCGACGCGGCGTGCGTGGAAGGCAACGTCGACACGGGCAGCGTGGTGCGCCAAACGCTGAGCAACGCGCAGATCGCGCAGACGCTTTCGCAAGCGGGCGCCACCGACATCACCCTGCAGGTTCAGGGCACGTCCCCGAACTCGGCCCGCATCTACTACTACTCCAACCTGGGCGGTACCTCGGTCTCGTGGACGATCGACTTTTACGCGGCGACGCCGAACCTAGGCGTCGTGCTGACCCAGGTGACCGTCCGGGGGGTCAACATCACGACCCAGATCGTGTCGCGCCTGCCTCAGGCGACAGGCCAATCGGGCGTCTCGATCGATTTCACAGTCGACCGCGTGTATTCGTGCAGCGGCCCGGGCGGCGGCATGATGGTGATCGAAGGCCACCGCTAGTAGCCCCACGACGTCTGGCGACTTCGCGGGCACCCCTTGTCGGCGCTGGGAAGCTGGGCCCCCCACGTTGAAGAGGTTGTGGGCGCGATCTGCCGTCCAAGTCGTTACCTTTTACGGCCATGCCCGCGGTAGCCGTCAAACCAGCGCCCAGGCGCCGCCGCGGCCTCCGCTGGATAGTGGTGCTGCTGATACTCGTGCTGCTCGTGGCGGGGGCGGCGATCTGGCTCAATTCCGCGGCCGCGGCGTCGACCAACGCGGTCGCCACCCTGACCGTGTTCCTGCCGAGCACTTCGGTCGCCCATAACGGTGGCGACTACGCCGAGGCGAGCACAGGCTCGATCGTGCAGCCTGTCGATGCCGTCAAGACCGACGCGAAAGGCCGCGCCGCCATCCAGCTCCCGGATGGAACTCTGACCCGTCTCGCCAACAGCACGGAGATCACGCTGACCTCCGCCCACTTCTCAAAGGACGGAAGCCTTCACGATGCCTCGCTCGCACAGAAGGCCGGCCGCACGTACACCAACGTCCAGCACCTGGTGGGCGGAGCGACGTTCAAGGTCTCAGGACAGTCGGCGACTGCCACCGTTCGAGGCACCAAATTCGAGGTGTTGATCAAATCGGACGGCTCGATGCTCGTGAAGCTGTTCGAGGGTCAGATGGATTTCGTGGGTATCAACACAGTGCACCTTGTCGCTCCGCAGCAGGCGACGGCCGACCCGGCCGGCAACGTCGGCCCGGCCGGGCCTATCGTGCCCGAGCCTGGCGATCCGTTCGGTGCCGAGATCGCGGCGTCGGACCAAACCAGTCAGGGCACGACACCCGGAACGGAGCAGGACTACATCGGCCCTCCGATCCACAACGGGGAGCAGCAGCAGTTCACGTACAGCTTCGCGGGCGAAGGGCTGCTCAAAGCCGCGCTCGGGTATCCCGGCAGCCTCATGACTCTCCAGGTCAAGGGGCCCGACGCGCAGCTCTACGCGAAAACCGGCGCCTCGCCGATCCTGGTCGTGGTCAACAACGCGCTGGCCGGCATCTACACGATCGTGGTGATCGGAGTCAGCGGGCTGGGCGCGACCGGCGAGACGCCATTCGTCAGCGTGGCTGCGTTGGAGCCGTGCGCTAGCGCGAACATCGACTCACGCGGCGCAGTACGCCGCGGCCTGACGTCACAGGATCTGGCCGGCAGCATCCAGGTGTCGGGCGTCTCCAACCTCAACCTGACGGTGGTCGGCAATTCGCTCGCCGGTGCCGTCCTCAAAGGCACCGGCACATTTGATGGCGCGAGCTGGACGGGCACAGTGATCCTGCTCAAGCATGGTCAAGGGCTGCAGGTCACAGCGGTCGGAGCCACAGCGTTCGGCATCAGTGTTCCCGCCGAACAGGTGATGTCGCAGATCGGCACCGTGGTCGGCCAGGACCCTTCGAGCATCAACATCGGGTTCATCGTCGACCGCTTGTTCACCTGCAACGGTGTCGTGATCATCGACGGCCGCACCAACCTGTAAGTCGCGCGACCAGCTTCGCGGCGCTTAGTGGAAGCCGAAGACCCGGTGAGTGAACTTCACGAGCAGCGAGAGGCCGGTTCCGTCCAGCAGCCAAGCGGCTTCGGCGACGCCGACCAGCAGCACCAGCACCGCGCTCAGACCCATGCTTCCGCGGCGCATCGCCGGCCGCAGCCAGTTGACCGGCGCATCGCCGCCGCGCGGATGGTTCAAGGCGTCTTCCAGCCGGTCGAGCAGCTCGCCGGCCGTGGCCGGGCGCCGAGCCGGCTCGCGGTCCATCGCCTGCTGCAGGACAGCTGCAAACTGCGCGGGGAGATCGGGCGCCACGTCATGGACCGTCGGCGGCGGCTCGTACAACCGCCGGCTCAGCGTCTCGATCCAGCTCTTGGACGAGAACGGGCGGCGCCCGGTCACGGCCTCGAAGATGACCGCGGCCAGCGAGTACACGTCCGCACGGCCATCGACCTCTCGGCCCACCAGACGCTCGGGCGCGACGTAATCGGGCGCGACCGGGCCGCCCGCGCTGGGTCCGGTGTTGAACGAGGCCACCGTGCCCAGCCCGAACCCGGTCAGCATGGTGCGACCGTCGTTGGCCAGAAGGATGTTGGCCGGCTTGACGTCGCGGTGGACCGTTGCTCGTGAGTGCGCGTAGTCGAGAGCGCTCGCGATCGGGCGCAGCAAACCGATGACGCCGAGCGCGTCATAGCGGACGCCCGAGCCGAGCACCTCATCCAGCGTCTTGCCGGCAATGAGCTCGGTTACCAGGTAAGGACATTCGCCGTCGTACGCGAGCTCGTAGAGGCGCGGAATGGCCGGATGCTCGAGCGCCACGTAGGACCGGAGCTCGAGGAGGAAGCGCCGGGAGAAGCTCACATCGCGCGCGACCGCCGGCTCGATTGTGCGCAGCGCGACTCTGCGGTGCATGCGCGGATGCTCGGCCTCGTAGATGACGCCGAGACTGTCGGTCTCGATCTCCCGAACCACGCGGTAACCGCCGACCTCGAGACCGTTCTTGAGCGGGTCGGGTTTGGGCCGGGAGCCGTTCCGGCTCCGGCGCTCCGATGCCATTCGAACCTGAACTTTAGCTACAAAGCCGGGTGGGTGCTTCTGAGTGGCCGCTCACAAGGCCAGATACTCCCCACCCGCCCAGCCGCTGCGCGGCGGGGGACCTCCCGCGCCTGCGGCGCGGGGACCCCAAAGGTGGGGAGGCCAGTGTCGGCGAGAGGATTTGAACCTCCAAGCCCTTTCGGGCACCAGCTCCTAAGGCTGGCGCGTCTGCCGTTCCGCCACGCCGACTTGCCACGGCAAAGATAGCTAGCGGCGGATGATCAGGGCGTCGCCCTGGCCGCCCCCGCCGCATAGCGTCGCGGCCCCCGAGCGTAGTCCCCGCCGCTTCATCTCATGGGCGAGCGTGAGGACCAGGCGCGCACCGCTGGCGCCGATCGGGTGGCCGATGGCGACCGCGCCGCCGTTGACATTGACGCGTTCCTCGTCCAGCTCGAGCATGCGGGTTGCATTCAGGGCGACGGCCGCGAACGCTTCGTTGATCTCGACCAGGTCCAGATCGCCGGCCGTGAGCCCGGCCTTCCTGAGCGCGTTGGCGAGCGCAAGCGCCGGCACCGTGTGCAGCCAGGCGTAGCGGTCGGCGCTCATGCCGTGTGCCACGACTTCCGCCAGCGGCTCGGCTCCCAGTTTCCTGGCACGATCCGCCGACATGACCACGACGGCCGCAGCGCCGTCGGAGATCTGAGACGCATTGCCGGCGGTGATGGTTCCGTCCTTCTTGAATGCGGGCGCCAGCTTGCCGAGCGACTCTGCGGTCGTGCCGGGCCGGATGCCTTCGTCTCGCTCGATCTTGGTCGCAGGCCCGTGCTTGGAGCTGAGCTCGACCGCGACCACCTCGTCCGCCATGGCGCCTGAATCCCACGCTCGCTCGGCCCGCTCGTGGGATCGCGCAGCCCAGGCATCCTGCTCCTCGCGTCCTATCTCCAGCTGCCGATTGACGTCGTCCGAGCTCTCGCCCATGTGCTGCTTCAGGAAGGTCGACCACAGCCCGTCGTGGACCATCGAGTCGATCATCTCGGCGTTGCCCATGCGGGCCCCGAAGCGCGCCTTCGGCACCAGGTACGGCGCCTCCGACATCGACTCCATCCCACCCGCCACCACGACCTCGACCTCGCCCGCGCGGATGAGCTGGTCCGCCAGGGCGATGGCATTGAGGCCCGAGAGGCACACCTTATTGATGGTCAGCGCCGGCACCTCGGGCGGGATCCCAGCCTCGATGGCCGCCTGTCGCGCCGTGATCTGGCCGGCGCCCGCCTGGA
>WNFC01012491.1_pt1 | contig 10209 bp, 7 predicted proteins | sample 5400541 | NCBI WGS metagenome assembly WNFC01 (sample SAMN13153342, study PRJNA577476) | soil metagenome | isolation source: 120 cm saprolite under Douglas fir tree site 2 hole 2 replicate 1 | place: USA:California | collected 2015-04-18 | reverse complement strand
CCGGCTCGCCAGCGTTCAAACAACCGGCGTAGGGGCTTGCGCCGGAGACAGTGACAAGTGATGCGGCGTGCACGAGGCTGAGAGGGCCGGTGGCCAGCACAGCCAGCAATGCTACTATGCTTACAAATATATACTTAACGTGCTTGATGTGATGCATCCTATTCTCCTTTTAGTCAACTTTGACCTGAATTGATCGGAAGCTCTAAGACGAACTATAAGCTACAACGCTGTGCGGCTCCTGCTTCACAAACTAACTATGGAAATGGTGCAGAACAAGCTCTTCAAATCAAAATAAAGCGGTATCACCTCCTGACTGCTCAGCGCTCACCCCAATTGCTTCCTTGAGCAAGGGATCTTCCTCACCTGTTGGGCAATCGGAGCGCGCAATAGTGCCGTTTTCTTCAACTGACATCGGAGACTTTTCTTCTAGCTGTCATGGACTCCCCCAAAGGAAAAGTGTAACATCGAAACGGCAATAGATGCAACAAGCAAGCAGTGTAGGAAGAGAAAAGCATACGAGCGAACTACAACATAGACTTCAAATGCGCATCATTTGCAGATAACAACTGTTGGGTGCGCATATTTGCGCGGAATAAACCAGTGCTGCACTTTACAATTATGCCACACGATTGTTCCAGGGCTTGCTTGAATTTCTATTATGATCCCATTGGAGATTTTGATCCAGGTTACTTTGTTTGCCGGGGGTGCACCTATGATAGAAAGTCGAGATTAAGCATAAGCGCACAGGTCAACAAAGCCAGCGCCGTAGAACTGGTGCGTGTGTTTGCGAAGAGAGGTATTTTTCGTATAAACCTCAGCAGCACAATGGATAAAGAAGTACCGGAACCATCATTCTGCAAATCCAGGTCTGTAATTTCGACCCTATCGTCATCCTGTATATTACTGGTATCGAAGTCTGGCATTACTCACTCCTTACGTCTCGCCAACGCCGCGTACGCGGCGTTGGCGAGACGTATTGGTGCCAAGCTCACATTAAAAACCATCAGCCTCTCAATAGTATAGAATAACCTTTAGTGAGAGTATAGAGAATCAGATCAGGCTGAGTCAAGCAATTGCAATTATAACCACTTGCGACGCCGAAAATACCAGATTTGCATAACGGTAATGATTCCCATAAACAACAGCACAATCCAGAATAAGTAGCCACCGTCGTGCTCAACCTGCGGCAGATGACCAAAGTTCATACCGAATACACCTGTGATGAAGGTAATTGGCATAAAGATGGTAGCAATGATAGTGAGTTGTTTCATCACTTCGTTCAAGCGATTTGAGACGGTTGTGAGGTATACATCCAGCAAGCCACTCATCAGATCACGGTATGAATCTAGTATCTCAAATGCGCGAATGAGGTGGTCATGGATATCCGCAAAATATGGTTCAGCTTTGGCTGGGATCAGCTTGCCTGTGCGCGTCACAAGTGCATTAGCAACCTCGACCTGTGGACTGATTGTACGGCGCATGTGTGCTAATGCGCGCTTGATACGGAAGATACGCAATTGAACTTCGTTTGAAGTATCTGTCACCGTCACATCTTCCAATTCATCAATCAGGTCATCTATAGTATCCAGAAGTGGGAAATAACTATCGGTAAGTGCATCAAGTATGCCATACAAGAGAAAAGCTACACCACGACTCATGAGATGCTCTTCAGGATCGTTTTTCCTGGCTTCTTCAAGAAGTGAGTCAAGCCAAAGTAAAGATTCCTGATGTGCCGTGATAATAAAGTTCTTAGCAAAGACGATATCTAGTTTAGGCGTAGTGGCCTCTTCAGTGGTTGTATCGAAAACCAACCCATGAACAACCAGGTAATTATAGTTGTCGCTTTCGGCGAATTTAGCTCGCTCATGCTCCTCATACATTGTTTGAATGGTGATATGTTCGAGCTTGAACACGTTACGGAGCATGTTTTCAGATGGTTTATAGTCACCCTGTATATCAAGCCAGACCAGGGCTTGAGGGTCATTCAGTGTTTCCGGCAGCTTTTCTAATGAGGTTTCAATGCTTGGTTTGCCATTTTGCCAAATGGTGGTTCGTAGTTGCTGCTTAAGTGGCTTTTCTTGCTGTTGTAGTTGCATAGGATATGTTCCTTTCAAGTGCGATAATAAAGACTAAATACCTCACTTCTTGTGCATTATACGTTAGTGTAGCAGACAGAGAAACTCAGGTAACGAAAGACAAACTTCTGGTTCTGCATGTTATCATAGAGGAAAACGGGGTAGGTAGTGAAAATGAAATCAACCAATGAAACTGAGGCGGTTACGTCGGGCGATCAGGAGCAAAAACAAGATTGCTTACGGGAGAATCAGGTGAAGGTCGCCAAACTCGTGCCAGAGATACCCCTTTTTGAGCGCTTCTCGATACGTGATTTCAAGGTGAGTTCGTCCCGCTAGAGTCTCCAACATTGCCAAATGTGTTGAGAGTGGTTCATGCAGACCAGTCAGCAGACCATTGACCGAGCGAATACCATGTTGCGGTGTAATAAGAATGTCTGTCCAACCCTCACCAGGATGTGTTATGCCACTGGTATCTGTTACTGTTTCCAACGCTCTCACGACGGTTGTACCAACGGCGATGACGCGCTGGTGTGCCAGATGTGCTGCATTGACTAACCGTGCTGTTGGCTCAGACACACGATAATACTCTTCATATACCGGCTCGTTATGTTCTGTGCTAGCAACTCCTGTATGCAGGAGGAGCGGAGCAATCTGAATACCCCTGGCAATCAGGCGAGTTAGTAATTCAGGTGTGAAGGCACGCCCGGCAGATGGCATCTCTGCGCTGCCCATCTCTGTTGCATAGACTGTCTGGTAGTAGCTGAGAGGCCAGCCTTCTTTGACGTAGCTGTAGCGAATGGGAAAACCATGCTGATCCAGATAGTCATGCAAAGGAACAGGTAGATTGAGCGTGGCAACCCAGAGACGACGCAAAGCATGGCCTGGTACGTAAGGTGTATGGAGTGTTACACTAGTTCCGGCAGGCAGTTCAAAGGACTCTCCCGGTTGGATATTATAGAATAGCTCGGTCGTTTTCTCTCGGTTGTCTTGATAAGCACGCATTTCTACTACCCAGAGGTTCATAGGCAGATGAGTTGAGAGATGGAGTTCAAGTTGTGTCCCATCGGAGCGTGTGGCCGGCAGTGCGGCGTTTAGCGTTCCGCTGGTATTAATCACTAACACATCTCCTGGTTCTAGAAAGTCTCCGATATGACGAAACCGTGTATGCACAACATGGTCAGTTGCAATATATGAGACCATCAGGCGTACTTCATCGCGTGCCAAACCGCGAGCCTCTGGTGGTTCTTTAGCTTCTAAATTAGATGGCAGTGTGAAATTAAGCAGTGGGAGTCCAGGAAGTCCCTCGGTATAAACCAGGTTCATGGTGTTTTGAGTTCCTTTGATAATGCGCGGGCCGAGTAACGTCCACTGGGTCGAGTACCTGTAAGCAGTTCAAGTAGGCCGGGAACACTTTCTTCTGGTAAAGGACGATCACTAATATCCTCGCCGGGGAAAGCCTCTTGTTGCATCTGAGTACGCATATCACCTGGATCAACCCAGTAGACATGTAATGAAGAATTTTCAGCGGCTAGAATGTTTGAAAGCTGTTCGAGCGCCGCCTTGCTCGATCCATAGCCACCCCAACCCGTATATGCTTCAACACCCGCATCACTGGTAATATTGATTACACAGGCGCCAGCTTTCAATTCATTTCGAAGTGTCTGAACGAGCGCCAAAGGAGCAATAACATTGGTGCGATACACCTGCTCGAGGACTTCGAGGGGATAGTCTAACAACTCGGGTTGCGGACTGGGGCCAAGCATACTGGCGTTGTTGACAAGAGCGTCCAGACCTCCCCATTCTCGCGCTACTTCTGCAAGAGCCAGACGGTGATCACCATCAGTGACATCACCAGGAAGAGCAATTACACGAGTTTGTTTTGCAAGAGCTACACGAGCTGTTTCGAGCGCTTTAGCGCCACGTGCGTCAATGATAAGATGCCAGTCTTCAGCGGCAAGTTGGCGAGCGAGAGCAAGACCAAGACCACGCGATGCACCTGTGATGAGAGCTATACGAGTTGTGCGTATCGTCATTGTAATGTTTCCTTTATAGTTTTGCTTTTTGATTGAGATATCTTTTGACCGTGCAAAGGTATTATATAACCGCTACAATTATACCTGATATTCTGTTTCTAAACTTCAGACAAAGGGCCAGTTCTTCACTGCACAAAGGTACAGTTCTTTGGAAGTAACTACTTTCGCCGCCTCTGGCGGCGTGGGGGTGCAGGGGACTTCGTCTCCTGCACCCCTGATTTACGAGCGGATCTCAGCACCTGAACTTTGACACACCATGCTTATGACCCAGTTTGCGAAGAACCAGTAGTTGTCACGGAGATGTCACCGCTTGCTTTGGATGTATTCTCCGCCAGATGAACCATCCTACCAGCGCAACCGGGATGAGGTATACACTGAATACTGCGAGCCAGATCAGCAGAGTAGCTAACCCCTGACCAAATCCTAGAGCCGCTGACCATGAGTCGTGCAGCACCTGCCCAAGATTCCAGGGAGTTGAAGTAGGTGGAGGTGTTGTAACCGGTATTATTGGCTGGAGATCAATCGTCACCGTATAAAATGTGGTTTGATTTTTTAAGGCATTGAGATGGGATTCAATTTCTTCGATCTGACCTTCCACATCCGTTAATTTACTCTCGACCGTAATAATGTCGCCTAATGCGGTAGTATTGCTGAGCAGCTAAAAGTTCCACCAAATAGTGCAGGTACAAACATTGGAAGTTTATATAGGTCTGGAGTTATGGTTTGGATAAAAATTATGTATGAATAGCTCTCGATAATAAAATTAAGCATGGATAGCACTAATTTATGCGAAATAAACTCCCAAATTCGCGTAAAGACATCTAAACCTTATTACATATAAGCATTTACTTATATATAGCTTCAAAACCTTCGAAGCTATTTCCTGGCCTATTGGGGGAGTTGCATGTTACGCTTTTCCTATGAGTGGAACAGTGCAAACAATGGAGTTTGCCAGATAGACTCCTAATGAGCACCAGGATAGAGGAAAGGTTTTCAGAATGAGCGAACAGCATGCGACAAATGGTAATGGACACAATAATGATGGCATGAATGGTCATAATGGTATGAACGGTCATAGTAAAAGGAAGCATGCAATGAACGCTTACTATGCAGGCGAGCTTGAAGCAGAGTGGAAAGAGCATACACGCTGGAAAGGCATTGTGCGTCCTTATAGTGCTGAGGATGTGATACAGCTGCGTGGATCTATTAAAATTGAATACACACTGGCGAGACTTGGTGCAGAGCGGCTCTGGAATCTTTTACACTCTGAGCCTTATGTAGCAGCCTTAGGCGCATTGACAGGAAACCAGGCAGTACAGCAGGTAAAGGCCGGGTTGAAGGCAATTTACCTGAGCGGCTGGCAAGTTGCTGCTGACGCAAACCTGGCCGGGCAGATGTATCCCGATCAGAGCCTTTACCCGGCAAATAGTGTACCGCATGTGGTACGCAAAATTAACCAGGCTTTACAGCGAGCGGATCAGATTCAACATACGGAGGGAAAGGGGGACACCTACTGGTTCGCGCCAATCCTGGCTGATGCAGAGGCCGGTTTTGGCGGACCTCTAAATGTTTTTGAACTAATGAAGGCGATGGTCGAAGCTGGTGCTGCAGGCGTCCATTTTGAAGACCAGTTATCATCCGAGAAAAAATGCGGGCATATGGGCGGAAAAGTGCTCGTGCCAACTCAAATGGCTATCAAACACCTCGTTTCGGCACGTTTAGCCGCCGATGTACTTGGAGTACCAACGCTCATCGTTGCCCGTACTGATGCGAATGGGGCACATTTAATCACCAGTGACATCGACCCGGTTGACCACAAATTCCTCACCATGGAGCGAACGCCTGAGGGCTTTTATAGAATGCATGGTGGAATAAAAGCAGCCATTGCCCGGGGACTCTCCTATGCTCCATATTGTGACCTGATCTGGTGTGAAACTTCCGAGCCGAACCTCAAAGAGGCACAGCATTTCGCCAGCGAAATTCATGAACACTTCCCCGGCAAGATGCTGGCATACAATTGCTCTCCTTCATTTAACTGGAGCAAGAAGCTCGACGCTAATACCATTTCAGTCTTCCAGAAAGAACTTGCGAAGATGGGCTATAAATTCCAGTTCATCACGTTGGCTGGTTTCCATGCCCTCAACTATAGCATGTTCAATCTAGCGTTGGGCTTCCGCGATCATGGTATGACAGCCTATTCTGAACTGCAAGATGCCGAGTTCGCGCTTGAAAAGTATGGGTATACCGCGACAAAACATCAACGCGAAGTGGGCACCGGATACTTCGATGAGGTGACTCAGATTGTCGCCGGAGGTAAGTCTTCGACTACCGCGCTGGCAGGCTCGACAGAGGTGGAGCAGTTCGTCTAATACTTCCTTGACATGGCACTTACCGACTTGCCAACGCCGCTCGGCGTTGGCAAGTCGAAAGGAAAAGGATATAATCCCTATGATTCACCAAAATCCTCAACTAGAAAGTATCCAGATCACAGGTGCGGTAACCCCGGAGTTCGCCGAGATATTGACACCGGAAGCCCTGAATTTTGTAGCGACGCTGTCTCGTGCATTCGCAAGTAGGCGCGAGGAATTGTTACAGAGGAGAGTACAGCGACAGGCTGAGATCGACGCAGGCAAGATGCCCGATTTCCTGCCCGAGACTGAACATGTTCGCAATAGCGAATGGACCATTGCGCCAATGCCTGCGGACTTGCAGGATCGCCGCGTAGAGATTACTGGGCCGGTTGAACGAAAAATGATTATCAACGCCCTGAACTCTGGCGCGAAAGTCTTTATGGCCGACTTTGAAGATGCGTTTTCTCCAACCTGGGACGGCACTATTCAAGGTCAGATCAATGTCCGTGATGCAGTCAATCGCACAATCGAGTACTCCAGTCCAGAGGGAAAGCAATACGCTCTCGACGAGAAGATCGCGACACTGCTAGTACGCCCTCGCGGCTGGCATCTTGTAGAGAAGCACGCTTTGATTGATGGCAAGCCGATTTCCGCTGGCATCTTTGATTTTGGCTTGTACTTCTTTCACAACGCTAAGAAGCTGATCGAAAAGGGAACTGGCCCTTACTTTTACTTGCCCAAGCTCGAAAATCACCGGGAGGCGCGTCTCTGGAATGATATATTCGTGCTGGCGCAACAAGAACTGGGGGTTCCTCAGGGTACCATTAAAGCTACGGTGCTGATCGAGACGATCCTCGCAACCTTTGAGATGGATGAAATCCTATACGAGTTGCGAGACCATTCAGCGGGTTTGAACTGCGGGCGCTGGGATTACATCTTCAGCGCGATCAAGAAGTTCCGCAATATTCCAGACTTTACTCTTCCTGACCGCGCCCAGGTGACGATGGCAACGCACTTTATGCGCTCCTATTCATTGCTGGCTATCAAAACCTGTCATCGACGCAATGCTCATGCCATTGGCGGTATGGCAGCACAGATACCGATCAAGAACGATCCAAAGGCGAACGAGGAGGCACTCGCACGTGTTCGCGCGGATAAGAAACGCGAGGTCAATGACGGCCACGATGGAACCTGGGTAGCTCATCCAGGGCTAGTTGCCATTGCAATGGAAGAATTCGATGCAGTGATGAAGGGTCCTAACCAGATATATAGGAAACGTGAAGATGTTCATGTGACGGCTGCCGATCTGTTGAAGGTGCCCGAAGGCACGATTACCGAAGCCGGGCTACGCAACAATATCAGTGTGAGCATGCAGTATCTCGAGTCGTGGCTGCGCGGCTCTGGCTGTGTTCCTATCAATAATCTGATGGAGGATGCCGCCACAACCGAGATTTCCAGGTCGCAAATCTGGGAATGGATTCATCACCCCAAGGGCATTTTGCAAGATGGGAGAAAGGTGACTGTCGCATTGTTCCAGGAACTTGCAAAGGACGAACTAGAGAAAATCCGGGCGACTGTCGGGGAACAGCAATTTACCAGTCGTAAATTTCAAACGGCCGCTGAGATACTCGACAATATCATTACAGATGACCAGTTTGTTGAGTTCCTGACACTGCCCGCATATCGATACCTTAATTAGTGGCAATCTTCAGCCTTTTGTGGGAAAATAGTAAAATGACTTTGAAACAGCCCTGATACTATCCCATAAGGAGGTTGGAAATGGTTGCCAGCACAGCCACATCGGCAGGCGCTATCATTTTGCGTGAAGTCGAAGGTGAACTTAAGATTGCACTTGCACAACATCAAAGAACGGATAAAACCTGGGTTTTACCGAAAGGTCATGTCGAAGAAGGCGAATCAATCGAAGAAGCCGCTCTACGCGAGATCTACGAAGAGGCAGGATTAGACAATGTGCAATTGATCAAGCACCTTGGTACAATCATGCGCGAGTCGGTCAAGAGCAACGGCGACCTGGTGCAGAAGACAATCCATTTCTTCCTGGCTTATGCGTTGAACAACAACCAATCTCCTGCCCCTACAGATCTCTCGTTCACTGAAGTCGGCTGGTTCAGGCCTGAGGAAGCAATTGAACTGGTTCCCTACGAGTCAGACCAGGATTTTTTGAGGGAGCAGCTGGCTCCCTTGTTCAGATAGACCATGTATCAGCCTGAGACCTATGATCATTCAGGCTGATCGAGCTTTTCCAGGACGAAATCAGCAAGTTCGCGGATGTGCCATTCGGCTGGCACGTAGACGCCGCCTGATCTGAAAGCTTTTGAAGCCATGCTTTGCTGGGTCATTTCGCAGACCTCCCAATCCTGCTTATTGACGATATCAAAGAGTTCGACAGCGTCCATTGGGTCAAAGTTTGACATGGTCATGACTTCAGGATCAAAGAGCCAGTCACAGACTATGCGTGAGCGATCAGGTCCTTCTGGCCAGATAGTGTGGATAACGACGTGATCGTCAAGCAGGTTGATCAGTATATTGGGTAGCAACACCTCGCCAAAATAAAGCCGTAAATCTTCGGGCTGCAGCCCTTTAAGCGGTGGACGGCTGGCCTTACCTGTGATCGTAAATGCTTCAGCATCTCTGGCGTATGTAGCCGCATCACCATTAGCATATGTCTTACCCGAACGGAAACCGGGAAGCAAATCACAAAGCTCAGGATGCATAGGACCACAATGATAACACTCCATAAAGTTCTCGAGTAGCAACTTCCAATTAGCCTGGATCTCATAAGAGATCGACTTACCGAGCTTAAGTTCTCCAATACCGTAACGACTAAAGCGCTCTAAGCTGCCGAAGCGCTGAATAATCAGCGGGTTAAGCTGGGAGGCAGCAGGAGGCGGATTGTCAGATAGGTTCAGCCAGATAAATCCTTCCCAGATATCCAATGCCACCGGCAGCAACCCAAACGCTGTGCGGTCGAACTGCTCGTCACTCATTACATTTGGTGCGCCGATCAGACGCCCATCGAGTCCATACGTCCAGGCATGATAGTGACACTGGATTGAACCTTTAAGCTGTCCAGTAGCTTCGGAGCAAAGGCGGGCGCCTCTGTGCCTGCAAACATTGAGGAATGCCTGAAGTACGCCATCCCGATTACGAACTACGATCACGCTTTCTCGCCCAATTGTGACTACCTGATATGCTCCCGATTTAGAAGGAATCGTTTCGGCACGACCAATGCAGACCCACATGCGCGAGAAGATTTTTTCTAACTCCTGCTCATAGATCGCGGGGTCATAGTAGTACTTACCAGGAAGAGTTGAAAGAAAGAGGGATTCTGAACGTGCCATCGTAGTCATATGTAATACCTCGGACAAGAAATAAATCAGCCAGACAGGCAAGCTGATTAGCCATCTCGCTACGTCGAAAAGATCGTTCTTAGCAGCCTAAGCCTACAAGAAATAGGTCATCAGTTATGTCTAGAGTATAATCAAAAACAGGGTATTACACAAGACAACCGCATCAAGGGAACTCCCATCCCCACGGGTGACCATGAAGGACTTTGCTTGCGAATGAAAGAAAGAAAGCAATGGAGCGTGGCATCGATCTCTGCGCAGGAGACCCAACCGGAAGCCTCCTCCCCCATGGATAGAGGTGGTAAGGCACTTCATGTACGCTTACAGGTAGTGCTGCCAATTCGTGAAAGGAAGTCAGAACTATTACTTCCTTTTTCTATTA
>WNFC01010662.1_pt1 | contig 10209 bp, 8 predicted proteins | sample 5400541 | NCBI WGS metagenome assembly WNFC01 (sample SAMN13153342, study PRJNA577476) | soil metagenome | isolation source: 120 cm saprolite under Douglas fir tree site 2 hole 2 replicate 1 | place: USA:California | collected 2015-04-18 | reverse complement strand
CCTGGAGTCTTCCGTACGCCGCTGAATCCTGGAAATCTCCCTGCACGTAATACGTTCGTTCGAGAAACCAATTCCAGAGTTGGCTATCGATTGGCTCGGGCGCGAACTCTTTGATGTCCTTGGTGAGCTGCGCTCGAAACTCTTCCGTTGTCATCGAATTGTAGGAGAAGCCGATTACCGCGAATTGCGGCGAGAGCAGCTTGTCTTTCGCCAAATTGCATAGCGCCGGAATCAGCTTGCGCTTGGTCAGATCTCCGCTTGCGCCAAAAATCACCATCACGCAGGGGCTCGCTTGATGTCCGTGCTCGGTGAAACTCTCAGTCATATTCGTCCTATCTGGCATTCGATTTCCAATCCCGGTTTATTTACTTGGCGCTCGCCGCCTTCTCCATGTGGCCGCCAAACTGAAATCGCATGGCGGAAAGGAGCTTGGCGGCAAATTCGTCTTCCCCACGCGAAACAAACCGCTGGAACAGCGATGCCGTCAGCACCGGGGCCGGCGCTGTCGATTCGATAGCCGCAAGGATCGTCCAGCGTCCTTCCCCGGAATCCGATACCCTTCCGGAAAATCTCTCGAGGGATGGCTGCTCCAGCAGAGAAATCGCTGTTAAGTCGAGAAGCCAGCTGGCCACTACACTGCCTCTCCTCCACACTTCGGCCACATCGGCCAGGGGAAATTCGTAGCGGTAATTTTCCGGATTGCGCAACGGCGTGGTCTCGGCATCCACTTCGCGAGTTCCCCTGCCCGCGTTGGCGTGCTTGAGGATGTTGAGCCCCTCGGCGTAGGCAGCCATCAAGGCATACTCGATTCCGTTGTGCACCATCTTCACGAAGTGCCCTGCGCCCGAAGGGCCGCAATGGAGATATCCTTCTTCAGCTGTTCCCGGGACTTTCTCGCGCCCCGGTGTCCGCGAAATGTCGCCGCGTCCCGGCGCGAGCGATTTGAAGATCGGATCAAGGTGCCCGACAATCTGCTTTTCGCCTCCAATCATCTGGCAGTAGCCGCGCTCCAGGCCCCATACTCCGCCGCTGGTGCCAACGTCCACGTAGTGCAAACCTTTGGTGGCAAGTTCGTTGGCGCGGCGAATGTCATCGATGTAATACGAGTTTCCGCCATCGATCACGATGTCGCCGGCGTCGAGCTTTCCAGCCAGTTCTTGCAGCGTGGCGTCCACCACCGCGGCCGGAACCATTAGCCATACGGCTCGCGGCCTTTGCAGCTTTTTCACCAGATCATCCAGTGAAGTGGCCGCGATCGCGCCGTCGCTCGCGACTTGCTTCACTGACTCTGCATTTCGGTCAAAGGCCACGCATTGATGTCCGGCTCTTTGTAGCCGGCGCACCATGTTGGCGCCCATTCTTCCCAGCCCAATCATTCCAAGTTGCATCGATATCGCTCCTGTTCACTCATGTCTTTCTTAGTTCACCGTTGCACTACGCCAATGCTTGCCCGATTGCCGCCTGCAGTTTCGCGAGTCCAGCACTTACGTCTTTGCCAAGGTGCACGCGAAGCGCCCGTCTCCCGCGCTCCGCAAGTACCGCGAAATCGCCACGCGCTTGCGCTGCTTTGACCACCCCAAACGTATATTTCTGTTCAGGGACCGGAAGATCGTTGGCGTCGTCGCAGGTGATCTGCAAGAAGACACCGCTGTTGGGTCCGCCTTTATAGGCTTGACCTGTCGAGTGCAAAAACCGCGGCCCAAATCCGAGAACAGTCGCCAATTTCTTGGTGTCTCTGACGGTATGACGGATGCCCTGCAGAGCGGCTTCATTCTCAGCGTTCATCGTGATGTAGCCGAGCAGAGCGAAATAGTCTCCTGCGCCGGCGCGCGACAGATGAGTTTTCAAGACCTCCGCGAGCGTCTTTCCGTTCTTAAGAGCTTCAGTGTTCCTCGCGTCCGCGTAGAGCTTCACGCCGTCGCCTTCGAAGAAGGGCTTCTCTTCTGGCAGCTTGCCCTTTGCTTCATACTCGCTTGTGAGTTTCCGCGTTTCGATCTTGCTGGCTTCTACGTCCGGCTGGTTGAAGGCATTGATGCCGATGATCGATCCAGCCACGGCGGTCGCAATTTCCCAGCGGAAGAACTCTTCTCCGATTGCGTACGCTTCCTGCACGGCAATGCGCACGACTGGCTGGCCTGCTTTCTCCAAAGCTTCAACCGCCGCGTCCTGCGCGTGATCGGGCGCGGATTCGAGGCGAAGATAAGCAAATACGCGGTCACTCCCATAGTTCTCGGACTTCGTCAACCGCTCCCGGTCAACGGGAACGATTCCCTTCCCGATTTTTCCCGTCGATTCCGCGAGAAGCTGTTCAAGCCACGCGCCAAGATCGGAGATGCCGGGTGAAGAAATGATGGTTACCTTGTCGCGCCCTTGGTTTGCCGCGGCTCCGAGGATCGCTCCCAATACCACGCCGGGGTTCTCCGCCGCGGGAACCGTTGCCCCGCAGGCATGAACCATTTCCTCAGTGCGACTCAAGAACTTCGGCACATCAATTCCCATCACCGCCGCCGGCACCATGCCGAAATTCGATAATGCGGAGTATCGCCCTCCGATACTGGGCACACCAAAGTAGATGTGCCTGAACTTATCGTTCTCGGCGACGTGCTGCATCTTTGAGCCCGGATCGGTGACGGCAATGAACCGGTTTCCCGCTTTCTTCTCACCAACGGCTTCCTTCACGCGCGCAAAGAAATATTGCTTGTAGATATTGGGCTCGAGAGTCCCTCCTGATTTGCTGGAGACGATGAACAGCGTGTTCTTCAGGTCAATTTTTGCTTCGATGGCCTTGATCTGCGTGGGATCGGTGGAATCGAGGACATGCAACTCGGGGAATCCTTCAATCTTCCCGAACGTGAGCCGCAGGACTTCCGGGCAAAGGCTCGACCCTCCCATCCCGAGGAGAAGAGCGTGCTTGAATCCCGCCTGCTTGACCTCGGCCGCGAGTGAAGTCAGATGCTCGATATGAGAGATCTGGTCGTCGGTGACTCCCAGCCAGCCGAGCCAATGATTTTCATCGGCTCCCGTCCAGAGCGAGGCATCCCCTCGCCACAGGCGGCGCACTTTGTCATTTTTCTGCCAATCCGTGAGCGCAGCGTCGACTGCGGCAGCGAGCTTTTGTGGCAGGGTGTACGAAATGGAATTGATCTTCGCCGTGGATTGGCCGCTCTTTCTGGATCCCGTCGCTTTCAGCAGCTGCGCGAACGCATCCACGAACTGGCGCAAACCTTCTTCCAAGAGGGTGTCTGTCACGGTTTTCATCGGGATGCCGGCCCGCTCCAGCGCGTCCATGGTGTCTGCCGCGTTCTCCACGTCTTCTGTCAAGCTCGCGCGTAGCCGGCCGTGCTCACGGAACGCATTGAAAGTTGCGGGCGGAATGGTGTTTACCGTCGAGGAACCGATCAGCTCCTCAACGTAAATCACGTCTCTATAGTTGGGGTTCTTTGTGCTTGTGCTCGCCCAGAGCAAACGCTGGCGCTGCGCTCCTTTGCTGGCCAGGGCCTTCCAGGCTTCTCCCGAATACAATTCCGCGAAGCTGTGATAGGCAAGCTTCGCATTGGCAATCGCCACCTTGCCGAGCAGGCCGCTTAGGCGTGCACGCTGTGCCGGATCATTCGCCGTTTTTAGTTGACTCGCGATTTGCGCGTCAATCTTGGAGTCGATTCGGCTGACGAAGAAGCTCGCAACGCTCGCAATCCGGCTGATGTCTCCGCCCGAGGCCGCGCGCGCGGTCAGGCCTTCGATGTAGGCTTTTGCAACTTGCTCGTAGACCTCACGCGAAAAAAGCAGCGTCACATTGACGTTGATCCCTTCGCTAATCAATTGGCGAAGCGCCGGAATTCCTTCCGCCGTTGCCGGGACTTTCACCATCAGGTTTGGCCGGTTCACCGCCTTCCAGAGTCGCCGCGCCTCTTCTAAGGTTCCTGCCGTGTCATTCGCGAGCAACGGGGAGACTTCGAGGCTCACATAGCCGTCCTGCTGTTTGCTTTCCTCGTAGACTGGCCGCAGAATGTCCGCCGCGTCCTGCACGTCCTTCACGGCGATTTTTTCGTAAAGCCCTTTGGCGTCCAGGCCTGCCGACTCACTGCTGTTGATTACCGCTTCATAGTCCGTGCTGCCAACAATGGCCTTTTCGAAAATAGCCGGGTTCGAGGTGACCCCGCGCAGCCCATCTTCCACTACTAGGCGCTTTAGCTCTCCACTCGTGATCAAACTTCGGCGAATGTAATCCAGCCAGACGGATTGCCCATACTCAGAGAGTCCTCTTAGCGGATTTACTTCTTTAGGAATGCTCAGTACTGCCGTTGTCATTTTGGTGGCTACCTTTCTTTACGTGCTAATCTCTGCGCTAAATTCCTCAGTCGGCGTGTGCCTGGCTCTTCAAAGATTCCACACCGCATTTCGCTTCAATGGCTTCAATTTTGGCTAGACGATGAAGATGCCTTTCCTCTTGCGACTGTTTGGCGCCCACAAATGCGCCAACAAGTTCATGCGCTAGCTCTTCGCCGATCACTCGGCCTCCCAGGACCAGCACATTCATGTGATCGTGCTCCACGCCCTGGTGCGCCGAGTACGTGTCGTGGCATAGGCCAGCCCGAATACCCCGAAACTTGTTCGCGGCCACCGATGCGCCAACTCCGCTTCCGCAGATCAGCACGGCGCGCTCGACCCGCTCGCTGAGAATCGCCGCAGCAACCGCTTCCGCAAAGTCCGGATAATCGACCGGAGTCGTGTCGCAGGTGCCTAGGTCTTCCACGGTGTGGCCTAATCCGCGGAGATATTCGAAAACCTTCCCTTTCAGCGAAAACCCGGCGTGGTCGCAAGCAACGGCAACATGCATGGTCATTTCACCTCTGCGAGCTGCGCTTTCGCAGCTTCCACGACATGATCAGTTGTGAATCCAAATTCCTTTTGCAGCACCTTCAACGGCGCCGAAGCTCCGAATGTCTTCATTCCTAAAATCGCCCCGTCGATACCCACATAGCGGTTCCATCCAAACGTGGATGCCTGTTCGACCGCCACGCGAGCCTTGACAGATGGGGGCAACACGGTTCGCCGGTACTCTTCACTCTGTCTTTCAAACAGCTCCCAGGAAGGCATGCTCACAACGCGCGCGCGAACCCCTTGCCGCTTCAACTCCTCGTAGGCCCCGACACACAAGGAGACCTCGCTTCCCGTCGCCATCAGCAGCACTTCCGGATTACCGCCCTCCGCATCGGCGAGTACGTAGGCCCCCTGCGCAAGACCACTTGCCGAAGCAAATCGCTTTCGGTCATACGTTGGCAACGCCTGGCGCGTCAGGATGAGCGCCACCGGCTGCCGGGGCATGGTCAGTATCACTTTCCAAGCTTCCGCGACCTCGTTGGCATCGCCGGGTCGCATCACCACAAGGTTCGGGATGGCGCGCAATGAAATCAGATGCTCGATCGGCTGATGCGTCGGGCCGTCTTCGCCAACGCCAATGGAGTCGTGTGTGAAAACATGTGTAACCGGAATCTCCATCAGGGCGCTCAGACGAATCGATCCTCGCCCGTAGTCACTGAAAATCAGGAAACCTGATCCGAACGGCCGGAGCTTGGATACCGCAAGGCCGTTTAAAATCGCCCCCATCGAGTGTTCACGGATCCCGAAATGCAAATTCCGGCCTGAAGGACTGGCGGCCTGAAAATCGCCGGCGGTCGGGAACGTCAGGCGTGTCTTGGTAGAAGGAGTCAGGTCCGCAGAGCCTCCTACCAACCATGGAATATTGGGAGCAATGCTGTTCAGAACTTTGGCGGACGCGTCGCGTCCGGAAACTCCTTTGGCATCGGCGGGAAAGACGGGAATGTCTTTCGACCAATTCGCCGGCAACTCTCGCTTTTGAATCTGGTCGAGCTCTGCGGCGAGTTCCGGAAATTGTTTCCGGTACTCCTCGAATTTTTTCTCCCACTGTTGGCGCGCTTCGCGGCCTCTGCGCCCAACACCGGATTCGAAGTGTTCATACACCCCGTTGGGTACAAGAAACTTGGCGTCTGGCGGCCAGCCATAAGCCTGCTTGGTTAGCTTGATCTCTTCTTCACCGAGCGGCTCGCCGTGCACCCCACTCGTGTCCTGACGATGCGGCGAACCATAGCCGATATGGCTGTCGACGATGATGAGAGACGGCCGGCCCGCCGTGCCCGCGGCATTCCGCAGCGCGTTCTCGATTCGGTCGAGATCGTTGGCATCGCCCACACGGGCCACGTTCCATCCGTAAGCCAGAAACCGTCCCGCGACATCTTCGGTGAACGTGATGTCGGTCTTGCCTTCGATGGTGATGTGATTGTTGTCGTAGATCCAACACAGGTTATCGAGCTTGAGGTGTCCTGCAAGAGAAGCTGCCTCGCTAGAGATTCCCTCCATCATGCAACCGTCGCCGCAAAGCGCATAAATCCGGTATCCGAATAGTTCAAAATCCGGGCGGTTGTATCGCGCCGCAAGCCACTTTTCAGCGATGGCCATGCCTACGCTCGTCGCTACACCCTGTCCTAGTGGACCGGTAGTTGTCTCTACTCCGGAGGTCCAGCGGTACTCTGGGTGGCCCGCGCATCGGCTCCCAAACTGGCGAAAGGACTTGATGTCGTCTAGCGTGACGGAAGGCCTCCCCAGAATTTCATAATCCGGATCGACGGCCTTGACCTTGGCAAGATGCAGGATGGTGTACAGCAGAGTCGACGCATGTCCGGAGGAAAGCACGAAGCGGTCACGATTCATCCAGATAGGATCTTCCGGATCGAACCGCAAGAGTCTTTGCCACAGGCAGTACACCGTCGGTGACATGCCCATCGGCGTCCCGGGATGCCCCGAATTCGCCTGCTGAATAGCATCGATCGCCAGCGTCCTCATCGTGTTTACGCAAAGCTCGTCGATATCCAATACAGCCTGAGTCGTTGACATCACACCGCTCGCTTTCTGAAGCAACTGCTCAATTCACCGCGTCGCATCCCTAAGTCCGTCCTCGCCATGCTCGTTTCACGTTTCCAATTTATTCCCATCTTGCTATCCCGTTCTTTCGAGTTCCTGTTTCAGGTTTTCAACTTCTGCGGCAACTTTGGACAGTACCTCGTCGCGCTAACGGACATCCCTTTCTTCTTTCTTCGTTCGTGACGCTGCCCTGCATGCAGCCTTTTCGAGTTGGAGTTCGGCCTGCAGTAGATCCTTCAACGCGCGCACCTCATTGCACGCACGTTGGAGGCAGATCTCGTATGCCCGCGGCCGAAGGTTCTTTTCGCTCGCCGCGGTGTTTCTCCGTCTGGCCATTTCTGGACCTCTCCTTGAATGATCACTGGCGACAACGCGGATTCTCATGGCGTCCCTCGCGCCGGCCCTCCGAATTCCAAGCCCGGCTCTGCCAACTTCTGCCTGTCGAACAGACGTGTCACCCCCATCTCCCAGCCCTTCTGTAGCGTGTACAGGATCCCAAACACGAGGGCGACCGCCGCAAATCCAATCGCAAAAAATGCGAACGCAGCAACCAATTCCTGAACAAAGTAAAATTGCAAGCCCACGCCAGCTAATAGGAGCCACCAGGCCCACTTCCAATTCTTGCCCTCGGTTTTCATCACTTTTCTCGGTTCCGTCTCTCGCAGCTGTGCTCTTACAAGCTCCGCGCTGCCTCCAGTGAAGGTCCATACATCACAGTGGGTTCGTAATCCGACGAACGCTGAAACTGGCGAGGCGTCATGCCCACGAAATTGCCAAACACTGTTGTGAAGTGCGCCTGGTTTTCGAAACCAACTTCAAGCGCAACGTCCACGATCTTCGCGTCATCTTGACGGAGAAGTTCTTTCGAACGATTGATGCGCTCTTGCAAGACGAACTGATGAGGCGCCAGGCCAGTGCTAAGCTTGAACATCTTGGAGAAATGCGACTGGCTCATCTGCGCCATCCTGGATAGCGTTCCGACGGCCAGCGGTGTATCGAGATTCTTCCGGATGTGCTCGACAATGCGCGCCAGACGTCGCGGAGGAATGCCGAGTGCCTGCTCGGCAGGTAGGTACTTAGCAAAGATAAAGGCCCCCGCCACCTCGCAAGCCCAATCGGGCGTAAGACCGCAAGTGCCCATCACCAGGAGATTCATTCCGTCGTCCTGAACGCCTTGGCGCGCCGAGTTCAAGTCATGGCACAAAGCCGCGCGTACCCCGGGATGCTTGTTGGCCATCACGCAAGCTCCAATCGCCCTGGAACAGATCAGCACACCGCGCTCGACGCGCCCTGCGTAGATTGCCGATGAGAGTTCTTCCGTTAAGCTCTGGTAATCGACTCGAGGCTGATTCCTTCTCGAAACGTCCTCAGTCGTGTGGCCCTGGCTGGTTAACCTGGCTTTGAGGCGTTCTTTGCAATCCGATCCGCTCTGGTCCGACCCAATTCCTATGCGCACGTTTGCTCCTCAGCACCAATCCGCAGCCTGTATTGCAAAGTGCCTGCCAATCCTGCCTGTGCCTGCGCTCACCCAAATCGTTGAAAGTGAAACCACATACAGTCCAGGCCAGACTCAAGCCATTCCATGACCCGTTACCGCGTCACGACCTCGACTTTAGCGTCAAGCCCTCGCCATGAGTTGCCTGGGAACTGCGTTCCTTCATTTGAGGCTCGCGGCTTGCACGTCGGTTTTTCGTTGAAAACAGGCGGGATGGCTGATTCCCTGGCCAGGGTCCCTCGTTGGGCCTGCAGATGCTTTATGGATTCTGGAGGAAAACGGAGATCGCCTATGAGCAACATTTCCAGGTCTGCCAACCACGGACAGCGCCCCTGCAAAGGAGCATTGGACAGTCGCCGGCGCCTCTCCGGCGGACGAAGCAGAAACTCACGGCCAACTTTGCCCTCCTCGGCCAGCCACCAGTCCCGCGGGATCGTGGAGACGCTGCAGGAAGTGTTGCTGGCGTCGCGCCCAAAATTGGTGGGAATGGCGTACTCCATCTTGCGGAATAAGGAAGACGCCGAAGACGCTGTTCAAGATGCGGTCGTCTCGGCCTTTGTCCACCTGCGCAATTTCGAAGGTCGATCTGCTTTCAAGACGTGGTTCACCCGCATCGTGCTGAATGCCGCTCTAATGATCCTGCGAAGGCGGACAAACTCGCGGATCGGCTTTCTTCCGGAGTCCAACACCTATGATGAGATCCCTTGGACCGAAAGGATTCCGGCGTCGCAACCCGATCCGGAAATGGTTTGTGCGGAAGGAGAAACTTTCCAATTCATCGACATACTGCTCGGAAAAATGAGTCCTATGCTTCGGCAGTCATTTACGATGAGTTATTACGAGGAAATGTCGAGCCGAGAGGCATGCACTTTGCTCGGCGTTTCCATCGGAACTTTCAAGTCGCGAGTATTCCGGGCCAGGCGACACCTCATGGCTCAAGCGCAGCGTTCTCTCGTGGCCCCCATCCGCAGAGCTGCGCATTCTCCATTTTCTTTCGACAAAGTTGACTTTCAGGCCCTTACCGCAAGGCCGGCGGAGATCTCGTCTCCAGAAATAGCGTTCTCATGAGCCAGTCGACTTTACCTCTCTCTTGTGTTCGGGGCACCAAATGACAGTGACCACCGGAGATTCGATTGAGATGGAAAAGCCCGAATGGCTCACCCAGATGGAGACCGTGCTGGAGGTGCTCAACGAGGGTGTTGTCATTACCGATGACCGAGGGCGGATACTATTTGCCAACTCCCGGTTTTTAGAAATGACGGGTATTCCTGCGCAAGACCTGATTGGTTCTGACCCTTCTTGCTTCTATTCCTCGCAGGAAACGGATCTTCTGATGCAGCAGATTGACGTTGCTCTCCGAGCCGGTCACAACCGATATGCTTTTGTGCTCCCGCGAAAGGGCGGCGGCCGGCTGCCCGTCATTATCAGTTCCCGGAGGCTGGAGAATTCCGGGAGTAATTTTGGATTCGCAACATTCACGGACATCTCCGATCAGGTGCGCGTCGAGGAGGAACTTCGCTCCACCAATGTGAAGCTTCGGGAACGCCAGATGGAAATTGAGGAAGACCTAAGGCTCGCTGCGCGCGTCCAGAACAGCCTCGCACCCAGACCCCTGGTCTGGGACACCATGAGCGTGGATGCCTTCTATGATCCCGTGCACTCTATCGGCGGCGATTTCGCCCTGGTAAATTCGCCGGACCAGGACCACCTCAGCTTGCTCGTCTGTGATGTCTCCGGCCACGGCATCGGTTCCGCGCTGGTCGCCAACCGCATCT
>WNFC01010660.1_pt1 | contig 10209 bp, 12 predicted proteins | sample 5400541 | NCBI WGS metagenome assembly WNFC01 (sample SAMN13153342, study PRJNA577476) | soil metagenome | isolation source: 120 cm saprolite under Douglas fir tree site 2 hole 2 replicate 1 | place: USA:California | collected 2015-04-18 | reverse complement strand
ATCTCAAGCGCAGCGAGACCATCACCGACAAATGGGTGGCCTCCCGCGCCGGCTGGACACCGTATGACGGGATGCGTGTCACCGGCTGGCCGGTCGGCACCTTTGTGCGCGGCCGCCGCGTGATGTGGCAGGGCGAGCTCGCCACGCCGTCGACCGGCGAGCCAGTGCGGTTCCTGGAGACGCTGAAGGGGTAGTTAGGCACGTTCACGTTTCACGTTAAGGCAACACGCTGCGTCAACTTCAGGTGTCGTCACCCGGCTTGACCGGGTGATCCAGTACGCCGTGGCGCCAATGTTAAAACGAAAAGCTCCGGAATACTGGGCGGATTCAATCGGTCGTGGCAACACCCTTTGTATGGCTCACTCGTAGGAATTCGTCGAGGGTTTCCGCCGGTGTTTTCCAGCCAAGGGTTTTCCGGGGCCTGGTATTGAGTGCAAAGGCCACGGCCTCAAGGTCATCGGCGTTGTGTGCGCTGAGATCGGTGCCTTTTGGAAAGTATTGGCGTAACAACCCGTTGGTATTCTCGTTGGTGCCGCGCTGCCATGGGCTGTGAGGATCGCAGAAATAGACCTGCACGCCGGCGTCGATCTTCAGACGTGCGTGCTGAGCCAGCTCAGCTCCCTGATCCCAAGTGAGCGACCGACGCAGTTGCTCAGGCATGGTTGAGATCGCGCGGGTGATGGCGTCGCGCACTGCCTCGGCACCATGTCCGGCGAGTGCGGGTCCTTTCTTCAAGCGAACTTCCTGGTCATGGCCCGTCATGCGCGGCAGGTGCAGCAGCATGGTGAAACGTGTCGTGCGCTCCACCAAGGTGCCGATCGCGGAACTTTCGAGACCTATGATGAGGTCCCCTTCCCAGTGGCCCGGCACGGCTCGATCGGCTGCCTCTGCCGGACGTTGGCTGATCATGATCTCGGGAGAAACGAAGGCCCTGCCTGGCTTGCGCGTGCGCACCCTCGGCATCCGCAGTGCCCGCCCGGTGCGCAAGCAGGCCGATAGTTCACGGCGCAATGCTCCTCGACCTTGCACATAAAGGGCCTGATAGATCGCCTCGTGACTGATGCGCATCGTCTCATCCTCGGGAAAGTCGAGCCGAAGGCGACGAGAAATCTGTTCCGGGCTCCACGCCGTCGCCCAGCGTCGGTGCTGTCGATGCACGGCCCGGCGCCCCTTCCACACGACCTTCGGGCCGACGAGGGGCGCCCCATCCGGTTTGGCGATCATACCGGCAAGCCTGTCTTGCACATAATCTTGCAGGATTGGATTAACCGCCAACTTCGCCGGCTTTGGCCGTCGAGCGGACCGATCGGCGTGCCATTGTGCCGTGGTCGCTCGATATTCTGGAGCGCCGTGGCGGCGCGCCGCATTGCGCCGGAGCTCACGAGAGATCGTGCATGGAGGGCGATCGAGCAGCCGAGCGATGGCTCGCACACCAATCCCCTGCGCGCGCAAGATGGCGATCTCCTCACGTTCGGTGAATGAAAGGCGGCACCCTGATAGAGGTTTTGACGACTGCGAGAAATGCGTCGGGGGCATGCCACCCGCCCTCCGAAACCACCGTACGCCGACAGCCGGCGACACCCCGGCGTCAACCCCAGCATCCTCGCTTGAGCGCCCCGAGGCAATCGCCATCCAGAACTGTCTACAATTCTCTCGCAGGGCCTCTTGAGGCCGGCCTGGCGATCGCAAAGCTGCTCGCACACACCGATCCGGACCCCTGTATCTCTTCATCGCAACCTCCTTTGCCGAAGTGTTGCGACGACCGATTGAATCCGCCCTGGGTCGCCCGGTCAAGCCGGGCGATGACGGTTTTGCTCGTTGCAAGCCTACTGCTTCGCGAGCGCGATCGAGAACTCGCCATTGCGGATGCGGACGGGAAGGCCTTCCACGAATTTCGCCACGGCGTCTTCGCCGTAGGTTCCGACCAGCTCGGCGAATGCCGCGAACAGGCTTGCCTGCGCAAGGCAGTCGCCGTCGACGCCATCGTGCCGCGCCTCCGCCCAGGCCTCGTTGAGGTAGCCGAGCGCGGCCCGCTTCTGTTCGTGATCGGGCAGCGGATCGCGGACGGTGATGAACGACGCTGGATGGCTCATGAAACTCGACAGGCTGTGCACGCGATCCAGGGCGGAAGGCGTCGAATCGTGAATGTGGTTTAGCATGCAGGTTAACGCCGCCTAGCCACTTCTTTAAGAAAGGTTAACGGCGCTCTTTTTATACTTGAAGTGGATTCCGAACGGCCTTGGCGTGCTCAGGCCAGAGCCCGGCCGCCGCGGATTTCGTCGATGCCGCCGGTGAAATAAAACGCGTCGGCGGGCAGGTCGTCATGCGCCCCGTCGAGGATTTCGCGACAGCCGCGCAGGGCCTCGGCGCGGCTGACATACAGGCCCGGCCTTTTGGTGTAGGGCTCCGCCACAAAGAACGGCTGCGAGAAGAACGCCTGCAGTTTTTGCGCCCGCGCCAAAAGAACCGGGTCCGGCGCCAGCGCCGGATTTTCCTGCGCCGCGCGGAGCAAGGCGATGGCTTCGCGCGCGCGTCGCGCGATTTCCACATCTGCGGCGCCGACAAGATTATCATCCAGCAGCCGCGAGCGCGTCGTCAGCACGTCGACTCCCGGATAATTCTTGCGCAGGATCATCGCCCGCGCGAGTTGCACCACCGTATCGATCGGCGCCAGTGCTCCCAGCGTCTCGGCCGTCCACGGTCCCGCCACGCCGGTCAAAAAGAACGTCTGCACGGCGCCGACAGTACCCTCGCTGTACCCTTCGTTTTTCAGTTCCTCGGCGAGGGAGCGGTTTTCGTCGAGCGAAGGCGGCCAGATTTCGGAGGGTGGCGGTATCAGAACGAACAGGGTGACTGGATGGCTGCTCTTGCTGATACGGCGCACGATCTCTTCCATCACCACGGTGTTGCCAGTGCCGTATTCGCCGGCGATGGCGACGCTGCCGCCGGCGCGGATCGGGCACATCACGTCGATCACCTTGATGCCGGTCTCGACGATCTCGCTGGATGGCCGGCCGTCGGTGGCGGCGGCCGTCAGCAGCGGGACGAGGCGGTCGAACTGCATCTGATCGATCGATGTCCTGGAGCGGCGGCGCGAACTCAATACCGTGGCGCCTCTCGGCAGCGGTTCGATCGGCGCATTCGCGACGCCGCGAACGATGCCGCCCCCCGAACGCTGCATCACATGGATGGTAACGCTGCGCTTGCGCGCCTCGTCGCTCACCGCCAGTTCGGTCATGAGATCGGGAAGCGCCGCCGGGTCGAACAAGGCCTCCACCATGTCGCCTTTGGTGCCGATCAGGCGGCCGATCCGGTTGGCGAAATCGTCCGGCAGCGCCTGTGAGTGCAGATTGTTCGTGACCATGGTCAGCATCCTCTGTTTCAGGTGGGAGCGGGCCGCGTGCAGCCGATTATTGACCGTTACCGCCGACAGCCCGAGGAAGGCGGCGATGTCCTGATGCGAGCATTCGTGGATGAAGAACAGCGCTGCTGCCTCGCGCAAACTGTCCGGCAGCTCGGAAATCGCAGCCAGCGCCGTGGCGGCCTGCCGCCGCTGCTCGAGGATGTGGTCGGCCGGCGGCTCGTCGCTCGGCAGTTCCTCGGCCTCGGTCAGCGGTACCGAGTGCAATTGCTTTCGCCGCAACACCCGGAAGGCATGATGGCGAACGATACCCCTGAGCCAGCCGGGAAATGCCGCGGGCTCGGCCAGCGTGGGAAGCCCCTTCCACGCGGCGACAAAAGCCTCCTGAACCACGTCCTCGGCCTGCTGGAAATCGCGCACCAGCGCCAGCGCCGAGCCAAAGGCGAAATGCTGGAAGCGCCGCGTCAGATCGACAAAGGCGGCGACGTCGCCCCCGCTTGCCCTGCGAACCAGTTGTTCGTGATCCATCGCCATGCCCTCTCACTTCCAAGGTGCCGGGAAGGGCAGTCTAGCTTTAGAAAAAACCGAAAAAAGAGATACCGGGGCGTTTTGGAAGCCTAGTTGGCGTAACGCGCTGTCAGATCCCGTGAGATCTTCGAGCCTTCCTCGATGTATCTGCGGATCGCGACGGAGGCTGCCGGCGTGCAGGTCCGGTAGGTCTGCTGGAAGCCGTTATAGCCGCGGTTGAAGCCCGCGATCATGCGGGCAACGGCGGTCGCCCGTTGTTCCGAATTCGAAGTCCGCAGCGCGCGACGGGCAGAGAAACTTTCGAATGAACATCTAGCGTACGATCTTGATATCTGGGCCCTTTGGCTTTGGCTGCGGCTGCTCCTGCGTTGCTGCGACACATTCATATTGCGGCCATTTCGGCAATCTCTCATCGAGATTTACTTCGCGCCATTTCGGATGCCCGTTGGCATCCAGCCAGTCCTTGTTCTCGCGGATAATTTTGGCCACTTTGGCCACATTTTGGCACTGCTCACCGGCGTAGCTAAAAGTTATCAGAACGGCTTTGACCGCTACCGTTCTCACGTCGGATTCCTGCCATTTGTATGTGCCCGCCGGAATGACTGCAGTGAGATAGCTGTCGAGGGCCTTGTCGTCCAACCCAATGAGCTGGAACTTATCATCGACTGTTGTATTCTCCGCAAAGAGCGTTGCCGGCGCGCCAGCTACATAGAACATTGCATCAACTTCGCCCTTACGCAGTGACTCCAGCGCTTGCTTGCCTCCGAGAAATACCTCTTGCGAAGGCGTGATCCCCGTCTGGAAGAAAATCGTCTTTGCGGTCAGATACGTGCCGCTTCTTTGAGGACCTATCGCAACACGTTTGCCGTCCAAATCTTGCAGCGTTTTCAGGGAAAGGTCACCGAGGACATGGACCTCCTCCTTGTAAAGCGGATAAACGGCAGCAAGCTTGGCGGCAATAGCTTTCAGTTCATGGTCGTCAGAAATGTCGCGGATATATTCGAGCACATCCGACTGCACGATACCGAGTTGGACGCCGCGCTTCTTGCGAACGTCGAATACGTTCTGGATAGAACCGGCCGATTCAAGAACCTGCAAAGCGATGCCACTCGGTTCGACGATCTTCTTGATGTCCTCTCCAATCTTGATGTAGGTGCCAGTCACATTGCCTGTGACGATTCCCATGTGCGGCGCCGCCGCTGCAGACAGAGCAAGCATAATGGCCGAGACAAGAACTTTCATCACTCATTACCTCACGCTATAGTCCAAACCCGTCGGCGGATTGCTGGGGCCAATAAACTTACGATTGTGTCAAGGGAATTCCGGCGATTTCAGAGGAAAACGGTTATGACGAGTCTGGATAGAGAATTACGGCGAGTCTGCGGCGAAAAATCCGCAAAAATCTAACATGCTGCGGTCTGCTGTTCGGTCTCAGTGCACTTATCTAGTCGCAACCTTCAATGGTATCAGCGGTTGCCTTTGGTTAGAGTGGACAAGCACTCTGTTTTTTTAGTGAGGGACGATATCCTGAAGACCACCATGCAGGATGCGAAGGTCGCGAAGCGGAGTTCACTTTGCCGGAACAAGCGCCAGGATGACCGGCATCGACGTCGCGGCAATTTGGCTATCGGACGAGATCGAGCGCCAAGTCGACTTAGTTGGCGTAACGCGCTGTCAGATCCCGTGAGATCTTCGAGCCTTCCTCGATGTATCTGCGGATCGCGACGGAGGCTGCCGGCGTGCAGGTCCGATAGGTCTGCTGGAAGCCGTTATAGCCGCGGTTGAAGCCCGCGATCATGCGGGCGCGGCGGTCGCCCGAGGGGGTTTCGGCATCGACCAGCGCCTGCATTTCGTTGCGCCATTTTGGGCCTTCATTGGTGCCGCAAATGCCGCGCAAATAGTGCAGGGTGCCGAGGATCTCGGCCAGCCGCTGCAAGTCGCCGTCGAACGGCGCGGCAGCGTCCTGGGCCTGTGCAGGGCCCGGATTGCACGCCGAGATAAGGATGACAGCGGCCAAAATACGCTTGAGCATGAAGGGGGTCCGTGACCCCAAGTGATATGCCTTTTCAATGCGCTGGAAGCAAGGCGCTGCGCTTTGGGACGCGGCCCGAGGTTAGCCCCCAACCAGGCCGCGCGCCGACAGGATGACCTCGCCAAGGCCCCCGGTGACCTTGAGATCGCTTAAGCCATCCGGTGCAAGCCACCTGAAATCGTCGAGTTCGTCGTTCAGGACCGGCTCGCCGGAGGTCCAGCGGGCCGCGAACGACATGATCAGATAATGTCCGTTGCTGCCGGTTCCCGGCAGCACCTCGCGCCATCCGGCAAGGCCAATAATCTCGATCCGCAGCGCGGTTTCCTCGTCGACCTCGCGATGCAGGGCGGCGTGCAGCGATTCGCCGAACTCGACCCGGCCGCCGGGCAGCGAATAGAAACCCTTGGCCGGCGACCGCGCGCGCCGCACCAGCAGGATCTTGCCGTCGCGAAAGATCGCCGCGCTGACCGCAAGCTGGGGGTGCGACGGCTGGACGGGAGACGCCGCGGACATCAGTGGGACATGATGTAGTCGACGTCGGCCTCGCCGGCGCCATTGATGATGCCTCCGGCCTGCGCGACCAGCGGCTTGACCCACCCGGTCGCTTGCTCGGCCAGCCTGGAGCGGGTCTTGTCCTGCTTTGCCTCGCGCATGGCGTCGCCGACCGCGGTAAGAATTGAGGTCATTGCACTGGTGACATTGTCGAATTCGGCGCGAACGCTTGCTTCGGCGGATTCATAGGCTTCGATTGCGAGGTCGCGCGCCTTGAAATGGGATGCCGTGAAATGTTCGCCATAGGACAAAGGCTGCCATTCCAGGAAATCTTCCGCGCATTCCGGCATGTCCGGAATCATCTCAAGCAGCATGATGGCTTCATTAAAATGGTTCAGATAATCGGTGGCGAGACCGGTGCGCGGATTGATGTTGGCAGCCCGCAACTGGGCAGCCCGCGCCTCCTGATCAGGGCCAGACTGGGGCGGCATCGGGCGATCGGGTCGCACGGGTTGGGAAGCCGTTGATGTCATCTGCCGCAGTCTTAACGGTCGGGGTTAAAAGGTGCTGAACGGATGCCTATCTTGACCACAGAATGTGTGGACGCTTCGTAATTACCTCGCCGCCGGCGGCGTTGCGGCAGATTTTTGGCTATATCGAGCAGCCCAATTTCCCGCCACGGCATAATATCGCGCCAACCCAGCCGATACCGGTGGTCATTGTCGAGAACGGCATCCGGCATTTCCGCCTGATGCGCTGGGGCCTGTTGCCCGCCTGGGTCAAGGACCCCCGTAAATTCACGCTCCTGATCAATGCGCGGGCGGAAACGGTCAAGGAAAAACCGGCCTTCAAGAACGCCATCAAGCGGCGGCGCTGCCTGATCCCGGCGGACGGCTATTATGAATGGCAGGCCTCGGAAAACCGCAAGCGGCCTTATTTCATCCATCGCCGCGACGGGGCGCCGATCGGCCTTGCCGGGTTGGCGGAAACCTGGATCGGCCCCAACGGCGAGGAACTCGATACGGTGGCGATTGTCACCGCCCCCGCGAGTACCGATCTCGCGGTATTGCATCACCGCGTACCCGTAACCATCGACCCCGGCGATTTCGATCGCTGGCTCGATTGCAGTGATGACGATGCAGAGACCGTGATGGCCCTGCTGAGGGCGCCCGGCGAAGGCTGTTTCGTCTGGCACGAGATCTCGACGCGGGTCAATCGCGCCGCCAATGACGACGCGCAGCTGATGCTGCCGATCACCGCGGAGGAGATGGCGGCCGAAGCGCCGAAGCCGGCGAAAAGGGCGAGCCAGCGCAAACCGGTGGTGGCGGCGCCCGACGATGACGGGCAGGGGTCGTTGTTCTGATTTCTCTCCTCCGTGTTGCGGCGAGCGCGATGAATCAGGCGGCGGCTTCCGCGGCAACGGCTGATCCGAGGGCGTCGTTGCTGTAGGCGATTCCGCCGATGCCCCAGGCGCCTTCCACGGCGTAGGTGACGCTTGCGAAGATGTGCTCCCGCTTGATGCGGCCCGCCGCGGCTTGTTCGATGATCGCCGTGCCCTCCGCGATCCAGGCATCCTTCAATTCCTGCGTCGGCAGCACGAAGGAAGGCACCTTGAGTTCAAACACCGCGATATCGGTGGGCTTGCCTCCGGAAAACGTGCGGCCCCTTGGCACCACGGTGACCTCGCCGATGATGTTCGGCGTCATGAATTTATTGCCGGTGAGGCCGTGCAGCCGGAGCAACAGGTCGGTCAGTTTTCGGAACGCTTCCGCCTGCGCGTCCGCACTTAAAGTACCTTCGGGAACGATGACTTGGATCGGCATTTTGGCTCTCCATGAAGACAATCGAACGGCGCCCGCCATTGCGGCGGGCGTCGCGATCATTAGATAACGATCGTTATCACCAGAACATAACGATCGTTATCTTGTCAATGGTAATATAACGATCGTTATCAACTAAACGCGAGACAGGCAGATGGCGCGGTCGAACAAGAACGAAGGCGATGCGCGGACGCGACTGGTCGAGGCGGCCGGGCGCGGTTTCCGCACCGGCGGATTTGGCGGAACGGGTGTGGACGCGCTGGCGAAAGGCGCGGGGCTCACCTCGGGCGCGTTCTACGCGCATTTCGATTCCAAGGCCGAGGCGTTCAGGCTTGTCGTCTCGGATGGGCTCGCGACGCTGCGAAACGGGATCGCGGCGTTTCAGCAGCGCCATGGCCGCGGCTGGCGGGATCCGTTCGTCGATTTCTATCTCGGCGAGCGAATGGAGCTTGGAATCGACGAGGCCTGCGGTCTGCCGAGTTTTTCATCCGACGTGGCCCGCGCGGACGATGCGACCCGTGCCGTCTATGAGAAAGAGCTGACGAGCCTGCTGGAGGTGCTGGTTGCCGGATTTCGCGGCGCGCATGCCAGCGAACGGGCCTGGTCTTTCCTGGCGGTGCTGTCGGGCGCGGCCGCGATGGCGCGGGCCGTCAAGGATGCGCGAATTCGGCGCGAGATCCTCGCCGCGGCAGGCGTGGCGGCGAAAGCTATCTAGCCGAACCGCGTTCGCCGAAAATATTCAACGCCGCGTATTGCAGCAACATGATGGTCTTGGCGTCGGCGATGCGGCCATCGGCGATCATGGCGAGCGCGTGATCGATCGGCAATTCCAGCACCTCGATCTCCTCGCCTTCGTCCACGATGCCGCCGCCGCTTCCGACCCTCATATGCGGCTCATATTCCGCGACAAAGAAGTGCAGTTTTTCGGTGACCGAGCCGGGGCTCATGAAGGCTTCGAAAATTTTTCGGATGTCGCCGAGCCGATAGCCGGTTTCCTCTTCCGCCTCGGCGCGAATCCGGATTTCAGGAGATTCGTTATCCAACAGGCCCGCCGCGGCCTCGATCAGGAGATCGTCGCAACCGTTGACGTAAGCTGGATAGCGAAACTGCCGCACCAGCACCACGGTGCGCTGCGCCAGATTGTACGGCAACAGCGTCGCACCGTTGCCGCGGTCGTAGGTCTCGCGAGCTTGCGTCTGCCATTCGCCGTTGGCGCGCCGCCACGCGAAGGTGGTGCTTTTCAGCGTGTAGTGATTATCGGAGAGCACGCGCACGTTCTGGACGCGGATACGGTCGGAGACGGTCATGTCGTGCCTGCGGATTTCTTGATTACGGTGTCGGCTCGCGCCCATCGAGCCACTTGGCGTAGATGATGCGCTCCTGCTCGAGATAGCCGAGCGACTGATAGAACGCCTGAACCTGACTGTTGTCGGGACGCACCATGAGTTGCAGCTTTTCGATGCCGCGTAGGCGCAGCCAGCCTTCCGCGGCATCCATGACGACGCGGCCATATCCCTTGTGGCGACAATCCGGATCGACGGCGACGTAATAGACCCAGCCGCGATGACCGTCGTGTCCGACCAGAACCGAAGCAACGATGCCGCTGTCGTCGCGCCCGGCCAGCATCGCCGCATTCTCGCCCTTGCGTGCGAGCGCGATATCGGCGGCGGGATCGTTCCAGGGCCGCGTCAATCCACAGCGCTGCCACAGCACGATCACATCGGCGACATCGCCGTCGCCGATCGGTGCGATCGTGAGCGCCGGGGCAGGGGCTGCCGAAGGCATGCTTAGAGTACCTTGCCGGGATTCATGATGCCAAGCGGGTCGAGCATTGCCTTGATGGCGCGCATCAGTTCGATCGCGACCTTGTCCTTGACGTCAGGCAGTTCGTCGCGCTTGAGCACGCCGATGCCGTGCTCGGCCGAGATCGATCCGCCCATCCGCAGCACGATGGCGAACACCACGGCATTGACCTC
>WNFC01014709.1_pt1 | contig 10210 bp, 11 predicted proteins | sample 5400541 | NCBI WGS metagenome assembly WNFC01 (sample SAMN13153342, study PRJNA577476) | soil metagenome | isolation source: 120 cm saprolite under Douglas fir tree site 2 hole 2 replicate 1 | place: USA:California | collected 2015-04-18 | reverse complement strand
TGGAATGACATTCTCGCAAGCAATCTCTACGGCGAGCGGGTAGACGCAGATGTTGATGGCAACTGCCGCAACCACTACATATGCCGGGCATCGAGACCGACGATCAGGCCGCCGATCTCACAGCCGGCAAGTGGTACTTCAACATCCATACTGCCGCAAACAAGGGCGACAAAATCCGCGGCTATGCATTGAAGCGCTCGATGTAGCGCTGAATCTTCCTGGCCGCGTGTCTCGGGCGCGGTCCAAAGAGGATTTGTGTCGGCCCTAAAATATCATTTTTATGCGGAATCATGGTCCTGTCGGACCGCGGGCCTCTTCGGCCCGCGGTCCGACGAACGCTAGCCTCGCGCCGTGCCGCCGCGCATCGCCCGTTCGATGCGCGGGTCGTTGGGTGTCATGCGGTCGTGTGCCTTGAACAGCTTGCGCGCGTGCGCGAGCAGCTCGCCGTCGGTCGGGTGATCCATCGCCTCGACGCCGACCAGCTTCTTCTTCAGTTCCTCGCCATGGCCGTCGAGATATTTCTCGAGGTCCTTCTTGGTCTCGCCCGGGCCGACGATCAGCCACGATTCGGCGTCCTCGATGGCGGCCAGGATGGCTTCGAAAAACTTGCGGTCGTCGCGGACGTGGCCACTGCCCACTTCCTGTGCCTTGTGATGGACCTGGCGATGCGGGGTGTGGGCCTTGATACGCCGGGCTTTCACGTCGTCGGCGGTGACCAGGAAGATCTTGGCCTCGCGGAAATCGAGCCAGACCAGGGCATGGGTGGGCGTGTGCGGCATGGGTCCCTCCGGGGCTGTTCGGAGATCAACGCCCGCGCGGTGGGCGGCGTTGCAACCCGCACCGCTGTCATCCCGAGCGGAGCGAGGGACCTTTGCTCATGGCCTTAAAGGTCCCTCGGCCTTCGGCCTCGGGATGACAGGATTACTTTTGCCGCCGATAGACAAAGCAATTGTCGGCCTGGGGCATCTTGATGCCCTGATAAAAGCTCACGGCGGTCGGCGCCGACAGCAGCAGGGTCGTGGTCGAGGATCCGCCCGCGGCCGTCCGCGTCTCCTCGATCAGCCGTTTGCCGATGCCCTGACCCTGGCAGGCCTTGTCGACGGCGAGATCGGAGAGATAGCAGCAGAAGCAAAAATCGGTCAGGGAGCGGGCGAAGCCCACCAGCCGGCCATCCTGGCGCGCCGTCACGATCAGGTTGGCATGGGCCAGCATGCGCTCGACCCGGCCGCGATCGTCGATCGGCCGGACGAGGCCCGATTTGCGCACGACGTCGATATACTCATCCGCGCCGAGATAGTCCTCGCGGGCGTAGACAGTGTTCATTGGCTCAACCATCTCCTCAGCGCTGCAGTCACGTCGGTCGGCTGCTCGAGCGGGCTCATATGCCCGCTTTGCTCGATCACCACCAGCCGCGAGGTCGCGATGTCGGCGGCCATCTCCTCGGCGCGAACCAGCGGCGTCGACTGGTCCTGGCGGCCGACGATCACCACCGTGGGTACCTCGATGTCAACCAGCAGCGGCCGGCTGTCGAGCCGCGCGCTGATGGCCGTCTGCTCTCGCAGGAAACCGTCAGCGCCGATTTCGCGCGCCATGTCGAGGATGGGCTGGGTGATGGCGGGATCTTTGACATGCGAGGGGTGGACGATGTGCGGCAGCATCGAGGGCTGCACGCCGTGGAAGCGGCCGATGTGGCTCTGCTCCATCAAGCCGTGACGGCGCGCGATCGATTCCGGCGAGTCGGGTGCGGCTTGGGTGTCGACCAGCGCCAGCCGTTCGACGCGCTCACGGGCGCGGCGCATGATCTCGAAGGCGACATAGCCGCCCATCGAGAAGCCGCAGAGCGCGAAGCTTTTGGGCGCGATGGCAAGCGTGGCCTCGGCCATGGCGCCTATCGATTCGTAGTGCCAGAGCTCGGGTACGATGCAGTCGGCGACGTCGGATAGCGCCTCGATCTGGTGCTCGAAGACCCGGCGCGTGTTCAACAGGCCGGGCAGCAAAACGAGCGTCGTTCGGGGCATCGCCGATTGTCAGATCTGGATCTGGTTGCCCAGTTCGATAGCCCGGTTCGGCGGGATACGGAAGAAGGTCTTGGTGGCCGAAGCCGACTGGAAGAGCGAGATGAACCAGTCGCGCCGCCATTTGCCGAGCCTCGAATGCTGGCTCGGCACCAGGGTCTCGCGGCCGAGGAAGAAGCTGGTCTCCATCTCGTCGTAGGCGATGCCGTGCGGCCGGCAGGCGCGCAACGCCTCGGGCACGTCGGGCTGCTCGGTGAAGCCGTAGCGGGCGATCACCGTATAAAAGCCCTTGCCCAGGCGATCGCACTCCACACGGTTGGTGGCAGGCACGCGCGGCACGTCCATGGTATCGACCTGGAGGATGACGATGCGCTCGTGCAGCACCTTGTTGTGCTTGAGATTGTGCAGGAAGGCGGCCGGCGTGCGGCTGGCGTCGGCGGTCAGGAACACCGCGGTGCCGGCGACCCGATCGGGCACGCGCTCCATGCGCCCGAGGAATTGGCGCAGCGGCAGCGCACCCTCGCTGACCTCGGTGGCCACCAGCGCCCGTCCGCGCCGCCAGGTGGTGATGGTGAAGTAGATGAAGGCCGCGACCACCAGCGGCAGCCAGCCGCCATCGGGGATCTTGAGCGCGTTGGCGATGAAGAAGGCGAGGTCGGGAACGGCCAGCAGGCCGAACACCAGGACAGCGAGCGGCCACGGCCAGCGCCACACCAGGATCGCCACCGCCATGGCGAGGGTGGCGTCGACCAGCATGGCGCCGGTGACGGCCAGACCATAGGCGCCGGCCAGCGCGCCCGATGAGCCGAAGCCCACCACCAGGGCGATCACGCCGCCCATCAGCAGCCAGTTGACGCGCGGGATGTAGATCTGGCCGATCGCCGTCTCCGACGTGTGCTGGATCTCCATGCGCGGCAGGTAGCCGAGCTGGATCGCCTGTCGCGTCAGCGAGAACACCCCGGTGATGACCGCCTGCGAGGCGATGACGGTGGCGAGCGTGGAGAGCACCACCAGGCCGATGATGTAGTCCTGCGGCACCAGGGCGAAGAACACCTGATGGACGTCCTCGGGACTGGCGATGATCAGCGCGCCTTGGCCGAAGTAGTTGAGCAGCAGGCCGGGCATGACCAGCCCGAGCCAGGCCAGCCGGATCGGTTTCCGGCCAAAGTGGCCCATGTCGGCGTAAAGCGCCTCCGCGCCGGTGACGGCCAGCACGATCGAGCCGAAGGCCCAGAAGATGCCGAGGCCCTGGTCGGCGATGATGCGATAGGCGTAGATCGGGTTGACCGCCAGCAGCACGGCGGGATGCTTGGCGACCTGCCAAAGGCCGAGCACGCCCAGCACAACGAACCACAGCAGCATCACCGGGCCGAACAGCCGGCCGACGTCGGCCGTGCCGCGCGACTGCAGGATGAACAGCCCGACCAGGATCAGGAGCGCCAGCGGCACCACGAAGGGCGTGAAGGCCGGCGCCACGGCGGACAGACCCTCGATGGCGCTCATCACCGAGATCGCGGGCGTAATGATGGCGTCGCCGTAGAACAGCGCCAGCCCGACCACGGCGAGCAAGGTGATGGCGCGGCGGATATGGCGGCTGTGGCCGTTCAGTCCGTGCGTCGCCAGGGTCGCCAGTGCCAGCACGCCGCCCTCGCCCTTGTTGTCGGCGCGCATGATCAAGGTGACGTACTTGACCGTGACGGTAAGCGTGATCGCCCAGAACAGCACCGACAGCACGCCCAGCACGTGCTCGGGCGTCGGCGCCATGCCGCTGCCGTGCAGGAAGGATTCGCGAAGGGCGTAGAGCGGGCTGGTGCCGATGTCGCCGAACACCACGCCCAGCGCGCCCACCAGCAAGCCGGCGGCGGCCTTGCTGTGGGGCGGAGTCGCGGCGTCGGCGGCGGACGATGGTGTAAGGGTGGCAGGGGCCATGAGGTCGAACGCCGCCAAGGACGGCGGCGGCGCGACGGTTTGCGCCCCCGCTTTCCGCCTGTCAACGCGCCAAATCGGGGCCAGTTGCGACGAAAGGGCTTGACTTGGGCCTGGCCAAAAGGCGGCGTTGGCGCATGGCCGAGCCTGCCTCCGACTTTGGCGATGTCAGCAATCCGCGCCTGTATCGCGAAGATTCGTGGCGCCCGCACTTTGCGCTGATGCGGCGTGAAGACCCGGTCCATCGCCACGAGGAGAGCCCCTACGGGCCCTATTGGTCGGTGACGCGCTACGCCGACATCATGCGGGTCGAGCTCGATCCTGCGACCTATTCGTCGGCCTCCGAGCTCGGCGGCATCCAGATCGCCGACCAGCCCAAGGGCCAGGAACTTCCCAACTTCATCCGCATGGACCCGCCGCGCCATACCGCGCAGCGCAAGACGGTGGCGCCGATCGTGGCGCCCTCCAACCTCGCCAACATGGAGGCGACGATCCGCCGGCGCACCGCGTCGGTGCTCGACGGTCTGCCGCGCGGCCAGCCGTTCGACTGGGTCGACCGCGTCTCGACCGAGCTCACCGCCATGATGCTGGCGACGCTGTTCGACTTTCCCTGGGAGGACCGCCGCAAGCTCACCCATTGGTCGGACGTCGCCATCGCCAATATCGAGGCCGAGGATGCCGTGGTGAAAAGCGAGGCCGAGCGCATGGCCGAGCTCAGGCGGATGGGCGAGACGATGGCGGCGCTGTGGCAGGAGCGGGCGTCACAGCCGCCCAAATTCGACCTGATCTCGATGATGGCCCACGCCGAGGCGACCCAGAACATGCCGCTCAACGAGTTCATCGGCACGTTCGGTCTGCTGATCGTGGGCGGCAACGACACGACGCGCAATTCGATGACCGGCGGGCTGATCGCGGTGCTCGACAACCCCGCCGAGCTCGCCAAGGTCAAGGCCGACGCCGGCCTGCTCGACAGCCTGGTGGCGGAAATCATCCGCTGGCAGACGCCGGTGATCCACATGCGCCGCACGGCCACGCGGGACGCCGAGCTTGCCGGCAAGTCGATCAAGCAGGGCGACAAGGTGGTGATGTGGTACGTCTCGGGCAATCGCGACGAGGCGGCGATCGAGGAGCCCGAACGCTTCAGGGTCGGCCGACCCAAGGCGCGCCAGCATCTCGCGTTCGGCGCCGGCATCCATCGCTGCGTCGGCGACCGGCTGGCCGAGATGCAGCTAAAAATCCTGTGGGAGGAGATCCTGAAGCGCGACCTTGCGCTCGAGGTCGCCGGTCCGCCGGTGCGACTCTACTCCAACTTCATCCGCGGCATCCGTTCGCTGCCGGTGGTCATCCGCGCCTAGGCTTTTTCGCTGCCTTGGCCGGCAGTGTCTCGACGTGGGCGATGGCGCGCTTGAGCCAGACGCCGAGCTTTCTTTTGTCGGCGACGATGCCCGGCGGCAGCACGACATATTCGCGCATCGGCCGTCCACCCGGCGCGAACGGCTTGGCGCCGGCCTTGACGACGGCCTTGACGCGATCGGCTTCGGACAGCCGCACCATCATCTGGTCCTGGAACAGTCCCGACAGCAGGTTGCCGTTCAGGAAGGCACAGGGATAGCTGAACATCTGCCGGCGCACGACGCCCGGCTTGCCCGCGATCGCGGCATCGAAGGTGGCGACGAGGCCGGGCGGCGATTTCTTCCACGTGCCTTTCATGGGCCGTTCCTCAAATGCGGACGTGTCGTCCAGCGAGCGCAGGTTCGCCCTTGCTGTTTCCCGCTCGCGCGCCGGATGCTAGCGTTACTCGTCTTGTTTGGACATCCACCTTTGGGAGGTAACGATGAAGCTCTATTACATGCCCGGCGCGTGCTCGATCGGCATCCACGTCCTGCTCGAGGAGATCGGCAAGCCCTATGACCTGCACAAGATCGACGGCGCCAAGCAGGAGCAGTACGGGCCGGACTTCGTCAAGCTCAACCCCAAGTCCAAGGTGCCGACCCTGCAGCGCGACGACGGCTCGGTGCTGACCGAGTTCCCGGCGATCGCCACCTGGCTCGCCCGCAAGAACCCGGACAAGGGCCTGCTGCCATCCGATCCCGACGGCGAGGCGCGCGCGCTCGAAGCCATGGATTATGTCGTCTCGACCATGCACATGCAGGGTTTCTCGCGCATGTTCCGGCCGGTCAACTACGCGCCGACCGAAGCCGATCACGACAAGGTCAAGGCGCGCGGCAAGGAGATCATGGAAAAGGGCCTGGCGCTGATGGACAAGGCGCTGGAGGGCAAGGAGTACATCACCGGCAAGTTCTCGGTCGCCGATGCCGCGCTCTTCTATGTCGAGTTCTGGGCGTCGGCCCGCATGAAGATGCCGCTGCCCAAGAACTGCGCCGCCCACTACGAGCGCATGAAGAACCGGCCCGCGGTCAAGCGCGTGCTGGAGCAGGAAGGCCTCGCCGCCGCGGCGTAGGTCATTGGACCGCGGGCCGGAGGCCCGCGGTCCCCTCATTCCTCCTCGCGGCTTGCACGGGGAGCGGCGTTTGCGTGGCGGCTTGCCGGCATCGGCGTCATTGACGCTGTCGGAAGGCCGCCTGCTAATCGGGCGACATGTCCGCGGCGCTGCTCTACGGCCTCGTCATCGGGTCGGCGATCGCCCACGCCGTCTGGAACGCGCTGGTGAAGTCGGCCGGCGATCGCACGCTCACCATGGTGGCGATCCGGGTGGCGGGCCTGGCGCTCGGCCTCATGGCTTTGCCCTTCGTCGACTGGCCGTCGTCCGAGAGCTGGAAGTGGCTTGGCCTCACCGCGGCGGTGCAGTTCGGCTACTACGCCTTGCTGATCCGCTCCTATGCCGCCGGCGACATGAGCGTCGTCTATCCCCTGGCGCGCGGGCTGGCGCCGGTGCTGACGACCATCGGGGCCTTCCTGGCGATCGGCGAGACGCTGAGCACGGGCCAGATCGTCGCCGTCGTCCTGATCTCGCTCGGCATCATGGCCTTGTCGTTCGGCGCCGGTGCGAGCCGTCACGCCGTGGGCTTTGCGCTGGCGACCGGCGTCGCCGTCGCCACCTACAGCTTCTTCGCCGGGCTCGGTGTGCGCACCGCCGGCACGGTGCTGGGCTTCCAGGCCTGTCTCGAGATCGTCACCGGGCTCGGCATGGTGGGCTACGCCTTGCTGGCGCGCCGCGCCGACCTTTTAGGTTATGCCCGCCGCCACGGCGCAGTCGGTCTGCTGGCCGGCGCGGTGTCGGTGCTGGGCTTCCTGGCCTATCTGGTGGCGGCCAGAAGCCTGCCGCTCGGTCCGGTGACGGCCTTGCGCGAGACCAGCGTGATCTTCGGCGCGGTGCTGGGCACGATCGTGCTCAGGGAGGGCTTCGGCCTGCGCCGGATCGGCGCGGCGGTGCTCGTCATGAGCGGGATCATGCTTCTCGCCATCTTGCGCTGAGGTAATCTGGCGATATGTCGCTGCCCGCCGCGCTGAAAAGCCGCCTGCGCCTGCCGCTGATCGCGGCGCCGATGTTCCTGGTGTCGGGGCCGGCGCTGGTGAAGGCCGCGTGTCGCAGCGGCATCATCGGCTCGTTCCCGACCGCCAACTGCCGCACCGTCGAGGAGCTCGACCGCTGGCTGGCCGACATGAGCGACGATCTATTGCGCGCCGCCCACGAAACGGGCCGCGCGCCGGCGCCGCTTTGCCCCAACCTGATCGTGCATCGCTCCAACCCGCGGCTGCCCGACGATCTCGCCGCCGTCCTGCGCCACAAGGCGGAGCTGGTGATCACGAGCGTCGGGTCGCCCGAGCCGGTGCTGAAACCGCTGAAGGATGCCGGCTGCATGGTGCTGGCCGACGTCGCTTCGGTGCGCCATGCCGAGAAGGCGGTGGCGGCCGGCGTCGACGGGCTGGTGCTGCTGACCGCCGGCGCCGGCGGGCAGACCGGCTGGCTCAATCCGTTCGCGTTCGTGCGCGCGGTGCGGGCCTTGTTCGATGGGCCGATCGTGCTGGCGGGCGGCATCGCTGACGGCCACGCGCTGCGCGCCGCCGAGGTGCTCGGTTGCGACCTCGCTTACATGGGCACGAAGTTCATCGCCACGCGCGAGAGCATGGCCGACCCGAGATACAAGGCGATGCTGGTCGAAAGCTCCGCCGATGACATCCTGCTCACCACCGCCTTCACCGGCCTGCAGACCAACATGCTGAAACCGTCCATCGCCGCAGCAGGACTCGACCCGGACAATTTGCCGCCGCGCGGCGCGATCGACATCGGTAAGGACATCGATATCGCCGCGCGCGAGCAGCGCCCGAAACGCTGGCGCGACATCTGGAGCGCCGGGCATTCGGCCTCCGGCGTGACGGACGTGCCGGCGGCTGAAGATCTCGTCGCCCGCACGATTAGAGAGTATCGTGATTCGCATCGTGATTCGCGCGGACGCGACTCGGCCTCCGGAGCTGCACGGGCCCCGGGTTAACGCGCCATTAACCGTGCCGCCCCGACAATCCGTCTCCAAGGCCCGCGCTCCGCGTCGCCGCGGCAAGGCCGCGCCGGAGCCGAATCGATGGGGATGGTTGATGGACTTCACCACGCTTTTCAAGAAAACGCCGGCGACCTTGGACGAGATCAGGTTGATTTTCGGTTACTTTTAAGCTTATTTTCGCGTCGGTCGAGCGACGTCGCCGCCGCAGCAAGGGCGCCGATAAGCCTTAATTAATACCAAGTTTCGGTGAAAATCGCGGCCGGTCTAACGGCCGGAACGGAGCACTGTTTGACCAGAGCAATCACAATCATCACGCTGACCTGCTTTCTCGTCGTGGGCGCCGCCGCAACCAGCATTTTGTCGCGCGAAGCCATGCAGGCGTCCGATGCCGAAACACCCGCCATGGTTGTGAAGAATCCGGTCGCCAACCGGGAAAGCAAGCATGACCGGCTGAGCATGGCGAGCCTCGCGCTGGCCTCCCTGGAGCCGCAGCAACCCGAAAGCTTCAGCGAACAGCTTCGACAGGCTTATGCCTCCTCCAGCGCCGCCGACATCGAGGCCGCGAAGGCAGCCGCCGCGTTGCCGCAGCTCGTGCCGCAGACGGCCTCGGCGCCGAAGCCCAAGGCCGTGGCGAACAAGCCGCAGCCGCAGAAATCCTACGCGCTGTTGAGCGATGGGCAGATCGCCGGAATCAAGGAGCGGCTGAAGCTCTCCTCCTCGCAGGAATCCTACTGGCCCCCGGTCGAGACCGCGTTGCGCGCCGTCGCCCGCAAGATCCATTCGACCCGCCAGGGTAATCCGAACGCCACCAATCCGAACGCCATCGCGGTATCACAGATCGATCCGGATTCCGAAGAGGTCCAGCAACTGAAATCAGCGGCGATGCCGCTGTTGTTCCAGCTCCGCGAAGACCAGAAGGAAGAAGTGCGCAAGCTCGCCCGCATCATTGGGCTCGACAAGGTCGCGTCCGCGATTTGAGATCAGCAAAAGCGGGCAGCTCGCGCGGCCAATCCATCGCTCAATCAATCCCGGTTTCGCATCCTGTTGCGCGCTGATCGCCATTGCTTGACCGGGTTCCCGGTCCGCTGGCCTGTTGCCTCTGCCGGAACATCCCAACAGCTTGAGCGTTGCCCGCGCATGGATAAGGGAGCCGAACCCATGCGCACTTCAATGGCCTATCTCGCAGGAGCCGGAACCGTCGTCATCGCGATCACAGCCGGCCTCGGCGGCGGGCTTCTGATCGCGGAGATCATGAGCTCGCAAGCACCGAAGCAGGAGATGAGCAAGCTGGAGCGGCGCGCTTCGCCCGAGCCGTCAGCTTCGACCAGGGATCCGCTGGTACCGGTGCCCTATCTCGCGGCGACGCAGGCGTCTTCCAACGGTCCCGTGGTCGTCTCGCCGGCGTCGCGGAGCGCGCAGCCGGCGCTGGTCGAAGCCAACAATTCGTCGCCACCAGCCGCACAGCCGGCCGCGCAAACCTCCGACGTGACGGCGTCAAACGATCAAGCCGCGAAGTCGCCGGACGCGTCCAAGCCCGAGAGTTCAAAGCTCGAGGCTTCAAAGCTCTCGGAGGCTCCGGCATCCAAACCGTCATCGCCCGCTGTGCAGCCCGCAGCATTGCGTGAGCAGGTCGCCTTGCCGGATGACGCGTACGCGAAAGCCCGCGACGCCGATATGAAGCGCGCCGAGCGGCGCAAGAGCGAACGCCGCCAGCAATGGGCGGATCGCCGCCGCACGCAGCAGAGCCGCGAGCAGGAGCTGCGCGATGTCGAAGAGAGGGTGAGGGCAGAAACCGAGCCGCGTGAGGAC
>WNFC01054352.1_pt1 | contig 10211 bp, 9 predicted proteins | sample 5400541 | NCBI WGS metagenome assembly WNFC01 (sample SAMN13153342, study PRJNA577476) | soil metagenome | isolation source: 120 cm saprolite under Douglas fir tree site 2 hole 2 replicate 1 | place: USA:California | collected 2015-04-18 | reverse complement strand
ACGCGTGCCAGAAGCGAGGAGGTGAGGTTCGGCGCCAACGCAGTCCCCCTCTGATGATACCTTTATAAGAAGGGATGTCATTACACGAGTGGATTGGTCTACCTTTATGCAGAAGATCGCCGACGTAATGAAGCAACGCGGGATCACCTGCAGGGTATGAACCATGCTTCGCGGTCCACCTGTTAGGGCCTCAGCATACTCTGCAGATGGCCAGAACATCGGCTCGGAGAACGAACGCAATAGCCCTGTCAACGATGCTCCTGCGCCACGCACCAGAGGGACCCACCAACGCGATGATCTGTGTCACCCGACCTGAACAAAGTGAGGCGGTAGCTTTGGATGCGAAATAAGATGTGATATCGTACCTCGGCTCACATCGGTGACGGATTCACTTGCGCGGTCGTACGAGTCGAGGAGCAATATTGCCAGGTCTGTCCCAGAGCCTGCGTGTCCCGCCTTCAAGAGCTCACGGGAGGATTGGAAGAGGACATCGATTGCGATCGGGTGAGCGCCCGATTTTGTGTATCGAGTGGCAAAAGTGCGCGCTTTTTGATGTGCTTCGTAAGGGTGGCCAGCGGATATGAGTGGAAGGATGGCCTCGAGAGCTCTAGAGGAAGATGTTGGCCCTGTACGGGACATGATTATTCTCGTCTCGTCAAGGTTAGTCAATGTGGCCGCAAATTTGCAAATGCAACTACATTGACGGGCCCGGTTCGCCGGACCGAAATATAATAGCAAGCCACTGCTGGTCGCCTTCTTTCGCTGCCAGCAGCCAACATGCGTTCAAGACGTGCGCTGCCCACGCTGCCCCCAGTGGGCCCACAGGGCCCCAAACCCACGTTCCTCACTAAACCCTCTACCATTAACTCATCAGCTCCGCCAGACCTTTCCGGACTAGACTGTCAAGCGCGAAAGCGTTCCGCCTGCGATGAATTCCGTTATCCGAGCTAGTGAGGATTTAGCGTGCCGCGGACGTATATTACGTCGCCAGTGGAAACTCAATAAGCCCGTAAGTCTCCCTTTGTATATTCATACGCCCTTCCCCGATCCACATTGATCTCTTGCTCGTCCGCCTAGCATCTGGCAAGATCCACTTCTTTACCCGAGCTAGAGCTGGTTCCCGCTTACCGTCCATTATTCACCTGTCAACGGTGTGGCTTCTCAAACGTATATATTCCTTTGTGTCTCTGGTGCAAGTGGTCATCCCCCGAAGCAGCTGACGCCTTCGAAGCCGCGACTTCACGACGTAGCCGGCGTATTAGCGGCCCCAGTAGAGTCACCTGGAAGCCCGAACCCCCGGATTTGAAACGTGGAGGTCAAAGGCCTACAGCGTTACCAGCAAAACTCCCAGGCTTGGAGGCGTTGTGTGGCTCTAAGCCAGCCGTTGCTAGCAATCCCCTCCCAGGCTCGGCGCTTGCCGCCCAACCCTATCCCAATTCTGACCAAGATTCAATCGTGGCAGCAAGTGTAAGAACCACCAGTAATCTGATCACCGATCTCCCTCAGAAACCCTGCGCACTGCGCGTTCGCCGCGGGTTGCCAGCTGCAAGTGTCGTCGTGCCATCTCGATACCCAATCACAATCACACCCACCATCCCTTCACTTTCTTCCAACATCGCACCAATGTCAGAGCAACCCAGACACACCCATAATCACCCGATTTCACTCCCCCCAATCGTCTCTCCACCCCGTACTCTGCGTCGGAAACACCATATGACGTTTCCAAGGCAGAAATCTACACGTTCTCTGCGCTCATGGACACCTACTATTTCACCCCCACAGCCTGTTCCTGTCACGTCCATGGTACGTCTTGGTCACCCAAGTCGGCCATACTACACAGCAATCCGACCGCATCTCAATAATGGAGGGATTTCACCGCGTCCTATCACACCGACAACACCGGTCTCGACTCTTCCCACGTTAACAGATAAGGGCCAATCGCTCCCATCGCCGCCTCCTGGGCGGCCTAGTTTTGAATTTACACGTCCACGAAGCTCAACGACGTCTGGTTGGTCGTTAAGTGGGGAAATCGAGCTGCAGCTCGAACTTTCACAGAGGAGGGAGGAGGAGGAAGGTACGGTGCGTGACTTAGGGAAACGAGGGAGCCTTGTGCGGGGAGTACGAAAACTAGGCAGCGGTCTGCGCGATCTTGTCCTACGGCGGGGTTAGGATCGGATCGGTAGCAAGTGGAGCGAACGCACTAACGAGATGACGACGACTTTACGATAGTCATGACGATACCCCAGATATGTTTTTAACAACTTTGCGTAGAATGAAACGATGTTTATTTTGCTTTGCTAGCCACGTGATGGTAATTCGTGAGTTACGACACATACAGCGCGCGGATTTGAAAAAAATAAAAAAAGCAAGCGTGCAATATATCGCTTTCTGGTTCGTCGAATACATACTGGCCATACTGGGAAACCCCCACTAGCAATGTCCTAGCTTTTTAAGAGAGAGCTCGGCAAGTGCATCCGCAGAACTAGATTATATAATCACTCGAACTAATTGCTCTGTTGGCGTTGGCGTTAGCGAGCTTCGGCCTTTTTCCTCTTGCCACGTTCATAGTTCCCCTTTGCTCTTTGTTGACGCACGCGCCACTCCTTTTCGTGATCTTGTGCTGCAGAGACAACATTCTTTTCCGGTCTCTATTTCACAAAGTTTCATCTACACCCATCAGTCCAGTCACAGTATAAACTCGTTTCCACGGTTCCACGGTTTCTCTTCATATCCGTCGATTTCCTCCTCGGATGATACCATCTTCCAAATCATGCACGTCAGAAAGCTAATCGAATCTTATGAGCAAGAGAGAACTTCCACAACCTCACAGCCTCTACCCTGCACCACGACCTTTCGTTCCCGCCCTCGTACGCGCCCACGTGCACAACCAGCGGATACTTCCCTCATGGTCGCTAGTCAACGATTCCTACGGATGCAGCGACCATCAAACCTTAAGATAGCTACGGAGGAAAGGCCTGTAACCATCGTCCTAAAAGTGTGTCTGCATTTCCCCAATATATGGCTCTCCGTTGACTGCTGTGTTATATAGGAGTGTATGAATGAGCTTCAGAGTAAACAAAGGATACACGCCTCTCGTCTTTCTGTTCCTCTGTGCGTCCTTTGTCCTATATTCTCGTAACGGACTAATATCTTTGGACAGAACATCGGATACGAGTCACAATTCCAGCCATCCCTCAGTAACTTCTGCTGAACTTCTTTGCACTCTCACACCGCCTCCTTTTGTACCATCCGGCACGTCTCCGGCTTTTTTGTCCTCCCCTTCCGTACCTCCTTCCAAATTTTCGACGAGGGTCGCTATGCAAAAGAGAGCGAACCTCCCTGCGCGTCGGCAGCAACGCTATTCACGTGAGGAATCCGCCCTAGCATCTGCTCTGAGACGACCAGCCGAGTATGAGCGAATTTTTCCATCGAGGCCCTCGACGCAATATGCCACGAAGCAGCTCGAGTTGCGCGTTAGTGATGCCAAGGCCCGTCTTGCGGAGCTTCGTGAACTTCTCCGGGACGACTCTACCGATCAAGCAACACACCAGGCGTTGCTTCGCACACGGTGGATGTTAGAGCGCTGGATTTCATCAGCCGAGAAGGAACGCCTTCGTGCGAGTACTTCTACAGGTCGCCGGATTTTGCCGGATTCCGCCGTTCCCTCTCCACGAAAGACTCGACAGGATGCAAACTTGGCCCATTTCTTCGCTCATTCTCCCACGCGGACACCTACGTCTCGGTCACAACACAGATTTTCAAGTCCCATCGAGCAACCCCGTAAGGTCTTCAAGCACAATGTAGAACCCCTGCAATTGCGAAAATGGCCACTGACAACTACACTGCGCGTGCCGATGACGTTGAATGCGTTCCCCTCTATATCTCATGATGCCGACTTCGACTCTGAACAATCTATCCTATCACTTGCTCTAGCCAATTCTCCCTCGTCCCCGGAACAACTACACCCCAACGAAGTAGATTCGATACCTCCCGACTCTGAACCTTCTTCCCCCGTAGAGGCCATATCTATCATGACCAGGTTCCCCCCTATTCCGGATACTCCCCTCGACGATTCTCGGACCCGGACATGGCCCGGCTCCGCAGTCATATATGTGTCACCACAACCATCTGATGAGGAGCTGCTTGCTGCATTGGGTGCTGACATGGAGGCGGCCTCCCGTCCGTACTCGATTGCGAATTTTATCTGGACTGCGTGCGGTTTGCGAGGATCCGAGTTTCTCCGATTCAGTTAGTAACCTGCTGGCGCAAGAACAAACGTCCCCTCGATCCGGCGTATTCTCCAAGATGAGGAGGAGCATGGCGGCGCGGGGGCATCAGTAAGTGTGTTTGGTGATGACTGTTATGGACCTTAGACTGCCAGTATCTATCACTGCGATATCGCACTACTTTGATCCTTCTCTCTTCTGCAGTTTCGTTTCATATACTTTTTGTGGTCTTATCATCGTAGGCTTGTCTTGTACTTCGCCCCCTCGCGGGTACATTTACCATTTGCTCATAATTCATAAGGCACCGGAAGTCCGGGCCGTCCACACACCCAAACGCGCCTCGTCATCGCTTTCGAAGTCATCTGGAATTATCATAGGTCTTTCGAGGTAAGATGTCGATTTCTGTTCATTCGGCGGCCCAGAACAGTATGTTATTTTCGGAGCTCACCTAAATGCACTGCTTTGAGTTGACGAGGTTCTTGTGTTCAGATCAGCTGTCTGTATTGCGCTCGCTAGTCACAGAGAATCCGACTGACTCCGTAGGTGTTTATTATCGTGTCTTGAATGCATCCTATAGCAACCTTGGCGCATGCAGGACAGTCGTACACCGTTGCATTGGGCCGCATCGGCAGGCCATCTAGACGTGGTCACGTATTTGCTCGCGAACGATGCTGAGGTCAACAAAGCGGATGATGGCGGGTGGACCGCACTACATATTGCAGGTGGGTGCGACCTTGCCTCACCCTAGATTTTCAGATAAACGTCTTGGTTTTAGTCAGCGCTGGCCAAGAGGAAGTCGTGAAGGAGCTAGTTGGCGCAGGGGCAGATGTAAATAGGAAGAACGACAAGGGAATCACCCCACTGTTCGTGGCCCGAGTTCCCTCTGTCTCAGTTCCTTACGCGGCCTTACGTGTTGCATGACCCTTTAGACACTATGCCGCGTCAAAGTCACGTATTGAAGTCCGAGCCCTTTAGCACCCCTTCTGGGACGGCCGCACTCACTTTCTTCAGATTGGTCGCTTTTTGGTCTCTCGCGGAGCCGACGTATGTGCTGTTCAGAGGTTTGGTTTCAGTCTCTCACCGCTCCCTGAACAGATCAATGCACGCGATAAAGCAAATCAGCACCCTCTGTCCGGTGATCTTCTTCACTTCGAAAGGCTGACAATTAACTCGGCATTTGCTGTAGCCACCGTGCCGCGACGACTGGCACCACAGGATTCGTAACCTTGCTACTTCACCCCCCCGAGGGCAGTCCCAAGACACGTCTCAATACTGGCGATCGCATGGGTACGTCACTTGTCCCGGCGTGATTTCGTAGAGTTTGAAGGACGAGGCAATCGGAAGGTAATACGCCCTTGCACCTCGCCATGGAGTCGGCGCATGGCGAGACGGCCGCTTTGCTCATCGAAGCCGGCGCTGACAGGTCACGCGTATGTCATTACCCTTGGAACCAAGTACTTTTGCTACGGACTGATGTGCATATCTGTGTCACGTCCTAGCTGAATCTGGACGAACAGACAGCAGAGCAACTCGAGGGGGTTGGTGGAGTGGAGCAAAGACGAGCGCGTGCCTACGTCATCGATCGCTGTGGGCCGCCAACGTAAATACGCAGCTGGTGAAGTGGGCCCCAGGGGTCACGAGAGTATAATAAGGCCCATGGTAACCTTCTTTGTCCCTTGGTAGTTCCCACATATGAGTCAAATGTATGAGTCAAATCCGAGAATGGGGGCTTTCGGTCTTAAGCTGGTGGATGGAAGCGCCCGTGGGAAGGGCGTTACGTAACCGGGCGTTGCTGCGTGCTTGACTACTTGCCATACGTTTCTTACAACCAACATCTTCTCTCACGACTCTTGTAATCTTCCAGCGACTAGAAGCCCCGTATTGTATCTGTATTCTCTATTGTAAGCTCTCTCTCTCTTGTTCTGGTGTGCTGACGTCGTAGGGCGGATGCTCCCTTCGGAGACATATGTCTGACTTGTCATTATTTTTTTTTGCTGCTTGTGTACGTGGTGGATAGAACCCTGTCTTTCCGAAACCACACCTCCTGTCATCTCCGTCGAATTCAAAAAAAAAAACTATTCATTCACCGCTGTTTGAGACCCTGAGCTACTCAGGCCATGGCTGATGACGATTTTGACCTCTATGGCGAAGATGACGGATTCAGCAATCCGCCCTCCCAAATTCAGGTAGGCTACTGTTTTTCGTGCTCTCAGCCTCGTATTAATCGAGAAGGGAGGAGAGGAAGAGCTAGAAGGGGTGCAGGTGGTGCAAGAAACTGTTGACCCAAGGGTGGGTGAAAAGCGACCGCGCGAGGAGGACGAGTCAGATGCCCAGATGCCCCCTATGCCTGTGCAGAGCTACGTCGTCAAACAAGAACTCCCCACAGGTCCACGGATTTCCTCTGGACCAGCAGTTGGTAGCGATATACCGGATGGAGCTATGCAATCTAACAGTGCAATGGGCCAAGGTCAAATGATTGAGGATGGGTACGACTCCCTATACATCGGGGAACATCGCCTTTAGTGGACAACAGACGAGGATTTGCGCAAGGTAGCCTTTGGTGTCGGCGTATCCATTGATCATAAAGATATCACGTTCTCGGAACACAAGGTCAACGGCAAAAGTAAAGGGTACGCTCTCATGATACTTTCCCTTCCTTATATTGACCTTGTATGCGCGTAGTATCGCGTATGTTGAGTGTGGTTCCCCTACCAATGCCGCTGCTGTCAAAGAGTGGTTTGACAGCAAGTAAGTCATGCTTTGTCACGTCTATTTACGATCATTAACCAGATCGTAGTGATTTCCAAAACCGAAGAGCAACTGCAAACTTGACCAGCTCTTCTCAAGGCAACCCTTTCCGAACACTACCGAAAGGTGGGTTCATATTTGTCACCGGCCAGGTCACTGGGCCTTACTAGTTACTCCACAGAGCCTCCTCCACGTCAGCAGCAAGCTGCCACACAAGGGCAACAACAGAGTGGTGTTGCTCGTGGAAGTGCCATGCCATTCCGCGGGGGTCGCGTCGCACCCGTGAACAATATGGCTGGCCGCGGAGGTATGGTCGGCGGCATGGGTGCTCTGCCGAACAACATGATGGCTGGTGGCGGTGGATTCCACAACGGGTTCGTTGGACGGGGAGGCATGGTTCCGCAGGGTCCACGCGGGTTTATGCGCGGAGGAATGATGGGAGGTGGCATGGGTACGGGGTTTTAGCCTCTTCTATCCTCATTCTGTTTCAATCCGTCGTTCTTTGTTTTCTGTCTTCCCTCTCGTTCGTGTTTCGGGATGGGGCGTGTATGCTTACGTATGAATTGTTTTCCTATGCAGGGATGGGCATGATGCCTGGGATGGGACGTGGTGCGTTCAACAGCATGACTGGAATGGGCAATGGATTTGGTATGCAAGGTCATTTTAACCCTGCGTTCATGCAGGGCGGCGGTGTTCCTACGGCTGTAGGCGGCCAAGGAGGGTCTTTCCCACCAGATGGGCCCCGCAAGCGTTACCGCGTCGACGAAAGTAGACAGCTAGGGTAAATCAAGGAACTTTGTTATGCGCATCATACTCCCCTCGATATACTTAGTTTTCGTCGCTTCTCAGTCTTCTGCAGTGATGGCCAACAAGACTGTCAACTGATATTCAATGCAAATCTATCCGGGTTACATTACACATGAGGTATTGTGGCGTGTTGTGTCAAATAAGAAGGCAACCAATACGTGAGTGAAACACAATAAGGAATACAGAAAGTCATGATGGATATAAGAACCAACTTCGGCAGACGTGGCTCAGGTTAGAGCAGCATGAAATCATAGCAAACCAATTAAGACGGGCAGAAGGACCAATCAATCGCTGTGTTCTCGTTCCTTGCGGCGGCGGCGTTTCTCTTCATCGTGGCGACGCTCTTCCTCTTCTGCCTCGAGGTCCTCCTTCTGGGCAATCCGAGCGCTAGGTACCAAATCAGGTTGACGAGCAGGGTCCCAAACAAGACGTGCAACTCACCTGGTGAGCTCCTCCCGCTCCAGAGCTCTTATATCCGCCTCCATGTCTTCGTCATCGCTCAATACATTTCGTGACACGTATTTAGAACGATCACGTCCAAAGATCTGCCAGATTTCATCTTGGAAACCGTTGGAAACACCAGCAGTCCGTTTGTGGGGCCGTCGGTCGTACTCGGAATCGGATTCGGACCCATCGTAAGTCGATGGAGGTGATCGCGTACGCTTGTTCGATGGAGGCGCGCTCGAGCCCAAAGTGGTCTTCTTAGTCAGCGATGAGGAGCGAGGGTACTTGGCCCCAAGAGAGGAAGCTTTGGGGGCAGTCTTGGCAGTGGATCGCAACGACGATAAAGAGGACGTCCTCGAGACAGTGGGGAGGGGAGATGATGGTTTCTTCGTTCCGGATGATATCGTATCAGGCCGCTGAGAGTATATTGTGGGCGTGCTGGCGCCTGAGGCGACCGGAGATGGCGGAGAGCTGGCCTTTGTCGCGGGGGTGCCCTTTGATCTCGAACCGAACCAATCGTGGAAGTCGCGAGCTTCCTCACCCTCTAGTGTCTTATTTTCGCGGGCTTTGGCTCGGTCGCGCAGGATCTCGTCTATGGTCCGCGTGTCTCGCTTTACGGTATTGAGCTTCGTTAGGGTATTGGGCATAGCTGTCAGGCGTGCCCGAACCGACTTGCTGTCGTTCGCAGATCCAGCGGTTCCTTGTGAGGAGGGGGCAGTTATGTTGAGAGCACCACCAGGTAGGCGTCTTCCAGCCCTAGATGTCCCCGAAGAGGACCCGGCACGACGCGCAGCAGTCTGAGAAAACTGTAGCTGTAGGCGCCGCTCACGCTTCTCTTCGCGGGTAAGTGCAAGGCCTGCGTCGCTGTCATCGTCAGATGTCCGTTTGCTCGCGGAAGAGGATGCTGGATAGCGCGAAGATGCATCTTTGGCTCGCTTTGGGCCGTAAAGCAGAGCCTGGCGCTGCTCTTCCTCCCGCCGCTCCATCTCCCTCAGCTTCGCCTCGCGTTCCTGTTCTCGCTTTACTTGCCTCTCCTTTTCACGTTTCTGTTCTTCTAGCTGATGTCGTAGCATCTTGGTTTGCTGTTCGCGCTCCTTACGATCCTCTTCCTCTTGCTGGCGTCGACGGGCTTCCTCCTTCCGTCGTCGCTCTGCCTGGATGGAATCAGCTGCTCTCGTAGACTCTTCCGTCCGAGCCTGACTGAGTGCCATGAGGGCTGCGAAACCACTACTTGTCATGATTGGAGACCCAGAGGGGAGGAAGGAGAAGGGATGGACAGTAAGGAACAGGCGCAAGGAATGGCACTGCAATAGCCACAATAGTTCCGATCCAGTGTCCTGCTCACGTGCCAGGTCACCATTAGAAGGTGTCATTGTCAGTTTTTTGAGCCAGAACACATTATGTCATCCATCCCAAAAGGTCGAAACTTAGTCATCAAAGTGGTCTTTCAAAACTTTGTCTTAAGTAAATGTTTTCCATAGTCTCATACCATGTTCCATAGATTCAGTAAAGATCAAAATAATGAAAATAAATAACTAAATAATTCAGCAAGATTGTGGTTGGCAAACTGTGGTGGCCACAATGCAAGGGAGGGAATGCAACAGCACATCACTAAGGATTGTCAAGGGTAGACTTTTTTTTTTTAAGGCTACCCTTAGGTCACCCTTAACAATCCCTACACATCACATATCATGCATGTGTGTTTCTGAAGCCCTCACTCCTAGCCAGAAATGCATCTGTGCAGGTTAAAGTGTGTTGAAGCATATCAAAGTTTGATGTGCATCAATCAACATTGTAAGGCGAGGGGGTGGGCGAGTTGCCGTGGTGGGGGTTCCCGAGGTGGCTTAATTGGGGGTTGGGGGGGGGGGTCATTGGACGCGCAGCATCCTTATTTGGACAGTGCTGGCCTAAAAAGGAGACCATGGCCAGAAATGGCATCCAGCTTATGTCAGGGCATGACTAAAGTGTGGGAAAATTTGAAATTTT
>WNFC01010655.1_pt1 | contig 10211 bp, 8 predicted proteins | sample 5400541 | NCBI WGS metagenome assembly WNFC01 (sample SAMN13153342, study PRJNA577476) | soil metagenome | isolation source: 120 cm saprolite under Douglas fir tree site 2 hole 2 replicate 1 | place: USA:California | collected 2015-04-18 | reverse complement strand
CAGACGAAAATGCTGCCGAAAAATTCTCCATTGCTCTAAACGGCAAAGGCGCGTTTCGCCGCTTTAAAGATACCTTACATCGTGTCGATGATCAATGGCTGCAAGCATGGTATCAATGGAGAGACAAGCAGCTCAAAGCAAGTGTCGATGAGTGGCTAAAGAGTGTTCTCTCGCCGGATGAGTGAACACACCCGTCGAGCTTGCTTCTACCTGTTCAATCTGCTATGGTTTGTCTGCTTTATGGTGAAGGGCGGAAAGCACCTCCAAGAAATCCTGAAAAAGTGAGAACGCCCCCTTCTAGAGTCACTACCCGGATTTGCCACTTGACAAAAAACGAATCTCAAGGTACTATAACGGTGGCGGATATAATCGTAAATGATATAGCCGTAAATGCCTGAGCGATACTCTCTCTAAACTGGAGTGAAAGATGAATGATACATCACGTAAAGCGGAGGATATGGTCCCACTCACACCTGCTGTGCTGCATATCCTGCTTGCGCTGGCGGATGGTGAGCGTCATGGGTATAGCATCATGCAGGAAGTGACGCGGCGTGCGGGTGGTCAGGTGAAGATGGGGCCTGGCACATTGTATGGATCGATCAAACGTATGCTGGCAGATGGCCTGATCGAAGAGGCGAGTGAGCGGCCCGATCCCGCGTTGGACGATGAAAGGCGGCGTTACTATCGCCTCACAAATTTCGGTTTGCGTGTGATGCGCGTTGAAGTGCAGCGTCTCCAGCAGATCGTGCGCCTGGCCCAGTCGAAGCAGGTAATGGGCGGTTCAGAGGCAATAGGAGGCCTATCATGACCGCTTCCTCTAAGGGCTTCTCGTACCGGCTCTATTGCCTGTTGTTGTACGGCTATCCCGCGCAATTTCGCCGCATGTATGCTCGTGAGATGGCGCGCACCTTTCGCGACAGTTATCGCGACGCAGTGCAGCAACATGGCAGAAGCGGTGTGCTGGGTTTATGGAGCATCGTTCTCTATGATCTGGGTGTTTCCCTGTTTATTGAACATCTTAGCACGTTCAAAGCATGGCTAAAACAATTGTTGGCAATCGAAGAAAGGCATGGAAAAACGTTTATGAGTCTAACAAATATTGTTTTTGCGCAGCGTACCGACACTGGTCTCAAGCGCCAGTCGAACGAAGATAGCGTCATCTCCATCCTGCCCGAAGATCAGCAGGTGATGGCAAGCAAGGGCGTCCTGTTTGTGGTCGCCGATGGTTTGGGTGGTCATACTCGTGGAGAGGTAGCCAGTCAACTGGCTGTCAATACTATGCGTGATCTCTACTACCAGCAGGAGAGCGACGACCTGGCAACTTCGTTACGGTTGGCTATGGAAGAGGTTAATGCTCGCATTTATGAGAAGAACTTGTCGGAGTCTTCACAAGCGGAGCCAGATAAGATGATGGGGACGACCTGTGTTGCTGCAGTCGTGCAAGGAGACACCCTCTATATAGCCAATGTAGGTGATAGCCGCGCATATATTGTGCGCAGCGGGCAGGCGCAACAAATCTCGCTCGATCACTCGGTTGTGGCAAAGCAGTTACGCGAAGGATTGATCACAAAAGAGCAGGCCATCAATCATCCAGAGCGTAATAAGATTTACCGCTGTTTGGGCATCCATGATGTGGTTGAAGTGGATACGTTCTCCGAAAAGGTGCAAGCAGGCGATTTGCTCCTGTTGTGTACCGATGGACTCTCAGAACTGGTAGCTGAAGAGGAATTTGTTGGCATTGTTCAGCAGTACGAGCCGCAGGAGAGCGTGCAGCGCCTCATCGAACGTGCCAATGAAATGGGCGGCAGGGATAATATCACCGCTGTCGTAGCGCGTGTAGCCTGAGATTGTACCGGCGCGGGGATGGGCGGAGGTGGTGGGATTCACACCCACGACCCGGTTCAGCTTATCTACCGGGGTCTATGAGCGTCTACTCTGTACTCTAAAACTGACTTGTCTGTCTACAGAGGGCGCTCATTATCTATTGTTGTCTTTCACTGCCTCTATTTAATGAGACGTTATAACAAAATTTAACTCTAGCTTAACGGAGAATTAACCTCTAATTAACACACCTATCCCTTCCCGTACTCTATAATTTAGTCGGAAGCAAAGTTTATATATTCTAAAATGCGAAAAACAATGATTTATCTAAATCTCTTAAGTCATAGAACTATCTCTATCCTATCTGGCATCAATCAAGCCAGAATAACCCCACTGGTATCATGGAAACTGCGAAAAAGAACTTCCCAATAGTATAAACCTCTGGAGAAATAAAGAATGGGACAGGTAGGATCCCAAAGCATTTGTGGGAATTGCGGCACCGCCAACGCCGCGGGCGAGCAATTTTGTGGGAATTGCGGGCATTCATTAGCGGGCGGCCCCACCGGACCAAATTTCAGTGGTCCCACCATAGTCAGTTCAACTGCCCCCACAGCCATCAGTTCCGGCGCCCCTACACTCATTGGCCCCAATGCTCCCACCATTAGCGGCTCTGGCATGCGCCGCACAACAGGAGCATTGATAGCTGGTAATCTCCTTGAAAGTCGCTATCGCGTCGTCCGCCTGGCCGGCAAAGGCGGTTTTGGAGCAGTCTACGAGGCGCGCGACGAGCGCTTCCAGGCAAAGCGTATAGTGGCCATCAAGGAAATGAGCGATGGGCATTTGACCCCTGCCGAGCGGGCACAGGCCATCGCTGATTTCCGCCAGGAGGCTGATCTGCTGGTGCAGCTCAAACATCCCAACCTGCCCGACGTGAGCGACTTCTTCGAGGAAGGCGGCAAGGCCTACCTGGTGATGGAGTTCATCGAGGGCAAAACGCTGGAGAAGGAACAGGAGGACGCCGGTGGCCCGCTCGACGAAAATCGCGTGATGGGCTGGGCATTGCAGCTCTGCGACGTGCTGGGTTACTTGCACACACAACCTCAGCCGATCGTCTTCCGCGACATGAAGCCTTCTAACGTCATGATCACCAGAAGTGGTCAGATCAAGCTCATCGACTTCGGCATTGCTCGCATCTTCAAATCCACGGCTGCCAAAGATACCACGTCGCTGGGCTCCCGCGGATACGCCCCGCTGGAGCAATACGGCCGGGGTCAGAGCGATGCTCGTTCCGACATCTACGCTTTAGGTGCAACGCTTTTTGATCTATTGACTAAGGAAGTCCCTGCCGACGCCCCTACGCGCCGTATCAATCCGCAGCTTTTCCAGACGCCTCGCCAGCTCAACCCGCGCATCTCGCAAGCCGCCGAGAACATTGTACTCAAGGCCATGGAGCAGGAACCGAGGGACCGCTTCCAGTCAACCGCTGAGATGGCTCAAACCATCATAGCCAGTGGCCTGGCTTCCAACATGGGAGCATACTTCGGGAATACCTCGCCACCCGCCGCGCCCGGCGCCTCGGGAAGCGCAGGTTCTCCCTTCATGTCGGTTCCGCCAGCCACTTACTCTGCTGGCTCTTCACCGCTAAATGTAGGAGCGGGGCTTGCCCCCGCGGCGCATTCCTTTTTTCATCCTCATGCTAGCCCACCTTCACCGCTAAATGTAGGGGCGGGGCTTGCCCCCACCCAACTGGCCCCCGCCCAGCAGCCGCCCCCGTCGGGACCGCGCATCTCACGCCGCGCACTGCTTGGGCTCGGAGCCGCCGGAGCAGTAGCCGTTGCCACAGGTGTATACTTCTTCTCTAGGAGCGGCGGCATTAATAACAGCCCGGCGAACACCATCACGCTCAACTTCACCTACAGCACCGAGAAATCTACCTGGATGCAGGCCGTCGCGGATACTTTCCACAGCAAGGGCATGAGCTATAATAACAAGTCCATCCAGGTCGTGTTGGATGAGCGCGGCTCGGTGGATGGGCAGGCCAGGATTCTCAGCGGCGAAATTAACCCGACTGCCTGAAGTCCAGCCAGCTTCCTCGAACTGAATCAGCTCAGCGCCAACTGGCAGCAGCAGCACAACGGCGCTGATATCATTATCAACAACGGCGACCTGCTGCCCAAATCGCTCGTCTTCAGCCCGCTCGTCTTCAGCCCGCTCGTCTTTGCCGTCTGGGCCGACCGTGCCCGGGTGTTGCTAAACAAATATGGCAAGATCGATTGGCCTGCCGTTCACTCGGCTGTGACGTTGAAGAATGGCTGGTCCGATATCGCTGGCAATCCCGCGTGGCAACTGGTAAAATTCGGCCAGACGCGCCCCGACCAGTCCAATAGCGGCCTGCTCACCATCACCCTGCTGGCCTATGCTGCCAACAACGAACAGCGCGACCTGACCGTTGACCAGTTGAATACCGCTCAATTCAAGCAATACTTCAAAGACATCGAGGATGCTGTGAATGCCTTCGGTCACAGCAGTGGTACCTTCCTGCAGAACGTGGTCATACAACAGGGACCAGCCATGTACGATATCGTCACTACGTATGAAAACCTCGTACTCACACTTGAGAACCAGGCCATCAGCCGGCAGCACCAGCAACTGCAATTGTTTTACCCCAGCGTCAATATCCTGAGCGATCATCCTTTCGCCATTTTACAGGCCAAAGGGGTGACGAATGAACAGCGCATGGCGGCGCGGGTCTTCCGCGAGTTTTTGCTGGCAACAGAGCAGCAGAAGGTGGCGCTGTCCAGCGGTTTCCGCCCTACCAACCCCAATGTGCAGGTAACAGATAATGTGCCCGGCAACGTATTCCGGGGTCAACCGGCTGGTATTACCATCAACCCGCAGCTTCAATCACTGGCGCAGGCGCCAAGCGGAGTGGCAATCAATAAGCTGCTTCAGGTCTGGACCGACCAGTACGGCACCAGCGCCACCACTCCTGGTGGTTAGGGCCCAGAGCCCACAAGCCAGGCTCTGGGCCCAGGAAAGTAAAACTTGGATGAAATCGTTAATATACATAATTGCACCCATCATAAATACAAAAATACCAGGTCTCCACACATACCAATTAAAACTTCTACTACCACTAATGCTCACCAAACCTATGCAGAAATGAGAGCAAGAAAATGCAGAGCGTCAAACATCTACACCAGGCTCGTCGTAGCTCCTTCGCTTACTACCCAATATACCTGCTGCTGCTGTTAGTCCTGGCAGCTTGCAGCACCACTACAACTCCAAATACTTCTAACCAGCGGCCTGCGCAGACACCAGCAAACCAGTCATTTCAGTGCTCAGCACACTCCTCGAATCCAGTAACGCTCACTATGTCTTATGGCAGTGAGAAGGAAGCGTGGATCAACGATGTCGTGGCAACCTTCAATAGCCAGAACATTACCGCCTGCGACGGCCCGATTACCGTGAAGGCGGTCCCGCTTGGGTCGGGGCAATCCATGCAGGAAATCGTCGCTGGCACTATCCAGCCCGACATCTGGAGTCCGGCGGGCGGTGTCTGGCTCGCCCTTATCAACTCGCAGTGGCGCGCGAAGCACGGCTCCGATCTCATTGACACCAGCGCTAACTCCTCTCCATCGCTGGTGACCAGTCCGGTGGTGATCGCCATGTGGAAGCCTGAGGCCGAGGCGTTGGGCTGGCCGAACAAAGCCATCGGCTGGGCTGATATCGCCGCACTCAGCACCAACCCGCGCGGCTGGGCTGCTTACGGCCACCCCGAATTTGGTGACTTCAAGTTCGGCCACACGCACCCGGACTACTCCAACTCCGGGCTTGATGCCGTCATCGCCGAGAACTACGCCGCCGTGGGCAAGGTACGCGCCCTGACCGTTGCTGACGTCGACAATGCGCACACGAAAGACTTCGTCGCCAACGTCGAGAGTTCAATCATCCACTACGGTGATAGCACTGGCTTCTTCGCGGATAAGATGTTCAGCAATGGACCAGGTTACCTGAGCGCAGCAGTGATGTACGAGAGCCTGGTGGTGCAGGCCAACGATGGCAAGACCTATCCCCACCTGGCGTACCCGGTAGTGGCAATTTATCCAAGGGAAGGAACCTTCTACAGCGACCATCCCTTCGCCATTCCCCAGGCCAGTTGGGTCACTCCGGCCAAGAAAGCGGCCGCGCTCAAGTTCCGCGATTTCCTGCTGGCTCCCGCTCAGCAGAGGAAAGCCTTGCAGTATGGCTTTCGCCCGGCGAACCTGAGTGTGCCGGTGGGCGCTCCCATCGACACTGCCCATGGCGTGGACCCCAATCAACCGAGCACGCTGCTGCAAGTCCCTTCGGTGGATGTCGTCAATGCCATCCAGGCATCCTGGAACGAGCAGCGCCGCAAGGTTGACGTGATGCTCATCCTCGATCGCTCGGGCAGTATGAATGACAAAATTGGAGGCATCAGCAAGCTGGAAGCAGCGAAGCAGGGCCTGGTAGAATTCGTCAACCTGCTGGGCGATAGCGATGGCCTGGGGATGACGGTCTTCAGCGACAGTACGGATGTGCTGACGCCAGTGACGCTCCTGGGTCCCAAGCGGCAAAATGTGCTTAACACTATCAATGGCATCGTTACTGATGGTCAGACGCGGCTCTTTGATACCATCGCCGAGCAGGTGAGCGCTCTCCAGGCATTACCCTCAAAACATATTAAGGCTATAGTAGTGCTGACCGATGGCATGGATAACATCAGTCATCGCTCTAGAAGTCAGCTTGTCAGTCAAATCACACCTTCAGGCGAGAACGCTGGTGAAGGCATCAAAGTCTTCACCATCGCCTATGGCAGCGACGCGGATGTGAGTGGACTGTCGGCGATCGCCAATGCCACGGGCGGACAAGAGTATGCTGGTACTCCACAGAACATTCGTCAGGTCTACCTCCAGATCAGCGAATTCTTCTAAACGTTAAGGATGGAGACTTTTAAGCTCATATGAGCTTTTAGCTAAATGTGGCGTTGCTATGGCGCCTGTCCGGGTGCCATAGTGTTTTTTAGCTTTTGCGCCATACCTATCGCATATGTTATATTGTAGATGGACCTGCATAACTCAGGACAAGGAATTCTTGAGATAATTGGGGAGGAAGGCTATGCAGTTGGAAGAGTTTTTTGACTTTTTGGCTGAAGATGATATTCGGCTTCGAGGCACCAGAATCGGCATCGAAACAGTCTTGTATGACTATATCCATCGCCAGCGTTCGCCAGAGGCGATTGCTAGTACGTACCCCTCGCTTACCTTAGAGCAGGTATATGCTACCATTCTGTACTATCACCATAACAAAGAGGTTGTTTCAAAGTATCTGGCTGATTGGTTGGAGTGGGGAAGAGAGATGAGGAAGCGTCAGAATGCCACCCCTTCCCTCGCACGTCAAAGGCTTCGCAAGATAAAAGCAGAGAGGAACTACTTTTGATAGCGGAGGAAGGGCTTGCAAGTAACTATCAGGACCGCATTGAATACTTACCTATAACCTAATTCATGAAACCATCCCCCCGATATATGTTGGCCTGTTCCCCCTGCAAAACACCGAAAATGTAACGGTCGGGACGGACAAGCACGAATAGCTGCTGATCGTGCCGCAGGAATTTACTCATTTCGCTATCAACATCCCCAACAACAACACACTCCTCGCTCCCGGTCGGCGTGTATCGACCTGGCTGCACGCAGACGAAACGGACTCCCAGGCGTTTCCAAAAGTCAGCCCTCAGCGATGCAAAAGCCTTTGCCGGGTTATCGTAGAGACGCAGCAGCGCAAAATCTGGTCCTAACACCTCGTCAAGCAGTACACGTTCACCTTGTGGCGTCACTACCTCGGGCTGCGGCAGCATCAGGCCCGCCATCGCCTTATTTTGCCTGCCCCCTCGCGGCAGCATGAACCCCTTTTTATAGCGCGGCGGTGGCTTGAGGCGTCCTTCCGTCAGAAACTTGCGCGCGGTTGGCACCATATCCAGGCCGTGGAAGATCATATCACGCAGGAGCGCAGCAGGCCGGGCCGTCGGCATCACGATACTCCCCAGGAAATTCGACAGCCAGATCATCTGTGCTGTGTGAGCGTGCCGTTCTACATGGTACGTGTCCAGCAGTGCTGGGCTGGCCTGCTCCCGTAACGCCATAGCCAGCTTCCAGCCCAGATTATGGGCGTCGCGCAGGCCGCAGTTCATTCCTTGCCCACCGAATGGCGGCATCAGATGGGCAGCGTCCCCCAGCAAGAAAACTCGTCCCTGTGAGAACGTTTTGGCGAGCACGGCATGAAAGGTATAGATCGCCTGGCGAATAATATGAGGACCATCAGGCCCGCCGTTTTGCTGGATAAGCGCCCGCACGGTCTCCGTACGTAAGAGTTCCTCCTCTTGCTCCCCTGCTAACAGCATGAACTCCCAGCGCCTACCCTTATGCGGAGCTGGCACGGTGACCGCCGGGCGGCCCGGATTGCAAAAAAACGTGGCAGCCATAACATGGTCTTCGTCTTGAACGCAATCGACTACCAGCCACTTTTGCGCAAAGGTCGTTCCCAGCATAGGAATACCCAGCGCCCGGCGCACACCGCTTTTCGCGCCATCGCAGGCCGCCAGATAGGCGCATTCAATCTCAATCTGCTCGCCTTCTGGAGTGCGCACCCGCGCCAGCACTCCCCGCTCAGTCTGCTCAAACGCTTCAAGCGTATGCTGGAACCATACCTTGACGCACGCGAAACGCTCGAGTCCCTCCAGCAGCGTTGCCTCAAACTCAGGCTGGTGTAACGTCGAAATCAGTGGATAGCCGTTTCTCTTACTTGTCGGCGCGACCTTCACGAAGAGCCGTCCCGCCGACACATAATGAGCATCGATGTCCAAAAGCAAGTTCTCACTCACTGCCTCCCCCAGGCCAGCCGCCTGGCACACGCGCAGTCCTTCATCGTCAAGAGCAATAGCCTTGGGACAATCGCTCAGACCGGCATTGCGCTCAAGCATAAGCGTCTCGACGCCGGCCATGCCGAGCAAATTGCCCAGCATCAGGCCAGTCGGCCCCGCCCCCACGATGATGACGGAGGTGTGAGAGATATAGTTATTTCTAATAGCCATTATTCATCTTACTTATCGGTTCTGTCCTGCCTTAATAAACAGGGCTATTAAGCGATTCCCTGTTATTATATAAGATCATCTTTTGAAGTGACCACTGGTGGCATCTCTCACCTGAACGTCCCAAAACATGTCCCAGGTGACTGTTCGACCAGTGGTAAAAGTGAGGTAAAATAGGAAGGAGAGAAAGCGAGGAGGCAAATCCATGCGTTTAGGGATCGTGTTACCCAAAGTGAACCCGGAGGCCATCACCGTTCCGACCCGAGGTGTCTACCCTGACTGGAGTGGGAGGAAGTTTCACCTGCCAGAGGCAAGTCACCAAAGCGCTAGGCGATACGGGGTATCATGAAGTGCAGGTGCATCGCTAGCAGTGGGTAAAGTGCCAACGGACGTTCCGGGTCTATCCCGAGGGGACGACGCATGCCCAGACCTCCCAACGAGTGAAAGGGCTAGGGGTGCTGCTGTATCTGCTGGGGTGAAGTTATGGGGCGACCTCCTTGGCGTTAGAAGCCCTTGGGGGTATCTGTGCAAGAGTCGGCTCGATGATGCGGTGCAAGAGGCAGCCCAACGCGTGCCCGGGCTCAAGCGGGATCAGGTCTTGGCAGGGGTGAAACCACCGGCCTGAGGAGGTGATCTGACCAGCGTCAAATGCAAGGGTGAGTGGCTAGCTTGAGGGATCACCGTTGCTCCCATGAGTGGGCTGGCCTTGACCATTGATGCGACGCTGCGCCGAAGACGTCAAGACGCTCAAAGACTGGATTGAGCCCATCGCCAAGCGTGTGGGAGCTAGAGTACTGGTGAGCGATGATGCCGATGGCGAAAATCCCGTCGCTGATAATGCATGACCGTACGGGAATTTTTCGATATCGTGCGAAAAAGAGGTAGTGACCTCCTTAAGGGGTGATAGGAACCCGAGAGGTCAAGAGTTCTTGGAACGACCAGAGATGATCCGTCAGCCCCAGGGCCATTGCCGGAGACCGCTGGTGGTAGCGATGCACCCCGTCCTCCAGAGGCAGCCGCAACGCTCGATGAGGCCGATGGAAGTTGTGATCAAAGAGCTACAAGCCCACGAGAGCATCCCAGGTGTCATCCCGTTTGGCGAACGCATGGGTCTTGCGCGTGAGGGCATTCAGCCGATCGCGCAAGGCCCCATTGAGCCGTTCCACATGCACGGTCCCGGCTGGCTCCACATGCGCCCCCAGTGCGGCGCGGATCTCCACCGACACCAGGTGCCCATGCTCATCGCGATGCTTGACCGTTTGGGTCAGCGTCACCGTCGCGGGAA
>WNFC01025141.1_pt1 | contig 10212 bp, 10 predicted proteins | sample 5400541 | NCBI WGS metagenome assembly WNFC01 (sample SAMN13153342, study PRJNA577476) | soil metagenome | isolation source: 120 cm saprolite under Douglas fir tree site 2 hole 2 replicate 1 | place: USA:California | collected 2015-04-18 | reverse complement strand
AATGGCCGTTTCGCCAATCAAGATGCCGCAGCTCGGTGAGTCCGTGACCGAGGGCACTGTCGACAAGTGGCTCAAGCACGAGGGTGACTTCGTCAAGCGCGACGAGCCGATCGTCGAGGTCGTGACCGACAAGGTCAACGCCGAGATCCCCTCCCCGTTCGAGGGCAAGCTGGTGAAGATCTCGGTCAGCGAGGGCGAGACCGTGCGGGTCGGATCGGTGATCGCACAGATCGAGACCGCCGGGGCGCCGGTTGCCGCTGCCGCGCCGGCCAAGGCGAATGTGGCGCCTGAGGCCGCGGCATCCCGAGCTCCCGCTCCCGCCGCCGCGGCACCGCTAACCGAGGCCGCTCCTGACGGCGCCGAGCACCAGCGGCTCTCCCCGGCCGTGCGCAAGCTGGCGGCCGAGCACAGCATCGACCCCGCTTCGCTGCGGGGCTCTGGCCTTGGCGGCCGGGTGACGCGCGACGACGTCCTGGCGGCGGTCGGTCAGGGCGAGGCCGCAGCGCCTGCAAAGGCGCCCGCCCCGGCGCCGATGTCCGCGCGGGTCGACGGCAAGCGCGAAGAGCTCGTGAAGCTCAGCGTGATGCGCAAGGCGATCGCCGAGCACATGGTCCGCAGCCTCGCGACCTCGCCGCACGCTTGGACCCTGCAGGAAATCGACGTGACAACCCTGGTCCACTACCGCGACGCCGAAAAGGACAGCTTCAAGGCCCGCCACGGCACCGCGCTCACATACCTGCCGTTCGTCGCCCAGATCGTGACCGAGCAGCTGAAGCAGTTTCCCTGGCTCAACTCTTCCTGGACCGATGAGGGCGTCCTCCTGAAGCGCTACGTCAACCTGGGAATCGCGGTCGCCATCCCGGACGGGCTGATCGTTCCGGTCGTCAAGGACGCCGACGGACTCGGCTTCACCGACCTGGTGCGCGTGATGAACGACCTGGTCGAGCGGGCGCGCAACAAACAGCTGAAGCCGGACGACGTGCAGGGCGGCACGTTCACCTTGAACAACACTGGCGCGACCGGCTCGATCGCAAGTCAGCCGATCATCAACCAGCCACAGGCCGCGATCCTGACCACGGAATCGATCGTCAAGCGCGCGGTGGTGATCGATGACGCGATCGCGATCCGCCACATGATGAACATGTGCCTGAGCTTCGACCACCGCATCGTCGACGGCATGACGGCGGGCCAGTTCCTAAGCGCGATCAAGAAGCGGCTCGAAGAGTGGACGCCCGGCAGCATCCGGCTGTGAGCGTGGGCGAACCGCTGCGACCGGCGCCGATCCCGGAGTGGATTCGCGTCCGCGTGACCGAGGGCGGCAACTTCAAAGAGCTCAAGCAGATCGTCCAGGGCCGCCGCCTTCACACGGTGTGCGAAGAGGCCCGCTGTCCCAACATCTTCGACTGTTGGAACCGCCGGACCGCGACGTTCATGATCCTCGGCGACGTCTGTACGCGCGCGTGCCGATTCTGCGCGGTCACGTCGGGCCGCCCTTCGGAGCTCGACCTGGGCGAGCCACTGCGGGTGGCGGAGTCGGTGGCCGAGCTTGGGCTCAAGCACGCGGTGATCACCTCTGTCGACCGCGACGACCTGAAGGACGGCGGCGCCGGCATATTCGCCAGGACCATCCGCGCCATCCGCCGGCGGAGCCCTGCCACCACGATCGAAGTCCTCACGCCCGATTTCCAGGGCGACTTCAACGCCGTGCGCACCGTCGTCGACGCGCGGCCCGACATCTTCAACCACAACACCGAGACCGTGCCTCGCCTCTACTCGCGTATCAGGCCGAAAGCCGTGTACGCGAACAGCCTCGCCTTGCTCCGACACGTCAAGTCGCTTGCGCCTGAGATGGTCACCAAGTCCGGGTTGATGGTCGGGCTGGGCGAGACCGAGGACGAGCTCGTCGAGGTGTTCCGCAACATGCGCGCGCACAACATCGACGTGCTCACGGTCGGGCAGTACCTCCGACCGTCGAAAAAGCACGCCGAGGTGGTGCGCTACTACCGGCCCGAAGAGTTCGTGCGCCTCAAGGAACAGGCGCTTGCCATGGGCTTCGAACACGTCGAGTCAGGACCGCTCGTCCGGTCCTCCTACCACGCAGATGAACAGATCCCTGCCGCGCGTCAGAGCCTCCTGGCTGGGTAGCGTCCCGTACCGGCGCGCCTGGGACCTCCAGGCCGAGCTGGTCCGGGAGCTGCGCGACGGGGCCGGCCAGGACACGCTGCTGCTGCTCGAGCACCCGCACGTCTTCACGATGGGCAAGGCAGCCTCGGACGACCATCTGCTGTGGGGCGAGGCGGAGCGTGAACGACGCGAGGTCGAGGTCGTCTGGTCAGACAGGGGCGGCGAGGCCACCTATCACGGCCCGGGCCAGCTGGTGGGTTACCCGGTGCTCGACCTCGCCCACTTCGGCCTGAGCATCCCGCGCTACCTGGAGCTCCTCGAGAAGTCGCTGATCGACTACCTCAGGTCGCTTGGCATCGAATCGGAGCCCGGCGAACCGGGCTTCACCGGCGTCTGGCGCAACGGCGAGAAGCTGGCCGCGATCGGGATCAAGCTCAACCGCTCGGTGGTCAGCCACGGCTTCGCCCTGAACCTGACGACCGACCTCGGCTACTTCGAGGGGATCGTCCCGTGCGGGCATGCCGACAAGCGCCCGACCTCGGTCGAAGCCGTCACGGGACGCCGCGTCGACACCGAGAGAGCCGCAACCGACTATGCTGCGCAGTTCGCGACCGTTTTCGGGGCACATCTGGATTGGGCCCCGGCCGAAACCGTCCTGACCGCAGGCCGGGTATCTCCAGAGGGAACGCCCGTACGCACATAGCGGAATACCGAGCGTCACCAAACCGGTATTCATAGCGTGAGTTGTTTGGCAGCCGGGTTCGGTTCGGTCCCCGGTTTGGCCTCGGCCGTTATCGGGTAAGTGGGTTATGAGCATGCCAAGCAAGAACAAGAGCGCTGAGAAGACCCGCACCGAGCTGGTGCGTCTGGACAGCGTCTCGATGGACGAAGACGACGAGATCCTCCCCGACTTCGAGGCCGAGGTGGACGATGGGCGGCGTGTCTGGGTGACCGCTGTGCTCGAGCGCACGGCCGTGATCGAGCCCGCGCCGGGTGAGCCAAAGGTGCTGGTCAACCGCCGGCGCCTGTTCGTGGACCCTCGCCAGCTGCGTGTGCGTCACCTCGCGAGCAAGGAAGCGGCGCGGCGCGGCCGTGAGGCGGCACGCCAGCTTCGACTCCAGGACCAGCAGAGCTCAGCCGCTTAAGCGGCGATTAAGGCTCGGCCGTCGGTCGGAGCCCCTCTGGTAACATTCGCTGCTGCCGATTCGCGTCGGCCTTGCTGATTTCCGCGGCGTGATTTGCGTCGCCTAGCCCGAGGGAAGCCGCCACATGAGCAAAACCGTCGAACTCGTCTCGCTGGCCACCATCGTCCCGCCCCCCAACCACGAGGTCAGCGGCGGCTTCAGCGCAGTCGTGGATGGCAAGCCGGTGCGGGTCCGGGCCGTGCTCGAGAGGACGGTCGTCATCGAGCACCAAGAGGGCGGCGAGAGGAGCGTGGTCCGCAAGGACAGCTGCATGGTCAAGCCGTCGGCGGTGGCGTTCGTCCCCGGCAACCCCAACAACGGGGTGGGTCCGCGCCAGTGGCGACGGCTTCCCGGCAAGCCCCCCGCGCCGCCTGCGCCGCTAGCGCCGCCGGCTCCCCCAGCTCCGGCGAAGTAGCTCCGAGACCGGCTCAGCCGGTCAGTCGATGTACTTCTGAGCCACCTGGGTCAGGAACGGGTGGAAGTCCTTCGACAACGCGACTTCCTCGAACACCTTGCGCGCATCGCCGAAGCGGGCCTTCGACCAGACCTCCTCCCCGTACTGTTCGCGCAGCTTGGTCATCTCCTCGTCCGCGAGCTCGCGCACAAGATCCGCGCTGACGCTCGGGCCTTCGGTCAGCCGCGATGAATGCCTGACCCATTGCCAGACCTGAGAACGTGAGATCTCAGCCGTCGCGACGTCTTCCATCAGGTTGTTGATCGCAGCGGCTCCGACTCCTCGCATCCACGACTCGATGTACTGAATGCCGACGCTGACGTCCAGCCGCAGACCGTTCTCGGTGATCGTCCCGCCCGGGACCTTGACGTCGATGAGCTGACCCGCCGTCACGGAAACCTCGGGCCGCTGGCGGTCGAGCTGGTTCGGCCGGTCGGCCAGCACTTTGTCGAAGGCCTCCGTCGCCGTGGGCACCAGGTCGGGATGCGCCACCCACGTGCCGTCGAAGCCGTCGCCGGCCTCGCGGTCCTTGTCTTCCTTGACCTTCGCCAGCGCGACTCGGTTCACCTCAGGGTCGCGGCGCGACGGAATGAAGGCCGCCATCCCGCCCATCGCGTGCGCGCCGCGGCGGTGGCACGTCTTGACCAGCAGCTCGGTGTAGGCGCGCATGAACGGCACGGTCATCGTCACCTGGGCGCGATCCGGCAGCACGAACTCTGGCCGATTCCGGAACTTCTTGATGATGCTGAAGATGTAGTCCCAGCGGCCCGCGTTCAAGCCGCTCGAGTGATCGCGCAGCTCGTAGAGGATCTCGTCCATCTCGAACGCGGCGAGGATCGTTTCGATCAGCACGGTCGCCCGGATGGTTCCTCGTGCAATGCCGAGCTCGTCCTGGGCGAGGTTGAATACGTCGTTCCAGAGCCGGGCCTCGAGGTGGCTCTCCAGCTTGGCCAGATAGAAGTACGGCCCGCTGCCCTTTTTCAACAGCCGCTCGGCATTGTGGAAGAAGTACATGCCGAAGTCGAACAGGCTGCCCGACATGGGCTTGCCGTCGACTTCGACGTGCCTCTCCTCGAGGTGCCAGCCGCGCGGTCGCACGAGGAGCGTCGCGACCTTCTCGTTGAGCCGGTACTCCTTGCCCTCGGGACTCGTGAAGCCGATGCGCCGCTCGATGGCGTCGGTCAGGTTCACCTGCCCCTCGACGAGGTTGGACCAGGTCGGGGAGTTGGCGTCTTCGAAGTCGGCCATGAAGACGCGCGCGCCGGAGTTCAGCGCGTTGATCAGCATCTTGCGGTCGGTCGGGCCAGTGATCTCGACGCGCCGGTCCTGCAGGTCATCGGGCGCTGTCGCGACTGTCCACTCCGAGTCGCGGACAGAGCTCGTCGTGGTGAGGAAATGCGGCAGCTCGCCGCCCTCGATGCGCCTCTGCCGCTCGTCGCGTAGCCCGAGAAGCTCTTCCCTCTGCGCGCCGAATTCGCGCTGCAGCTTGGCCACGAATGAGAGGGCCTGCGGCTTGAGCACCTCGCCCATGCGGCCCTCCACGGCGCCTTTCAGCTGAACGTGCTGAGTGGTGGCCATGTTCACAAATCTACCGTCTAGCGACCGGCGAGGTGCTCCACGACGGGCGCCAGGGCGTCGGCCGCGTCTCCGGGGACGATCACGTCCGAGAAGCCGTAGCGATCGCGGCGGGCTTTGAGGTCCTCTTCGATCTGGTCGATCGTGCCGATCAGGAAATGGGGCATCTCCAGCACGTCTCGTGGCTCGAACTGCATCGAAGGCGCCATTGCCGCCGCGACCGATTCGCGGTCGTCGGTGACCGTGGCGAAGAAGACGGTGAATCCCAGCTCGATCGAGTCGAAGCGATCGCCGGCCGCTTCCTTGATCCAACCGAGCTTCTCATCGGTCGCCTCGGCAAGCCCTGTTCGAACGAGCTTCGGGTTGATGCGGCCCTCGTTGAGGTTGTAGTTGACATGCACGATGTCTGCATCGCGGGCGGCGAGGCGGAGCATGCGACGTCCCCCTCCTCCCAGCAACAGCCGTGGATGCGGCTTCTGGACCGGAAGCGGCGAGCCCTCCAGCTCTTTGACGGAGTAATGCTTGCCTGTGAACGAGAACGGCTTGCCGGTGAAGAGCCGTTTGATGATCGTCAGCGCCTCTTCGAGGCGATCGATTCGGATCGCGGCGGGATCGTAGGGAAGGCCGGCCTGCTCGTAGTCCGAGACCAGCCAGCCTGCACCGAGGCCGAAGTCGAGGCGGCCGTCGGACAACAGGTCGAGAGTTGCCGCCTCCTTGGCCAGGACAACCGGATGGCGGTAGTCGTTGTCGAGCACCAGCGAGCCGATGCGCAGTTTGGTAGTCGCGTCGGCTGCCGCCATGAGGGCCGCGATCGGTCCGGGTTGGTCGCCGAAGTGGTCGGGCAGGTAGAGCGCTGAGTACCCCATCGACTCGATCGCCTGCGCCCGCTCGCGCCACTGCCTGGCGCTTTCGGCATGGTGCTCCTGGACGCTGAACCGGAACGGTCGGTGCACACTAGCAGCCATGCCCATTCACCCTATCTCCGACGAGGAAGCGTCCGCTGAGGTCGCGCGCGTCTTCGACTCCCTTCGAGCGGCCGGGAGCCTCAGCCCGTTCATGCGAATGCTCGCTCACAAGCCCGCCATCCTCCGGGCGTATAACCAGCTCAGCGGCGCTCTATGGGCGGCCGACTCAAAGCTGCCGGAGAAGCTCAAAGAACCCGCTCACATTCCGCTTCGGGAAAGCGGCGAGGGTTGACCGATGAGCAGATCGCGGCGTTGCGCGAGCCTGGGAGCAGAAGGAACGAGCATCTCTTCGACCCGACGGAGCGCGCCATCCTCAGGTTCACGGACCTTCTGACGAGCTTGCCCGGCAACGTCGACGACGCCGACCTGGACGCACTCGGTCAACACCTCGACGAGGAACAGGTCATCGAGCTGGTCTTCGCGATTGCGACGGCAAACTGGACGAATCGAGTCAACGACGGGCTGCGAACGCCGCTCCCTTAGATCCGTGTCATATGGTGCCGAGGGCCGGATTTGAACCGGCGACACCTTGATTTTCAGTCAAGTGCTCTACCAAGCTGAGCTACCTCGGCACGGCGGATGATTCTATCGAGGCTGGAGAATTCGACGTTAGGGCCAAGCGACGACCAACCGTGCCCGAATGGCCCGCTCCTTGAACTCAAGGCCTGGGATGCGACTAATTGGGCCCAAATGGCCGCGTGGCCCCAGTTGGCGCGCTGGGTGGGCCGTAGTTTCCCTAACGCGAACCAGCCGGTTACCATCGTCAGCACACGAATCCGACTCACGCGCTGACTTGCCTCCTGCGAAAGACGGTGTGGTCGTTGGCCAAGAACTGACATCTGCGCTCTCCCACTGGCACGCTGGAAGTTACTCTCAAAGTCAGTGAGTCCAGACCTGGAAGTGAGGATCACGTCGCAGGCCTTGGACCAGGCTGTCGCCCAGCGCATCGCCGACTCAGAGTGGCCGCCGAATGCCCTCTCGGTGAAAGCAGTTCGTCACAGTTCTCGGCTCCCGAAATGGCTGACGAGCAAGAAGGACCAAGGTGAGCTCTTCATCGGGGCGCACGACATCCTGCACGACAAGGCTGACTGGAATTCGGAGACCTGGCTTTTTGCTCCCACGGCTATTCCGAGGTTCATCGCAACACTTGAACGGCTCTACGAGTTGCTCCCAGAGCAGTTCGAACTGGTGGCTGTGTGGGGTGACAAACCGTTACGCGAACAACCTGTCACGAGGACTCAGCTGATAACGATCTTGTCGAACAATGCATTGGGGAACGCGATGCTGTATCGCGTGAGCGCTAGCTAAGTCGCGACTCCATAATGCCGACCTTGTGTCTTCCCACGAGTTCGGTTCGCGTTACGGAAAGCCGCCGAATTGTGGTGGGCCGCGGTTTCCGTAACGCGAACCAGGGCATTATCGTGGTCGGCCCAACAATTGCGCTCTCCCGATGAAACGCCGCGCTAGGATGCCCTGCGCCGTGATATTCGATTCGAACGTGACCTTGAGAGTCCGATCATGACCCCGAGTCGTTGCTCCGGACTGGCGGAATCGCATCCGACAGGCACCGGCTGTCCTGGCACCGCGATCCGCTCCAGGACGACGTCGGCTGAGTCGGGGTATCGGCCGGACCTGATTGCTACGTCCATCGATGAGGCGCTCGATGAAATTCGGAGCAGATAGCCCCGCGACTACGGTCGAACCTGTCGGCGCACCTCGCGCAGGCGACGATCGAGGAACTCGCGCTCCGCGCCGTTCTCGGTGAGGGCAAGCGCCCGTTCATAGGCGAGCGCGGCCTCGCCGTCGCGGCCCCGCCGCCGGAGCAAGTCAGCGCGGACCGAGTGATAGAGGTAATAGCCATCGAGGTCGATCGCGTCGACCAGCGCGAGCGCGACGTCCGGACCCTCCACCTCGGCCACCGCCACCGCGCGATTCAACTCGACCACCTGCCCCGGAGCCAGCATCATGAGCTGGTTGTAGAGCTGGAGGATCTGCCACCAGTCGGTGTCGCTTGCGACCCCGGCATCACTGTGCACGGCCTGGATGGCGGCCTGGATCTGGTACGGCCCGGGTCGGTTGATCCCCAGACAACGGCGCACCAACTCCTGTCCCTCCGCGACGAGCGCGCGATCCCACAGGCCGCGGTCCTGGTCGGCGAGCAGCACGAGGTTGCCGTCGGTGCCGAGCCGAGCTTTCCGCCGCGCGTGGGTTAGGAGCATGAGCGCCAGAAGGCCCGTGACCTCGGGCTCGTGTGGCAGAAGATCCGCGAGCAGCCGGCCCAGCCGGATCGCCTCCGTTGCGAGATCTTCGCGGATCAGCTCGGCGCCCGAGCTGGCCGTGTAGCCCTCGTTGAAGATGAGGTAGATCACCGCGAGGACCGCACGCACCCGCGCGAGCAGGTCCTCGTCGGCCGGAACGCGGTAGGGGATGCCCGCGTCGCGGATCTTGCCCTTGGCGCGCACGATGCGTTGGGCCATGGTCGCTTCCGGAACGAGAAAGGCACGCGCGATCTCGGGCGTCGTCAGCCCACCGAGCAGGCGAAGGGTCAGCGCCACCTGGGCGGCCGGAGCCAGGGCGGGGTGGCAGCAGGTGAAGATCAGCCGGAGCCGTTCGTCCTTCACGGCTCCGTCGTCTTGCGGTTCGTCCGCGGCGTGAAGCATCGCGGCCTGCGCGTGGCGGTCCTCACGAGATGCCTCGCGCCGCAGGCGGTCAACTGCGCGGTTGCGGGCGGTGGTGATGATCCAACCTGCCGGGCTTGGTGGGATCCCGCTTTCGGGCCAGCGCTTGACGGCCTCGACGAAGGCGTCCTGGACCGCCTCCTCGGCGACGTCAATGTCACCGAATCGGCGGACCAGGACAGCAACCGCCCGTCCATATTCCTCGCGGAACACTCGCTCGATATCGGCGGCGTTCAGGCTTCGCCTTCTTCCTGGAAGGGGCGCACCTCGATCGGAACCCGGCAGGCCTGGGTGGCCTTGGCGCCCCATTTGAGGGCCTCGTCCAGGTCGGCGACCTTGATGATCCAGAAGCCGCCGATGTGCTCCTTGCCCTCCGCGAACGGGCCGTCCGTCGTGAGCACCTCGCCGTTCTTGACCCGCAAGGTCGTGGCGGTGCTGGAGGGGAAGAGCCCCCCACCGAACACCCACACACCCGCCTTTTGGATCTCGGCGTTGAGCGTCGACGTCGGCGCCGATCGCGTCCATGTCGGCCTGCGCCACCTCCTGGTCCTCGGGGTGGTAGACGCTCATCAGGTACTGCTTCATGTCGGTGGTCCTCCTTCGACCTTATCTGTATTGCCTGGTTCCTGGCCAGGCTTTTCACCACCTACACGCACAGCCAATCCCGAAATCGACACGGCCCGGGCAGGAATTTCGGAGGCGGATCAGGGGCGGCATTGCCGGTACTCTGGGGCGCCGGCGCTACGGGGAGGGCGAGTCCCACGCCGTGTTGACAGCGATACTGTCGCTTAATCCGACAGGATGGCTGTGGCCTTCCAAAAGGCCGATAACTCAGCCTGAACCAGCCTGCTGGCGATGAGACATCAGCTTGTTCGCGTTATGGAAAGGACGCCGAATTGGCGTGGGCCGTAGTTTCCGTAACGCGAACCAACTGACGATAGTGGCGCGACCGATAAGCCTCGCCTGGCGGACGCACCGAAGGCCGCCTCGGCGGCAAGAGTCAGCCCTCGCCGGTCGCTAATCCCAGATGTTTACCGGGACTCCAGTCAAACGGCTGCGCTCTGCCGCGAATGCCATGAGATGGCTCTCCAATGACTCGCGCGGCCCAGTGCGGACCAACGTCCTATCGCCCGATGAGACCGCATCCAGGAATGCGCTCATCACACCAAAATCGCCCCCGTCGTGGCCGCCTCGAGCGTCCACTCCAGTGCCGAGCATGTCGAAGGACTCGA
>WNFC01012156.1_pt1 | contig 10212 bp, 14 predicted proteins | sample 5400541 | NCBI WGS metagenome assembly WNFC01 (sample SAMN13153342, study PRJNA577476) | soil metagenome | isolation source: 120 cm saprolite under Douglas fir tree site 2 hole 2 replicate 1 | place: USA:California | collected 2015-04-18 | reverse complement strand
TGAACAATTCCTCGAGCGGAACGTCCTTTACCGCCTCGGAATGCTCCGACAGGTAGCACGCGCTGCAGTCGAGATTGCAGCGCTGCGTGATTTCGAGCGCCACGCATCCGATCGGCCAACGACGGCCCATGAGCTGACTTGCCGTCCATTGGCCTGCGGCAATGACGCGGTGCTGCGCCGAGCTGAGCGCATGATGGTAATCGGGAGGCCGCGCCGTGGGCTGTGCGAGGTGGACCTCGTGCGGTGTCATATACGCGCCGGGTGACAGGCCGCCGCTCGACACCACGCTCGCCGCCGATGTTCGAATGATCTTCATGATCATCACACTTCGAACCTGCCCATGGCGGCAGAGCATCGCGTTGGACATTATAAGCCTATCATGGAATGATCGGTCAAAGATATTTTGCCGCGATCGAGCGGAACCCCTCGCTGGCGCAAACACAATCATGTTACTTACGGGAGTGCGCCGGTCTGTGCCGCGAAGGAAACGCAAGAGGCGTCGTTATGGTAGGCACCAAGCAGTTCGATCATGACACGGTGGTCGACCGCGTGATGATGCTGTTCTGGCGGAGGGGCTATGGGGGAACGTCGATCCAGGATTTGGAGAAGGCGACGCGGCTTCGCCGCGGGAGCCTTTACAACGCGTTCGGTGACAAGCAGGGCCTCTTCGTCGCCGCACTCAAACGCTATGAGTCCACCGTCGGCCACGAGCGGATCAAGCAGCTGTCGAATCCCGACCCCTATCGTGCGATCGAGGGATTTCTCGATACTCTGGTCACGCAGATGAGCGAGCCGCGTCGGCCGCGCGGTTGTCTCCACACCAATACCTCGCTGGAGTTCCCAAACGCGCCGGACGAGGTTCTTCGCATCATCGCCGAGCGAACGGCCGGTATCGAAGGCGCAATCTACGCTGTGCTGCGGCGCGCCCAAGCGCATGGTATGCTGGATCCTGCGGCTGATGTGCGCGCTCTTGCTCGCTTTTACCTCGGTGTCGCCAAAGGCATCGGTGTTTTGCATAAGGTGTTTGGCGATGCTTCGGCGTTGCGCGACATCGTCAAAATCGCCATGAGCAAGTGGCCGTCTCCGGCAAGGAAATAGCGTGGCGAAATCGAGCGTGATGTATTAACGCAGTTTTGACCGATCGTTTTACGATTGCTGACATTTAACGAACTTTACGCGAGCGACGTGGAAGACGACGAGCAGCCGCCAGCTCTATTTGACGCCTTGAGTATCGGAAGCGTCTTTGTAGATCGGACTATTTGGTCTGAACGCGTGGAATACGAAGGCAAAGGTGACGTCGTACGGGACATCGACAAGCTCATCTCCCTGTCGCTTTTGTACGATGACGTTGCCGACGTCGCGGCCCGCGGGGAGCGATGCCTTATCGAGAGCAGATGCTTGTCCTGGCTGCCACTCAATCAAGAGATCGGCATTCTCGATCGTTCCTCTGCGCCGCAACAGAGCGAGCGCCCATGCTTCGTGACGCCCTAGCGTGGTCTCGACTGCCACGACGCGCTCCATCGGTTCGATGCCGTCGGGCAATGTCCCGTCGTAGAGGAACGGCCTTTGGCCTGCCGCGTCGTAGCCGACATACGGATTTCGACCGTAATTGCGAGCGTTGGGATTGCTGGGGACGAGTACTTGACCCTGAGGAACGCGCTGCCGAAAGCGTTCAAACGACTCCAAGCGCGATGGAATGAGCCGCAGGCGATGCCCGGTCATGGTACCGACGATGGCCTCGCCGGTGAATTGTTGCCACCAGCTCTCCGTCTGTCGGTCGTACATGACGAGATCCGAGTGCCGAAGTTTTCCGGTCGTTCCAAAGTCGAGAACGCGGGAGTCCACGATCCGCTCGAACACGAGCGCGGCGTTGCATAACGGGCAGTAGGTCACGGTGACGGGCGTATTTCCGACCGTGTCGTTTACGATTTCATGCCAGATCAACACGCGCAATGGATATGCGCGGGCATCGCCGCCGATGGAGAGGGCGATGACGGGCTCGATGTCGCCAAGACTGGCGCTCCGTCCCGTTGACTTGCCGCGCTCCAGTCGCTCGAAGCGCGGCGCATCAATCGCCGAAATTCCATCCTTCGGAGGCCCGCCGGATTTGATCCCCTCGAACGGCACGCTGTGCTTGGAGAAATCCGTACGCGGCCATTCCAACCGCCAGCTGACCGGATCGGCTAGCAATGTCCCGAGGCCGGCATCCACCGACACGCCAAGGACTGCGGTCAGCGCGATCAATCCTGACAGCTTGCAGACAAACGATGCCATCGCCGTCCCACGAAATCATTCGGTTCTGCCGAAAGCTCAGTTCGGCTTGATCGCTTCATCGGTCAGCTTGTCGAGCGCTTGCGTCATGTCCTTGAAAATGTCGTCGTGGCCGTTGACCGAATACTCCGACTTCAGGACGTCCGGCTTGACGTAGGCCAACCATACCTGACCGTCGTCGTCCTCCCATGCGAGCACCTTCATCGGCAGATCGAGACCGATCCTTCGGTTCGACTGCATCAAGGGCGTGCCCAGCTTTGGATTTCCGAACATCAAGAGCTGGGTAGGCTTGAGTGCCTGGCCGACCTTTTGCGCGGCACCCGCATGGTCAACTCGTGCTGCAATCCCGATGCCGCGTGTCTTGAGCGCCTGGGACAACCGATCAAGCGTCACCGCGACCGAGTGAGGGCTTTTCTTCGCGACCAACCGGTCATCGCCAGTCCAAGCAAGAGAGGGGATCATGACAACGGCAGCAATCAGCGCGGGCAACTTGGTCATGATTGCGCTCCTTGTAGTGCGTTCCTTTGGACTCACGGGACTAGGACGTTCCTGCGAGTGATGCCGATCATCGAACGCCAATTCAGCAGATAGTGGCCTACCCATGCGGCCGTCGCGGTGAGGATGAATACTGTGCCCACCTGCCAGACAAGAACCATCAGACTCGCATCTTGCGAATGAAACAGGCGGAGCCCGAAATTACCCAGTCCGGCCGCCGCCAATCCGCCTAGAGCGGTCGTTATGTGCGGCGTGAGAGGCGCACCGCGCCGGAGCATGACAGCCATGGCGATCGCCGGGACCGCACCGACGAGAACGATCGCGGGGAAGCAGAACCAATCCGGCCGCAGCGATAAGCCGTCGGGACCGAAGCGTATCCAGTCCTGGACACAGCCCTCGCCCAAGCTTCCCAACCAAACTGCGAGCGGCAACGCCGGAAGAAAGAGAAACTTGCGATCGTAACCTGGGACGACTGAAGCAAAAGCCGCAGTCGCGGCAGTCATGCCGGTGGCGAGCGCAGCGACCTGCTCGATCACATAGCGCCATTCCGACGCCTTCGAGATCAAATCCACTCGCGGCGAAACGACGAACACGACGAGTGCAACATAAGGGATGGCAACCAAAAGCCAGGCGGCCGTTCTGATCCATGGACGCGGAAGCGGTCGAACAGGCTCAACAACTTCTGCCAAGCGCTCAATGAGTTTTTCGGTATCCATGGTCATGACGCTTTGGTCAACACCTTGCGAAGGGTAGCCATTGCACGGTGAACAGAAACCTTGAGCGCCCCAACACCCGTCCCGCTTGCGGCAGCAGCTTCTTTCAGCGACATTTCGCGCAGCTTCAACATCTCGATGGCGTCCCGCTGCCCAGGTGGAAGAGTCCCGATGGCCTGGCTCAGCGCTTCCAGATCACGGTATTCACCGCTACCTATATTCGTTCCTTCATCGGAAAAGGTTACAGGCAAATTCTCAACCTGCACCTCGTGCGCTGCTCGACGGGTATATCGCCGTGCCGCATCGGCAAGCCGATTCCGGGTGATTGCGATGAGCCAAGGCATGAACGGACGTCGCGGGTCGTAGGTAGCCCGCACCGCGTGCAGGGATAGCAATACGTCCTGCACGATATCTTCGATATCCTCGGATTTTAGAAATCTGCGTTGTCCGCGAACGATCTGTCGCAAGCGCGGCGCGATCTGCTCCAACAACTGGACATAGGCTTGCGTGTCGCCCGCCTGCGCGGCCTGCATGAGCGTCGTGAGAGCCCGATCATCTAATTGCTGCTTCATTGGCCATCAATATACGTCCAATCACTGCAGTGGGCCGAACACGTGGTCGTGAATTGAGCAAACGTAACATTTTCTCTCCCCAATTCGAGCTTGATGGCAGCTGAGCAACCCGCTCATCGTAAAACCATTAGATGGAGACGAGCCATGAAAACGCTAATTGCTACCGTCGCCTTCGCCGCAGTGCTCGCAGCGCCGGCTTTTGCCCGGTCCACCCACGCTTGGGCGTGGAAGAGTGCGTCGGCCGCCCCCGCCAAGTCCGCGTACGCTGCGTCGTACAACGGCCTCCGCCGCGTCGTCCCGGGGGGACGGACCTATGCTCGCGACTGCAACGTTTCCCCGGCGAGCCTATCCTACAGGACCAACTGTAACTGAACGTTTGATCAGCAACCCTGCAAAGGTTCTTGATTAGGCTGACGCGATCAGTTGCTTCGCCATCGATGCGGCCGGCTTGAAAGCCGGCAGCATCTCATTTGGGATGCCCGTCGGCGTTGGAGGCCTAAGCCCGGAACCAAGGAGACCGTAAAGGGAAGGATGACAAATGCCGTTTCTTCCATCGCTACCAAAAGGTGCGAGCCTACGAAACCTGTTCAAGGCATTTCCGGACACGAGCACACCTCTGATCCAATTTCATGAGGCGCTCTTGCGCGGCCCATCGCCGTTTACGGAAGGCGAGCGTGAGCTGATCGCAACTTATGTGTCCGGATTGAATCACTGCCGTTATTGCCATGCTGTCCACAGCGCGACGGCTGAGCTCTTGGGCATTAAGCACGAGCAGGTGGACAGCAAGATCGATATCGATACCGCCGTCGTCGATGCGAAGATGCGCCCGGTCCTGCGCTACGCGGGCAAGCTCACGCAGCAGCCGAGCAGTGTCACACAAGAGGACGCCGACGCCATCTTTGCGGCGGGCTGGGACGAAGCGGCCCTCTATTACACGGTGGCCGTCACGGCGCTCTTCAATTTCATGAATCGCCTCGTCGAGGGCATGGGAATTCAGCTCGAGCCGACCTACGTCAAACCGGCATCCGAGCGCTTGGCCAAGCGAGGCTATCTGCCGCTGATAGACATGATTTCAAAATGACGGTGCAAGGCCACCTTGTTGTCATCTTCAGCCGTGTTACTCGCATCCGAGCTTAGATGCAGCTCGGCCCGCGCCCGACCAGATGCCGTGCCATTTTTTATTCGGACCGTAACCTTTCTGTGCGTCCGTCCGAACTTGAACAAAGCAGGCTCGTATGGCCTGCGAGGGATGCCAAACTCAGGCGCCCTGTCGTCCCTATCCTCGGAGGATTCCACAATGAGAAAACGCGTACTCATCGCCTCCACGCTCGCAGCAGCGGTGGCCGCCCCGAGCCTGGTTTCAGCGCAGACACCTGCGCCCACACCGAGCTTCAAGGCGGAAAAATGCTATGGCCTTGCCAAGGCCGGCAAGAACGACTGCGCATCAACCGGCAACAACTCGTGTGGAGGCAGTTCGAAGGTCAACGCCGATCCGAAGGCCTGGATCTACGTCCCGGAAGGCTACTGTGAACGCATCGTCGGTGGCAGCAAGGCACCGAAGGCTTGATAACAAATGGACGCAAAAGGGTGGCCATGACCATGTCGTCGAATCGCTGGGTGCCGATTGGTGCCGGCGTGGGTCTCAGACTGCCGCACGTCGTGGAGGTCGTGGCCACCCGTCCGTCCGTGCCGTGGCTCGAAATCCACCCGGAAAACTTTCTCGCCAATCCGCACGCAACCGAGCTCCTGCTCGAAGCGCGCCGCGATTACCCGATCTCGGTGCACACCGTCGGGGTGTCGGTGGGCAGCGTTGGTAGGATCGATCATGCCCACCTGCGGCGGGTGCGCACACTTGTCGATATGGTCGACCCGGTTCTCGTCTCAGGTCATCTCGCGTGGTCTACGCACGACGGCCAGTATCTCAACGATCTCTTGCCGCTACCCTACGACGAAGAAACGCTCCGATTGGTCGCGGCGCATATCGAGGAGGTCCAGGACGGTCTGGGCCGGCCGTATCTTCTGGAGAATCCATCGAGTTATGTCGGCTTCGACACTTCGACGATGAGCGAACTCGAATTTCTCTGTGAGCTCGTGCACCGAACTGGATGCCTGCTCTTGTGCGACATCAGCAACGTGTATCTCAGCGCCCACAATATGGGCTACGACCCCTACTGGTACATCGACGGTTTGCCGGTCGAGGCCATCGGCGAGCTGCACTTGGGTGGCTTCACACCTGAGGAGGACGAAGCCGAGCCAGGCGCCGAAATTCTCATCGATACCCATGCTGCTTGCATTGCCGACCCCGTCTGGAAGCTTTACGCCCACGCGGTTCGGCGCTTCGGTGCGAAGCCAACGTTGATCGAATGGGATAACGACATTCCGTCGTTTGCCGTCTTGCTGGCCGAGGCGAAGCGTGCGGACGAAGTCGCAGCCCGAGCGCTAGCCCCGGAGCCCCGCCATGCCGTCGCTGGCTGAGACGCAGTCGCGGATCCGCCGCGCCGTCGTCGACGGTGATGCCGCCGGCATTGCACCCCAGCTCGTTGGTGGGCGTGATCCCGGACGGCGCCTCGCGATCCATCAGCGGCACCATCGATCGAGCCTCGTGGCCGCGATCCGGACCAAGTTCCCCGCGACCGGCTGGCTCCTCGGAACACCGTTTCTGGATGAGGCCGCTGAACAGTTCGTCCAGCAACATCCGCCCCCCGGCCCCTGCATTGCGGAATACGGCGAGGAGTTCCCCCGTTTTCTTTCGACATATTCCGGTGCCGCACGCGTACCGTATCTCTATTCAATCGCAAAACTTGAATGGCATCTCGGCCAGGTCGCAATTTCAGTCGATCGGCCCGCTCTTATGCTCGAGGTGTTTTCAAGGTTCGAGATCGATACCGTGATGGACACGCGCCTCACGCTCCAACCAGGGCTCCGCTATCTGCATGCATTCTGGCCGGTCGACGATTTGATGAGGCTCTATCTCACCGACACGGCGCCTGCCGAATATCGGCTAGCGCCTGAGGATGTCTGGCTCGAAGTGCGCGGCGCGCGCGGTGAGTTCCACATCGATCGTCTCGACGCTGCCGAGTTTACCTTTCGCGCGGCCATTCTGGATGGCCAGTCGATCGCCGCTGCCGCCGAGCGCGCGCTCGACACTGAGGCCGAGTTCGACGTGGAGCGGGCATTCACGACGCTCATGCACGGCGGATACGTGATCGGAACGACATCACGCGACCGAGGAGGCCAAGCATGAGCGCCGCTGGCCATGCGGCCGAATATGCCTCAACCGTGCGCGTGTGGCTCGACGGTGCGCGCATATGGCTCGCGCGCTTCCCGCTCTGCAGCATCCAGCTTGCAATGAGGATCGCAGTCGGGGCGGTGTTCCTCAATTCAGGGTTACTCAAGATCAATTCGTGGGAGTTCGCGATCAAGCTGTTCCAAGACGAGTATAAGGTGCCATTGCTGGATCCCGTGTGGGCTGCCCGCCTCGCCACCTTCAACGAGTTGACATTCTCAGTTCTCTTGATCGTTGGCCTGGCGACGCGCATTGCCATACTGCCGTTGCTCGGGATGGTCACGGTGATCCAGACGTTCGTTTATCCACAAGCATGGACCGAACACCTGCTCTGGGCTTCGATCCTGGTCTTCCTGCTCACCCGCGGACCCGGCGAGTTGTCGCTCGACTATCTCATCGAGCGATGGGTTCTGAAGCAACGACGATTGCCAATCGGAACTCGACCACCAAGTCAGGTTTCGAGGAGAGCGGCCACTATAATCCTATGATCAAGAAGGCGTCATGCCGAGACCGGTTTCCTTGCTTTGTGTCGCCGACCCCCTGATGGTATTCGGGGGCCCATACAGCAATCTCGAAGCCACGCGGGCCGTCCTGGGCGAGGCGGCGCGGTTGGAAATTGCGGCCGATCGCATCATTTGCACCGGCGATGTGGTGGCCTATGGGGCAGATCCTGCTGCAACTGTGGAGTTAGTGCGCGGCTCGGTCCGCCATGTGGTGATGGGCAATTGCGAGCAAAGCATTGCAGCTGGTTCCGCCGATTGCGGCTGCGGTTTCCCAACGGGAAGCACCTGTGAGCGGCTTTCAGCCGCATGGTTCGCCCACGCAACGCGCGAGTTGAACGCCGACGCGCGGGCTTGGATGGCCGATCTGCCGCGGCGGATCGACATTGAAATGGGCAGCTATCGACTTGCGGTGATCCATGGGGGCGTCGACATCATGAATCGCTTCATCTTTGCGTCCACTGTTACGGCGATCAAATTCGAGGAGATGAGGAAGATCGCGCTTGACGGCGTCATTGCCGGCCACTGCGGCCTGCCGTTCACTCAGGCGATCAACGGGCAGTTGTGGCATAACGCCGGGGCCGTCGGGATGCCCGCGAACGACGGGACGCCGCGGGTTTGGTTCAGCCTCCTGAGAGCCGAAGCGGAGGGTATCACGATCGAGCATCGCGCGCTCGACTACGACTTCGCGACGGCCGCCGCCAAAATGCGTCGCGCCGGCCTGCCACAAGAGTATGCGGCTTCCCTCGAAACCGGCCTTTGGCCCAGCTGCGACGTGTTGCCTTTGAAAGAGATTCACGAACGCGGCGCAGCCTTGGAACCAGGCAGTGCCTTTTGGTCGCGTTCGCCGCAATCAGATGGTGCATCTCTCCGCAAGCGGTCGCCCGTTTGCACCCAACTTTGGCCGCACATCGATCGCGACACGGCGCCGAAGCTTCGGCCGCAGAAGTCAAGAATCCCCACTTCACCGCGACGGGTCAGCCGCGCGCGAGCGTCACGCTGCGGAGACTGAAGAGGCTTTGGTTCAACACCGGGACGCTCTGCATCGCTTGGACACGGGTGTGTCAACCGGCGCAGTGCCGAGTCAACCGAGTCAACCTTATTTTTGATCAGCTGTGGTTCGCGGCCCGTCGCCCGGTTGCCCCCGCGATGCTTATCCACGACAGGAAGGACCCGCGGGCTCGAGGCCGTTACTGGACCGGGAGCGTCGGGTCATCAGCGCCAGTTCTACGATATCCGTGTCCGGTCCGCTCATCCCCCAATAGATGGGGTAATCGGCCTGCCAGCTTGTGGATAGCTGAAAATTAGGGTGCTGCGCTTCAGGCTGATGGTGAAACGAGGTCCGCATATGCGGCCTCAAGCATCAGAAGGAGAAGCGCAGCATGGCCTATTTTGCTGGACTCGATGTGTCGGTCAAGGAAACGAGCGTCTGCATCGTGGATGATGCGGGCAAGATCGTGCGGGAAGCGAGGGTGGCGAGTGAGCCTGAAGCTCTCCTGCAAGTGCTGGCGAACAATACCTATCGCTTCAAGCGCGTTGGGCTGGAAGCTGGACCGCTGTCGCAGTGGCTTTACAGCGTTCTCACCGAAGTGGGCTTGCCAGTGATTTGTGTTGAAAACGCGGCACATGCGGGCCGTGCTGAAAGCACAGATCAACAAGACAGATCGCAATGACGCACGCGGCATAGCGCAGATGATGCGGGTGGGGCTTTATCGACCGGTGCATGTGAAGACGTTACGCAGCCAGAAGCTTCGGGTGCTGCTGACCCATCGCAAGCTGCTTCAATCGAAGGCCATTGCCATCGAGAACGACCTGCGTGCCACCTTGCGCAACTTCGGTCTCAAGGTCGGCATGATCGGGACGGTCAAGTTTGAGGCGCGCATCAAAGAGCTCGTCGAGAACGTCCCTGATTTGGCCGTGCTGGTGCAACCGCTGCTCATTGTCCGGCAGGTAATTCGCGAGCAGCTCGGCATCCTGCATCGTCGCTTGCTGGCCATCGTCCGGGGCGATGATGTGTGCCGGCGCCTGATGACGATCCCCGGTGTCGGTCCTGTGGTAGCACTGACCTTCTGTGTCACTGTCGATATCCCGGCCCGCTTCCGGAACTCCAAGGCGGTCGGGGCGGTGTTTGGACTGACACCTGCCAAGTATCAGTCGGGCGAGAACAACCGAACCGGTGCAATATCACGGTGCGGAGACGAGATGATGCGGATGATGCTCTACGAGGCGGCCCAGAGCATGCTGGTGCGTTCGGCAAAATGGTCCTGGCTCAAGGCCTGGGCGATAAAGATCGCCAGGCATCGCGGGATGAAGAAGGCGATCGTGGCGCTGGCGCGTCGGTTGGCCGTGATCATGCACCGCATGTGGGTTGACGG
>WNFC01010652.1_pt1 | contig 10213 bp, 9 predicted proteins | sample 5400541 | NCBI WGS metagenome assembly WNFC01 (sample SAMN13153342, study PRJNA577476) | soil metagenome | isolation source: 120 cm saprolite under Douglas fir tree site 2 hole 2 replicate 1 | place: USA:California | collected 2015-04-18 | reverse complement strand
CCAGCCCCAGGTGCCGCTCAGGGAGTGCGACGCCCGGGTCGTTCGGGAGCGCGCCCAGTGGCCGAGCCTTGCAGGCGCTCGTCACCGCCTGGGCGAGCCACTGGCGATGGGCCGCACCGCCGGCGCGGTTGAAGATGACGCCGGCCAGCGCGAGCGCCGAGTCGAACCGCTCGAAACCCAGCACAACGGCTGCGGCACTGCGGACGAGCGCCCCCGCGTCCAGCACCAAGACCACGGGCGCGGCGAGCCACTTGGCGATTTGCGCAGTCGAGCCATCCTCCGTGAGCCCGTCGGTTCCGTCGAAACAGCCCATGACGCCCTCGACCAGGGCCAGGTCGGCCTGGGCGGCGCGCTCGCCGACGGTGGCCATGACCTGCTCGCGTCCACACATCCAGCCATCGAGGTTATACGAGGGTCGGCCTGTGGCCAGCGCGTGGTAGGCCGGATCGATGAAGTCGGGCCCCACCTTGAAGGCCTGCACGGCGAGTCCACGGCGACGGAGCGCCTCCAACAATCCTAGCGTCACCGTGGTTTTTCCCACGCCGCTCGAGACCCCGGCGATGACCAGGACGGGCACCATCTCTGAAGCGCTCATTGTCCGCGCGGCCGCAGTAGCCATCTCGTTGCATGGTCAATAACCCTTTCTGCTGACTCTCTGTCAAGGCCCTGTTTTCCAAGGAGATGACGTACAGGTCCCGGAGGGCACCAAAAGGAAAACGATTTGGCACAGCCGCACGATCTAGTTCGGCAGATCCCTCATCTCGGCTCTTCCGCTAACATGTCCGTCGCCGCTCCCCCCTCTTCACCTAGGTTAGACTGGACGCTCCTGGCGAGTAGGGAGCACCCAACGGTTGGCGTTTGGGGAGACCTGCGAGGCAGGGCCGATCTTCCAGTGCGGCCGCTTTGCAGATGCGGCCTCGGTATCAACCCCAGCCGCCCCAAGGAGTCGTCGCAGGACCGTCGACGGCGCAGACTACCGGGGTATCGACAGGACGCGAATCCGCACCGGGATGGTGCCGTCAGAGACGGCGACCAATTCCTGCGCGGCGGCGTACGACAGATCAATGATCCGCCCCGCGACGATCGGCCCGCGATCATTCACGCGGACCTCGACCGAGCGCCCGTTCCTGAGATTCGTCACCCGAACCCGCGAACCGAAGGGCAGACTGGGATGCGCGGCCGTGAGCCGGTACATGTCAAAGATCTCGCCGCTGGCGGTCCGGTGACCATGGTGGGGCTTGCCATACCACGACGCCTCTCCCGTCTGGACCGCGCCGGGTATTGCCCCGGGCGACGGCCCGATGAGGCGCCCGGGAGACGTGGTGCAGCCGGCCAATACCGCTACCAGCGCTACCGCGGCGACCGGCCATATGGAAAACCCAACGGGTGTCGTTTCTTTCGTCGTAGCCAGCGACTCGGGACGAGTGTGCGGGTTCGGCCCCATGAACCCAAGGCGCTGCGCGCGCAGGTCCTGGACGTCTTGCGCCGCCGTGAGCGCCTGCGGCGCGCTAATGCAAGCCGTCACCGGCTGCCCGCTGGCAACCGTTCTCACGGTCGGTCGCATTCAGAAGCATGGGGCGCGGGAGCGTTCTATCCGACGTCAGGTCTCCCTCACGCGCGGCCCGCGCAGCTTCCCGGGTTAATCGTCGTCGCCGTGACGCCAGGGCTGGGACCAGTAAATCACCACCGGCGGGGGCGCATAGTACGCGGGCGCCGGCACGACATAGACGGGAGTCGGATACGCATACACGGGAGCCGGCGCATAGTAGGGATACGGGTACACCACCGGGGGCGGCGGGGGCGGGGCGACGACCACCGCGGGCGGCGGCGGTTGGTAGCGCTGAAACATCCCGACGCCGCCGAGGATCTGATTGAACACGGCGAAGGCCCCGAGCCCGAGGGCCGCGTCGGTCGACGAACCGGCGAATGCCGCGGCGGGCATCAACACACCCGCGGCCAGTACCGCCGCGATGAGCTTCTTCAGGACAGTCTCCTCCTCCGAAGATGAAATCTTGTCCAGCCGATCCCTAAGAGCCGCGGCCGGGCCCGCGCGTTATCCCGTGTGTCCTCGCGAGCGCATGCAGGCCGCATAGGCATCGCGGTACTGCTGATCGTGCTTCTGGTTGTCGTTGAGCCCATAGAGCGAGCCTCCCCCGGCCCCCAGCAGGCCGCCGATCGCGGCCCCCGTCCCCGCGCCGCGGCCGCCGCCGGCAATGGCGCCGCCCGCCGCGCCAATCGCCGCCCCCGCGGCCGCGCCGATCGCGCCGTCCTTCACGACCTCGGTGGTCTTGTTCCGCTGGCCCACCTGCGCGGCCACCTCTTGGTGGCAGGCCTCAACGGCCGCCTGGGTCGGTACCGCCGAGACGGGCTGCTGGGCCGGGCCTGGGGCGGCCCGCCGCGCCGTCGGGGCGGGCACTGTTGATTCCGCCCGCCGGGTCGGAGGGACCGTCGTCGTCGCCGGCTGGGCTGGCTCGGCGGGTTTTCGATCAGCTGGCGACCCTGACCATTGGGCCACCACCAGCCCGGTGACGAGCGCGGTCACGACCACCAAGGCCATCCCAATGGCGGTCAGCTTCCAGGGATTGTTCCAGTCGCCGGCCATCGTCGGTCCCTCCTGTACGTTCGCTCTGTGTGCCCTTCGATTTCACTAACTGGGCACGGTCCTGCTCGGTTCAGGGGCAATCGGCGTGCCAGAAACGCACGACACAGGTGGTCGGCAACTTCCTGAGTTCACGTGGGTTTTTGACTGTCCCTGGCGCCAGGCTTGCGGGCAAGAGCCCCGGATTGGCCCGAGGCCGGTCAAAATTACACGCCCACGTGTAGGAATTGACACGTGCGCCGCCGAAGGGCCTCTAGCAGGGACTCCTGCCTTGACGTAGCCGCTCGCTTCGTTGACTGGATTCTGCCCGGCCTCTACAGTAATTCCGCACCTCACGGTGGCCTCGTGACAAGCACACTCCAGGCGGGCCCAAGAACCAGAACGGTGCCGACGACCCGGTCGTCGCGTCACGCGGTATTGATTGCGCTGCTCGGCGTTCTCCTGCTCCAGTCGCCGCACCTGCTGTGGGCTTCCCACTTCTCGTGGCTCGGCCACAGCGCCGACGTGCCTGCCGGCTCGACGTCGCTCGGTCCATTCGTCCCAACCTTTTACCGGATCCTCGACGAGGCCTCTCCGGAGTGGGCCCGCGACACGCCGGGCGAACCGCTGCTCTCCCACGACGGGCGCGTGATCGCCCGCGTCGGCGCCGCCTTCAAGCAGAGGGTGGACGTTGAGGGCTCCGCGCGCCTCCGCGATGGGCGCGTGGTCAACCTCGACGAGCCGGTCGGCGGCCGGCCGCGCTACCTCGTCGTCCGCAACGCCCCCTTCGGCGTCGGCGTGCCCGGCTACAAGCTGATCCCCTACCGCACCGTGGCAGTCGATCCGCGCCGGATCAAGCCCGGCACCGTGCTCTATGTGCCGGCGCTCACCGGCATCACCCTCCCCTCCGGCGAGGTCCACGACGGCTTCTGCTTCGCGCACGACGTCGGCCACGGCATCATCGGCAACCGCGTCGACATCTTCGTGGGGTTCGAGAGTGACCGCGACAACACGTTCACCCGTTCGTACCGAATCGCGAGCCAGGAGCCGGTTCGCGTCTATCGCGTCGGCGGCGCGGTCGCCCGGTCGGTCAACGAGCGCTTCAAGAGAGACTTCGCTTGGCATGAGTGAGCGTCGGGACCGTGTCCGAGTCGCGTCGGCCGTCGCGCTCGGCGTCGTGCTGCTCGCCGCTCCCGGCCAGCGTCTGTACGCGTCGCATTTCTCCTGGCTCGGCCACGGCCCCTGCCCCTGGCCGAGCGCGCGGTGCGAGAGCGAGGCGCCGGCCGGCTCCACGCGCCTGGGTCAGTTCGTCCTGCACTTCTCCAGCATCCTCGACGAGGCCTCTCCGGAGTGGGCCCGCGACACGCCGGGCGAACCGCTGCTCTCCCACGACGGCCACGTAATCGCCCGTGTGGGCGCCGCCTTCAAGCAGAAGCTCGATGTCGAGGGCTCCGCCCGCCTGCGCGATGGACGCGTGGTCAACCTCGACGAGCCGGTCGGCGGCCGGCCACGCTACCTCGTTATCCGTGACGCCCCCTTTGGCGTCGGCGCCCCCGGCTACAAGCTCATCCCCTACCGAACCGTGTCCGTCGATCCCCGCCGGATCAAGGTCGGCACCGTGCTCTGGCTGCCGGCGCTCGCCGGCCTCACCCTCCCCTCCGGGGAGGTCCACGACGGCTTCTGCTTCGCACACGACACGAACGACACGGCTACGGGGAAGGAAATCGGCCTCTTCGTCGGGTTCGACGGGGACGCACCGGGACCTTTGAAGCACCTGCCGGCGGGGCGCGAAGTACGCGTGTATCAGGTGGATGCCGACACGGCCGCCGTGCTGAACCGCCGGTTCAGGAGCCAGTTCGACTGGAGCGGCTAGCGATCGTCGCGGGCGGACGTCGGCTGAGGCGCGGGGAGACTCAGGCCGATGGCGCCGCCGGCACCCCCGGCCGGGACACGCCGCGCTCCAGCTTCTGCCAGGCGATCCGGCGGCCCTTGATCGCACAGACGACCGCCTTCGCGCTCACGTAAAAGAACAGCTCCCGGTAAAAGATCCGCTGGAAGAAGAGCAGGAACAGATCGACGGGCCGCGTCCGCTCGAGTCCGTACGCCACGAGGGCGCCCGCCAGCTCCACGGCGAACAGCAGCGCAGCGTAGGTGAGGACGACCTGCCAGTTGCCGACGAGCAGCGCCAGCAGCATCGCGATCTCGGCGATCGGCGACAGCACCGGCAGGATCAGCTGGAAGAGCCAGATGCTGGGAACCGAGACGAGCCCGAGCGATCCATGCCGGAGCCGGAACATGACGCCGCGGTGCTTCCATGCCGCCTGCAGCGTCCCGAACAGCCAACGGAAGCGCTGCTTGGCGAACGCCGTGACGTCCCGGGGCACCTCCGTGTAGGCAACCGCGTCTGCTTCGTAGCGGATCCGGTAGCCGAGTGTGCGGATCGCCAGCGTCAGGTCGGTATCCTCGGCCAGCGTGTCGTCGGTGAACCCGCCGACCCGCAGGACGTGCTCCTTCCGCCACGCCCCGACGGCCCCGGGCACGACTGTGATGGCGTTCAGGACATCCAGCGCGCGCCGCTCTAGGTTGAACGCACAGACGTACTCGATGGACTGGAAGCGCGTCAGCCACGCCCCGTGATTGCCGACCCGCGCGTTTCCCGACACCGCGCCCACGCGGGCATCCGCGAAATGGCGCGCCAGCTTCTCGATCGTCCCCGGGCGTAAGGTGGTGTCGGCATCAACCGCGATCAGGATGTCGTGCCGTGCCAGCGCGACGGCGGTATTCAGCGCGGCGGCCTTGCCGGCCTTCGCCTCCGCGTGGACGCGCACCCGCGCGTCCCCGGCAAACGCGAGGCGCAGGAGCTCGAGGGTGCCGTCGGTCGAGCCGTCGTCGACGATCACGACCTCGAGGGAAGCGTAGCCGTCCGCGAGGATCGACCGCACGGTGCCGACGATAACCCGTTCCTCGTTGTGCGCGGGGATGACGACCGACACCGGCGGTGCGAACGCGGGGCCGAACCGCCGGGTCCCCGCCCTCCATCTCTGCCAGACGGCCAACAGCCCGAACACCACGACCCGAAACGTGACGAGGCCGATCGTCACCGCGAAGAGCATCAGGACCCACCCGGTCGCGCTGCCCTTGAGGCCGAGGGTCAGCCCGGCGATGCTCGCCCAGCCGAGCTCCTGCTCCGAGTACGGTGGCATCACCTCCGCACGGGTCCTGCCGATTAGCTCGCTCACGCGCACGAACCGGTAGCCCGCGGCGCGCAGCTCGTCGATGAGGCGCGGCAGGGCCTCGACCGTTGCCGACCGATCGCCACCGCCGTCGTGGAGCAGGATAATCCGGCCGTTCTCGCGCTCGGCCAGCACCTCTCCCACGATGGCGTCGGCCGTGACGCCGGGCTCCCAGTCGCGGGGATCGATGCGCTCGGCCACGGTCATGTACCCGAGCGCCTGGGCGCGCGCGATCGGCTCGATTTCCTCCGGGGTCTGGGGCTCGCTGTCGGCATGGTACGGCGGACGAAACAGAATGGTCGACACGCCGAGCGTGTGCTGAATGATGCGCTGGGTGGCGTTCAGCTCGAGCCGGGTCCGCTGCAGCGAAATGTTCGCGAGGTTGGGGTGGGAGTAGGTGTGGTTGCCGATCTCGTGCCCCTCGGCAAATGTCCGCTTGAGCACCCCGGGCAGCCGCTCGGCCTGCGACCCGACGATGAAGAAGGTGGCCGGCACCTGCTGCTCTTTCAGGATGTCCAGGATCCGCTCCGTGTACGAGTCATCGGGGCCGTCATCGAACGTCAGCGCGACGAGCTTCTCGGACCCCTCGCCCGCGCTCTCGATGACAAAATAGGAGGGGTATTGCTGGTAACGCTCGGCGAAGCCGCCGTCGGCCATCCGCCACACCTGTCGTACGCCGTCCCTGGGCGTGCCGACGACACGGAGGACCTCGCCGTCGCCGTATTGCATCACCGCCTTCTGCGTGTCGAGCCGCGCCAGCTGTTGAATGTCGAACTCCTCGAGCGGCGATCCCCGGTGGGCCAGCACGCTCCACACGCCCGGATCCTCGGCGCCGAGCCGCCAGAGCCCGACACCGCGGAACCCCGATCGCGCGACCGTCCGCACCGCGTTCAGCGCCGTCACCGCATCGAGAAACCACACCTGGTGCGCCTCGCCACCGGCCCGGTACCGGAGCACCGGGTTGCCCGCTGCCTCGTCCCACTCGACGGCAGCCCCGCTCGTTCGGGCGCTCGACATCACCCCCGCGAAGGTGACCGGTGTCGCCTCGCGGGAGCCGGCCCCCCAGTCGTAGCCGTAATTGCCGACGCCGATGACCGTCTTTTCAAGGGGAACGCTCCGCGCAAGCCGGCCGAGCTCGGCCTCGAACCATCGGCCGGACGCCACCGGGCCAGGGGCGCTGGACGCAGCGCGCTCGTCGTAGACCATGACCACCAGATAGTCGTTCACCGCGCCCAGCGTCTTCAGGTCGTAGGCCGGATCGTTCGGCGGCACACTCTGAGTGACGAGCAGGCCCGCCGGCGCCAGCTTGGCGCGGAGCTCCCGCATGAGCGCGTTCATCCGCTCGCGGTCCTCCAACCGGAGCCCCTCGAAGTCGATGTTCACCCCGGCGAACCCGTGCTCGAGAAGATTGCTGTGGATGTTGTCGACGAGGTTCCGGCGCGCATGGGCGTCGCCCAGCAGTTGGTGCAGCTCGTCGGCCCGCCAGCCGTCGCGGAAATTCGTGACCATTGCGAGGATCGGCAGCCGGGCCGCGGCGGCCATCTGGATGACCGCCGGGTCTGCCGTGTCCTCCAGATCGCCCCCGGCATCCCAGAGCGTGAACCATTGCGGCACCAGGTGCGTGAGGGAATGGAGGTTCAGCCGGAGCGACACGATGCTCGAGGCGTCCCAGTTGACGTAGTAGCCGAAGACGAGAGGCTGGCCAGCCGAGCCGCCAGCCGCGGGCTCGGCACCGGGCTCGAGGGGATGAACGCTCGAAGCGGCCCGGTCGCCCGAAGCGATGTTCCGGGTCCGCAGAAGATGTGGGCCGTGCGCCACGGCCGGGAGGCCAAGCGAGGGAAGCTCGGGACTGATCACGACGCTCACGAGCGTCAGGCCGGCGAGCAGCGAACACACGATGGCGGTGCTCAGAATCGCGCGGCGGAAGCGCCGCCAGCGCCGCCCGGTGGGCTCGTGAAACACGAACGGCGTCACACGAACACCTCCTAGAAGCTCACTTCAAAACCGGCCCGGACGCCGAAGTTCGGCGACCCGTTGCTCAGCCCCTTGAGGGCTCCCGCCTTGAGCTTCACGTGATCACTCAGCTTCACCTCGGCGACGACGCGCAGGTCGAGCGGGCCGGGCTCGTGTCGGGCGACCGCGGTCGCCCCCTCGAGCATCGAGGACAGGCGAAGCCACGACGTCGCATCATAGGCGACCTCCGCCGACCAGCCAACGGAGTTGTCGAGCGATGTCCCGTGTGGGGAGCCGACGAAGACGTAGCGCACCTCGAGCGACGTCGTCCACTTCGCGAACTTCTTTTCCAGGCCCAGGCCGATCGTCTCGTCGAACGCTCCCGTTCCGAGCCCCCTGCGCGAATCCGCCGTGGGGAACTTGATTTCGGCGAACCCGCGCACCTCAGGGCTCAGGTCCTTCTCTTCGAGCAGCACATAGCTCCCCTCGAGGAGCATGTCCCCGAGACCTTCCTCCGTCCGGGCGCGGTCGGTCGAGGATTGGCGCCCAGCTGGCGTGCGGATGACGCCGCCGATCGTCGCGAAAATATTCCGGCCATGCTCCCGGAGGTACGGCAGCGTCAAGCTGAGGTCGAACCGGTCCGTCACAGACCAGTCGACCACGAATGGAACATAGAGAATGTCAGTCGTGTGCCGGGTCCCGTACTTGCCTTCCGTGTATTCCGGCGTGCCCGACAGGGTCAGCCCGAGCTCTTTGGCCTCCGCATCGTCGGACGGCTTCGGCTGATCCTGGGCGTTCGCGGCCCCGCGGCCGACCAGGATCAGCGTCAGGCAGGCAAGCACCACGAGCGTGCGTGGCATCGCTTCCAAGCGTCTCCTTGCTCGAGTGACCTCCAGCTCACGTCGAAGGTGCGGCATTCGTCGCGCCCGCCGCGACGAGCCGGGAGCTGCAAGGGGGGCCGTCGGCGGTCTGCCTGAGAGGGGATCGACACATGTTATTACAGCGTCAACCCGCTCGTCAACGTGTTCCCACCCCGGATTTCCGATATGGACCGATTGCCGCCCCGGTGATGGCGTCCACCGCGCGCCCACCCCGTCGGCCAGTGCTCCAGGACGGATAGCACTTCTCGTGCTCGAACTTCGGCACCGGGCGCTGGCCCCGACTGGGCGCTCGTCACGAACGCCATGGACAGCGCGGCAACGACAGGGGAGGTGACCAGTAAACGAGTCTTGTTCATAGAGTGGAGCCCCTGTCCGGGGATGATTGCTCGGCGAACCGCATATTTAGTCAGAGCGTCGAAGCTCTCCTCCTTTAGACCGCTCCTCCGCACGGCGTACAGTGCCACGCCCGCCAGGGGCCGGCGCAATCTCGGCTACGCGCTCAGAAACCGCGGGCTGGAGCTGGCCCAGCAGGGCCAGCTCGCTGCGGCGACCGCGCTGCTGGAGGAAGCCGTCACTCTCATCCCTGACGATGCGGACGTGCATCGCGGTCTCGGCGTCGCCCGGTGGGAGCAGGGGGCGCTGGCCCAGGCCCAAGCCCACCTAGAACGGTCCCGGGCGCTGGCCCCCGATGACCGGGTCACGGCTTGGCTGCTGGACCGGCTGAATGCCGACCCAGCCCGACCCCCGATTGGGGACCGCCGCTAGGGGCTCTTCGGTTGGCGAGCAGTAAACTGGGTCCTGTCCTCCTCCGGCGTGCCTAACCACGTGTTTTAGTCGCGTCACGATTCTCATGAGTCGGTCGGGCCGAACATCCTGAAGGAAATGGCGAAAACGTGGTCGTGACTGAAACACGGGTTCAGGCCGTGACCTCGAACCTGAACGCCAGTGAGCTGTTTGCCTGCAAGTGGTTGCGGGCCCACGCAACCACCGTAGGCGAAGCGGGATGATGTCTCGAGATCAAGTCATTCTTGAACCGGCCTGGGCAATCGCCGAATCCTCGCCCCTCTACCGATGAGGTACAGCCAGGACTCTCTTGCGCCGGCGATCGGGGGCGTCGAGCAGCTGAACTGTTTGGTTCGGGGCCTCCCGATACAGCGCCTCGATCAGCGGGCAGTCGGCCCTCCGGCCGGAGGCGCATCTGGCGACGGTCTCCCGGAGGACCCGCTCCATCGCTCGGAGATCCGCGATCTTGGCCCGGACATCTGCCAGGTGCGCGCCGGCCACCACCCGGGCCTCGGCGCACGGTCGCTTGCGCTCATCGGCGAGCGTGAGGAGCTTCCGGACCTCGTCGATGGAGAAGCCGAGCGCTCGGGCGCGGCGGATAAATGTCAGCCGCTTGAGGTTGTCCCTGCTATAGAGACGGTAGCCTCCGGGACTTCGCTCGGGAGCGGGCAGGAGACGGGCCCGCTCGTAGAATCGGATCGTCTCCACCTTGCAGCCCGTCCGCTCTGACAACGCTCCGATCGCGAGCCAGCCTGACGTGGTGTTCATTTCTGGCTCCCCTCCCC
>WNFC01018426.1_pt1 | contig 10214 bp, 9 predicted proteins | sample 5400541 | NCBI WGS metagenome assembly WNFC01 (sample SAMN13153342, study PRJNA577476) | soil metagenome | isolation source: 120 cm saprolite under Douglas fir tree site 2 hole 2 replicate 1 | place: USA:California | collected 2015-04-18 | reverse complement strand
ACGGCTACCACGGTTGGGCCTTGCTCAAGACATGTCGACGGAGCCACTCGCATAGACAAACGGTGTTTGCGAAACTGGTGTCGGGATGCAGGAACTCTACAACGCGTCGCGAAAATCGCCGCCGAACTCTGTCCGGGCGATTGAACGGTTCCTGCTGCTAGACCGTCTACCGCGCACATGGTCATCGAGCGGGACTATCGGGGAGAAGCGGTGACTGCGAACTTGCCGACAATTGCCATGATCGGCTGCGGCGGAACGATCTCCTCCGTGGCTCAATCGTCGCTCGACACCCTCGACTACCCCGAACACGGCCGGAAGCTTTCGGTCGAACAATTGCTTGAACGCCTTCCGGAAGCGCGGCTTGTCGCCGATCCCGTCGTCATTCCCTTCCGCAGCATCGGCAGTTCGGCCATGACGCCGACCGACTGGATCGAATTACGTGATTTGATCCAAAGAGTGGCCACGGATCGACCTGGGATCGACGGGTTCGTCGTTCTGCACGGAACCGCTACTCTCGAGGAAACTGCCTATTTTCTCGACCTGACGCTCGATCTCGCCAACCCGGTTGTGCTTTTCGGCGCCCAGCGGCCCTTCAGCGCTGTGAGCTCAGACGCAAGCATGAACATAATAAGCACACTGCGGATCGCCGGATCCCGGGAGGCCCGCGGCAAAGGCGTTCTGGTCACCCTCAACGACGAGATTCACGCAGCGCGGAACGTAGCCAAGACTTCGAGCTATAGGTTGCAAGCCTTTCAATCCCCCGAATACGGCCTGCTGGGTCAAGTCGATGCAGATCGTGTACGGTTTTTTCGCGCGCCGCTCCACCGACATGCTCCGGATAGCGAGTTCGCCGCCCCCAAGGTCGCGAAAATGCCGCGCGTCGACATCGTCTATTCTTACGCAGGCGTCGATGCCACCTTCATTGAAGCGGCCATTGCGGCGGGCGCACGCGGAATTGTATCTGCAGGCTTGGCGCCCGGACTCCCGACGCCGCCGGAAAGAGTGGCGTTGGAGCGAGCCGTCACAGGCGGGATCACCGTCGTGCAATGCACGCGTGTTCTAAGCGGCCGGGTGGCGCGCCGCCAATATCTGCAGGATGCCGGAATAGTTGCGGGCAATGACCTTAGCCCGCAAAAAGCCAGAATTCTCCTGAGCTTGGCTCTCGCGAGATCCATGAATCCCGGTGAAATCGCCGATCTGTTCGACGTCTATTGAATCCGGAACACCCCGAAGCGGGTAAGGGCTGCCCTGAAAACTCAAGTCGTTTGCGATGGGACGAAACAATGATTGATACGGTGGTGCGCGGAGACGCAGTCGTGACGTCTCAGGGAGTCGGATCCTATGACGTTGCGATCTCCGGCGAAAAGATCGTGGCGGTCGTTTCCAGCGGGTCGGTGCCGCTTGGCCCCGGCGTAAGGCTGATCGACGCAGCGGGGAAAATCGTTATCCCCGGCGGCATCGATCCGCATGTTCATTGCAGATGGCCGATGCCGGTTCCAAACGGACCAACCGGCCTCACGGACCCACCATCGACGGTAAGCCGGGCCGCCCTGTTTGGTGGGACGACAACCGTCATCGATTTTGCCCGCTGGACGCATGGCAATTCGATCCAAGGAACGATTGAACAGCGCGATCTGGAATGGAAAGGCGCATGCTATTGCGACTACGCCTACCACATCATGGTCGAAGGCGATCTGCCGCCGGACATCCCGGGTCAACTTGGAGAAGCGGTCCAAGCCGGCTATCCGACGGTGAAGATATTCACGACGGATATTACGCCCAGCCGGCGAGGCCGAATGGTCGACTTCGGCGATGTCTGGGAGGTCTTTCAGGTCCTGGCCGCAAACCGGGGACTTGCCGTCATCCATGCTGAAGACAATGACATCGTGATGCACATGTACGGCAAGCTCATCCGCGAAGGACGGATCGGGTTCGAGAACATGGCGGAAGTCCACAATTCACTTTCGGAGGATCTGTCCTTTCGCCGCATCATCCGCCTAGCCGAGTGCGTCCCAGGTTCGGCCCTCTATATGATGCATGTTAGCGCCGCTACGGGCGTAGCCGCCATCCGTGAGGCGCGCGCCAAAGGACTTCCGATCTATGGCGAGACCCTCCACCAATACATGCTGTATACAAATGCAGATTACCGCCGACCCAATGGCCAGATCTACCACACCTATCCGTCCCTGAAGTTCAAGACGGACCAGTCCGCGCTTTGGGATGGCACTCAGGATGGGTCGATCAGCACCGTTGCCACCGACGAGATCTGCTGCACTCTGGCGAAGAAAACCGAGGGGAAGCGTATCGATGATACGACCGGCGGAAACGCCGGCTGCGAGCCACGGGTTTCTTTGATGTACACTGAAATGGTCGGGCGACGCGGCTATTCGCTAAACCATTTCGTCAATCTGGTTTCGACCAATGCCGCCCGCATCATGGGACTGTATCCGCGCAAGGGCGTAATCGCGCCGGGCAGCGATGCCGATATCGTCATCTTGGATCCGGCCAAGCGTCGTGCGATCCATGCGGAGGACCTCCATGAGGCGGACTACTCGCCCTGGGAGGGACACGAGGTCCATGTATGGCCGAGCCTCGCCATGCTGCGCGGCAAGGTCGTTGTCGACGACGGTCGCTTCCTCGGAACGCTTTCGGACGGACGATATCTGCAGCGCCAAATCCCGACCGAAATCATCGACTCGCCGGCTTTATGACTTACGCGGAACTCGGCGACCTGCTACTCGATAGCTTGGCCTTGTGGGGCGTGATAGGGCGAACGATCGTGGGCGACGATGAAGTCCGCGTTATGACGGACACCGGCCACGACATCGCGATCCGTCGCCCGGATACAGCGGCCAGGGGTTGGTCGGTCGAAATCCTCAAATGGCCCGCAAACGATCCCCCTCCCGCCCGCCTTATCCGGGCTTGCGCGTCCGTCGTCTCGTTGCTTCGCACGGCCCGCGCCCTTGTCAGTGCGAAACAAGCAGAAGCTCGCTTGAGCTTCGCCTCAGAGCGACCGCCCGCCGGCGACACCCGTTGAGATGATTCCGGTATCGATCGTCACCGGCTTCCTCGGCAGCGGCAAGACGACACTGCTCCGTCGCCTGCTGCACGATCCGCGCTTTGCTCGTTCGGCAGTCGTCATAAATGAATTCGGCGAGATCGGACTCGACCACGAGTTGGTCGAGAGCAGCGATGAAAACCTGGTGCGATTGTCGACGGGATGCCTTTGCTGTGCCGTCCGCGGCGATTTGATCCTCACGGTGATGGACCTGATCCGCCGGCGGAACATCGGTGAGTTGCAATTTGAGCGGGTGATCGTCGAGACCTCGGGCCTGGCGGATCCGGCACCCATTCTTAGCGCATTCATGACCGACCCTGACATGGCCGAAAACTGCCGGCTGATGCCGGTGGTGACGCTCGTCGATGCGCGGCATGGTTGGGCAACGCTTGATGAACATGTTGAAGCGCGGCGACAGGTGGCCGTGGCGGACCGGTTACTCCTAACCAAGACGGACGTCGTCGAGGATGCCGCCCCTCTGCGCAGACGGCTTACCGCGCTCAACCCGACGGCGCCGCTAATGACCGCGGTTGCGGGCTCGGTGCCCTACGAACCCCTCTTTGGCGATAGCAGCTTCTCCGAGGACCGGGGTCTTGGGCCCTGGTTCGCCGGACCGGATGGGCAGGCCGACGGCGCGCTGCATGACGATCAACATACACAGGGGATAGTGAGCTTCTCCCTTGTGCGCGAAAAGCCCGTGCCGGCACTGGCACTGGCCTTGATGATCGAGGCACTGGTCGAGCACGCCGGTTCAGCGCTCCTCAGGGTGAAGGGTTTGGTGCAGATCGCTGAGCTGCCGGAGCGGCCCATAGTCCTCCATGGGGTGCAACATGTTTTCGAGCCGCCCATCTGGCTCGACCGATGGCCGAGCGGCGACCGTCGCACGCGAATCGTCTTCATCGGGCGCGCTGTTCCCATCGGCTGGCCCAAGCGACTTTTGCAGGCAATCGAAGGCGAGATCGAGGAAGAAATAGAACGCAGATTGCGGGCCTGACGGCCGAGCCTGCCGGCACCGCAATCCGGTGCCACGTATAACTCGCTTCTCGCAGGCCACATAGCAGTCGCATTTGTGTTCGGGCGGACTCTGGGGAATGCCGTCAAGCCCCAACCAGCAAAGTTCGGTCGGCGCTCCAGCATAGGGTCACGCTCTCGCCCTTCTCCGGCTTGAATCGACCGTCGACATTCGGAATCTTTTGGGTAACGGTCGCGCCCCCCTGCAACTGGATCCGGTAAATCAGATTGCCCGATGAGAACATCGCATCGGTGATTTGTCCTTCCAGACAATTGTCGGCAGATGTCTTCGTTCTCTCGAGGGTCATATGCTCCGGACGTATGCAGACGGAAAGGCCTTTCCCATCGGGCACCGGCGCGGTAGTCCGTATCCTGAACCCTTCCACAGTACGGACCGTCACGGCCGTGCCCGAGCCGCCATCGATCGCAGCAACCTCGAACATGTTCGCCTCTCCGAGAAACGAGGCTATGAATTTGTTCCTTGGTTTCTCGTAAAGCTCGACCGGCGTCCCGACCTGCTCGACCGTGCCATTGCTCATAATCGCAATGCGATCCGACATGTAGGTCGCTTCGTTCTGGTCATGGGTCACGTAGAGCACCGTCGTTCCGAGCTGGCGCTGAAACTGCTTGATCTCGTTCTGCATCTCCTCTCGAAGATTCTTGTCGAGAGCGCTGAGCGGTTCATCCATCAGCAGGAGCACTGGGTCGTACACGGCCGCGCGCGCGAGCGCTACGCGTTGCCGCTGGCCGCCCGAGAGCTGCGCCGGCTGGCGTTCGCCCATGCCCGCCAGACGCACCATCGACAAGACTCTTTCGACCCTTGCCCGGATCTCGGATTCCGGCATTTTCCGCATGCGCAAGGGAAAGCCTATGTTTCCCGCCGCCGTCATATGCGGAAAGAGCGAATAGCTCTGAAACACCATTCCGATGTTCCGGCGGTATGGCGGAACGCCGACGACATCGGTCCCGTCGATGAGGATCTTGCCGCCGCTCGGTGGGATGAAACCGACGGTCACTCCCAGGAGGGTCGACTTTCCCGATCCGCTCGGACCGATGATTGAAAAAAACTCTCCGGATCGAATGTCGAGCGTAGTCGGACGAAGAGCATGAGTAGAAGAGTATCTCTTCTCTATCGCCTCGTATCGGACCTCGGCGCCCTTACTTGGAATGCCAGAGCGAAGATTCACGAAATTCGCCCTTCTTCCTGGACCCTGCGGAGCTTGGCGGCTTTGCTTTGCAATACGGCGACAAGCACCAGGAAAAGGCAGGAGATCGCGATGACGATCGTCGAGGCAGCGGTCACCACGGGCGTGAGATTGAACCGCATCTCGCTATAGAGCTGCTTGGGCAGCGTAATCGTCTGCGAGCTCGTCAGAAATAGCGCCATGATGATCTCATCGAAGGAAAAGGAAAATGCAAGGATGGCGCCGGCAACGACGCCAAGCCGGATCATTGGAAAACTCACCAGCCAGAACGTCTGCCACCAATTCGCACCAAGGGTCATGGCCGCGATCTCGAGCGTTGCATCATAGCTTCGCAAGGCCGAGCTGACGGAAATGAAGACCAGCGGCGAGGCCGCCACGGCATGGGCCAAGATGACAGCGGGATATGAACCGACCAGGCCAAGCTGCGCAAAAATCGAGTAGAGCCCGATGGCAAGCACGATCTGTGGCAGCATGAAAGGCGCCATTGCGAGGGCCGACATGACTCTGGCGAAACGGGGTCTGCCTCGAACCACGCCGAGCGCGGTCAATGTTCCAATCACGGTGGCCAGTGCCGCCGCCGGGATGCCAATCTTGATACTATTCGCAAAGGCCGCCGGGTATTGCGAGTCTGCGATGGCCTCGTACCATTTCAGCGACCAGGCTGGTGGCGGGAAGGAGAGATACGCACTGTCGCTGAACGACAAGGGGACGATGATCAGCGTCGGCAACAGCAGGTAGCCGAGGGCAACGACGGTGATCGCAACCAAGCTGCCCCACATAAATCGCATGGCCGTTTTCGAAAACATGACTTTGGATATCAGTTAAGGACACCGAGCCCGCCGATCCGCCGGGAAACCCGCTCGAACACGAGATAGAGGGCGACGGTCAAGAACAGAAGGATCGACGCCAGCGCGGAAGCGGCAGGCCAATTCAAAGTCCGGCTGACATATTGCTCGATCAATACGGAGATCATCATGTTAGGCGGCCCGCCCAGCATGGCCGGGGTGACATAGAATCCGAGCGCGCTGATGAAGACCAGGAGCACTGCCGCCATCACACCGGGCATCGACAGCGGCAGATAGACATGAAGGAAGATCCGGAGCGGGTTGGCGCCCAGCACCTCGGCGGCTTTCAGCAGCGTCTGGTCCATGTGCTGCATGGTGCTGAGAAGAGGCAGGATCGCGAACGGCAGCAGAACATGGATCATGCCGATATGCACCCCGACATTGTTGTAGAGGAACGTGATCGGCTCCTCGATCAAGCCAATCGAGGTCAAGGTATTGTTGATGATGCCAAACCTCTGGAAGAGGATCATCCAGGCGAATGTCCTAACCACGACGCTGGTCCAAAAGGGAATGAGGACGAGCGCGATGGCGAGATGGAGGACAACGCCCTTTGTGCGGGAAAGGACGAAGGCAACCGGATAGCCGATCAGCAGGCAGGCCATGGTAACCGTACCGGCCACCTCGAAGGTATAGAGCAGAACCCGGACGCTTGCCCGCTGCGACAGCACCGCAACAAAACTGTCAAAACCGGGCGGCTGCGAAACCGCCCGGTAGACCACCGTGAGCAGCGGAAGAATGAATAGTACCGACAAGAACAATACCGGGAGGGCAAGCATTACGGCATACCCCCGCGCTGGTTTCCAGGCAGCCACCGCGCTGGCCTCAACCGCTCCGGTTTTCGTCGGCACCACAGCGTGCTCCAAATAATCCGCTTAATGATTCTATTTCAAGACTGCACACCCCCTTCTCCGATGCGGATCACGGCGAGAGCGAAGTCGGTAGGTTTAAGACTTCCGGACCACCACTTTAGCCCAACAGAAAGTCGTTGAAGGTGGCAAGGGCCTTGGGGCCATTGTCGGCCCACCAGTCGTAATCCTGGAAGATGGTGTTCTTGATGTTTTCCGGGCTCGACGGCAGGAAAGGGTGAAGCTTGGCGGGGATGAGATCCATCGCGTCCACGTTGGTCGGGCCGTATGGAATCATCTGCGAGAACTCTGCCTGATTCTTCGCTTCCATCATATGGGCAATGAACGTCTGAGCCCACTTTGCGTTCGGTGAGCCCTTCGGGATTACGATGCCGTCGCCGTCCAGAATGGCATCGTGGAGATGGTAGGCTAGCGGCTGGCCGCTCTTGGCGGCATTGAATATCCGGCCGTTCCAGGCGAACTCGAAATCCACCTGACGCGACGCGAGCAGCTCGACCGACTGGGCCCCTTGGTCCCACCAGATCAGATTGGCCTTCACATGCGCAAGCGTGGCGATGGCCTTGGTAACGTCGAGTGGATAGAGCTTATCTCGCGGAATCCCAGCGCCCATCGCCGCCGCCTCGAGGGTGAGCGGCGCGTTCTTCAGGAGGCCGCGGGGGCCGGTGAACTTTGACGCCGTGTCGCGATCGAAGAAGGCCTGCCACGATTGAGGTGCGGTTTTCTCATTGTAGCGATTGGTGTTCCCCGCCTTGCAGAGCGACGATGTCGGCGTTGCCCCAGGTCTTATGGTCGACCATCGCCTTGAATCGCCCGAGGTCGATGTAATCGACCGGCACGATCTTGATGCCCGTCTTGGCAGTGAAGGTATCGTAATAGGCCTTCTGGTTGGCTTGCCGCACCGCACCACCGGCGTCTGCAATGATGAGCTGCGTCGGTGCCGACTTGGCCAGATTGGGGAAACCGAGGCTGCTTGTCGCGAGGATGGAGGCCGAAGCACCACCGTATTTCAATAGTTTCCTTCTCGTGATCATGATGATTGACTCCCTTTTTTTGTGGCTTTCCACATGACAGCTGTTTTTCGTCCGCTATGTGCCCGGCTGAAAGACCCGGCGGTCAGAGCGTGGCGATATTTCCGCCCGTATCTCCAGTTTTGCCGAATGTCCTTCCGTCCGCGCGTCTTCCGTTGCCTCGCGGCCGCTTGGCGGCCACAATGAACCGTGTTTCAGTATCCGGAATACAGGATACTATTGCTCGGCGAGCCGTGGCAAGCTGTCTTGTCACCGATGCAGAGATGGCTGGCTCCAGCTATATCGTCGGAAAGGGATAGTTCATGAAGCTCTATGATCGCGTGGCCGTTATTACCGGAGGAGCCTCGGGCATAGGCGCGGCCATCGGGCATCGGTTCAGAGCCGAGGGAGCAAAGATCGCGCTCGTCGACAGGGACGCTGAGGGGCTGGATGAGGTCCTACGCGCGCTCGACGGAAGCGAAGACGTCAAAACGGCGGCCGTGATCGACGTTTCGGACGCTGCTGCCGCGCGCGACGGAATCGCACAGGTCATGGCGCGGTGGGGGCGGATTGACGTACTGGTCACCGCCGCCGGAATATCGATTGGCGGCACCGTGGCTTCGACCGATGAGGCTTCCTGGGATCGCGTCTTCGCAATTAACGTCAAGGGCACGTATCTCTGGGCGCGCGAGGCGATACCGCACATGATGGCAAGCGGCCGCGGCTCGATCATTACGGTAGGGTCGCAGCTTGCGATCTCCAGCGGAGGCAGCAATGCTGCCTACATTGCCTCCAAAGGGGCTATCGTAAGCCTCACCCGAACGATGGCGGTAGATCACGCAAAGCAAGGCATCCGGGTGAACGCGCTGATGCCAGGGTCGATCGACACGCCAATGGCCAGGCGATCGCTTCAGCGTTACGCCGACCCGCAGGAGACTGCTGCGCTCTGGGCAAAGCGCCATGCGCTGGGGCGGCTCGGAAAAGCCGAGGAGGTCGCAAATGCTGCTCTCTTTCTCGCCTCGGATGATTCGTCTTTCACGACCGGGAGCCTGCTGTTCGTGGACGGCGGATGGACCGCCATGTGATCCTGATTGGCTGTAGCTCAGCCGACATTCTGCTCAAATCGGCGTTTACCGGTCGAATGCGCGTCGCGCCAAGCTTTCACCAGAGACAGTGTCCGCTCGACGTCGCTCTCGTCATTGTAGACATGGAAGGAAAAGCGGAGGATGCCCCGCCGGATCGACAGCTTCACTCCATGAGCCATCAGAAACGCGTAGAGATCCTGCAGGCTGGCGTGAGAAGTCGAATCATGCTGCTCGCTCAAGACGTCCCCGACGCAGACGATATGCGCGAAGTCTGGACCGGGTTCGCCGCCATAGACCGGCAGATCCAATCCGAGCAGCCCATGCGCGAGCCGGCTGGACAATCGGAGCACATGGCGTTCAATCGCCGACGATCCGATCTCCAGAAGTTGTGCAATCGACGCGGCCGCGGCGACGCAACCAACATAGTTGTAGTTGCCAACATCGAATCGATGCGCGCCGGCATCGAGCCGGTAGGTGCCATCGCTCCCTGCCGCCTCGTGCGCTCCGCCAAGGTCCACTCCGAAACGGGAAAGGTAGGCCGGCCGCATCCGTTCCGCCCAAGAGCGTCGGACGAAGAGAAAGCCCATCCCGTAAAGGCCTAGTAAACCCTTGGGGGTCGCGACGGTCAGCGCATCTACAGGGGCCTGCTTCAGATCCATTTGGAGGACCCCGACCGACTGCGCGGCATCCACAAGAAAGAAAATGCCGCGATCGCGGCAGAAGCGGCCGATGCTCTCTATGTCAGTTCGGTATCCTGGCGCAAAACTGACGCTGGCCACCGTCACCAGCTTGGTATTCTCGTCTACGGCATCAAACAGTGCCTGAGGATCAATGACGCCGCTCGAGCTCCCGATAGAGCGGACCTCGACGCCGAACATGTCTCGAATGTTGTACCAAGGGAATATATTGCTCGGATGCTCGACCTCTCCGCACAGAACGACGTTGTGGCCGGCTTTCCAGGAGAGCGCAGTGGCTACGGCATTAATTCCATCCGAAACATTCTTCACAAGGGCAACGTCGCCCGGATCTGCGTTGACCAGCGAAGCAAAGCTTTGACGCGCGAGTTCCACCGTCGACAGCATCTCCGGCTTGTCGCCACCGTCCATCATTCTGCTGTCTAGCAGGCTGCTGAAAAGC
>WNFC01029217.1_pt1 | contig 10215 bp, 10 predicted proteins | sample 5400541 | NCBI WGS metagenome assembly WNFC01 (sample SAMN13153342, study PRJNA577476) | soil metagenome | isolation source: 120 cm saprolite under Douglas fir tree site 2 hole 2 replicate 1 | place: USA:California | collected 2015-04-18 | reverse complement strand
TGACGCGCGTTGAGCGACACAGTAGCTTCAGCCAAGCTCAACCGGTTGCCGTCGCTTCCGGTTTGAACCGACGCCAGGGAGGGCGAAAATCCATGAAAACGAAACTGATGATCGCGGCGAGTTGCGCCGCGTTGGCGATTGGCGCCGCGAGCGCCTCGGCCAAGACCCTCGTCTATTGCTCCGAGGGCAGCCCGGAGAATTTCTACCCCGCGATCAACACCACCGGCACCTCGTTCGATGCCTCGTCGCGGCCGATCTACAGCCGCCTGCTCGAATTCGAGCGCGGCACCACCAAGCTGGTTCCCGGCCTCGCCGAGAGCTACGAGGTCGCGCCGGACGGCAAGGCGGTGACCTTCAAGCTGCGCAAGGGCGTCAAGTTCCAGACCACCAAGTGGTTCACGCCGACGCGCGACTTCAACGCCGACGACGTGATCTTCAGCTTCGCGCGGCAATCGGACAAGGCCGATCCGTGGTTCAAGGTGACGAGCGACAATCACAGCTATTTCGACGACATGGGGTTCCCCAAGCTGCTGAAGTCGGTCGAGAAGGTCGATGACTATACGGTCCGCTTCAACCTCACCGAGGCCGAGGCGCCGTTCCTCGCCGACATGGCGATGGATTTCGCCTCGATCATCTCCAAGGAATACGCCGACAAGCTGATGGCGGCGAAGACCCCCGAGAAATTCGACCAGGAGCCGGTCGGCACCGGCCCCTTCTATCTCGTCGACTATCAGAAGGACGCGGTGATCCGCTACAAGGCGCATCCCGGTTACTTCAAGGGCAAGGCGAAGATCGACGACCTCGTCTACTCGATCACGCCCGACGCCTCGGTGCGCTGGCAGAAGACCAAGGCCGGCGAATGCCACATCATGCCGTATCCGAACCCGGCCGATCTCGAGGCGATCCGCAAGGATCCCAACATCAACCTGATGGATCAGCCCGGCCTCAATATCGGCTATCTCGCCTTCAACACGACGAAGAAGCCGTTCGACGACAAGCGCGTGCGCCAGGCGATCAACATGGCGATCAACAAGAAGGCGATTATCGACGCGGTCTATCTCGGCGCCGGCGTCGCCGCCAAGAACCCGATCCCGCCGACCATGTGGTCGTACAACGACGACGTGAAGGACTACGCCTATGATCCGGAGGCGGCGAAGAAGCTGCTCGCCGCCGCCGGCGTCGCCAACGGTTTCGAGACCGATCTCTGGGCAATGCCGGTGCAGCGCCCGTACAACCCCAATGCCAAGCGCATCGGCGAGCTGATGCAGGCCGATCTCGCCAAGGTCGGGATCACCGCGAAGATCGTCAGCTATGAGTGGGGCGACTATCGCAAGCGCGCCCAGCAGGGCGAGCACCAGATGGCCCAGCTGGGCTGGACGGGCGACAATGGCGATCCGGACAATTTCATGCATGTCCTGCTCGGCTGCGATGCCGCCAAGCCCGGCGGCAGCAACATCGCGAAATGGTGCTTCAAGCCCTTCGACGACTTGATCATCGAGGCCGAGCATCAAGCCGACATCGAGAAGCGCGATGCGCTCTATCGCAAGGCGCAGCTCGTCTTCAAGGAAGAGGCGCCGTGGTTCACCATCGCGCATTCGGTACAGTTCAAGCCGGTGCGCAAGGAAGTCGTCGATTTCAAGCTGAGCCCGTTCGGTCAGCATGAATTCTATGGCGTCGACATAAAATAGTTGCTGACAGCCGATCGCTGTTGGCGGGAAGGTAGGTGGAGCGGCGCGGTGCCGCTCCACCTCATCCTTTGACATGCTGCGTTTTTTCGCGACACGGGTCAGTCTCATCATCCCGACATTCATCGGGATCACGCTGCTGACCTTTTTGCTCGTCCGCCTTATCCCCGGCGACCCGATCGAGACGCTGGCCGGCGAACGCGGCATCGACCCGGCACGCCATGCGCAGCTGCGCCATGAATACGGTTTCGACCGGCCGGTCATGGTGCAATACGGGCTCTATATCTATCGCGTGCTGCAGGGCGATCTCGGCATCTCGGCGGTTACCCACGCGCCGGTGATCAAGGAGTTCGGCGCGCTCTTCCCGGCGACCATCGAGCTCTCCACTTGCGCCATTCTCTTCGCCATCGTCCTCGGCCTGCCGGCCGGCATCGTCGCCGCGGTCAAGCGCAACTCGATCTTCGACCACGGCGTCATGGGCGTGTCGCTCGCCGGCTATTCGATGCCGATCTTCTGGTGGGGCCTGCTGGCGATCCTGCTGTTCTCCATCACGCTCGGCTGGACGCCGGTCTCGGGTCGCATCTCGGTGCAGTATTTCATCGAGCCGGTGACCGGCTTCCTGCTCATCGATTCCTGGCGCGCGGACGATGCCGGCGCCTTCCGCTCGGCGCTCTCGCATCTCATCCTGCCGATGATCGTGCTCGGAACCCAGCCGCTCGCCGTCATCGCGCGGATGACGCGCTCGGCAATGCTCGAAGTGCTCGGCGAGGACTACATCCGCACGGCGCGCGCCAAGGGACTGCCGCCGCGCTGGGTGATCGGCGCCCATGCGCTGCGCAACGCTCTCATCCCGGTCGTCACGGTGATCGGGCTGCAGGTCGGCGTCATCTTCACCGGCGCCATCTTGACCGAGACGATCTTTTCCTGGCCCGGCGTCGGCAAATGGCTCGTCGAGGGGATCTTCCGGCGTGACTACCCGGTCCTCCAGGGTGGCGCCCTGTTGCTCGGCATCATGGTGATGACGGTCAATCTCATCGTCGACCTCCTCTACGGCGTCATCAACCCGCGCATCCGCCATGCGCGTTGAGCGGTTGACGCTGTGCGGCAGCGTCGCACCCCCCTCCCTATCCCTCCCCCGCAAGGCGGGAAGGGATGACCAGGTGGCTGGGGGTGGCGCTCGGAGTCACCGGCACAGCGCGCGGCTGGGTGCCCCATGACTGCCGAAACCTCGACCCTCCCTCCCGCCGCTGCAGAAACCGGCAGCGGCGCGCCGCCGCATCCGCTGCGCGAGTTCTGGCGCTATTTCAGCGCTAATGCCGGCGCCGTCGGCGGGCTCGCCGTCATCGTCGTGGTCCTGTTGCTTGCCGCCTTCGCCGGGGTCGTCGCGCCGCACTCGCCGATCCTGACGCACGACAACGCCTTCCTGCGCCCGCCTTTCTGGGAGGAGGGCGGCTCGTTCGAATACCCGCTCGGCACCGATGCGATCGGCCGCGATCTCCTGTCCCGCCTGATCTACGGCGCGAGATTATCGCTCATCATCGGCATTATCGTCGTCACCCTGTCGCTCACCGCTGGCATCGTGCTAGGCCTCGTCGCCGGGTTCTTCCGCGGCATCGTCGAGATCGCCATCATGCGCCTGATGGATGTCGTCTTGACACTTCCCAGCCTGCTCCTCGCCATCGTCATTGTCGCCATCCTTGGCCCCGGCCTTGCCAATGCAATGATCGCCGTCGCCATCGTCGTGCTGCCGCATTACGTGCGGATCACCCGCGCCGCCGTCATCGGCGAGCGCGCCAAGGACTACGTCACGGCTTCGCAGGTGAGCGGCGCCGGCACCTTGCGCCTGATGTTCGCGACCGTCCTGCCGAACTGCACCGCGCCGCTCATCGTGCAGGCGTCACTCGGCTTTTCGACCGCCATCCTCGACGCCGCGGCGCTCGGCTTCCTCGGTCTCGGCGCGCAGCCGCCGCAGCCGGAATGGGGCACCCTGCTCGCCGACGGGCGCGAATTCATCCAGCGGGCGTGGTGGGTCGTCACCTTCCCCGGCTTCGCCATCCTGGTCACCGTGCTCGCCTTCAACCTCTTGGGCGACGGGTTGCGCGACGCCTTCGACCCCAAGCTGAAGCGCTAGGGCCATGGCGCTGCTCGAGATCGAGAATCTCTCAGTCGATTTCCCGACGATCGCCGGGGTGATGCATGCCGTTGAGGGCGTCAGCATCAAGCTCGAGGAAGGCGAAGTGCTCGGCATCGTCGGCGAGTCGGGCTCGGGCAAAAGCGTGACCATGCTCGCTTTGATGGGGCTGGTCGCCTATCCCGGCCAGATCAGGGCTGACCGCCTCGCCTTCGCCGGACGAGATCTCCTGGCGCTCTCCTCGGGCGACCGCCGACGGCTCACCGGCAAGGACCTGGCGATGATCTTCCAGGAGCCGACGACCAGCCTCAACCCGTGCTTCACCATCGGCTTCCAGCTCCAGGAGACGCTGCGGCTCCACGAGGGGCTCGACCGCGCCGCCCGCCGCCGCCGCGCCATCGAGCTGCTCGATCAGGTCGGGATTCCGGCACCGGAGAGCAGGCTGCGCGCCTTTCCCCACCAGCTTTCGGGCGGTATGAACCAGCGCGTCATGATCGCCATGGCGATCGCCTGCAACCCGCGCCTGCTCATTGCCGACGAGCCGACGACGGCGCTCGACGTCACCATCCAGGCGCAGATCCTCGACCTCCTCCTCAAGCTGCAGCGCGAGCGCGGCATGGCGCTCATCCTCATCACCCACAATATGGGCGTCGTCGCCGAAACCGCGCAGCGCGTCTCGGTGATGTATGCCGGGCAGGTCGTCGAGGAGCGCAGCGCCGCCGCGCTTTTTGCCGCGCCGCAGCATCCCTATACCGCCGCTCTCCTCGCCGCCCTGCCCGAGCGCAGCACCGGCGAGACGCGGCTCGCCACCATCCCCGGCGTGGTGCCCGGCCTGCATGACCGGCCGGTCGGCTGCCTCTTCCACCCGCGCTGCCTCTACGCCAATGCGCATTGCCGTGCCGTGCAGCCCGAGCTGCGCCCCTGGCTCGACGGCAAGGTGCGCTGCCACTACCCGCTCGGTGCGCCGAACCGCGCCGCCGACATCGCCGCCGGTGCCGCGCGAGCCCCGGATGCGAGCGAGCGGAGTCTCGTCTCCTGAGCGCCATCCCCGCCAGCAGCGCCGCCGCGGCGAGCATCCCGGTTGCCGAGGCCATCGACCTCACTCGCACCTACGAGGTGGGTCGCGGCGTTTTCGCCGGCAAGGCGACGCTGCGCGCCGTCGATGGCGTGTCGTTCGCCCTCGAGGCGGGCAAGACGCTCGGCGTCGTCGGCGAGTCCGGTTGCGGCAAGTCGACGCTCGCCCGCATGGTGACGCTGATCGAGAAGCCGAGCGCCGGCACGTTGCGCATCGCCGGTCGCGATGCCGCCGAGACCCGCACGGAGACCGAACGTGCGGCGCTGCGCCGCGCCGTGCAGATTGTTTTCCAGAATCCCTACGCCTCCTTGAATCCGCGAAAGAAGGTCGGCGCTATCCTCGAGGAGCCGCTCGTCATCAACACCAAGCTGAGCAAGAGCGAGCGGGCGGCGGCATCGCGCGACATGATGGTCAAGGTTGGCCTCCGGCCAGAGCATTACGAGCGCTATCCGCACATGTTCTCGGGCGGCCAGCGTCAGCGCATCGCGATCGCCCGCGCCCTCATGCTGCGGCCGCGCCTCGTCGTCGCCGACGAGCCGGTCTCCGCGCTCGATGTCTCGATCCAGGCCCAGGTCCTCAACCTGCTCAACGATCTGCAGGAAGAGTTCCGCCTGTCCTATCTCTTCATCTCGCACGATCTCGGCGTCGTCCGCCACGTCGCCGACGAACTCCTCGTCATGTATCTCGGCCGGCCGGCCGAGCAGGGTCCGAAGAAAGCGATCTTCGAGCGTCCGCTCCACCCTTACACGCAAGCCCTGCTCGCCTCGACGCCGGGTATTGATCTTGGCAAGAAACGCGAGCGCATCGTGCTGAAGGGCGAGCTGCCCTCGCCGCTCGATCCGCCCTCCGGCTGCGCCTTCAACACGCGCTGCCCGCACGCCACCGAACGTTGCCGCGCCGAAAGACCCGCGCACCGGGCGGTCGGCGGGCGGCTGGTGTCATGCCACTACGCGGAACAGTTTATGTGAGGAAGGGCGCTCTATGATTCGCGGAGGTCAGGATGAGGCCGGCGAAGACGCCGGTGGTGTCGAAGACGCCCTCGGCCTGCGCCACGACATAGCCGACGCCGCGCGCCGAACCCAAATATTCGCCGACCACCGCGCCGACCAGCGCGAAGCCGATCGAGGTGTGCAGGCTGGAGAAGATCCACGCCATCGCCGAGGGTAGGTAGACGTGGCGCAGTAGCTGGCGGTCGGACGCCTGCAGCATGCGGGCATTGTTGAGGATAACGAGGTCGACCTCGCGCACGCCCTGATAGGTGTTGAAGAAGACGACGAAGAAGACGAGCGTGACGCCGAGCGCCACCTTGGAGGCGATGCCGAGGCCGAACCACAAGAGGAAGATCGGCGCCAGGATGACGCGGGGCAGCGCGTTGAGGATGCGGATATAGGGATCGAAGACCGCGGCGAGGAGGTCGACGCGGGCGAAGGCAAGGCCGAGCCCGACTCCCGCCATCGTGCCGATGACGAAGGCGAGGAGCGCCTCGGTCAAGGTCGTCGCCAGATGCGGCCAGATGAAGCCGGTCGATAGCCATTCCCAAAGCCTGAGCGCTATGTCGCTCGGCCGGCTGAAGAAGAACGGGTCGAGGATCTTGGTCGCGGAAAGCACCTGCCAAGTGCCCATAAGGGCGACGAAGGTGAAGATCTGCAAGGCGACGATGACGCCGCGGCCGGCCTTGCGCCGCGTGCTCGAGGTCGCCAGCGTCTCGTCGAGCGGCGCGGCGCCGTCAGGCTTGTCGTGCATCGTATTGCCGTTTTACCTCGTCACGCAGATCGGCCCAGATCCTGGTGTAGAGGCTCATGAAGCCGGGGCTGAGTCGAATCTCGGCAACGTCACGCGGGCGCGCCAGGTCGACATCGTAGATGCCCTTGAGCCGCGCCGGACCGGCGGACAGCACGACGACCTTGTCGGCCAGCGCGATCGCCTCCTCGAGGTCGTGGGTGATGAAGAGCACGGTCTTCTTGGTTTCCTGCCAGAGGCCGAGCAGCTCGGTCTCCATGATCTGGCGGGTCTGCACGTCAAGGGCGCCGAACGGCTCATCCATCAAGAGGATGCGCGGGTTGACGATCCAGCTCTGCGCCACCGCGACGCGCTTGCGCATGCCGCCCGAGAGCTGATGGGGAAAGCGGTCCTCGAAGCCCTTGAGGCCGACACGGTCGATCCAGCGCAGCGCCTGGGCGCGCGCCTCGTCCTGTCCGACGTTGCGGAAGATCGGCCCGAGCATGACGTTGTCGACCACGGTGCGCCATGGCAGCAGCGCGTCCTGCTGGAAGAGATAGGTCGCGTGTTGGTTGATGCCGCGCAGCGCCTCGCCGAAGATCAGCACCCGTCCGGCCGGCGGGAAGAGGAGCCCGGCCGCGGCGTTGAGCAGGGTCGACTTGCCGCAGCCGGAGGGTCCGACGATGGCAACGAAGGTGCCCTCCTCGATGGCAAAGGAGATGTTGCGCGCGACGGTGTGCACCTCGCCCGACGGGGCGCGGAAGCGGACCGTGACGTCCTCGAAGGCGACGGCCGGGGTGGTCATCTGCCGGTCAGCGACGCTCCGCTTGGTGTCTCGCCGACCTACGGCGTGATACCGAGCTTGGCGTGCGCCTTCTTGACGAACTCGTCGGTATAGGTCGTCTTGACGTCGATCTTGGCGTTCTTGATTTCGGGGACGAACTCGCTGAACACGGCGAGCACGGCGTCGGCACCCTTAGGGTCCATCAGCCCGGTTGTCGAGAAGGTGGGGATCATGTTCTTCAGCGCGGTGAGATAGAGCGCCGGATCGGAGGCGGTGAATTCCTTCGGCATCTTGGCCATGATCTCCTCGGCGCTGTGGCCGTGGATCCATTGCAGCGTGCGAACCATCGCCTCGGCGAGCTTCTCCGATTCGGCCTGATGCGTCTTGACCCAGCTGGTCAGCACATAGAACGAGCCGGCGGGGTATTCGCCGCCGAAGACGGCAATAGTGTCTTTGACTGTGCGGGTGTCGGAGAGGACGCGCAGATCGGCATGGCGCGCGGTCATCTGCGTTGCCGCCGGCTCGACCATGACGGCCGCGGCGACCGAACCCTGTTCCATCGCCGCGACCGAGGTGGCGCCGTTGCCGATGCCAACCACCGATACCTTGTGGGGGTCGATGCTGTTCTTGCGCAGCAGGTATTTGAGGAAGAAGTCTGTCGACGAGCCGGGCGCACTGACCCCGACGGTCTTGCCGACGAGATCGGCGACCGTCTTGACCTTGCCGGTTTCGCCCGGCGACACCATCAGCACGAGGCCGGGCAGCTTGTCGAAGATAACGATCGACTGCATCGGCTTGTCCTTCGCCGCCAGCTCGACCGTGTGGTCGTAGAATCCCGAAACGACATCGGCGCTGCCGCCGAGCACCGCGGTGAGCGCGGTCGAGCCGCCCTTGAAGTCGATGAGCTCGACGTCGATCCCGGCCTCCTTGTAGTAGCCGAGCTGACCGGCAAGAATGGTCGGCAGATAGCAGATGCAGCTCGATCCGCCGACGGCGATCTTGACCGCTGCAGCGTGGGCCGGCGGTGCGGCCGCGCCAGCCGCGAGGAGCGCGCCGGAAACCAGCGCGGCGGCGGCGAGGCGCGCAATGAGGGTTCGCCGGGTCCGGACGGCGCCATGGGCGATGACGGATCTCAGGGACATTGGTTCCTCCCAGACTTCTTTTATGTGGTTGGCGCAGCGGCAAGCAGTTGTTGCGCCAGACAATACAATCCCGCTGCCCGGAAGTCGAACCGAGTTGCGAATGCCGTACGCGGAAGTTGGCGGGCGGCAAATCCGCCCCGATCTATGCCCCGGGAGCTGGGCTTCGCGAGCTAGGCTTCGCGAGCTAGGCTTCGGCGGGGGATTTGCGGGCGGTGGCCGCCTCGACCCGGCGCTTCAGGCGGCGCGCCTCGGCGGTCAGCTTGCGGTCGGCGGTCGAGGTGAGAAAAGCGTCGATCCCGCCATTGCGCTCGATCGTGCGGATGCCGTTGGTCGAGATGCGCAACCGCACCGACTGCCCGAGCGCGTCGGAGAGCAGCGAGGTGGTCTGCAGGTTGGGCAGGAAGCGCCGCTTGGTCTTGTTGTTGGCGTGGCTGACATTGTGGCCAACCTGCACGCCCTTGCCGGTGATTGCGCACCTTCTTGCCATGACGACGACCCTTGTCCGCTCTAAGGCTGCTGATGGAACGCGCCAGCCCCCTGGCTTGACAGCCGGCGGCGGCGCGGAAGCGCGGTGTCTACAGCTTCCGCGCCGCAGCGTCAAGGCCGGGCTCCGTCAAGCGTGCCGGCGAGAAACGCCTCGAGGAGGCGGCGAGCGGCGACGGCCGGGGCAGCCCGCCCGTCCATTACCTCGGCCTCGATCGCCGGCAGGCGGTCGCGCAGCACCGGGCTGAGCCGCAGCTGCTCGAGGAGGCCGGCGCCGATCTCCGCCCACAAGGCAGCGCGCGCCTGCTCGGCTCGGTGCGAGGTGAAAGCGCCGGCCTCGGCCATGGTGCGACGAAAGCGTGCGACTGTCCGCCAGACGCGGTCGATATTGGTGCCAGCAAGCGCCGAGACCGCGAAGACTTCCGGCTTCCAATGCGCCGACGCCGGATGCAGAAGTCGGAGGGCGCTGCGGTATTCGGCCACCGCCCGCTTGGCCGCTACTTCGAACTCGCCATCCGCCTTGTTGACCAGGATGAGGTCGGCGAGCTCGACGACGCCCTTCTTGATGCCCTGCAGCTCGTCGCCGCCGCCCGGCAGCATGAGCAGCACGAACATGTCGACCATGTCGGCGACCGCCGTCTCGGACTGGCCGATGCCGACCGTCTCGACAATGACGACGTCGAAGCCGGCAGCCTCGCAGAGCAGCAACGTCTCGCGCGTCCTCCGCGCGACGCCGCCGAGTGTGCCGCCGGTCGGCGACGGGCGAATGAAGGCCGCCGTGTTGCGGGCGAGCGCCGTCATTCGCGTCTTGTCGCCGAGAATTGAGCCACCGCCGCGCTGCGAGGAGGGATCGATGGCAAGGACGGCAAGCCGGTGCCCGGCGGCAATAATGTTGGTGCCGAGCGCCTCGATGAAGGTCGATTTGCCGACTCCCGGCACGCCCGAGATGCCGAGGCGGATCGAGTTCCCCTGCGCCGGCAAGGCGGCCCGCAGCAGCGCCTCGGCGAGGCGACGGTGATCGTCGCGCGACGATTCGATGAGGGTGATGGCGCGCGCCAAAGCCCGCCGGTCGCCGGCGCGCACGGCGGCGGCAAGGGTGGCAGGCTCGGCGGGCCACTGATCAGCCATTGCAGCGCTGTCTTCTCGCTCGGACCTCGCCCGCGACGCTCGGCACGTCATGCATAGGGACCCCTCCC
>WNFC01027358.1_pt1 | contig 10215 bp, 9 predicted proteins | sample 5400541 | NCBI WGS metagenome assembly WNFC01 (sample SAMN13153342, study PRJNA577476) | soil metagenome | isolation source: 120 cm saprolite under Douglas fir tree site 2 hole 2 replicate 1 | place: USA:California | collected 2015-04-18 | reverse complement strand
GCGCTGCGGTCTGCCATCAACTCGGCGTCGTCGGCGTGATACAGCTCCCCCGCCAACATCTTCTGCTTTTCGGTGCGAAACGGCGACACGTCTCATTGACCTTTCTAGTGGGGGAACATTCGATCATGTCCCATGAGGGGGGCGGTATGCAATAGTAGGTAGAGCTGCTGTCCGAGTAACTCGTAAGAAGGAAAAATTGCGATGCATCGGTGGGGGCTCTCGCCGCCAAGGCAAACTGCGCCGGCGCCATGTTGGCATTTTCACAGGACGGCGTGTAGGTAAGTTACTGATCACAGACCCGTTGGATCTGCGCACGAAGATGATCGACTTGCTTCCGGGAGTTTGACTGCCGCGTCTTGTCAGAGAGCATCCATCTGCCGCCCGGAAACGGGATGAAGTCGGGGGTAGGGATATGGTTGTTTTTGATTAATCGCCACCCGACACGCCACCCGGCATACGCAGCGGATTTGCCAACAAAGATGATTCGTCGAGTGTCGACATGGTGTAATTCAATACTCAGCTTCAACAACCAATAGTCTTCATATTCTTGTTGAGCCGCCCCATTGTTGCTGTCGTGAACCGCGTCCTTCCAGGCATCAGTAATGTAAAACTGTTTGTAAAAATCAGAATCACAAGCCGGTCGCTCTCCGCAGAGGGATCTGAAGAGGTGGTGGACTAGTGGCCGTTGTGGTGGTTGCGTATCATCATAAGCCCAGTTTAGAAAAATACGTCGGTGACGCTGGATTGCAGCGTCATGTGTATCGCATTGGCGCCATCCGCTCTTTGTAAACGTACGTGACGGCTGGTCGAGCACGAATAGAATTTTATATTTTTTGACTGGCTCGCACCGCTGATCGAGTGCGCCTCCATAGAGGGTAGGCAACTGGAAGCGAGGAGTTGTGGGATGGTCGCAATAGATTTCCCGAGCGAAGTCCTCAAAAATATGCTCAGGGGGCGGATGAACCGCCATTGCGCCATGCTTGGGGCAGTGTGGCGGCCCCACATTTGCAACCTGTGAGGCAGCAACCCGAACGATGAAGCGGCAGCCTTCGACCTCGCACTCAGCCTTGAGCATCCGGGTTCCCTCTTTCTTCGAAAGGTTGATAGCGCCGGAGAATTCCAGGATGCGCTAGTCGGCACCAATCGACGCCCAACGGTCAAAATGTGACCCCGTGCCAATCCGGGGTTGTCTACCGGAGTCCAAGGTGGCCGCTCTAGCCCAGCCGCGGGCAGCACCGCGTTTAGGAGCACGCAAGAAGCCGACGCGGTTAAGGGTGGTAATCGGCGCCATCGTATCGCGTGTGGCGCTGGCCCCAGTCGAACAGCGTCCGCAGCACCGGGCGCAGTTCGTTGCCCTTCTGGGTCAGCAAATATTCCGCGCGCGGCGGGTGCTGTGCGTAGAAGCGCCGCTCGACGATCCCGGCTTCTTCCAGCCGCTTCAATCGGGCTGACAATGTGTTCGGGCTGATCCCTGCGAGCGAACGCTCGAAATCCTGAAACTTGCGCGGCCCGCCCGTGACGAGATCGCGCAGAATCAGGATCGTCCAACGCTCGCCGACAATGTCCAGCGCGCGCGCAATCGGGCAGCGCATGTCGTAAGGCGCGGAATTGGGAAGCGGATCGGTCATCGGCGCAAAGGCAGTTCGCTGTCTGCGACGGTAACACGGACGTGAAGCGATAGATAGTGACTCCTGGATTGGGAGTCGGTATTCTAGGCGGAGTGACAACTCCGAGGCCACCCCATGACCATCGCAACCGCCGTCACCTCGTCCGCCCGCGGGCAGCCCTGGCGGATTCTCTTCTGGTTGATGCCGCTGATCGCGTTTTGGCTCGGGCTGAACTACTGGGTGCCCCAGCTGCAGGCGAGCGGCGTGCCGACCATGACGGTCCGCCTCGCGATCCATATCGCGATCGTGCTCGGGCTATGGCTCGCCCTTGAGCGTACCGCGCTGATGCCGCGCTTGCGCCTCGCCGTGTGGCTGGCGCTCGTCGTGCCATATACGTTGTGGCTGGCGATGATTTGGAGCGGCGCGATCAACGGCGTCTTCCGTCCCGGCAACACGCCGCCGCTGTTGCCGTTCGCGATCTTCCTGCCGGTCATCGTCGGCGTGCCGATCCTGCTGCGGTCGAAGCGGGTCGGCGACGTGCTCGACGCGATGCCGACGAGCTGGCTGGTCGGCCTCCAGGTCTACCGGGTATTTGGCGGCATCTTCCTGGTCGGCTGGGCGCGCGGCGTTGTACCGGGCATATTTGCCTTGCCGGCCGGTATCGGCGATATGATCACCGGGTTCCTGGCCCTGCCGGTTGCGTATTACCTGGCCTCGCGGAATGGCGATGCAGCCCGCTCGGCGATCGCCTGGAACATCTTCGGCCTTATCGATTTCACGATCGCGGTCGGGATCGGGCTGGCCATCGCCCCGGGCCCGCTGCAATTGATCGTGCCGAGCATCCCCAACGCGGCGGCAGGGCTCTATCCGGCCGTCCTGATCCCGGCCTTCGCTGTGCCGAGCTCCATCCTCCTCCACGTGCTGTCGCTGCGCCAGCTGCGCCGCGCCTTCGCTGTCACGGGCCCCCCTCAACAAGAGCGATTTGAATCGGCGCTATCGAGCCGCATCGCGTAGGATAGTCGCATCAAGTCCCGGCATGCTGCGGCCCGAAAAGGAAATCGGCATGAAAAGTTTTGAAGGAAGGATCGCCGTGATTACCGGTGGCGGCTCAGGGATGGGGCGCGAGCTGGCGCTGCAACTGGTGGCTATGGGGTGCGATGTCGCCCTCTGCGATGTGTTTCCCGAAACTATGGCGGAAACCAAACGGCTTTGCCTGTCGCAGGCACGGCAAGGCACGCGGGTATCGACGTTCGTGGCCGATGTGTCGGTCGAGGATCAGGTGCTGGCATTCGCCGAAGCCGTAGCTCGCGACCTCGACACCGATCATATCCACTTCCTCTTCAACAATGCCGGCATTGGCGGCGGCGGGAGCTTCGTCGATGGCGACCGCGCGGAATGGGACAAGACGTTCGGCGTCTGCTGGCACGGTGTCTATTACTGCACGCGGGCCTTCCTGCCGCTGCTGATGAAGGCGGAGGAAGGCCACATCGTCAACACCAGCAGCGTAAACGGCTTCTGGGCTTCGCTCGGGCCGGACCGTCCGCATACCGCGTATTGTGCCGCAAAATTCGCGGTAAAGGGCTTCACCGAAGCCCTGATCACCGACCTCTCGCTCAATGCGCCGCACATCAAGTGCTCTGTCGTCATGCCCGGGCACATCGGCACCGGCATCCCGACGAACTCACGGAGGATCCTGAGGGGCAGCGATACGGCGATCGACATTCCCGCCGCGCGCAAAAGGATCGCCGCGCAAGGTGTCAACGTCGCAGGTTGGTCCGACGATCAGATCCGGGAACGGGTAGCGGAAATGGAAAAGCGGTTCCGCGAAGGCGCGCCGACGACCGCTGCCGAGGCAGCCAGCATCATCCTCGATGGTGTGAAGTCGGAGAAATGGCGCATTCTCGTCGGCAAGGATGCCGCGTTTCTCGACGATCGGGTCCGTGCAGCCCCCGACGAAGCCTATAGCCCGCCATTCTTTGACGCGTTTCGCAAGGGGTCCGGCTGGAGAATTTAGCACTTCGGATCGGGCGCGCGTCTGACGACAGGAGTAAAAGGCGATAGCCGATCCTACCGGCGCGGAGCGCATTCACGGCTATTGCGGGCTCTGTATCGCCCGATGCGGCTGCGTCGCCGTGATTGAAGACGGCCGCTTCACCCGTCTCGAACCCGATCCCGCGCACCCGACCGGCCAGGCGCTCTGCGCCAAGGGCCGCGCCGCCCCCGAACTCGTCTATCATCGGGAGAGGTTGACCCATCCGCTCCGCCGCACCCGGCCGAAGGGCGACCCCGACCCCGGCTGGGAACGGATCGGCTGGGACGAGGCATTGAACTTGACGGCCGCTGCGATGCGCCGGGTCGCCGAGCGGCACGGGCGGGAGGCGGTTGCCATCAGTATCTCTTCCCCCTCCACCACTGCGATTGCAGATTCCATCGGGTTCATCCAACGGCTAATAAACGCCTTCGGCACCCCCAATCTCGTTAGCCCTCTCGAAATCTGCGGCTGGGGCCGTGCCTTTGCCACCCGCTACACCTATGGCGTCGGCAGTGTCGGCATCGGCAGCGCCGGTGGCGCGATGCCGGACATCGCCGAAAGCGGCTGCCTCATCTTGTGGGGCTACAATCCGAGCAACACCCGCATCACCCATGCAACCGCCACCGTCGAGGCGCTGAAGCGCGGCATGCGGCTGATCGTGATCGATCCGCGCCATGCCGGTCTCGCCAACAAGGCCGATCTCTGGCTCAGGGTCCGGCCCGGCACCGACGGCGCGCTGGCCCTCGGCCTCGCCCATCTGATGATCGAGCGCGGCTGGTACGACCGCGACTTCATCCGCAGTTGGAGTGACGGGCCGCTGCTGGTGCGCGCCGACACCGGCCACCTTTTGACGGAGCGGGATCTCGAGCCCACCGGCGATCCGCGGCGCAATCTTGCCTGGGACACCGCGACCGGCCATTTGGTGCCCTACGATACCTCCGCCGGCCGTTACGACGGCGACGGTGCGGCCCTGGCGCTCGAAGGAGAATACCGCATCGCCACCCCGCAGGGCGAGGTGGTGTGCCACCCCGTCTTCGAGCTCTACACGAGGCTTTGCCGGCGCTATCCGCCGGAAGCCGTCGAGGCGATCTGCCGCGTTCCACGCGCTCAAATCGAGGAAGCCGCCGGGCTGATTTGGCACGCGCGCCCAGTATCGTATTATGCCTGGAGCGGCCACGAGCAGCACGCCAACGTCACCCAGACGGCGCGCGCGATGTCGCTGCTCTATGCGCTGACCGGCTGCTTCGACAAGCCCGGCGGCAACGTGCTGTTCCCGGCCCCGTCGGCGGCGCCGATCACCGGTGAGGACTTGCCGGCGGCAAGGGACAAGGCCGCGCCCGTCGGCCTCGCCGAGCGTCCGCTCGGACCGGCACGATGGAACCATGTTACCATCGGTGATTTTTACCGGGCTGTTCTGGAGGGCAGACCGTACCCCGTCCGCGCCCTGATCGGCTTCGGCTCGAACCTGCTGCTTGCGCATGCCGATGGTGGGTATGGGCGCGCGGCTCTAAAGGCGCTCGAATTCTACGCGCACGTCGATCTGTTCATGAACCCGACCGCCGAACTCGCCGATGTGGTATTGCCGGTCGCCTCATCCTTCGAGCGGGAGGCGCTGAAGATCGGCTTCGAGATCAGCGAGGAGGCGCAATCGCTGATCCAGCTCCGCCCGGCGGTGGTGCCGCCGCCCGGCGAAGCCCGGCCGGACACCGACATCATCTTCGACCTCGCCGCCCGCCTCGGTCTTGGCGCGCAGTTCTGGGGTGGCGACATTGATGCCGCCTACCGCCACCAGCTGGCGCCGAGCGGCATCACCTTGGAAGAGTTGCGCGCCGCCCCCGGCGGCGTGCGGGTGCCGTTGCAAACGCGCCACGCCAAACACGCGGAACCGGACGCGAATGGCGCGCCGCGCGGCTTTGCGACACCCTCGCGCAAGGTCGAACTCTATTCGCAGACCTTCCTCGATCACGGCTACGCGCCCTTGCCCGACTTCGAGGAGCCGCAGATCGGCCCGGTGGCGCGGCCTGACCTGGCGGCGCACTTCCCGCTGATTCTGACCAGCGCCAAGCCGACATTGTTCTGCCAAACCCAACATCGGGCACTGCCCAGCCTGCGCAAGCGCGCCCTGCATCCAGAGGTGGAGCTTCATCCGGCGGCGGCACAGGCGCGCAGCATCGCCAATGGGGACTGGGTGTCGATCGAAACCCCGGAGGGCAGCGTGCGCGCCCGCGCCCGGCTCAACGACAGCCTCGATCCCGATGTGGTGGTCGGCGAGCACGGCTGGTGGCAGGCCTGCGCCGAGATCGGTGCGCCCGGCTATGACCCATTTGGACCAGAGGGCGCCAATCTCAACCTGATCATCGGCACCGCGGTGCGCGATCCGGTGAGCGGAACGGCGTCGCACCGCTCCTATCTGTGCGAGATCCGGCGCGCCGCCTGAACCCAACGACGCTTAGTACAGGATCGAGGGTAGGTAGGCGCCGGTGGGCTCGTTATAGAGGCCGACCGTCATCAAGGTCATCTGCATCAGGAGCTGGAGCCGGTTATCGAGGCACCAGTTGAAGAGATCATGGTTGCGCGTCGGCAGCAGAAATCCGCGAAAGCCTGTGCCGCGCCAATCAGCGCCTTCAGATCCTGATTGCTCTCGGCGACCGCATGGGCAAAGAAGCCGATCGCCGTCGCATAGCCGGTGATCCGCCCGAGATGCTCTACGACGGTAGCCTTGTTCTCGCGCACCGCTTCGGCGAGCTCGGCGTCGCGGTCGAAACCGTGCACGCAGCGGCAGATCCCGTTGCAGGCGGCGATATCCTCCGCTCTCGCCGGGCGGACCTCGTAACCCGAGAAATTCAGGCCGAGCGGCGCCCCCCGCACAACGGAGAGCGGTTCGCGCGTCACAAAGCCGAGGCGTGTGTAGAGGGCGAGCGAGCGATTGTGGTAGGCGGCCTGCACCAGCCGGATACCGGCATGATCGCGCGCCATCCCATACTCGAGCATTGCCTGCATCAGGGCGCGGCCGACGCTCCGGTTCTGCGCCGCGGGATCGACCGAAATCGGCCCGATGCCGCCGATCGGCGAGCGCTGATCCATGAAATTGCTGCCGACGATTTGGCCGTCTTCTTCCGCCACCAGCCCATGGAAGCCGGGATGGGCAATCAGCATCGAGGCGACATCGGTCGCGACCGCGACGGTCGGAAAGTCCGGCGGAAAATTGTGCTGGTTGGCGATAGCGGCAAAAGCCGCATAGACGATGCGGCCGCATTCCGCTGCGTCTGCGGCGACCGCCTCACGGATTGTCACCGCCACTGGCTTTCCTCTGTCGATCGGACCCTACTTTCTGATACACGCCGAAAGACGGCGGGGCAACCCGAGCGGCGAACCGAGCCCAGGAGGGCAAGATGACTTTCGCGCTAACGGCGGAGCAGCAGGAATTGCGGGAGGCCGTGGCGCGGCTGTGCGCGCGCTTCGGCGACGAGTACTGGCTGAAGAAGGACGACGAGGGCGGCTTTCCGCACGAGTTCCATCGGGCGATGGCCGAGGCCGGCTGGCTCGGCATCGCGATGCCGGAGGCTTATGGCGGCAGCGGTCTCGGGATCACCGAGGCCGCGGTCCTGATGCAGGCGGTCGCCCAATCGGGTGCGGGGTTCAGCGGGGCCTCGGCGATCCACATGAACATCTTCGGGCTGCACCCGGTCGTCATCTTTGGCAATGACGAGCAGAAGCAGCGTTTCCTGCCGCCGCTGATCGCCGGCAAGGAAAAGACCTGCTTTGCGGTGACCGAGCCCGATACCGGGCTCGACACGACCCGGCTCAAGACCCGGGCGCTGCGCGAGGGTGGCCATTATGTGCTGTCCGGCCGCAAGATTTGGATCTCGACCGCCCAGGTCGCCGAGAAGATGCTGATCCTCGCGCGCACGACGCCGATCGACGAGGTGGCACGCCCCTCGCTCGGCATGACCCTGTTTTATACCGATCTCGACCGCGGCACGGTCGAGGTGCGCGAGATCCCGAAAATGGGGCGCAAGGCGGTCGACTCGAACCTCCTCTTCATCGACGGGCTGAAGGTGCCGGTCGCCGACCGCATCGGCGAGGAGGGCAGGGGCTTTCATTACATCCTGCACGGGATGAACCCGGAGCGCATCCTGATCGGCGCCGAGGCGGTCGGTCTCGGGCGCGCCGCCCTCGCCCGCGCTGCCCGTTATGCCAACGAACGTGTCGTCTTCGGCCGGCCGATCGGCCAGAACCAGGCGATCCAGCACCCGCTCGCCGAACGCTGGATCGAGCTCGAGGCAGCCGAGCTGATGGTGTTGCGCGCGGCGGCCGCCTATGACCGCGGCGAGGAGGCCGGGGCCTATGCCAACGCCGCCAAATACTCGGCCGCCGAGGCCGGCTTCCGCGCCTGCGAGACCGCGATCATGACCCATGGCGGCATGGGCTATGCCCGCGAGTACCACGTCGAGCGCTATTTCCGCGAGATCCAGATCGCCCGCATTGCACCGGTCAGCCCGCAATTGATCCTCAGCCACATCGCCGAGCGCGTCCTCGGCCTGCCGAAATCGTATTGATGCCGCCTGGCTGATAAAGTGCGGCGCAAGTCCGACAAAATGGGGAGAAAATCATGAAGCAAATGGGCAAATATGCTGTGATATTGCTGGCCGGCTTCGCACTCGGCGCCGGTGCGATCCAAGGCCTGCACGCTCAAGCGGGCAAGACGCCCGCCTACGCCATCGCCGAGGTCGAGGTCACCGATCCGCCGGCATACCAGGCCTACCTCGCCAAGGCGATCGACTCGCTGAAGCCTTACAACGCCCGCATCATTGTTCGCGCCAAGCCCGACCTGAAAGAAGGCACGCCCGCGCAAGGTAACATCGTGATCACCAGTTTCGACAGCCTGGCGGACGCCCAAAAATGGTATAGCACCCAGCCCTACAAGGATCTGATCGCCGAGCGGCAGAAATCCGCCAAGACGCGGTTCTACATCGTCGAGGGTGTCCCGCAATAGGTGTCACCGAAAGGCGGATATGACGCAGCGCGTCGCCATCGCCGGGTTCGGCGCGATCGGAAAGGTCGTAGCGCAGCATCTCGACCGCGGGATCGAGGGGTTGGCGCTAGCCGCGGTGTCGGCGCGCGACACGGCGCGCGCGGCAGCGGCGATTGCCGGCTTTGCCCGACCGGTGCCGGTGCTGCCCTTGGCGCGGCTCGGTGAAGAGGCCGACATCGTCGTCGAATGCGCGCCCGCCGCGGTATTGCGCGACATCGCCGAACCGGCTCTCGCCCATGGCCGCTTGGTCCTGGTGCTGAGCTGTGGCGCGCTGCTCGATAATTTCGACCTCGTCGACCTGGCGCGCCGGCACGGCGGACGCATCCTTGTTCCCTCGGGCGCGCTGCTCGGCCTCGACGCGGTTGTAGCCGCCGCGGAGGGCGGCATCTCGCGCGTCCATATGATCACCCGTAAGCCGCCTCGCGGTCTCGCCGGGGCACCCTATCTCGAAGCCAACGCCATCGCCGTCACCGGATTGTCCGAGCCCAAACGGGTCTTCGCCGGCACCGCACGCGAGGCCGCCCGCGGCTTTCCGGCCAACGTCAACGTGGCGGCGGCATTGGCGCTCGCCGGGATCGGTCCGGATCGCACGACGATCGAGATCTGGGCCGATCCAAGCCTGACGCGCAATGTTCATCGCATCGAGGTCGAAGCCAAAGCAGCCCGCCTATCGATGCACATCGAGAATGTGCCGTCGCCCGAAAATCCGCGCACCGGGCGGCTTACCGCACTCTCGGTCATCGCCGCGCTCAAGAAATTGTCGGCCCCCCTCGCGATCGGGACCTGACCCGTCATCGCGATATTTGCATCGCTCATCGGTGATATGATGTACGGATGGGCACGGGAGGCGCGCGGTGATCCAGCGCGGCGAGAACTATGACGCGGTCTATGGCGGGTTCCGGTGGGAACTGCCGGAGCGCTTCAATATCGGTGTTGCGGCATGCGACCGACACGCCGACGGCAGCGGCCGGCTCGCGCTGGTCTACGAGACCCCGGACGGCAAGGTCGAGCGGTTCTCGTTCGATGATCTGAAGCGCCTCTCCAACCGCTGCGCAAATGCGCTGGCGGCGATGGGGATCGAGGCCGGCGACCGGGTCGGGGTGCTGCTGCCGCAACGGCCGGAGACGGCGATCGCGCACCTCGCAATCTACAAGCTCGGCGCGGTGGCACTGCCGCTCTTCACCCAGTTCGGGCCTGACGCGCTCGAGCACCGGCTCGGCGACAGCGGCGCCAAAGCGCTGATCACCGACAGCGAAAATCTGGCCAATCTCCCGGCCGGCCTATCCGACCTCGCGGCAATACTCGTCGTCGATGACAACAACCGTGGCGACGGCGGCGGCCATCCGCTGTTCTGGTCGAGCCTCGAGCGCGCCGCCGACGCGTTCACCCCGCGCGCGACCGGCATCAACGACCCGGCCCTCGTCATCTACACCTCCGGCACCACCGGCAAGCCCAAGGGCGCGCTGCACGCCCATCGCGTGCTCCTTGGGCACCTGCCGGGGGTGCAGCTGGCGCACGACTTTTTCCCGGCATCCGGCGAT
>WNFC01019311.1_pt1 | contig 10215 bp, 10 predicted proteins | sample 5400541 | NCBI WGS metagenome assembly WNFC01 (sample SAMN13153342, study PRJNA577476) | soil metagenome | isolation source: 120 cm saprolite under Douglas fir tree site 2 hole 2 replicate 1 | place: USA:California | collected 2015-04-18 | reverse complement strand
TGCATCGTTGTAGATCAGAGCGCTATCATTTCGAGTTTTAATTTCTTGTCAGCAGATCCTTTCAACAAGGCGACGAACGCCCGAGAAGTGGGTTTGCTTATTGAGGGCGGTGAGTTGCCATCTCTTCTCTTTGAGAAATTCACAGCGCTTGGACGGCAACAGGCGAGTTGATCTCATATTAGCGTGGGCACCATTACCGCATCCATGGCTGAATGCTGTCAGATAGCGCCAGACGCGGCGCGACGCACCATGAGCCTGAGCGGATAATGCGGCCGGAAATGCAGCGCTGACACGGCACCCAGACGAAGCACTCCCAGCGACGGAAAAACAAAAAGCGACGAAAGCGACGCCACTGCGGCCGACGGCGCGCGCCAAGCTCGAACGGGCTGACGCCCACCGGACGCGGCTCTGCTCCGCTGCTGTGAAGGACGTAGACTCTCCGTGTGCTCATACCTTTTGTGCTGAGGACGGACGCGTGAAATGCACAGGGCGTGACACGCTCCGCTTGCGGTGACGGCGTCAGCCGACAGCGTGGCGCGACCTGTGCAGGGCACGCGCCATCCGCAAGCACTTGAGCACACGGAGAGTCTACGCCGCAGCGGAGCAGAGCCGCGCCTGCGCGTTGAGCTAAAACAAACTGCGTGACGCGCTTTGGCGTGACGCAGCAAAAATTGGGACTCCGAGCAGTGCCGATCGATCACCTCAGCTCACCGCCGCTCCGTGGTCACCGAGGGTGCGTTGGGCAGTCGCCCGGATCGGCGACGTTGCGTTTTTGCCACGATTTCGTGTCGGCGATTGGTATTTTGAAAAAGTCGCAAAATGGATTTACCTGGGAAAGAGCGTCAGCGAGTACCTTCTCGATTCCAGCCCGTAAGATTCGAATCCCTCCCTCACCGGATTCTGCAAACCAACGATACCGAGTCGCTCCTCCCGAGGTCCTTTGGTATTGAACCTTCCTTTGGTATTGAACCTGCATTCGCGGGCACACTACCATGCGCAACTTTGTGACCAGCCGATTCTTCTTTCCCATCGCTTTTGCTCTTTCGATTCTGCTCTTCTGCGCGAGTTGTGCGGAATTGCAGACCGAGCTTGAGGCGCAGGGCAGAGCGATGTCCGAAGCGATGTCGGACGCGTTGAAAACTGCTCTTGCCGCGCCGCATCCCAAGCCCGCCTACTGGCGCAGCGACGAAGTCGAGGGCCGGCCGAAAATCGTTGTCCACCTTACCGAACAACGCGCCTATTTTTACAAAGGCAAAAAGCTCGTTGGCGAATCAAACATCTCCACTGGACGGAAAGGTTATGAGACGCCGCCGGGCAAATATCGCGTCATTCAAAAAGATGAGCACCACGTCTCGAGCGAGTACGGCGATTACGTCGATGAAGATGGACAGATTGTAAAAAAGAACGTCGCCGTAAACAAAGATCCGCAACCGCCGGGGACGGAGTTTGTCGGCGCGAACATGCCCTATTTCCTTCGCTTTACTGGCGGCTACGGGATGCATGCCGGTTTCGTGCCGCGTTACCGTGCTTCACACGGCTGCATCCGAATGCCGGCAGAAATGGCGAAGCATTTCTTTGAAGCCGCCGAGGAAGACACGCCGGTCATCGTGAAGCAATGAAGCAAAATTGACGCTTCTGCTGCACTTTGCTCGTCTACATTCTCGACACCGACGGCGTGTTGTTTTCTGATGTCGTCCGATGTAATGAGTAGCGCGCGATTAAACACCGACGACATCAACAAATCTGAAGTTCCAATATGAATGTACAAATCCGAGGACTGCGAGTAGCAAGCCTTCTTTTCGGACTGTTCGCTTTAGGACATGTCTGCAGATTGGTGACGCATGCGCAGGTGATTGTCGGGAGGCACCACATACCACTTTGGGTCAGCGTCGTGGCGGCTCTGATCGCAGCCGCGCTTAGCCTTTGGCTGTGGAGGCTTTCCGTGACAGCATCAAGATAACAAATCTATCCCGGCGGCCAGGCGAGCACACGCCTGCCGAGAAGATGCACATGCAGGTGGGGGACACTTTCGCCGGCATCGACTCCGCTGTTGATGACAACACGATAGCCATTCGTTAGGCCCAAGTCCGAAGCAATTTTTTTTGCCGCCAGGAGCAATTTCCCGAGTAACGCCTCGTCTGCCGCGGTCGCTTCCGCGAGACGCGGAATGACGCGCTTCGAAACAATCAGCACGTGCACTGGCGCCTGGGGATTCGCGTCATGGAAAGCCAGCAGATCATCGTCTTCGTGAACAATCTTTGCCGGAATTTCGCGCCGAATGATTTTTTCAAAAATCGTCATGCGAACCCTACTGGCCTAACGAATGGAGCAGTTCAACTCTTGGAGCTCAGCGTGCGCGGCCAGTTTCTCCCGGACAAAGCAAACCACTTCCTCGCGCAACCGGTCGCATCCGCGCGTCCATCCTTTCGCGCCTTGCAAATGTTTGACGCAGGCGTGCAATCCGCAGAGGCGCAAGCTATCGGTGCCGATACTGAGCAGAGTGCTGATTCTTTTTTCCAGCTGATCGAAAAAGGCGAGTTCGTAACCCGCCCCTGCTTGTTGATTTCTTTGTAACCGATTACCTTCAGCACATAACGGACAGTTTGCGACAGCTGGCTGAACGCGACGACTGGCTCGTCGTTTCGCAGCCGTAAATAGAAAGCGATGCTTTCCGTCACATGATCGGTCAGCCACCAGCTCGGATAGCCGGCTTGATCAGCCGCGCGCGTGATTGCCGCATGCAACCACGCCCGATCAAACTCGAAGAGCTGCCCTGAATCGCAACGCAGGTAGGGGAATTCTTCCTTAAACGCGACCATGATTTGCCGTTTCCGGCGGAAACAATTCCTTTTGCAGCGCGTTTGGCTTCACTCGACGCCCGAGCGCCTGGATCGCATCCACGAATTGGTCCACTTCTTTGAAATGCTGATGCACCGACGCGTAGCGCAGATACGCAACCTCATCGAGTTCGCGCAATTTCTCCAGCACCTTTGCGCCGATCGTGGCTGAAGAAACTTCACGACCGCTCGTCTCCAGTTCGTGGATGATTTCGTCGACGGCTTGCTCCAAAGTGACGAGACTGATCGAGCGTTTCTCGCACGCTTTCGCCAAACTGTTCACCAGCTTGTGACGATCAAACGGCTCGTGCGTGCGGTCGCGTTTTATCACACGCAACTCCGAGCGTTCGATCTGCTCGTACGTCGTGTAGCGATACGAACATTGCAGGCAAACCCGACGTCGGCGAATCGCAGAACCATCCCGTGACTGGCGCGAATCAATGACCTTGTCATCACGAAATCCGCACTTTGGACAACGCATAGTGCAGTTTTACTAAGTAGCACACTACTGATTGTGGCGTCAATCGCGGCGCAGCAAATCAGTCAGAAATTTTTGCTGAAGCGAAAAAGCAGCGCCTGATCGCGGATAAATCACTGCGCTTTTGCAACGACAGTTTTTTGTGCGCTGGATTTTTTTGCCTTTAGCGCTCTAGGAACGAACTCAAAACCAACTTTCCCGCCCTCCAATTTTAAGTGGGCAGAAAAGGCGCGGCCTTTTTTTGAAATGAATTTCGGCAATAGATCAGTCTTGCCGGTCGTGATCAGTTTCTGCACCTGCTCTTTCGGAATTTCTTTTTGCAAAATCACTTTGCTCATCCGGAAGGTGCATTCTTTTGGCGAGGAGAGTGCGCGCTCACAGGCATAGGCATTTTCCAAGACGTAAACCTGCCCGATTTTGCAAACCGGACAGAGACCGAGTGCTTCGTGCCGCGCGGGGTCGATTGTAATCGCTGCGCCGTTGTTGCTTTCACCGAAATCGAACTGCGGTTTCTTGTCTTCGCCGAGTTTGACGACGGCTTCGAAAGCGCGACCCATTTTGCTGCGGAAGCCGCGCAGAGGACCGACACGTCCTTCCGAGAGCAAAGTGCGAACTTCCTCGGGCTCGAATTGCCGCGAGGCCATCGTCTTCCAGATGCGCCAGTCACAAGCCTGACAGCGAAACGTTCTGTAATCTTCTTTGATCGGGCCGCGGCCGCAGTTCGGGCATGGCACGTCGACTGTGACGTATTCACCTTCGATCGTTTCGCCGCGGAAGTTTCTGACTTTCTCCACGATCTCGCGCGTCAAGCTCCGGATGTCTTCCATGAAATGCGCGCGGTCGAGTTTGCCGTGCTGCATTTCTTTGAGGCGGAATTCCCATTCGCCGGTCAGTTCCGGTTTGCACAAGACGTCCGTGTGCAGATTCCGCAGCAACGTGATCAAGGAGAGTCCTTTTGCGGTGGCGACCAATTCGCGCCCTTTGCGCTCGACGTAACCGTCGAGAATCAAGCCTTCGATGATCTGGGAGCGCGTCGCCGGCGTGCCCAAGCCGCGCTCACTCATTGCCGCGCGCAGCTCTTCGTCATCAACGAGTTTGCCCGCGCCTTCCATCGCGGAAAGCAGCGTGGCTTCGTTGAAACGCGCGGGCGGTTTCGTCTCGTTCTCCTTAATTTCAATCGCCAGCACTTTCGCCGACTCGTTAGGCAGAATCGGCACGATTGCCTGGTTGCCTTCGCCAGCGGCCTCGCGTCCGTAAACAGCAAGCCAGCCCGGATCAATGATAATTTTTCCCTCGGTCTTGAACGGCTCGCCTTCGACGCGGGTGATGCGCGTGGTGATTTCAAACTCTGCCGCGGGATAGAACACGGCGATCGTGCGGCGCGCCACCATTTCGAAAATTTTTGTCTCGAAATCGTCGAGGTGTGTCGGAGATTTGCCCGTCGGAATGATGGCATGGTGATCGCTCACCTTCGCGTTATTGAAGACGCGTTTGGTCGGCTTCACCCATTCGTTGCGCAATGCTCTCTTCGCATGCGTGGCGAGTGTCGGGTCGTCGAAAGTCGAGAGGACCTTTCGCACCTGGCCCAGGTTGTCCTCCGGTAAATACCGGGAGTCGGTCCGCGGATAAGTCAGGACTTTATGTTTTTCGTAGAGCGCCTGCGCGAGCTGAAGCGTGCGCCGCGCGCTCAAACCGAACCGGCTGTTGGCTTCGCGTTGTAGAGTCGTTAGGTCGTAGAGCAACGGCGAAGCCTGTGTTGTCGGCTTTTTTTCCTCGGTGATGACTCCGGTTTTGCCTCGGCACTTCGCCTCGATTCGTTCGGCATCCTGCCGGCTCCAGACTCGTTCCGCGCGCGCATCTTCGTCGCCGTCCTTCTTGAACTTTTCGTCAAACCAGCGGCTTCTATAACTTCCCGCCTGCACACCGAAGTCGCCGAGTACTTCGAAATATTTCCTCGACTTGAAGGAGCGGATTTTTTCTTCACGTCCCGCCAGAATCGCGAGCGTCGGCGTTTGCACTCGACCAGCGGCCGTTTTCTGGAAACCGCCGGTGTGCGAATTAAAGGCGGTCAAGGCGCGCGTTGCGTTGATCCCAACCAGCCAATCGCTCTCCGCGCGTGACATGGCCGCGTCCGCCAAGGGCAGCATTTCTCGATCAGAGCGCAACCTTTCAAAGCCAGCGCGAATCGCTTCCGGCGTCATTGATTGCAGCCAAAGCCGGCGCGTTGGTTTTTTTACTCCGGCCCAGCGGACCGTATTACGGAAAATCAATTCGCCTTCGCGTCCGGCATCGCACGCGTTGATGATCTCGATCACGTCCGGCCGCTTCATCAAACGCTTGAGGACTTGCAGTCGCGCTTTGTTTTTTTCGATCGGCACGAGATCGAAGTGCCCAGGCAAGACCGGAAGGTTTTCCAAATTCCACTTTCCTCGCTTCACTTCCGCGCCCTCGGGAGGGACCATTTCGACGAGATGACCGACCGCCGAGGAGATCACGTATTGATCGTTCTCAAAAAAATCTTTGTCGCGTTTGAATTTACCCAAGACGCGCGCCAGGTCGCTGGCGACGCTCGGTTTCTCGGCGATGATAAGAGACTTAGACATTGGGCAACTCTGGGCGAGGCCTTGGCGAAATCAGCAGCACGTTGCGGACGAGCTTACGCGAGCTTCACGAAATATTTTCCGGGCAATTGCTTAACGAGCCGCTTTAGTTCAAGGCGGAGGAGAGTAGAAGAGACCGTTGCGCTTGGCAACTGACATTTGCTCGCGATGTCGTCGATCGCGGTCTCGGTCGCTTCAATTGCATCATAGACATTGCGTTCATCCGGAGAGAGCGTTGGCAGTGGTCGCGCCGCGGCTTCCGGCGAAGGTTTCGTTTCGGGTAAAAGAACCTGCAGATCATCGAGAATATCGCTCGCGTCCATGACCAGCTTTGCGCCTTGCTGAATGAGACGATTCGAACCGTGCGCGCTCGGCGCGTTGATATGCCCAGGAACCGCATAAACGGAGCGGCCTTGCTCAACCGCCTGCGCCGCAGTAATGAGCGCACCGCTGTTCAATCCAGCTTCGACGACCAAAATGCCGTGACTCCAGCCGCTGATGATTCGGTTGCGCATGGGAAATGTTTGACGGTCCGGTTCAATTTCCATTGAGAACTCCGAAACGATTGCGCCGTTGCCATTGCGAATTCTTTCGGCGAGCGCCGCATTCTCCGGCGGATAAAGTTTCGACAAACCGGAACCGATGATGGCGATCGTGCGGCCTTTTGCGGCAAGCGCACCTTGATGCGCGGCCGTGTCGATTCCTCGAGCGAGCCCGCTGATAACGGTGAGCCCGGCATACGCCAGTTGGTAGGCGAGCTTCTTGGCAGACTCAGTTCCGTAATGAGTCGTGCGGCGCGCGCCGATGATCCCGATCGCGTGTTGATCGCGTTCGCTCAATTCGCCCCAAACATAAAGCACGATCGGCGGGGCGTGAATTTCGCGAAGCATTCGCGGATATTCCGGCGAATCCGCAGTGATAACTTTTGCCCCGAATGCGCGGATTCGTTCGAGTTCCGAGGAAAGATCGACAAACTTTTCCCAATTCACGATCTGCCCGGCGACTTCGCCGCCGATTCCTTCGACTCTGCGCAGTTCGGTGCCGCGCGCTGAAAGAATGCGCTCAGGCGTTTGAAAAACCTCCAACAATTTCCGCAGACGGACTGGACCCATCGTGGGGAGCATGTTGAGCGCGATACACGCTTTGGTCGCGTTCATTCGAAATTTTGTCTCGTTAACCGAGCACGAGCGCGGCTAACGAGGAACGAGTCGTTAGGCTAAAACGGGATCTCGTCGTCGTCAGGTTCTGCCGGAGCGCCTTTCGCTGGGGGCGGCGCGGCCGATCTGCCAGTGCGCGAAGTCGAACCTTCATCCATCTCACCACCACCGCTACCACCAGGACGCGAGCCGAGCATCTGCATCATTTCACCGATCACTTTTAATTTGCTCCGTTTTTGACCCGATTGCTTGTCGTCCCAGGTATCAAGCTGCAGGCGACCCTCGATGAAAATTGGCCGGCCTTTCTTCAAATACTCGCCGGCAACTTCGGCCGTGCGGCCCCAGAAAGTAACGTCGACGTAAGTGACTTCCTCGCGTTTCTCACCGTTGTCGAGAGTGTATTGCCGATTGACTGCGATGCCGAGATCGGTGACTGCGCTGCCCTTCGGCGTGTAGCGCACCTCCGGATCGCGCGTGAGATTTCCGAGCAGGAGAACTTTATTGAAACTGGCCATGCGCCCGTTGTAGCGCAGTTACTTCGCCGCGGCCAACTTTTTCGCGGGTCGCTCTTCTTTTGGTCGCAAACGCTGGAAATGCTGCCGGTAAACCTCGGGATCGAGTTTAAGCTTGGAGCGAAGTTTCGTGATCAACTGCGGGTCGGCATGAAAGACAAAATTTACGTAGTGGCCGGCATCGAGTTCGCCTGCGACGTAGGAGAATTGCCGCTTGTCCATCTTCTGGACCTGCTCGATTTCGGCGCCTTCTTTTTTGAATTCCGATTCAAGCCGATCGACGATGTCTTTGACTGTATCTTCTTTGCCCTGCGTGTTGAGCACGAGCAGCGCTTCATAACGATTCTTCATGTTTCTTGAGGTTGGTTGAAAATGTTCATCGCGGAAACGACGCCTTTGTCAATCGCGCACTCCACGGCTTCAGCCGCCCGCGTGATTGTTTTTTGCACGAGTGGTTGTTCTTCCTCGAAAAAGCGGCTGAGCACGTAATCGACCGCGCCTTCCTGCGGCGCTGCCCCGATTCCGATACGCAGGCGCGGAATCTTCTCGGTACCGAAATGCGCGATGACTGATTCGAGCCCATTATGGCCGCCTGCGCCTCCCTCAAGCCGCAAACGCAAACGTCCCAGGGGAAGTGCCAGATCGTCGAGCACCGGCAGAGTTTCTTCGGCAGCAATTTTGTAGAAATGCGCGACCGCGACAAGTGGTTCACCACTGCGGTTCATGTAGCTGATCGGTTTCACGAGGATCGCACGTTCTGCTTTTGCCCACAGCGCGCCCCAATTTTTTGAATGTTGCCAGCCGACCCGCCACTCGCGCGCAAGATGATCGACCACAGCAAAGCCGATATTGTGACGCGTGCGCTCATATTCGGATCCGGGATTGCCAAGCCCGACAACGAGGCGAATGCGCGAAATCTCAGGCTCCAAAATTGCTCACCGAAGAAGTGGTCGAGCCGATCACTTCTTTGGCTCTTTTTCCTTCGAGGCGGGAGCGGCCGCCGCTTCCGGTTCCTCCTTCTTCTCACGAATCACTTCGGGACCGGCTGGGACGGCTTCCGCGACAGCGGCCACAGGTTCTTCCTCAACTGTGGGCGCCAGGACAGAAAACACAGTCAGATCAGGTTGGATCTTCGTACGCACTCCTTGCGGCAGCGCAATCTGACGCACATGAATCGCATCGCCAATATTCAGCTCGGAAACGTCCACGGTAATTCGATCCGGCAAATCGCGGGGTAAGCATTCGATCGCGAGCGCGCGCAAATTCTGCTCGAGCAAACCACCAAAATTCTTGACGCCATTCGCCACGCCGCTCGGCTCTAGCGGCACTTCCGCTTCGATCATCTCGTCCATGGACACGGCGTGAAAATCCACGTGAAGCACATCGCCGCCGACTGGCGAATGTTGGACTTCCTGCACAAGAGCAAGCCGATTTTTGGCATCCCCGGCGATCTCGAGTTCGACGAGGATGTTCTCACCGGAAGCATGGCTGAGCAGCGCATTGATATCGCGCTGGGAAATCTGCAGCGCTTCCGTCTTGTCTTTTGCCCCGTAGATGACCGCCGGCACAGCGCCGCGCGCCTTTAGTTTACGCACCGCTGAGCGACCGATCGCCGTCCGCCGTTCCGCCGCGAGCTTTACCTGTTTAGCCATTTCAAAATGCTACTTCGTGCTGCTATCGATTTTAAACAGCGAAGAAACTGATTCGTCATTATGAATCCGCTTCATGCCTTCGCCGAGAAGCTCGGAAATGCAAAGCACGGTGGTTTTAAAATTCTCCACGGTGCGCACGGGCGTGCTGTTGGTCGTAACTAATTCCTCGATTTCCGAGCTTTGCAACCGCGGAATCGCCACATCCACCAAAACTGCGTGCGATACGCCAGCGTATATCTTGAGCGCGCCGTGCTTTTTCAAAATCGCCGCCGCTGAAGCGAGTGTGCCCGCTGTCTCGGTAAGATCATCGATCAGCAGAACATCGGCTCCCTCGACTTCGCCGATCACGTAGAGCGCAGTCGTTTCCGTCGCGCTCCTTCTTTGTTTGGCGACAATCGCCAAATTTGCATCGAGCGCCTGCGCATAGGCCGAAGCCATCTTTAGCCCCCCAACGTCTGGCGACACAACAACGGTTTTGCGCGTCAACCGCGTGCGCAAATATTTGATCAGAACAGGAAGCGAATAAAGATGGTCCACCGGAATATCGAAAAACCCTTGCACCTGCTGCGCGTGCAAATCCATTGTTAGAACTCGACTGACCCCGGCTGCGTTGAGAAGGTTTGCGACGAGCTTCGCCGTGATGGGAACGCGTGGTTGATCTTTTCGATCCTGGCGTGCGTAGCCGAAAAATGGAATTACCGCGGTAATTCGGTCCGCACTCGCCCGTCGCGCCGCATCCACCATGATAAGTAGCTCCATGAGGTGCTGATTAGTCGGCGGACAAGTCGGTTGGATCATAAACACATCACGGCCGCGAATGTTTTCTTCGATCTTGACGTAGGTTTCGCCGTCGGGGAACGAGCTGATCGTCGCTTGTCCGAGCGGAACGCCGATATTGTCGCAAATTCGCTGTGCGAGTTCGCGGTTGGCAGAACCGCTGAAAACTTTCATCTCGGGTTGGCGCGCGAACATGATTGAG